>Ga0209697_10006669_pt1 | contig 13853 bp, 13 predicted proteins | sample AliMusrvi5mmetaG_FD_184115 | JGI IMG/M metagenome (GOLD analysis project Ga0209697, IMG submission 184115) | Freshwater lake bacterial and archeal communities from Alinen Mustajarvi, Finland, to study Microbial Dark Matter (Phase II) - Alinen... | ecosystem: Environmental > Aquatic > Freshwater...
AAGCACCCCCGCCCTGCGGCGTCGCCCCCATTCGCCCGCCTACGCTACGCTCCGGCGGGCGAATGGGGGCGCTTTGTGCGTGTCCAAGTTTGATCGCGCACTGTCCAGGTTTGATCGCGCCGCGACAAGAAAAAATGAAAAATAATTTGACGGGAATGGGAGCCGGCCTAAGATAAACGCCTCGCAGGTCGTCAATCGACCCGGCCGTCTGCACTGCCACACCATTTCATGAACGCACAACTCCTCGAAGAAGCCGCAAAAGTCATCACGGAACCCCAGGTTCTCATCAATGCGGTTTCGCGTCGCGTTCGCCAGCTCACAGCGGGAAGCCGCCCCATGGTGGAGGCGGGGCCCCGGATGGGGCTGGCGGATATCGCCCTGCTGGAAATTGCCAGGGGCAAACTCGCCGTGGCCCCGAAGCCTGCGGCCTGAGCGTTCTTGGGGAAGGTCCCCGGATCCCATGTCCGCAGAGATCACCACAAACCGCAAAGCCCTCCGGGATTACCATATTCTTGAGCGGTTCGAGGCGGGGGTGGAGCTGAAAGGCACCGAGGTCAAATCCCTCCGGGCCGGCCTGGTGTCGCTGCAAGGGGCCTTCGCGCGAGTTCACGACGGGGATCTCTGCCTTTACGAAGCGAGCATCCAACCCTACGAGCGCGCCAGCCACGAACAGCACGAGCCCAAGCGCGTCCGGCGGCTGCTTCTCCACCGCGCCGAGATCGACAAGCTCGTCGGAGAGATCGAGCGCTCGGGGCGGACCGTCGTGGCCCTGAAAATGTATTGGAAGCAAGGGCGGGTCAAAGTGGAACTCGGGCTGGGCAAGGGAAAGGACGCGGGCGACAAACGCTCGGATTTGAAGAAACGGATGGCCGACCGCGAGATGGATCGCGCCGTGGCGGATTTCCAGCGGCGGAGATAGCCCCGGATTTTTCATGACGGTTTGAATTGATTTCGTCGCGCGAACCGTCCATATGATGTCACTTCTCCGTATGCGTATCTCCCTGATCCCTGTCGTTGCCCAAGCGGTCTGTCTGGTTTTCACCGTGACATTGCTGGCCCAAACGCCCGCCCCGGCACCCGCAGCCCCGAAAAACCTGCTCGAAAACGGCAGATTCCAAACGGGAAGCCGGCAGGAGAATGTTTGGTCCGGGGTGGATTCCAACGGGGCTCTTGCGGGAGAAAAGGACGACCTGCCGGTTCTGACCACGAGCGGAGAGGACAGCGGGAAAATCACTAATACCCCCATGCCTGTCTCGGTGTCGGTCGCCGACCTCAACGGCGACGGGCTTCCCGACATCGCCGTGATGGACGTGAAGGGATACCTGCGGATCTATTTCAATTCTGGAACCAAGACCGAGCCGAAGTTCACGCAGGGGGAGATGGCCAACCTCTTTCTCTCCCGTTTCACCGAAACCGACCCCACGCTCCAGGGATTGGATCCGAGAGTCCAACTGAAAGTGCGGGAGGGCCAGCGGATCTGCCTCAGCGACCTCACCCGTTCCGGAAATAAAGACCTGGTGATTGGAAACTACCTCGGCGAAATCATGCTCATCCCGAATTCGGGATCCGGCGTCAAACCCGATTTCCGCCAGCCGGCGAACATCGCCTCCGCGATCATCCCCACCATGAAGGACTCGCTGAAAAAATGGGGGAATTTGTTTGCCCCGGCGGTTTGGGACTGGAACCGGGACGGGAAGGACGACGTGCTTGTCGGAGAGGGATCCTATTCCGCGAACAGCATCCACCTGCTCCTCAACCAGGGATCGGGATCAAGACCCGTCTTCGACGAAACCAACAGCAGCGTGCTCGCCTACGGGATGGGCCTCGAACAGCTCACCCCCTGCATTGTCGATTACAACGGCGACGGGTTTCAGGACCTGCTCGTCACGGAGCGCACGGGAAAAGTCGCCGTCTATCTCAACAAGGGGAAGCAATGGAAACCCGGGGAGACACTGGCCTTCGACTCGTTCGTCCGCATGGGCGGGGCGGCTCCCGCAGCGACCCCGGCACCCGGAACAACCCCCGCGCCCGCAGGGACCCCGGCACCCAAGGACCCGATGCAAGAGGCCAAGACAGGCGGGCTCCTTTCGTTGGGCGGGATCGCCACGATCGCTGCCGGCGATTTGAACGGCGACGGTCTTTTCGATCTCGTCTTCGGAAAGAGCAACGGGAAGATCGCGATCTCCCTGAATACCGGGACAAAGACGGAGCCGAAATTCGGGGCACCCGTGGAAATCAAGGGGGATACAAAATCCCTTCCGTTCGTCATCCCGTCGGGCTGGAATTGCGATTATGGCCTGGATCGCGGGAATTTCTACGGCTTCATCTCGGTGGTGAAGGAGGAGGACGATCCCGAAGCGAAGCCCCCGGAGGGCAAAACCTGCCTCAAGGCCGGCTATGTCCCGAGCCCAAACAAAACCATGCCGGTCCCGACGCAATACAGCCCGGCATTTGGCAAGGACTGGAAGCACCCCATACAATATTGGTACAACGAGCTCGTCAGGCGCCAGGCACCAGCGAATTTTTTCAGGGTGACCCAACTCCATAACACTGCCGAGAGCAGCCCGCTCAAAACGGGGACAACCTATGTCTTCTCGATGAAGGTCAAGGGCAACAAAGTCGGCGAGGGCACCGTGGACGTCTGCTATTTCGGCTTCAAACTGTTGAGCGAAAAAATCGAGCGCGGCGACCGCGGGTCCGCGGTCAGAAAACGGAATGAGGCCAGGCAGTTCAAGACCGAGTCCATCCCGTTCAGCGCGAACCAGCAATGGACCGAGGTGAAAAGAGAGTTCACGGTGAGGTTCGAAGACAAGAACCTGGCCGATCTCAAGCAGGCGACGGATTGGCTCACGATGATTGCCTTCACGCTGAGCCCCGGTTCGGGGACCCTCTACATCACCGACGTGAAAATCACCGAGAAATAGCCCCCTTCCCCGCGCGGACGCCCGACGATGAAATATGATGCCGTCATCGTCGGAGGAGGGGCGGCCGGGTTGTTCTGCGCCTTCACGGCGGGCCGGAGGGGACGCCGGATTCTCGTCCTCGAACACAATGCCAGTGCCGGGGAAAAAATCAAAATCTCCGGAGGCGGGCGTTGCAATTTCACCAATATCCACGCCGGGCCGGAGAATTACATTTCGGAAAACCCCGCCTTTTGCCGCTCGGCGCTTGCCGGGTTTTCGCCGGCGGACTTCCTCGCCCTCGTGGAAAAACACGGCATCGCCTACCACGAAAAAAAGCTGGGGCAGCAGTTCTGCGACGGGCCGTCTCGCGAAATCATTTCGATGCTTCTGGGCGAATGCGCGGACGCCCGCGTCGAGATTCGGACCGGGTGCCGGGTCGAGGAAGTCCGGCCGGGATTTTTTCTCAAAACCAGCCGCGGGGAATTCGAGTGCGATGCTCTCGTCATCGCCACCGGCGGGCTTTCCTTCGCGAGCCTGGGGGCAAGCGACTTCGGCCACCGGATCGCGCGGCAGTTCGGGGTGCGGGTGACCGAGCTCCGCCCGGGTCTCGTGCCGTTGACGCTGCGGGTGCCTGATCTCCGCGCGCTCGGCCCCGTCAGCGGGGTTTCGCTGCCGGTGCGCGTGAAGTGCGCGGGGCAGTCGTTTGAGGAGGCACTCCTTGTCACGCACCGCGGATTCAGCGGGCCGGCAGCCCTACAGATTTCGTCCTATTGGAAAAAGGGCGACGCGCCGGTTTTCGATCTCCTGCCGGGGAAAACCCCCGCTTTCCGGCCCAACGCCACGAGCGCCCCCGCCTTTTTCTCGGAGTTCTGGCCGCGCCGCTTCGCCGGCGCGTGGTGTTCCCTGCACGCCCCGCAAAAGCCTTTGAACCACTGGTCGGAAAGGGAACGCCGCGAACTGCTGCACCTCGCCCACAACTGGCCGGTCGCGTTTTCCGGGACGGAGGGATACGCGAAGGCGGAAGTCACGCTGGGCGGAGTCGCCACCGCGGGCCTCTCCTCGAAAACCATGGAGTCCCGTTCCGTGCGGGGCCTTTTTTTCATCGGCGAAGTGGTCGATGTGGCCGGCTGGCTGGGAGGTTACAACTTCCAGTGGGCATGGGCGAGCGCCCACGCAGCCGGGCAGGCGTTGTGAGCTGCTAGCCCTGTCGCGGAGGGGACTCCGACTCGCGGAATGTGATCCGGGCCTTCGTCAAATCGTAGGGCGAGAGCTCGACGGTCACCCGGTCGCCGGGAACGATCCGGATAAAATTTTTCCGCATCTTTCCGGAGATATGCGAGAGCACGACATGGCCGTTGGGGAGCTTCACGCGGAACATCGTTCCGGGCAGCACATCCACCACCACGCCTTCACTTGTGACACAGTCGTCTTTTGCCATGCGTGTGCCTTGCTAGCAAACTCACGGCCCGAAATCAACCCATCGCACGAGCGAAGCGAGATTTTGTCGGGAATCGGAATGCCATGTGAACGGGGTGTCCTGCATCCGTCCGGCCGGACAGATCCGCGAAAAGCCGGCTTCCGCAAACCGCGCCGCGTTCGCCGGCGTGCATGGCCAGATCCCCAGTCCGCCCAGATGGCCGGAGAAGCGCGCAAGGCACGCAGACAAATCCTCCGGAAGCGGTTTGACGAAAACAAACCGGTGTAGCGGCGAGACGGGGAACTCGTCGCTTTCCTCGAAGACGACCGTCCATCCCGGCCCTTTCCAAACCCTCACGCCATGGTCCCCCGAAGCGCGGAATTCCCAGTCGGCGCGCGCTGTGGCAATTTCCGCCTGCGCGGCCAACGGCAACGGAGGCGCGGGGCTCTCCGACGCGAACCATTCCATCTCGCGGGAAAGCACCCCGGCATAGCGACGGGCATCGCCTTCAACAAAAATCACCTGGGGCGAAAGACATCCCTGCTGCTCGAAAAGCGAGGCGTCGCGCGCCGCCAATGCGCAGGAGCGCAAGTCTGGATCTTCGAGAATGATCGCCAGGCTGATCCGGTGGCCGTGGCCCTGGAAAGGAACCTGCGGCGGGCATTTCGCCCGGAGTTCCGCGACCGTGGCATCGCTGCCGAAAACCACCCATGCCTCCGCGCGCCGCAGCCAGCCATCTCCAAACTGCCGCGAGCACTCCAGCTTTGCGGCGAGCCCGGCGGGCAGCAAAGCCGCAAAGTCCTCGAGCTTCCCGAGCCCGCCGGACGGGAATTTCACGAGGTTGTGCGAGCCGAGAAGCAGGCCGCGCAAGATCGTCTGAAATCCCGCGTGCGGCGTGTTCCCGCTCAAGATGTGAAGGATCGTGCGCGGCGCAACCGCCCGCGACAGGTGGCCGCCATACGGCTGAAACCCGTCCAGGATTCCCTCGTGCCCGAGCTCCAGCCGCACGCAGTCGAGCATGTCCCTGGCCGTGGGCGGAGAAAGCTCCGGGAAGTGCGCGGCTGCCTGGGCCAGCGCCTCTGCGCGATCGGCCGTGTTCATGAAAGCAGTTCGTCCGCCGCGAGCGAACATCCCCGCGGGAGCGCGGCCGGGTCGCGGCCGATCAACTCAAAATCCTCCCCCCGCCGGATCGCGAGATCGCGGGTCAGGATCGCGCAGACCGAGCCGAGGTTCGCCGCATCAAAGAGCCTGAGGATCCCGGTTTCTCCCTCCCCGACTTCGATCCCCGTGGACGGGCTGACGACCAACCCGCGGGCCCACGGCGGCGCTCTGTGCGGCCTTCCGAGGCCATTGGTGTAAAACTGGGAGCTCAGCTCGGTCATGCCGTATTCATTCCACACCGAATCCGGCGGAAGTCCAAGCCGCTCCTGCAAAAGCCGGTAAAGATCTTCCTTCGGCATCTCGCGCCGCGTGCCCTTGTATCCGCCGGTCTCGACCGCAAGGCTCCCCTTCGGCAGGGCGATCCGGCGGCCGTTCATCCATTCAAAAAAATCCAGGAACGCGAGCGCGGTGCCGAAGATCACAGCCCTCTCGGCCGCCTCCAAGAATGCCAGCAGTTCCTCGCGCCTGTTGAAGAAAAACCGGTCCGGCGGCACCAGCCACGAGGCCATCTGGCCGAGCGAAGAATGCGGCGCCCCGCCCGCATCGGGGATGAGCGCGACGACATCCTCCGCGGGGAGCCGGGCACCCGCCCAGCCTTGCGTCGCGGCCTGCTCATACAGCGAAAGCGAACAGAAATGGTGCCGCCCGGGACCCCCTCCGGTCGTCCCGCTCGTCTCGAATGTCCGGATTGTTTCAGATTCCGGAAACGACCTCAAATCGGCGGTTTTGAACGCGGAAACCGGGACGGCAGGAATCTCCTGCCAGCAGGCCGGGTCCGGGAATCCGGAGCAAAAATCCCGGTAGGCCGGGTTGTGCGTCCGCTGGAACCGGTGGACCTCCAAGATCCGGTCCTCAAATCCCCCGCAGCCGGCGGCCATCCAGCGGGAAATCTCCGTTTCCAGCGCGGCGTAGTTGTTCGTGTTTTGCATCATGTCCGGGTCTATGGTTACGGGATTGTCACAATGGGCAATTGGCAAATACACTCACCCGGACCTTTTCCTGTCAACCGTCGTGAAATTGCTCCTCATTTTGATTGAGGCGGTTTTTTCATGCCTTTGCCTGCCGCGAATCGGGATTTGCCCCGCGGTGCCGGGGCGGCTATTTTGGCAATCGTGTTTCTGCCACATGACCTTTGATCCCCAAAGCGGAAAGCTGATTCTCGGCGCGCGCCTGGACGCGGCCGAGGTGTCGCGTTCCTGGAAGCTCCTTGGCCAAGTCTCGGAGTCGTGCCAGGTCGATGCCTCGAAGGTGGACGGCGCGGACGGTGCGGGGCTCGCGTTCCTGTGGTCGCTGGGCCACCTGAGAAACGCGCGGATCACGGGTTTGCGCCCGGAGATAGCCGCGTTGCTCAAGCCGTTCGATGATCTGCCCGCAGAGCCCGCCGACGCGCCGGAGCGGGACCGCTCTCTGTTTGCGCAGATCGGCCGTGTCACCTGCGCGGTCCTGAACGATGTCCGGGAACAGGTTTCATTTATCGGCGAATTCACGGTCACTGCGCTGCGCTGCGCCGCGAGCCCGCGACTGGTGAGGTGGAGGGACATGTGGGTCACCGCCCAGAAAGCCGGGGCAGACGCTCTGGTGGTCGCCGGCACGGTTTCGTTTCTCACGGGAATGATCATGGCCTTTCAGGCGGCGGTGCCGCTCAAGCAATTCGGGGTCGATCTTTTCGTCGTGAACCTCGTCGCCTTGGCCCTGCTGCGAGAGATGGGTCCGATCATGACCGCCGTGGTCCTGGCCGGGCGTTCCGGCTCCGCGTTTGCGGCCGAGATCGGGACGATGACGGTCAACGAGGAAATCCATGCCCTGCAAACGATGGGGCTTGACCCGGTGCGCTTTCTCGTGGTGCCCCGGGTGCTGGCCGGATTTATTGTCACGCCGGTTTTGACGGTTTACGCCAGCGTGCTCGGGGTGGCCGGGGGATTTCTCGTGATGATGGCCCAAGGGTTCCCGTTCGCGGCGCTCTGGAACCAGCTCGTCAGCGCGGTCGGCGTGAGCGACGTGATGACAGGCATGATCAAGTCCTTCGTGTTCGGCATCCTCGTGGCCGGAGTCGGCTGCCTGCGCGGGCTCCAGACCGGAAACGGGGCCACGGCGGTCGGGGAATCGACCACACGGGCCGTGGTCAGCGGGATTTTTCTGATCGTGCTCGTGGACGCGGTCTTTGCCGGAATCTTCTACGTCCTCAAATGGTGACCGAATCGAACATCATCGAAGTCCGCGGCCTCACCGCCGCCTACGGGGATTTTGTCCTGCTCGACAAAATCAGCTTCGACGTCCGCCGCGGCGAGGTTTTCGTGATCATCGGAGGATCGGGCTGCGGCAAGAGCACGCTGATGAAACACCTGATCGGACTGCTGCCGCCCGCCGCCGGAGAAATCCTCATTGATGGGGAGAATGTCACGGACGCAACCGGAGAGGCGCGGGCGGGGCTGATCAAGAAGTTCGGGGTGATGTATCAGAGCGGCGCTCTTTTCGGGTCCCTCACAATCGAGGAGAATGTGATGCTGGCGATGGAGGAGTTCACGGACCTGCCGTCCGACGCGCGGCAGCTTGTGGCGCGCATGAAGCTGTCCCTCGTCGGGCTCGAGCGGTTCGCCGCCCATTTTCCTTCCGAGATCAGCGGAGGCATGCAGAAGCGTGCGGCCATAGCGCGGGCGATGGCGCTCGACCCGGCTGTCCTTTTCCTTGACGAGCCGTCGGCGGGGCTCGACCCGGTGACCTCCGCCGGCCTGGACGAGCTGATTTTGAACCTCAACCACAACCTGGGGGTGACCTTTGTGATTGTCAGCCATGAGCTGGCCAGTATCTATGCGGTCGCAGACCGTGTGATTATGCTCGACTCAACCAAGAAGGGGATTCTTGCCGAAGGCCCCCCCGCCGATCTCCGCGACCATGACAGGGACCCCGGCGTGCACGCATTTTTCCACCGTGAGGCGCGGGAGGTTTCCGCATGAGTGCCAAACCGGATTTTTTTCGGATCGGCGTCTTCGTGGCCGGCGGGGTGGCGCTGCTGGTTACTGCTCTGCTCGTTTTCGGCGGCGGCCAGATGTTCAGCCGGAAAATTGAAATGGAGACCTACGTCAAGGGTTCGGTGCAGGGGATCGACGTGGGGACCCCGGTCAAATTCCGGGGGGTTCTGATCGGCAAGGTGACGAAGATCGCATTTGCCTTCACCGAGTATCACCTGAAGGAGACCGACGGGCTCTACAACTACGTGGTCCTTTTCATGGAGATCAACCGCGAGGTATTTCCCAACATGTTCACGGACGACCTCACCCCACTGCTGACGAAGAGCATCGAGCAGGGGCTTCGCGTGCGGATCGAGCCACAGGGGATCACCGGCTTGAACTACCTCGATATCGACTACTTCGACCCGACGCGGTTCCCGGCGCTCTGGCCGCCGTGGAAACCGGAGGTCTATTACGTCCCCTCGGCACCGGGAGAACTCACGAGCTTCCTGGATTCTATCAACGCCATCCTTCGCGAGGTGGAAAAGCTCAATATCAACGGGATCAGCCAGACCGGCACCGAGCTTTTGGAAAACCTCAACAAAGCCGTGGTCGGCGCCCAGGTTGAAAAAGTCAGCTCGGACCTCCAGGCCCTCATCAAAGACTCCAACTCCGTTCTGCAAAAGGCCCGGATCCCCGAGCTGTCGGCCGACGCCACAAAATTCCTCGGCGAGCTGGACGCCTCGAACCGCGAGCTCCAGCAGATCCTGAAGAACATCGAGCCGGCGACCAGGCTGAAACCATCCGAGGTCCGGGAAATCATGAACAACCTGACCGCGACGTCCGCCAACCTCGAACAGCTCAGCGCCGCCGTCAACCAGCGCCCGTCCCTGCTCCTCTGGGGAACTCCGCAAAAGGCTCCGGCTCCCAGGCCGACACCATCGAAAAAGCGCTGAACCCGAAAACGGCGATTGAGAAATTCTTTCAGAATGGAAAGCCCGGCCTCGGCCGCTTCGCGTCCTGCGTTGCAACCTCTACAAGAAACGCCGTTTTCGGGTTGAAACAAATCGCGTGATCCGACAGGTATTCGCCGCGCGTGTTCTCGTTCTCGCGTTGGCCGCACCGTTCGCCGGCGCGCAGCTCCACGGCGAACCATACCGCCTTGATCTTGATTTTTGCTGTCACAGGCTGATGCTGTGAAACATACTCTTCTTCGCTTGAGGGCGACCCGGTCACGCAGGCGAGGCAGGCGCATCACGGAGCTTTATTCAGGTGCAGACAATCAGAAAAATTCTTGCAGCGAGTTTTTTCCAGATCCGCACGCGGCTGGTCCTGGTGGTTGTCCTCGCTGTCATCCCCGCCTTGGTTCTGACGCTTTATGTTGGCATCAAGCAAAAGCAGCAGGCCGCGGAGCAGGCCAACCGCGAACTGCTGAACATGACGAAAATCATCGCGTCCGAGCAGGAACGCCTGCTTGACGGCGCGAAGCAGCTTCTCGGCGTCATTGTTCATCTGCCCGAAGTCCGCTCCATGGAACCAATGCTGTGCGACCCGCTCCTGGCGAGCCTTCTCAAGAATGACCCTCTTTACGCAAACTTCGGGATCGTGGATCGGAACGGCATGCTCATTTGCAGCGCCCTGCCTTTCAAGCACCCCATACGCGACGCAGACAGAATTTGGTTCAAGCGCGCTGTGGGGACGCGGGCTTTCGCTGTGGGCGATTACGTCGTCAGCCGCACCGCACATTTTCCGACGCTGAATTGTGGGTGCCCGTTCTTTGACGATGATGGAAACATCCTCGGCGTTGCATTCGCCGCGCTTGACCTGAAATGGGAAAGCCAACTGCTCGAAGGCGCCCAACTGCCGGAAGGCACGGTCGCCACCCTTTTGGATAGCGCCGGGAACATTTTGGCACGGAGTGCCGACTCTGAGATGTGGGTTGGAAAATCAGTGGCCAACACTCCCTTCATTCGGACCGTTCTGGCCCGCCGGCATGAGGGAACAGCCGAGTCAACCGGCATCGATGGTGTGATCCGGCTCTACGCGTTCACGCCTTTGAAAGAGAGCGGGGGCTCAATTGTTGGTTATCTGATCCTCGGGATTCCGCCGGACGTGGCTTATGCGGCTTCACACCGGATAATGGTTCGCAGCCTCGTGTTCCTGGGCGCGGTGAGTGCGTTCGCTGTTGCTGCAGCCTGGGTGTTCGCCGGTGCCTTTGTGCTTCGAAGGACAAGGGATCTGGTCGCTGCCGCCAACCGCCTCCGAGCCGGGGATCTGACCTCCCGCACAAAACCGGATCACCAGTTCGGAGAATTCACCGGCCTGGCAATAGCATTCGATGAAATGGCAGATGCTATCGAGCAGCACCGCGACCAACTCGAGCAACTGGTGGCCTCGCGCACAGCCGAACTGAAGGAAATCAACGAGGAACTGAGCGAGGACATCATCGCGCGCAAAGTCGCGGAGGAAGCATTGCGCAAGGCCCTCGCCAATCTTCAAAAATCCCACGAGGAGTTAAAAGCATCCCAAATGCTCTTGATTAACGCGGAAAAACTGGAGATCACGGGCCGGCTGGCCGCAGGGGTCGCCCATGAAGTCAAGAACCCCCTGGCAGTGCTGGCGATGAGTCTGGACTATCTTTCGCGCGTCGTGCCCGACGTGCACGGGAATGTGGCGGAGGTGTTGAATGATATGCGGGACGCAATCGGCCGGGCGGATGCGATCATCCGCGGCCTGCTGGATTTCTCCGCTTCGGAAAAGCTCGATCTCCAGCCCGGGGATCTCAATTCCGTGATCGAGAAAGCGACCATGCTGGTCAGGCACAACAGGAAGGCAAACCGCGTCGAGCTTGTGAAAGCCCTTGCCCCCGACCTTCCTCCCGTGGCCCTCGACCAGAACAAGCTCGTCCAGGCGCTTGTTAATCTATTGTCCAATTCCATCGATGCCATGCCGGACGGCGGCACCCTGGCCATCAAAAGTTATTATAAACAACCTTCCAGCACCGAAAGGAATGCGGGTTCCCACGCATCCGGGCGAGTCTTCGGTGAAACCACCATTGTCGTCGTTGAGATTCATGACACCGGCAGCGGGATTCCGCCGGACAAACTCTCCAAGATTTTTGACCCGTTTTTCACGACCAAGCCACCAGGCAAGGGGACCGGCCTCGGCCTCACGGTGACCCGGAAAATCATCGAGCTGCACGGGGGAAGCTTGCAGATCACCAACAAGCCGAAGGGAGGGGTCCGCACTCTCCTGCTCTTTCCCGTCACGAAGCCTCAATGAAAAGGCTTTCATAACAGCCTTGAAGAGTTTCTGAGTGAGGGCCATGATGCGCGGGTAAAGCGCCTGAATTGTGAAGCGAAAAATCCTGATTATTGATGATGAGCCGGGGTTCACGAAGATCGTGAAGATGACCCTGGAAACCACCGGGCCCTACGAGGTGCTGGAGTTGAACGATCCGGCGCTCGCGGTCGCCGTCGCGCGTCAGTTTTCCCCGGATATCATCCTGTTGGATATCATCATGCCGGAGCTCGATGGCGGGGATGTGCTTTCACAACTCAGAGCCGATCCCGCGCTGCAAAACGTCCCCGTTATTTTCGTCACGGCGACAGTCCGCCAGAGCGAAGTCAAGTCACACAATGGACTCATCGGCGGAGAATTCTTCGTGGCAAAACCGGTGAGTGCCGAGGTTTTGATCCGAACCATCGAAGAACAACTCGCGCCCAGCGAGCCCGGATTTGTCCGCTAGGTTTTCGCCCCGCCGTGGAGGTTGCTGTTCCACCGGCTGTAGCTGAAGTAGAGCAGGCAGCCGATGACCAGCCACACGACGAGACGGATCCATGTTTCCAGCGGCAGCGAGGCCATGATGGCCATGCAGCTCAAAGCGCCGGCGACCGGGATCCACGGGACGAGCGGCACGCGGAAAGCGCGCGGGGCGTCGGGCATGGTGCGGCGCAATACGATAACGGAAATACAGACGATCACGAAAGCCAACAGGGTGCCGATGCTCGTCATCTCGCCGATGACGTGGCCGGGGACGAGGCCGGCGAAGAGGCCGACGAAAACGGCAAAGAGGATATTCGATTTCCAGGGCGTTCGGAATTTCGGGTGCAACTCGCTGAACATCTTCGGCAGTAGGCCGTCCTGCGACATCGCGTAAAAGACGCGCGACTGGCCGAGCAGCAGGATCATGATCACGGACGAGAAGCCGGCGAGGATCGCCACCTCCACAAGCTGCTTGAAAAATCCATATGGAGTATGCGAGATGGCAATGGCCACCGGAGCGAGGCCGGACTGGCCTGAAAATTCCTTGTAGCTTGCGAGCCCGGTGAGCACGTAGGCAAACACGCAGTAGAGGATGGTGCAGACAAAGAGCGAACCGAGGATGGCGATCGGCATGTCGCGTTTCGGGTTTTTCGCTTCCTGCGCGGCGGTCGAGACGGCGTCAAAGCCGATGTAGGCGAAAAAGATAACGGCCGACCCGCGAAAGACCCCGCTCCAGCCGAAATGGCCGAAGTCCCCGGTGTTGGGCGGGATGAACGGCTGGTGGTTGGCCGGGTTGATATACTTCCATCCCAGCCCGATGAACGCGAAGATGACGAAGAGCTTGAGCGCGACAAGCACCGCGTTGAGCATGGAGGATTCGCGGATGCCTTTCACGAGGACCACAGACATCGCCACGACGATGAAGGCGGCAGGAAAATTGAAAAACGCATGGCCCTGCACCCCGTCGGCAAGTTTGACGACATCAAACGGCGACGCCGCCCATTGCGCGGGAAGCGGGAACCCGATATCCCCGCAGAACTGCATCAGATAAGCCGACCAACTGGTGGCCACGGTGGCCGCGCCCGCAGCGTATTCGAGCACGAGATCCCACCCGATAATCCACGCGAAGAACTCGCCGAGCGTCGTGTAGGCGTAAGTATAGACGCTGCCGGCCGCCGGCACCATCGAGGCGAACTCCGCGTAGCAGAGCCCGGCCAGCGCGCAGGCGACCGCCGAGATCGCGAAGGAAATGACGATGCCGGGCCCGGCATACAGGCCGGCCGCCATCCCGGTGAGCGAGAAAATGCCCGCCCCGATCAGCACCCCGATCCCGAAGAGGATCAGGCTCGTCGCGCCGAGGTGCCGCTTGAGCGAGACCGCCATGGCGCTCGAACCCCCGGCAATTTCGTGCTGGATCTTGAAAATGGATTTTGTCCGAAAAATGCTTGGGTTGCCCATAATAGTATCCCTGAAAAAGAATCGCGACACCATGCGCACAGCCCCCTAGCCGGGTCAAACGCAAAAGCTTTCGCTGTGGCGCTGCAAACAAACCTGGACAAAAGTGCGCGATCAAAGCTGGACAGGTCTGGAAGTTGGGAAATGGAGGATGAGGAGAGGGAGAGAGCCATGTTCTGGAGGGCGATGAAGCAGTGAGAAGTC
>Ga0209697_10006673_pt1 | contig 13848 bp, 9 predicted proteins | sample AliMusrvi5mmetaG_FD_184115 | JGI IMG/M metagenome (GOLD analysis project Ga0209697, IMG submission 184115) | Freshwater lake bacterial and archeal communities from Alinen Mustajarvi, Finland, to study Microbial Dark Matter (Phase II) - Alinen... | ecosystem: Environmental > Aquatic > Freshwater...
GGCTCGCCATGCGTTGGGGATCTGCCGAGAGCTAGATGGGGCCGGAGCGTCCGCGCGTAACCTATGGCATCCTCTGCCCGACCTCCTTGACGCGCGGGCGCCCTTGTTCATCGCGTTACGGTCACCACGCCTTCTTCCAACCCGCCAGCCACGCGTCAGCCCGAAGGCCGGCTCACGCAAACTCAAACATTTTCCGCGGCAGCTGTACCATAAGGTCAATTTCCGGCGAAGAATCGAAAAGGTGGATCTCATTCACAAAGCGGCGCGGCATGCTAACCGCGGCTGGCTGCCGCGAGAGCACAAATGCTCGTGCACGAGGCGCCGAGCCTCAAGCTTCAGGGTGATGTGCTCCGGCGGTGAATCCGGATTGCGCGAGATTCTATCCAGTGGTGTGAAAATGCGGGCACCATAGAACCTCCAGCCGTGGCCGGACCATCTCGCCTGCGACACCTGCCTCGTTCACCGCGCTCTCGTCAACCTGCCCGCCGGCAACAGCCTCGTCGAGGAAGACAAGTCCGATCTCACCAGGGCTGTCGCCAGGGCTCAAGGCCCTGCTCGTGATGGGTCACGGTGTCGCCGACAGGATGACCGCCTCATTAGCGCGGCGCCACGAGCTTGCCATGCGGGCGGCTGAGTCCTTGCCTTGCTCCGGCAAGGTGGAGCACCCGCCATCCAGCAGGCCACCACGCCCCGCCGAGTGATCCAGATAGCGGTAGCAGCCCAGCAACTGGGGCGGAGCCTGCGCTACGTGGACCACATCGCTGGGCGCGGACTCATCCGCCGTGTAAAGATGCCGGGTCAGAAGCGCGCCATGGGAGTTCGCGTCGACGATCTTGTCGGCTCGATATTTACAATCGTGAACCATTTAGCATGACAAACACAAAGATCGGTTCTGCCCGACATTCACACGCAATCACGTTGTCTCAACTACTTCTGTGGAGCGCAGCGGAACAGCAGTCAGATGCAGTATTATGAGTCTTTTATTTTATCGCGGTATAGCCCGGATGGCTGCAACTCGCTTCTCCAGCGCCCCCGCAGCACTCTCCCGGCCGGTTGCCCGATAGAGGACAGCCATGTTCGCAAGAATCTGAGCCACATAGGGGTGATTGGGGCCAAAGGTTTTCTCTTCGGTCGCTAGCGCGCGCGTGAAGAGTTGCTCGGCTCGGACGAACTGGCCTTGGATACCGTATATCGTCGCAAGGGCGTTCAGGCACTCTGCCACAGCGGTATCAGCTGGGTCGGGGGCTTTCTCTTTGATCGCCAACTCGCGTGTGAGGAGTTGCTCGGCTTTGACGTACTGGTTTTGGACCACGCATAGCGCCGCGAGATTGTCCAGAGTCGCGGCCACATCAAGGTGATTGGCCCCCAGGGCTTTCTCCTTAATATCCAGCGACCGCGTGTAGAGTTGCTCGGCCTGAGCGTACTCACCCTTGATACGGCATAGATTCGCGAGATTGTCCAGAGTCGTGGCCACATCAAGGTGATTGGACCCCGGGGCTTTCTCCTTAATATCCAGCGACCGCGTGTAGAGTTGCTCGGCCTGAGCGTACTCGCCCTTTGCGCTATATATATCCGCGAGAGTATTCAGGTGCAGGGCCACATCGGGGTGATTGAGACCCAAGGCTTGCTCCTTAAGCCCCAGAGCCTTTTTGCAGAGTTGCTCGGCTTGGGCGTATCGGTCTCGGATAGTGTGTTCACAATCACGGTTCTCTGCATCGTTAGACAGCACCATATCGCTAACGAGTTGCTCCTTAAAACGGTCCGCCCTATCAGAAATTATTTTGGTTTTGCCTTTGTTATCCGGTGGCACAATAACGAACGCTTCTGGCACCCCGTTAATTTCACCGCCGTGAAAACGCACAAAAGAACAAAGGCGAGTAAACCGCATGCCTGTAATATTCTCCTGGAATTTCTGCCACGCGGCATCGCCTGTTAATCCCATGACTTCAATTTTGGCGATAGTGAATGCAGTCATAATAAGGTAAATACTTTCTTCGGTATCTACTTTTGTGTCCTTAGATGTTGCGTCATATTCAGGATATTCAAAGCCATACCTCAGTACGCCTGAATTATCTGGGGATCCCACTACAAGTCCGCCGCCTAGAGTCGCTATATATTTCTGAAGCTCTGTAAATTTGCCGACTTCAAGCACAAACATATCCCTCAGTTTATGCTTTTCTATATAAGTCGCCTGTATTCCCTTTAGCATCGTAATGTGAAAAGATTTCACCGCGCCCGCGTCAGTAACGCTCTCCCTTCCGGTTTTCATCGGATAAACCTCGGGATTAGCGGCCCTACCATAATCCTGCGGAACGCCGCGGCTATTAGCGGAAGTTGCCTCAAGATTGAGTAGCGCCTGGGCATCACCCTGGTCTGCCGCCTTGCGATACCATCTACGGGCTTCTTCGAAATCCTTTGGGACACCTTGGCCGTTCTGATAAGCATAACCAAGATTGCACTGCGCCTTGGCATGGCCCTGTTCCGCCGCCTTACGATACCACTCGACGGCTTCGGTATAATCTTGCGTGACACCTTGGCCGTTCGCATACGCGTAGCCAATAATGTACTGCGAGGCGGCAAGCCCCTGTCTTGCTGCCCTGCGAAACCACTTCGCGGCCTCAACGTAATCCTGCGGGACGCCGAGAACGGCATAATATGCCATACCAAGATTATGCTGCGCCTTGGCAAGGCCCTGTTCCGCCGCCTTGCGAAACCATTTCACAGCCTCGGCATTATCCTGCGGCACGCCTTCTCCATTCATATAATATGAGCCAAGAATGAACTGCGCCTCGGCATGGCCCTGTTCGGCTGCCTTGCTGAACCACTTCGCGGCCTCAGCATAATCCTGCGGGACGCCTTGGCCGATATCGTGAAAACAACCAAGAACGGCCTGTGCGGTATCAATGCCCTGTTCCGCGGCCTTGCGGAACCACTTCGCGGCCTCAGCATAATCCTGCGGAACGCCCTCGCCTAGGGCGTAGGCTGTACCTAGGCTGTTCTGCGCCTCGGCATCGCCTTGGTCTGCGGCCTTGCGAATATTTCCCAGCCCTTCTGCAGAATTGCCGCTGTGCGTATTTCCCATTGTCCGTCTCCTGTGAAAACTTTTGGGGAAACTGTACCTACGGGGCGGAAAGCTAGCAATTAAATTAGTCTTGGTCGGGGGTGGTTGCCGGAGGGCGGCGCAACCAGTGTGTTATCGAGCGTGCCTTGTGGCCGGATTCGGCCGGTATCTGGCAGGCTGACCCAGGAACCGCCGGTGCTGGGCCACTTTGGCGTTAGGTCGCCCCTGCGAGTTTCGTGCCGGGGCGGCGGAACAGGAACGGCGGCTGCGTAACCACATCGCTTTCGCGTGGGAGTCCCTGACCGATCAGCAGCAGAGCAAGGTGTCCGCCCAGTTTCGTGAGCTTAGCAGACAGGCGTGTGGGCTGGCTGGCCCCGGCGATGATCCAGGTAGTGAAACTTCGCGCCTTGCCAAAGGCGCAGGCCGTCAGCCGTGGCAAGCGCTGCTGCGCCGCTATGTGGGCCGCCAGCTAGAGCGGCGGCCGAAGTTCAGCCGGCCGCCCAGGCGGTTCCCGCAACTGGCCGGCCTAGTGCCGGGTTGGGGGCGGAGCGGCGCCAAGCCCAGGATACTGGCGGCGATCGATACTAGCGGCAGCTTGACCGACGAGATGTTGGCTGAGATTTCCGCCGAACTGGCATTGATGGCGCGGCGCTTCGACGTCACCGTCGCTGAGTGCGATACCCGCATCCACGTCGTTTATCCCTATCGGCCGATTACATCCGTACACGGCCGCGGCGGTACCGACCTTCGTCCGCCGCTCCAGCAAGAGTTTCTCCGCAAGCATAAGGCCGACCTGGTCGTGTATTTCACCGACGGCTTCGGTCCGGCACCCGCCAAACCACCGCGCATTCCCGTCATCTGGTGCCTTACGGAGGCAGGGGTAAAACCGGCGGCATGGGGCGCAGAAATCAAGATGCAGGGCGCAAAAAACCGCCCTAGCAGCTGAAATCCAGAATAAAACGACCATTTATTCCATGAAAAACAACGAAATATCGGGGCTTTTTCCGGCCGTTTCGATGCGCTTTTTGCCGGGCGCCACGAACCACTCCGTCGGTCGGCTCACACTATGAATGGAGGCAGTACATTGATAATGCATGAAATATATGAACAGTCTGGATGTTTGGAGAGGGCGTCCGGGTCCTGAAACAGTCCTTCCAAGCCAAAAGCACACACACGCACTGTGTGTGTGCTTTTGCCAGCGCGAAGACAGCAACAAGGACGGATCCGGTTAGCGCCCCGCAGCTTTGAGCTTCCAAGCACCGGTATTCCACCAGAAGTTGGCCGCGCGCGCAGTGCTGTTGCTGTTCATGAACCAGCCGCCCGTGTCGCCGCTCGGCGTCTGCCAGAGCAAGTCGCTGACGCCATCGTTATCGATGTCCGCCACGCCGCACAAGGCCCAAGGACCGGTACTGAACGGCACCGCGCCGCGGATGCTGCCATCGGGGTTGTGAGACCAGATCGCGATTTGGCCGGCGGCGTTCTGCCAGAACAGCTCGGCCTTGTGATCGCCATCCAGATCGCCCGCACCGCGCAGTTTCCACGCGCCCATATTGCCCAATTGAACTGCCGACAGGAAGTTGCCATTGGTGTCGAGCCGCCAATAAGCCGCTACGCCCGCCGGGGTCTGGAAGAACAACTGGCCGCGGCCGGTGGTACCCTCATAATCGGCGCAGGCTTTGATTTCCCAAGCGCCGATATTGAACCAGAAGCGCGCATCGCGGTAGGAGCCATCTGCGTTCATAAACCAGCCGCCGGTGTCACCACCTGCGGTTTCGAACAGCAGGTCGCTGACGCCGTCGCCATCCACGTCGCCAGCGGCCTTGAGTTTCCACCCACCGGTGTTGGCGAGGACGCGCGCGAACTGGAAGCCACCGGTGCCGTTGAGCACCCAGCTCGCCAGCAGACCGCTCGGATCCTGATAGAACATCTGCGGCACATGCTCCGCATAGGGGCACGGCGTCCACGTCACCTGGTCCACCCAGCCGGCGTTGCTGCCGGAGGCGGCGCCGGTGCTGTTCGTGTAGACCCACTTGAGCGTCACCTGGTTGGACGTACCGATGAAGCCGACGTACTGGTTCCAGTCCACGTTGCCGGAGATCTGGCTGACGAGCTGGGTTCCGATATAGAACTGGAGGTAGTTGTTCGCGGCCGAGGACACCTTCCACCAGAACATCAACGAGCCGGGCCCGTTGGTCGTGGTCTGGAACCACGTCTGCTGGCCCGCACTGATCGCACCACTCTTCAGCGCGGCCACGCCGTCGCGGGTCGTCGCGGTCTGCACCGCCCAGTTGGCATTGCCACCGGTGGTCCACGTCAGGTTGGTCGCATCCACCGCCGCCCCGATGCCCCGCGCAAAGTTCGCGGTGTAGGTGATATTGGAAGCGGGCACCGTGATGGTGCGACTGGCGTTCGTATTGCCATCATTCCACGCCGTGAGCAGCCAGCCCGACACCGGCGTCGCCGAGATAGTCACATTGCTCCCGACCTGGAAGGTTCCGCCGCCGCTGACACTGCCGCATGCGGTCGGATTGGCCCGCACCGTGACGGCCATCGGCGGAATGAACGTGGCGATATAGGTGATATTGGTCGTGGGAACCGTGATTGTCCGCGGATTGACCACGCTGTTGTCATTCCACTTGGTGAACAGCCAGCTGTTCGAGGCGCTGGCGGTCAGCGTGATATTGGATCCTGACAGATACGAACCACCACCGGTCACGCTGCCGGCGTTAGTGGGATTGGCCAGCGCTGTCACCATGCTAAGTTTGGCGAAGTTCGCGGTGCAGACCGTCGTGCCAGACGTCACACTGAACACCCAAGGATTGTTCGTGATACTGCCGTTCCAATTAATGAACAGCCAGTTGTTCGACGCCGCGGCCGTCACCGTGGCGTTGGACCCGACGAGATACTGATCGCCGCCGGTCACACTGCCGCCGTTGGTCGGATTGGCCAGCACGCTCACCGTGCCCACCTGCTGGAAGAGCGCCGTGAACAGGCCACCGCCTGGAAGCACCACCCCCGTCCGCGGATTATTGGTCACGGTGTCATCCCAACTGATGAACCGCCACAGGTTCGACGCCGTCGCGGTGAGCAGGACGTTACTGCCCACCACATAGGTGCCGCCGCCCGTCACGCTGCCGCCATTCGCGGGATTGGCCTGCGCCGTGATCACCGCGGTCGGCGCGAAGATCGCGGTCAGGTTGGTGCCCCCGGCACTTACCATCACCGTCCGCGGATTGTTCGTCGAGCCATCACTCCAGCGGATGAAGCGCCAGTTGTTCGACGCCGTCGCCGTCAGCACATCGTTGCTGCCCACGAAGTAGACCCCGGTGCCCGTGACGGAGCCGCCATCATTCGTATTGGCGCCCACGTTGATCGTCGCCGCGGCCGCAAAATTCGCCGTATACGTGACGTTCGTCGCTGGCACCATGATGACATACGGATTATTGGTCGCGCCCGTATTCCACTTGGTGAACAGCCAGTTGTTCGAGGCCGCCGCGGAAAGCAGGATATATATGCCCGATTGATACGTCCCACCACCCGTCACGCTGCCGGCGTTGGTGGGATTGGCCTGCACCGTCACCATTGGAGGCTGGTACTCGTCCGCGCCGATGTCCACCGTACCGTTGGCTCTGCGGGGCAGCCCGCGCTGGTCGGTCGTCAGTCCAGACGGGATCAGGGCGTTGCTGCCGGCGTCGATGGCTGGACTGCCCAGAACCGGTGGCGCGCTCATCATAGTGGTACCATCGGGCATTGTCGGCCCGCCGTAGGCGCCGAGCCAAGCTATCTGGGGGTCCAGCGGCGTGGCGTGGGTGCCAAAATAATTGGTGGCTGGGGCATGCCAAGAAATCGTCGCTCCGGTCGGATCCCCGATGAGACAATAATTGGCGTTGACCGGGCCAGAGATGTCGGGTCCGGAACTGCTGGAATTGAAGGCAACGATCGTGTTGTTCATCGTCACCGTTCCACCGGAAGAGTAGGAGTAAATTCCGCCACCGCTGCTCGACGAAGTATTTTGGGCCACCGTACAATTATATAAATTCAAGTATGTGCCCCAAGGATTCGCGGTCCCCCCGCCGAAATTCCCCCAAATAGTGCAGTTGGTCATCGCCGTTGTCCCCGGCCACTCACTGTAGACGCCGCAGCCACCGTTCCCCGATATTGTGCTGCCCGAAATCCCCATCATTCCTACGGTGTAGATGCCCTGGCTATAGATATCACCTACACCGTTTGACGAGATGGTGCAGCCTTGGATTGAAGTGACAAGGTTGGTGGCATTATTACTGATATACAGGCCGGAGTACGAATTCTTGGTGATACTACAGTCCGTAATGGTCATCCGAATGGTTGTCGTTCCCAACCAACCATCACAATAGATGCCGTAGTAGTTGCTGGAGAGGTTGCAGTTGCTGACCGTCAACGAGCCTCCACTAGTACTGTCAAAGTAGATGCCACCTGTATATAAGGAACCACTTCCGGAGAGAGTGCAGCCCGCCACAGTAAGGTAGCCGCCATTATTTGCAATGGGGCTGTAATAGCCGCCAGCTTTTATCGTCAGACCAAAAATTTGGACATTGCGGATGCCAGCGTCGACATCGAACACGTCGTTCCACCCATTATTCTTTCCATCGATCGTCAACTGTCCTGCCCCGGGACCCTGAATCGTGAGAGGTTTCGAGATTCCCAGGGCACCGCTGGTGAGGTTGATGGTCTTCCCTGAAAGGCTGCTGTCAAACTGGATCGTGTCGCCCGCTACAGCGATCGATATAGCCTCGCGTAGACTACCCGCACCGCTGTCATTCGTACTGGTGACCGTTATCGCCGTCGCTGGCTGAATGCCGGCGCAACAGCTGAGCACCATGCCCGATAAACAGACCCGCAACCATCCGTGCTTTGTTTGCATGAAACATCTCCGTTTTTCTTCAAACGCAAACATCTTAACCCCAAGGCCCACAAACCACGACCTAAATAGTTTCAAGAGGTTCTCTCTTTCTCTCTGCCAAGGGAAGTGAGACTCCAAGTGGACCGGAAGAGATAGGGCGAATCCGATGAAAAAGAAGCGATCCCGAAGTGATTTTACAGAGACCTCACGTCGTGCGATAGAAGAAAAGCCACCCTCTCAGGTGGCCTTCCTTCAAGCCTGCCGCGCATGGCGGCAGGCGCTGCGTTCGCGCGCGGCCCGCACGGAGCCGCGCAACCAACTTGGTCCGGCCACTGCGTCTGCCAGGGCATGATCGCCCCAGCGTAGCTTCACCTGACGGCCGAGCTCAGCTTTCAACTGCGACACTCTGGCGGACGACACGCCCCAACGCCGGCTCAGTTGGGTGTTGGTCAGCTAGCCCGCAGGCATCATGAGGATGGACACGTCGCATCCGGCCCGGGGCGTTCGCTTTCCTCCCCGCTTAAATCTCCCTGTTTCGTCGGCATAATACCCTGAGTCGGGTTATCTCTCGCCTCCTGCCGCCCACGCCGGCCGACCAACCAACCTTGGCGGCTGCGTGGGGCCGTCTGCATTTCAGGAGGACCTATGAGTCCACGAGCAGGCGAGCTGTTGCTGGACGTGATCCAGCCGATGCTGATCGCGGTCGTGCCGCAGGTAGTGAAGACCACCGGTGCCGAAGATTCCGACGAGCTGGTGCAGGACGGCATGTGCATGGCGGCGCAGGCCATCGAGCTGTTGGAGAACCAGGGCAAGGAGCTGATGCCCAGGAGCGTGGCCTACTACACCATCCAGCGGCTCAAATCCGGCCGTCGGTCGCAGTACGCCGGCCGTATGGACGCGATGTGCCCCGGCGCCACGCTCGACAAGCAGGTGGTCATGGCCGACATGGATGCCGCGACACACGACGAGACCGGCGAGGAGCTGACGTTCGGCGAGATGCTGGCGTCGGACTATGAAGACGCCGCGACCCTAGCGGCGCGCGACATCGACTGGTCATTGATCGAGCCGCTGCTGACCGACCGCGAGCTCAAGGTGCTGCAGGCGCTCACGGAAGGCCGCGGCACCAACGAGATCGCGTTCAGCTGTCAGGTGAGTGCGCCGGCGGTCACCCAGGCCAAGCGGCGGATCGGGCAGAAGATCAGCGGCAGTTGGGGCGAGGGCATGCTGCGCGAGGTCGGCAGGGTGCCGGCGTGGCGGGCAGGACTGCGGGCAGCGCGGGCAGCATGAACTCTTGCCATCCGGCGATCATCACAGGTGTGGTGGTCGCCGGGTGTATTTTTTCCTTCCGTGGAAAATCCGGTCAATTATTTTTAGCAATTCAACACTGCACGCTCTAGTGACGATGACGTTCATTCTCGAGTCGAAGCGGGGCTTGACTTGGCCGGGCAGCGCGTGAGAATGCGCGCATGGTTTATCAGTGGCAGCCTACTGTCGGAATGTGGCGCTCTCCTAACAGGCGCACCCACACAATGGCTGGTGTGATATTAGTCTCGGCCCTCGCCGGCCGCTTGGCGGCGGCGAGGGTATTCCCGCTGTGGGCGGCCAGCGCGCTAGCGTGGTGGCTGCTCGGCGTGGGAAGCCCGGCCTTGGCGGAACCGGCAGCGGCCCCGCGCGACTTCTCGGGTTGGCGCGGCGGCATCGGCATCACCTTCGGCACGCCCTCGCGCGACATCGCCGACGTGACCGAGATGGGCTACGAGCTCGTCTGGGGTGGCGAGGATCCGCGCGCCATCAGGGCGCTGGGCGTCTCTGTCTTCCGTTACTGGAACAGCATCGTCGAAACCTCGCTGAAGGGCGCCGGGTATGACTTCAGCCAGATGCCCGACAAGGAGGCAGCCGCGAAGCTGGCCTTCGACGCCTGGATGGAACGCGGCTATGGCGTGCAGGGGCTCTCGAAGTACGCCCACGTGCGTTATAACCCCACGGGAGCCTATGGCGACGTCTACGGCAGCATGGATCTGTCGTCCGAGAATGATCTGGTCAAGGCCGTGATCGCCAAATACATGCAGGGGTTCGACAAGGACGGCATCATCCACGGCGGCATCGGCCTGGACAATGCCGGCAAAGTGCCCCGGGAATTTCTGGAGGCGCTGGCGCACCGGCTGAACGCTCGCGGCCTGGGCATCGCCGCCAACGGCTGCCCGGACGAATACCTCACCTACATCGACTTCTTCGGCAACGAGGGTTTCCCGTTCTCCATCAACTACGCCCGCCGGGCGCGCGAGAAGGGCCTGCGCGGCATCCTGGGCGAGTTCACCATGCAGCACCTCTCCGGCGGCGAAATGGACGCCTACCTGAAGAGCAAGCTCTTCAACGACATCGTCTTCTTCGGCTACACCGACGGTGGCACGGCCGCCGGGGCGAGTTACTCGGGGTACTGCTCCCGGCCGGACGTGTACAACCACCAGCGCTGGGCGCTGCGCAAGCTGGTGCCGGTCTCCCGCGCCGTCCAGAGCTCCGGCCGCCAGTTGGATCCCGCCGCGAAGCTGGCCTCGACCGCGGCACCCGTCGGCGAAGCCGGCGCAGCACCTGCCGGGGTGGCCGTCAACGCCGAGGGCAAGGTGCAGGAAGTGAAGCGACGCGAGGCCGGCCTCGACCGCATCACCGGGCGTTCGCCGGAGACAGCACCGCGCATTGTCCGCTACGGGCGCGATGTCGCCAACGGCGTCTACCTCTTCGTGGACTCCGGGCAGCCGGAGGAAGTGATCTGCGACGCGCAGCAGCTGGGCGTGCGCGCGGACACCCTGGTCTTCGACGAGTTCACCGGGCGCGTGCTGGAGGCGAAGCACGCCGCAGGCACTCTCACCTTCAAGACTCTCGGGGGCCCGGACGTGGTGCAGCTGGGCAGCGCGACCACCGTGGCGAAGAGCATGCTGGCACGCACCGCGGAGTCCCTGCGCCTGCAGCTCACCCAGCGGGCGCTGGATCGCGAGTTGCGCGTCCGCTTTCCGCACAAGGCATGGTCGCGGTTCTGCCAAGGTGGAAAGTGGGACGCCACCGTGGCACGCACCGGCAAGGGCAGCCTGGCGGTGGTGGGCGGCACCTACACCGCCACCATGCCCCAGTGGAAGTACTTCAACCGCCAGGGTGCGGCGCAGTTCGTCGCGTTGAACCAGACCACTGCCCAGCCCATCGTGGTCCGCGCCTTCAGCAAGGCCCGGGACGTGGCCACTTCCGAGGAGGTCCTCCTCGACACCCCGGCCGCGCGTCGACACCACTTCGACGCGCGCGAGGGCCACACCTACTGCATGCACCTCTATCTGGACTATCAGGACGGCCAGTGGCCCGAGGTGCACACCGTGCGCTTCTCGCCCGGCACCCACGACTGGGAGGAGCAGCGCATCCGCGTGGAGCCCACCCGTCCGGTGCAGACGGCCATGGTGTTGTTGGAATTCCACCAGCCCCAAGGCGCCGCCTGGTTCGACGATCTGTCGCTCTCCAGCGGAAACGGGACCGAGCGCAACTTGCTGGCGGCCCCCGGATTCGAGGAAGAGGATCCGGCCGCCGTCCAGGCGCAGGCGCTCAGCGCGGGGTATGAGCAGCAGGTGCAGGCGCTGCTTGAGCAGGTGGAAGTCGCCGTGCAGTCGGCCACCCCGGCCAGCGTGCTCCCGGCGCTTGGGCAGCAGGTCGAGGCCTTGGCCGCCGCGGTGATGGCCCAAGGTCTGGCGTCTTACTTCCCCCGCGAACTCCGCGACCTAGACGACGCGCGGGAGAAGCTGGGGCTTTGCGCGCGGCTGCTGGCTGCGCAACGGTGAGGTTGGGAGTGGCAGGACGATTGACCGACGCGCCCTACGGCCGACTCCGTCATCTCAGTCACGGTAACCGCGGGCGACAAACGGCGGCTCGCAGAGGAGCACGCCTCGCCGAGGGTGACGAGCAACCGCCGTTAACCACGCCGGCCTTGCGCTTCGAGGCATCCGCGACGTGGCGGAACTGATCAAGCGCATCTGGAGATTGACCCGCTCCCAGCATCCAGGTAGTTGATCGTCGCGGTATGAATTAGTCGTTCTAAGTCCACGCCCGTGGAATCTTGGCTAGATTCCAACGCCGAAATGCGCGCGGCGATCTGGCGGATCCAGATCGCCAAGTACAAGCGCGACGCGGCCAAGTTCGATATCGGCGCGTTGGCGCGGGCCTCGGAGGGCCTCACCGGTGCGGAGATCGAGCAGGCGTTCATCGACGCTCTGTATCAGGCGTTCGCTGAGGGCCAGGAGCCCACGACGCTGATGTGCTCGCTGGTGCTCGGCGAGCTGGTGCCGCTGTCGCGCTTGATGGGCGAGCAGCTCAAGGGCTGCGGGAGTGGGCACGTGGCCGGGCGCGGATGGCGACGAGCCGGAGTGCGGATAGTACGGAGCGCCGCATCGCGGCGTGACGTTTGAACCAGACCTCGCCGGGCAGGTTGCCGGCGGGGTCTGGGTTCGGCTGTCGCCTGGACAATCATCACGGGAATTTTCTTAGCTATGCTTGTACCCGTAGGCTGACGGCGCTTGCCTAGAAGGGTGGAATCGTCGCTCTTTCTTTTTGGTTTCGGCGAGGTTAGGCTTCGCTCTGGTTACAGCTCGCTTCGCTCGAGCTGCACCAAGGTGAAAAGAAGAAGCCTGTTGGGCAATGAGAACAGGGCGAAGACTTGATACGGCCAGCTTTGATATGAACAAACGCGAAGAAAAGTTTTACGAAATCGCTGCAAAAGAAATTGCCGGGAAAACCATGGTTCCGGCACTGGCTGCAAAAGCTTTTTCGGATGCCGACGGCGATGAAAGAAAAACGCTTGCTCGGTACATCAAACTCCGCGTCGAACAGCTTGAGTCGGCATGGCTCAGTGAAGTTGAACAGAGTAGACGTGCAGAAGATGAGCGTCAGCGCGTTATGAGAGATGCCGCAGAGCGGGCAGGAAATCAGTCTGGCGAAAGACCCCTGGATCATGTGGATGTCGCCAGCCTAAAGGCATTGTTTTCACGCTACTCCACAGCGAAACTGCTGCGCATGTACGCCAGACGAGGCAAGGGTTGGTATCGCCCGGAGGCTGAATTCTCCGTGAAAACCTTGCTTTCGGAGCGAAGCGCACTTTGACATAACACACTCGCCCAGCCCTTTGGCCGCAGCGACATGGAGGAAGCTGGCCACGGACGAGAATGATTTGCGGCACTATACGGGTCTGGGAGTAGACCCGCTTATCTGGCGACACTGCGGCTTAAAAGGAAATGCGCCTGTAACGGCGCCCTTTCTTTTTAGCTCTGCCACGGTTGTGCGACGCTCACGATTCGCCCTGATCCGCCCCATCCTCATCGAGCCCGAGCCAGCGGTGGGCCTCATCGAGCAGCGTGCGGCGGACCTGGGTACGAAACTCTGGTCCATCGCTCCGGACGTACTCGCTGATGTTTTCGAGGAAGAGGATGAGCTTGGGCTGGCGCAGAGGGGCTTCGTTGGCGTCCTCTGAGGGTACGGCAGTGACGAGCCCGAGCGTCCGGTCGGCGTCGATGCCGCTGGCGACCAGGGCGGCGTTTGGCTTCGGCTCGTAGGTGATGCGCAGTTTAGCCAGACGGTCGCGAATGTCGCGGGGCAGGGCGGCAAGCACGGCCGCGGCCTCCTGCTGGGCGGCGCGGGTCAGGCGGGACCAGAGGCGGGCGTCATGGTGTGGGCTGGACATGAGCGGTGGATACCGCAAGTACATCTGGAGTGCAAGGCGCCTACAGTCAGTGGTACTGTGGTGGCGCTACGTATGTAGCCGAGGCGGGGCAGCAGACCATGGGCTGATTCAGCCCATGGTCAGGTAAAAGTCCGATAAAATCTTTGACGTTTCTTTGACAAAACATCGATTCGTCAGGCTTTATTTCAAAGCTGACCAAAA
>Ga0209697_10006677_pt1 | contig 13842 bp, 9 predicted proteins | sample AliMusrvi5mmetaG_FD_184115 | JGI IMG/M metagenome (GOLD analysis project Ga0209697, IMG submission 184115) | Freshwater lake bacterial and archeal communities from Alinen Mustajarvi, Finland, to study Microbial Dark Matter (Phase II) - Alinen... | ecosystem: Environmental > Aquatic > Freshwater...
TCAATGAGCTTTGGGAGATAGGCTGTGGACAGAGAACCGGAAAGAAAGATGCTTGATGAGGTCGCTTTGCGGAATGCGGTCGCTATGTTCCGACGCAAGAATGCGGCATTGACGAAAAAAGGGCGCTTCTGGGTTTGTGGGGGGAAATCGGATTGGCCCGGGCGTGATCTGGATGGGCTAGCATGGGGAGCATCGGGTATAGTGCGGGCATGAAGGACAGAGCGCTTAATGGGCATTATCAGCAGATTCTGGGCGACACGAGTCCGTGGGTGGTGGACGAGGTGCGGTTGGACGTGGAGCATCTGATCAACGAGGTGCGGTTGGCGGTGAGTCCGGATGCGATCTGGGCCTGTCCGCAGTGCCACAGCCGGATGCACATCAAGGAGTGGCGCACCCGGCGCTGGCGGCACATGGACACGTGCCAGTTCAAGACGATCCTGGAGGCGGCGGTTCCTTTGGTGGAGTGCACTGAGCACGGGGCGCAGACGGTGCAGGTGCCGTGGGCGGAGGGATCGGGTCGATTTACGCTGTTCTTCGAGCGCTTTGCCGTCCAAGTCCTGGAAGCGTGCTCGACAGCGCGGGCCGGCGAACTTCTGGGGATTAGTTGGGATGAAGCCGATGGGATCAAGCAACGGGCGGTGCGGCGGGGCTTGGCGCGGCGACAGATCATCGGTCTGGAGTACGTCTGCGTGGATGAGAAGGCCGTTGGCCATGGCCAGGACTACGTGACCATCGTGACGGGGGTCATCAATCGCAAACCGCAGGTGCTTTACGTTGGAGACGGCCGGGATGAGGCCGCCTTCAATGGCTTCTGGGAATGGCTGGGGCCGGAGGCCTGCGCCCGCATCAAGGCGGTCAGCATGGACATGAGCCCGTCGTACCAGAAGTCGGCGCGCCGGTACTGCCCGGATGCCGAGCTGATCTTCGATCCGTTCCATTTGATGAAGATGCTCAACAAGGCCGTGGACGAAGTCCGCCGACAGGAAACCGTGATGGGGAGCGGAGCCGTACAGACCGCGCTGAAGCAAACCCGCCAGATGTGGCTGTGGGGCGAGGAGAACCTGCCCGAGCGCCACGCCGCTCGATTCGAGGCTCTGAAGGGCAGCACCTTGAAGACGGCCCGGGCGTGGCGCCTCAAGGAACTGTGGCGCACCTTCAAGCGTTGCCTGGACGTCGATGACGCTCATGCCTTCTTCCACAAGTGGTACGTGCTGGCGATGCAATCGAAACTGGAACCCGTCAAGAAGGTGGCTCGAACCTTCCAAGCCCACCTCGCCGGCATCGTCAGCCTTTTCAATCACGGCTTCTGCAATGCCTTGGCCGAAGGCGTCAACAGTCGCATCCAACTGCTCATGCAGAAGTCATGCGGCTACCGCAACCGTCAACGTCTCAAGACCGACATCCTCTTCCATTTCGGCGGCCTGAACATGGACCCACTCGCTGCTCAATGAAAAATCCCCCCACAAACCCAGAAGCGCCTATTTAAGGTAGAGAAATGAAACAACTACTACTCTTGTCGGCGTCACTGCTTTTGACAATCAATAGTCAGACCTCAGGCGCTGAGAATCCCGCCCCGGCTTTGTCGTCAAAACCGCCGCAGTTCATTGTTCTCGGCGTCGATGACTGCCATACCTGCAAAGGGTTGGATGGCCTGATTGAGATCATGGATGCCGTAAGGGCCAAAGGTGGGAGGCCGATTGTCTATGCCCTATTCATCGCGCCGGCACCTGACTATGGCGTGGCCAAGGAGGACCTCGCCAAGGCCGTCCAAAGACTGCAATTGATGTATGATCGCGGTGTAGAGCTGGGCAATCACAGTTTGAATCACACGGCGGGCGGCGGCGCTGTCCATCCCTTCGAAAGTGAAGCGGAACGGTTCATGGAGAAGGCGCAATGCAACATCTGGCTGAGGGAGAATATCAGGGGGCTGGACAAGATCTATGGGTACAGGACAGACCGGGAATTTCTGGACCGATTGAATGGCGAATACCTGGCCCATGATGTGCCCAACATAAAGACCGCGGTTTTCGGAACGTGGAGGTGGCCTCGCAAGCTGGAAGGCATGGAATGCATCTGGAATTTCAATTACAACGCCGTCGATCTGACCGCCCCGCCTTTTCACCCGGAATCTACCAGAGCCATCGCATCGGATTGGGGTATTGGCGGGGTTCACGGATTTGGCAAACTGACTGTCGCCGAGGCGGTGGAGATGTTAAAGGCCAACTTCGCCGCGCACTATAACAGCCCGGAACGGACGCCTTTCAGCTTCAGTATCCATGATTTCAACTTCCAGGAATATGACGCGGACGATGTGTGGGCGGGTTGCGAACACGAGAAGGAAATATGGAAGACGTTCTTAACCGATGTCTTCGTGACGGACAAAGACAAGTATCCGGATGCCTACTGCATCACGCCTCACCAGTTGTTTGTTTACATGAATACCAAAGACTTGAGGAAGACCCTGGCCGAAGGCAACGGACAAAAGTTGAAACCCGGAGAGGTCCTGAAGACCCCGGAGGAGCCGTCAAGGGAGTTGTACAGGACGTTCAGAAGCACCTTCAACAAGCAATGGACTGTCGCCGGCCCCTTTGATAATTCCTCCAAAAAGACGATCGCCGCAAGCGACATTGCCCCGCGTCAATGGGCAAGGGTAACTCTCCCGGAAGACGACGTAATGCTCTGGCTGGGGAAACGTTATGCACCGACCACCACTGTCTATGCGTACAGCCGGGTCTATGTCCAATCCCCGGTCAATCAAGTGGCCGACGTAAGGATACGGGGAGCGTTTGACGCAGGCGCGTTTACAATCTGGATGAACAATCAAGTGGCGGCGACCGGAGATCATCAGTACATAACCAGGGTCGATCTCAAGCAAGGCTGGAATGAGCTGCTGATCAAGACAGGGAGCATGCATCGGGGAACCATCAACAGCCGATATGAATGGTATTTCAACTGCCGGATCACGGATACTAACGGGATACCACTGAATGATATCGTCTATGGCGCAAACCCCGGGGAGAAGCACAATGATGATCATGGCAGGTGATGGTGCTGCACTTTCGTGCCAGCAGCATAGAGGAGTGCGAGTCACGCCGCGTTGGCTCTTGGTGACGGTTCTGTCTCTCTCGCTGGGATTGCAGGTCTTTGCCGATGCACGCCAAAACGCGACGGCGGGAGTTCCGGGCGGTGCCGCCGCGAAAGACGAGTCCCGCCCCGCGCCAGCGGATCCGCGCATCAAGACACCAATCGATCACCTCGACCTGCAGGACGGAGACACCGTCGTCTTCCTCGGCGACTCCCTGACGATGCAATGCGGGTATACGCAGTACATCGAGGACTTCTATTACACCCGCTTCCCACACTTGAAGATCAACTTCCACAATGCCGGCGTGGGTGGGGATCGCGTGTTCCACGCCCTCGACCGGTTCGACCCGGACGTGGCGGCGTACAAACCCAAGTATGTCACGGTCATGTTTGGCGGGAACGATGCCAAGGACAAGCAGTGGGATGCCGCCCTGTTCGAAAAATACGCCACTGACATGCTCACCCTGATCAAGAAGATCCAGGCGATCGGCGCAATGCCCATCCTCATGGGCCCGGCGATGTACGATCGCCGCGCCCTGCTGCTCAAGCCTAGTCCCGCGCGGCCGTATGATTCGGAGGCGGCGAAGTACAGCAACCCGGTGATGGGGTACTACAGCGCCTACATGCGCGATCAGGCCGGCGAACTGGGATTACTCTACGCAGACGTATACTCGGCGCAAAACAACTACGCATTCGAACAACGAATCCACAACCCAACTTACAAGATGTCGCTCGATGCCTGGCACCCGCTTCCCGACAGCGAGATCGTCATGGCAGCGACCTTTCTCGACGCCGTCCACGCCCCCCGCCTCGTCTCAAGCACCACAGCCAGCTATGAGAACCTCCATTGGAAGATGGCTTCCACCCCAAACGGGAAAGTGAGCGACATCGGGGGTGATACCAGTCATCTGAGTTTCGTCTTGCTTGAACCGGCCCTGCCCTGGGTTGTGACGGCGGACGCGGCGCTCGGTTACAAGAACAGCGGCGCCGGCGAACGGCACTCCGCCGAACCGTTGCAGATCCAAGGGCTCACCCCTGGCAACTACGAGGTGAAAATCGACGGCAAGTCGATCGGGGTTTTCCCCTCCAGTCTCCTGGCCGTGAACCTCGATTTGCAGGATTGTGAACAGGCTCCGCAAGTCCAGCAGGCATTGGCGGTAGCCATGCTCAATCGGGAAAAGAACGAGAAGGCCATGCATCCGATCCGCAGCCTCTACCGCGACTTGAAGATCAACAGCCCTAACCATGTGACACCCGAATACATGGCGACGGCCATGAACGAAATGAAACCCAAGGTGGATGCGCTCCTTAAACTCAAGGGTGAGTACGAACAAAAGATCTACGTCGCGGCGGCGCCGATCGCGCATCGCTACGAAATCATCAGGACATCTTCGAAATGACGGGTAATTGGGGCATGACGTGGCAACGGGCTGGCCCTCTATGATACAGCTCTGGCACGCACGCCTTCTGCACCCGCAACATGAGGAAACGCTATGCCTTCGAAACCAAACATTCTGCTTCTGATGGGGGATGAACATCGCTACTCGCTGGCGGGATGCTATGGGCATCCCGTAGTGAAGACGCCCACGCTGGACGCCCTGGCCGCGCGCGGGGCGGTGTTCGACGCCGCCTACTGCCCAAGCCCCATTTGTGCGCCCTCGCGGGCAGCCATGATGGCCGGTCGCCACGTGCATCAGCTCGGGGTTTGGGACAACGCCGCTCCTTTCCCCTGCGACTGGCCCACCTTTGCCCACAGCTTCACCGCCGCCGGCTACCGCACCATCCTCTCCGGCAAGATGCACTATGTCGGCCCCGATCAGCGCCACGGCTTTGCGGAACGCTGGGTCCAGGACATTTACCCCGCAACCTTCAACTGGACGCATCTCACCCGCGAAGGCATCCCCTACAACAAAGTGAGCTTCTCCGGCGAAACACGTATCCATCACCAGTGTATCGACGCTGTGTACGAGGCCGGCATCGGCCGGACCTTCGACATGGATTATGACGACGAAGTGACCTTCCGCACGCTCTATGGCCTGCGACGCATGGCGCGAGACCCGGAACGCAAACCCTTCCTGCTTTGCGCCTCTCTCACCGGTCCGCATTTCCCGTTCCGCGCACCGCGAGCCTATTGGGATCGCTATACCGATGAGGAGATCGATTTGCCGAAGATTCCGGCGAACTTCCTGGAGCGCGATCCGGAACATGTGCGCTGGGTTCGCAACTACGGTCGCCTCGATCGGCTTGTTCCGGATGAGGTCTGCCGCAAGGCACGGCATGCCCAATACGCCCGTGTGACGATGGTGGACGACTACCTCGCACAGATCATGGAAGTGATGGCCAAGACTGGGCTGCTCGAAAACACGATCGTGATCTATATCTCCGATCATGGCGATATGTTGGGCGACCATGGTCTCTGGTTTAAGAATGTGGCGTATGAGGCCTCGAGCCGCGTGCCGCTCATCATGGCGGGCCCCGGCATCACCCGGGCACGTGTTCCCGAGGTTGTGAGCCTGTTGGATCTCGGCCCCACCCTCTGCGGGCTCGCGGGCATCGAGCCGATCTACCCTGTGACGGATGGCCGCGATCTCACGGACCTCCTGCAAGCCCGGCGCCCTGCCGGGGCCGGCCGCGCCATCATGGAAAACTACGGCGAAGGCGTCTGGAAAGGCTGGCGCATGCTGCGCGAAGGCAGGCACAAGCTGATCATGGTTCCCGGCGTAGAGCAGATTCTGTTCGACCTTGAGAAAGACCCGGACGAATGGACGAATGTCGCGGCAGACCCCGCCTATGCCCCGGTGCTTCAGTCCATGACCCAAACCATTCTCGACGGATGGGATTGGCAGCATTGTGATGAGATGCGCTGGCAAAGCGAGGAGCGTCGAACGGCCATGCTCAAGGCACCACAAACCATGGACGATTGGCAAACCGCCTCTCCGCCAGTGCCCCATTGTGGACCCAACCAGGGGAGATTGCGCTTACGCGTCAACGAATGACGAAACCGAACGGGAGAAGAGCCATTGAAGAGAGAACGCAAAGTGCGTGTCGGAGTGATCGGCCTCGGCCGCATCGGCTGGGAACACGGTAAGAACCTTCACCGGCACCGCGACTTCATTTTGGCCGCAGTCGCTGACCGCGAAGAGAGTCGATGCCAGGAGGCCCGCGACTTGTTTGGCTGTCCCTCCTATCAGGATTACGCCGAAATGCTGGCGCTGGCGGCGCTGGATGCCGTGGTCATCGCCTCGCCGACCCATCTGCACAAGGAGATGGCGCTCGCCGCCTTCGCGCGCAAGCGGCACGTCTTTCTGGAAAAGCCCATGGCCCTGACCGTGGCGGAAGCGCAGACGATTGTCCGAACCGCCAAACGGGTGCGCCGGGTGTTGACCGTGTATCAGCCCCACCGGGCGTCCGCCTATTTCCAGCAACTCCGGAAGATCCTCGCGACGGGAATGCTGGGCGCGATCTATCATGTGCGCCGGGGTGACTTCTCATTCGCACGGCGCAACGACTGGCAGGCGCTGCAACGCTACGGCGGCGGCATGCTTCGCAATTATGGCGCGCATGCGATCGACGAGCTGCTGGTCCTGACCGGGTATGACATCAAGAGAGTCTTCTGCGATCTGCGGCGCGTGGCCTCGCTCGGCGACGCGGACGATGTGGTGAAGATCATTTATGAAACCCGCAACGGCAGGCTTGGCGAGGTGGACATCAACCAAGCGCTGGTGGCAAAACCGTACGCCATGGAGGTGTATGGCACGCGGGGCGCCGCCCTCCTGCAGGGCAGCGGGTTGGAAGGCTATCGCTGGCTGATTCGCGCGCTGCCTTCCAAGGCGTTTGCGCCGAAACGCCTCGATCCCGCGTTAGCGGCTGCCAACCGCCAGTATCCGTGGGATAACGTGAAAATTCGGGAGAAGACCATCCCGGTCAACCCACGAGACAAGGTGGATGTCTACGCCGACTTCGCCCACGCGATTCGGACGGGCGCGGCGCCGTTTGTCAAACCCTGCGAGACGCTGGCCGTGATGCAGATGATCGAACAATGCAGTCTTGCCAGCGGCGAAATTCAAGCCACTTCGTTGTAGGGATCAGATTATGTCGCACAAGAACACTTACGGGCACTTCGACAATCCCGCCCGGGAATATGTCGTTACCAACCCCGCAACGCCCACGCCGTGGATCAATTACATCGGGCACATCAGGTACGGCGGATTCGTTTCCAACAATGCCGGCGGATTCAGTTACCATCTGACGCCGAAGAAAGGACGACTGCTTCGGTATCGCTACAATGGTCTGCCGGAGGACCGCCCCGGGCGGTACGTTTACATCCGCGACAATGACAGTGGTGATTTCTGGTCCACTGCCTGGCAGCCGGTGCAAAAGCCTTTGGAGCAATATCACACCGAGACCCGTCATGGCCTGGGCTATACGAAGATCATTTCGCAGTACTCCGGCATCAAGACGACCACGACCTACTTTGTCCCCATGGGCGAGGATCTGGAGCTCTGGGCCATGGAGATCGAAAACGGCGGCAGCGAGGAACGGCGTTTGAGTACGTTCTCCTACGCGGAGTTTTGCCCGTGGGATCCGTTTATGGACCAGTTTGCCTTCACGTACAGCCGGAAGATATCCCGACTCAAGGCCACCGGTACAGGCATCGATTATGCCTTTCTCATGTATTATCACGAGGCGATTCGCACGGCCCGGCACAGCACCTACTTCGCGGTCAACGAAGCGATCTGCGGCTATGAAACCATCCGGGAACGCTTTATCGGTCGCTATCGCAGCGAATCCAATCCCGTGATGCTGGAGAGTGGCGAGACCACAGACCAGGGCGCCATCGGCGGCAATCCCGTGGCAGTGCTCAAGAATGCGATCACTCTGAAGCCCGGCCAGAAGAAGTTCCTGGTATATGTCCTGGGGCCCGGAACAGTGCGGAAGGAGGGGCGCAAGGCCTTGGCCAGGTATGGTTCGGCCAAGGGCGTGGAAGCGGCCCTTGCCAAGCTGGCGGCCTGGTGGGATGGCAACTTATCGACGCTTTCAGTCCGGACGCCCGACGCGAACATGAACACGATGCTGAACCTCTGGAATCAGTATCAGTGTCATCTGACTTTTGTCATTTCCCGCTCCACATCGTTGTATGACGGCGGCTTCTTCCGGGAAGGGTTCGGCTATCGGGACAGCCATCAGGACACCTTGGGCGTCATGCATTGCATGACTCCCAAAGTGAGGGAACGCCTGATCACCTTGCTGGGCGCGCAATACAAGAACGGCAAGGCGCCGCACATCTACAACCCTCTGACCGACCAAGGACGGGGGTGGGATTGCTCCGATGACCACTTATGGATCGTGCAGTCGGCCTGCGCCTACGTCAAAGAGTCGGGCGATCTGAGTTTCTTCCGCGAACAGGTCAAGTTCCTGGATGGCGGCAAGGCCCCTGTCTATGAGCACCTGAGGCGGGCGCTGGAGCATTCCCTGGCTACGCGCGGCAGGCACGGGCTCTGCCTTTGCTTCGAAGCCGACTGGAACGACTGCCTCAATATGCACGAAGGCGGGGTCAGCGTCTGGACCACGATCTTCCTGGCTTACGGGCTTCGGGAGTTCGCCGATGCCGCACGGACATTGAACAAGACAAAAGACGCGGATCGGTATGCCCACGCCTACGAACAGATCAAAGCCATCGTCAACAAGGTTGCCTGGGATGGAGACTGGTACACCCGCGCCTACACGGCGAAGGGCCATGTAGCCGGGTCTCGCAAGAACAAGGAAGGAAAGTTGTTTCTTCTGCCCCAGGCTTGGGCCGTCATGGCCGGCATCGCGGACAAGAAGCGGGCGACGGCTTGCATGGATAGCGTGGCTCGAGAACTCTATACGAAGCATGGCCTTGTCAAGCTGACGCCAAGCTATACGAAATACGATGACGCCATAGGCTCGCTAACGTCGTTCCCGCCTGGCACCAACGAGAATGGCGGGGTCTTCTGCCATTCGAACCCATGGGCCGTGGTTGCCGAATGTCTTCTCGGCCGGGGGAATCTGGCCTTCAAGTACTACAACACGCTCAATCCCGCCCGTTATAGCGACGACGCCGATGTGCATGCGACCGAACCGTATGTGTATTCGCAGCAACTGCGAGGTTTCGAACACCCCAATTTCGGCATGGCGGAGAATTCCTGGTTGACCGGCACAGCCGCTTGGGCCATGTACTCCGGCATTACCTATATCCTTGGACTCCAGCCGCAATATGGAGGTTTACTGATCGATCCCTGCATACCGGCGGAATGGGATGGTTTTGAGATCAACCGGGAATTCCGCGGCCACAAGTTTCGGATCGCCGTGGAGAATCCCGACCATGTCCAGAAGGGCGTGAGGTTGCTAATCGTCGACGGCAACGAGATGTCCGGGAACCTGATCCCGGACACTTTGAAAGGGCGCGAACACGATGTCCTTGTGATCATGGGATGAGGAGCACTTCTCAACAGAAAGGAAGACGTGGCATGGTCAATCTTGTTCAACTCGGATTGGGACCGCTTGGTCAGAAGGTCGTTCGGTTTGCTCTGCAGCGCAGCGGACTGCACTATGTCGGCGCCGTAGACCCGGCGCCGGACAAAGTCGGCAGGGACTTGGGGGAACTGTGCGGACTGAAAGAGCTGGGCGTGACGATCAGCAAGGACCTGGCTACAGCCTTGAAAGGCAAAAAGGCCGACGTGGCAATTATCACGACTGTTTCCAGCGTGGCGCAGCAACTCGTCCAGGTCGAGGAGGCGGCAAAGGCCAAACTGGATATCGTGTCCACCTGCGAAGAACTGTCTTACTGTCAGGGCACGTTCCCGGAGACCGCGGCCAAGATCGACGCGATCTGCGAAGCCCATGGTGTGTCCTGCGTCGGCACCGGCGTCAATCCCGGCTTCCTCATGGATTATCTACCCTGTGTCCTGACGTCAGTCTGCCAGAACGTCGAACAGATCACGGTCAGACGCTTTCAGGATGCGGCTCAACGCCGGATCCCGTTCCAACAGAAGATCGGAGCCGGCCTGACATTGGAGCAATTCCGACACAAGGTCTCGGATGGCACATTGCGCCACGTCGGTCTGGCCGAATCGGTCAGGATGATCGCCGCCTGCGTCGGCTGGAAGGTCGACAACTTCACGGAAAGCCTAGACCCCATCCTGGCGACCGAACGAATCACAACAGGGCATCGGATGATCGAACCCGGCATGGCGCGTGGCGTGGAGCAAATCGGCCACGGCTGGGTCGACGGCAGGGAAGTCATCACGCTTCATTTCCGGGCCGCGGTCGGCGAGCCGGAATCGGCAGACACCGTCGAAATCCGTGGCGAACCGAGTTTCAAGTCCACGATTCCCGGCGGCATCAACGGGGATATCGCCACCTGTGCCATCATCGTCAATGCCGTTCGCGCCATTCGGAATGCGGCGCCAGGACTCAAAAGCATGTTGGATATGCCTGTGCCTGGCTACTTTCAACACCTGTAAACGACGGGAAAGGAAAGACCTATGGGCAAAGTAATCGGAATCGCTGGCAGTGCCCGGAAGACGGGAAACTCCACGACCTTGCTGGAGGCCGTCCTGCGCGGGGCGACCCGAATAGGGATGACCACGCAGGTGGTCCATCTCGACGGACTGACGTTCAAAGGGTGTCAGGGGTGCGAAAAGTGTTCAACGACCGGCCAATGCATTCTCGATGACGATCTGACGCCGATTCTGGAAGAACTGAAGTCGGCAGAGGGATGGGTGCTGGCGTCACCCATCTACTACGATGGCATCAGCGGCCAAATGAAGACCTTTTTCGATCGTTGCCGCACCTTCACCAAGGATCCGCAGACGCAAAAGCTCAAGCCCCAGATGCCGGGCAAGAAGAAGGGCATTGTGCTTGTCACGTACGCCGATCGACTGCGAACCGAATACGCGCGTGAAGCTGCGAAACTGGCAAAGTACCTCGGGTGGATGGGTGATTTCGGCAAAGTCGAAATACTTGTCGAGGGTGGATTGGGTTCCCGGGCTGCCGCCGCCCAGCGACCAGACCTTTTGGCGAGGGCGGAGAAACTAGGCGAAGAACTATTCGGGTGGGGAGCTTTCCAGTGAAACCCATCGATCGCCGCGCGGTTTGTTCTCTCATACTGTCACTGGGCGTCTGCGCCGTGACTTCAGCCGGCGACAGCTACTGGGTCAGTCCGGAAGGCGCGGCCGATTGGGCCAGTGCCAAGAGCGCTGCACCGCTCGCGGCAAACGCTTGTTGCAGTCTTGCAACCGCCTGTACCAATGCCGAAGCCGGGGACACCGTCTACCTGCGGGGCGGGACCTACGCGGTGACGGCGGCCTATGCAGTCGCCATGCCCATTGCCAACTCCGGCGAAGCCGGGCCGCCGGCCCACTGGCTGACCTTCAAAAATGCCCCGGCCGAAACACCGCAAATGATGGGCACGGCCGGAACTCGGATGTGGGGGTTGCTGCTCGAAGGGAATAGCTATGTTTGTGTGGATGGCATCCAGTTCGAGCATTTCAGCGATAGCGGAATGATTGATAATGGATCGCATCATATCGAAGTGAAGAACTGTGGCTTCCGGAACGGAGGCGGTTTCTGCATGGCCGAATCGGTCAAAAGCGATCGACAATTCCCGCCACCGGCCAAGGTGGATACGGTTTACACTGGCTATGTCAGCCACATCTGGGTTCATCACAACATCTTCTCAAAATTGGCTCCGGGTGGGCTCGCCAAGGATGGAACAACCTATCGTGAAGGCGGCGACGCTGTGCGCGTGGGATATCCGAAAGGGACCGGACGGGGCAAACCCGGCGAAACCGAGGGGAAGAACCACCACATTACGATCGAAGATAATCTGATCGAGTACGCCGGGCACGCCTGCATGGATCATTACGGCACCGAAATGGTGGTCAAAAACAACGTGATTCATAACGAACCGTGGTATCCCGCGCAGCTCGGGCCCAAACCGCCGAACTTCCCCCCGACGAACTATGTGAATGCTGCTTACAACGGCCTTTATGCTCATCGGTGCTACCAGTCATCCGACGACTTTCACCGCGATTCCACGCATACGCTGATCGAAGGCAACCGGCTGGGGCACGCCAGCGTCAACCCGAACAATGATGGCCCGGATAACATGGACCTGGCCAGCCCGAAGAATATCTTCCGTTACAACAGCATGTACAACGCCATGAACAAAGGGCTGATGTTCAAGTATTCAGCCACAGGCAATGGCGGCAGCGGTGGCATCAACAACCGGGTCTACAACAACACGATCCCACAGGCGCTTCTGGGTTTGTGGGGGGATTTTTCATTGAGCAGCGAGTGGGTCCATGTTCAGGCCGCCGAAATGGAAGAGGATGTCGGTCTTGAGACGTTGACGGTTGCGGTAGCCGCATGACTTCTGCATGAGCAGTTGGATGCGACTGTTGACGCCTTCGGCCAAGGCATTGCAGAAGCCGTGATTGAAAAGGCTGACGATGCCGGCGAGGTGGGCTTGGAAGGTTCGAGCCACCTTCTTGACGGGTTCCAGTTTCGATTGCATCGCCAGCACGTACCACTTGTGGAAGAAGGCATGAGCGTCATCGACGTCCAGGCAACGCTTGAAGGTGCGCCACAGTTCCTTGAGGCGCCACGCCCGGGCCGTCTTCAAGGTGCTGCCCTTCAGAGCCTCGAATCGAGCGGCGTGGCGCTCGGGCAGGTTCTCCTCGCCCCACAGCCACATCTGGCGGGTTTGCTTCAGCGCGGTCTGTACGGCTCCGCTCCCCATCACGGTTTCCTGTCGGCGGACTTCGTCCACGGCCTTGTTGAGCATCTTCATCAAATGGAACGGATCGAAGATCAGCTCGGCATCCGGGCAGTACCGGCGCGCCGACTTCTGGTACGACGGGCTCATGTCCATGCTGACCGCCTTGATGCGGGCGCAGGCCTCCGGCCCCAGCCATTCCCAGAAGCCATTGAAGGCGGCCTCATCCCGGCCGTCTCCAACGTAAAGCACCTGCGGTTTGCGATTGATGACCCCCGTCACGATGGTCACGTAGTCCTGGCCATGGCCAACGGCCTTCTCATCCACGCAGACGTACTCCAGACCGATGATCTGTCGCCGCGCCAAGCCCCGCCGCACCGCCCGTTGCTTGATCCCATCGGCTTCATCCCAACTAATCCCCAGAAGTTCGCCGGCCCGCGCTGTCGAGCACGCTTCCAGGACTTGGACGGCAAAGCGCTCGAAGAACAGCGTAAATCGACCCGATCCCTCCGCCCACGGCACCTGCACCGTCTGCGCCCCGTGCTCAGTGCACTCCACCAAAGGAACCGCCGCCTCCAGGATCGTCTTGAACTGGCACGTGTCCATGTGCCGCCAGCGCCGGGTGCGCCACTCCTTGATGTGCATCCGGCTGTGGCACTGCGGACAGGCCCAGATCGCATCCGGACTCACCGCCAACCGCACCTCGTTGATCAGATGCTCCACGTCCAACCGCACCTCGTCCACCACCCACGGACTCGTGTCGCCCAGAATCTGCTGATAATGCCCATTAAGCGCTCTGTCCTTCATGCCCGCACTATACCCGATGCTCCCCATGCTAGCCCATCCAGATCACGCCCGGGCCAATCCGATTTCCCCCCACAAACCCAGAAGCGCCCTTTTTTCGTCAATGCCGCATTCTTGCGTCGGAACATAGCGACCGCATTCCGCAAAGCGACCTCATCAAGCATCTTTCTTTCCGGTTCTCTGTCCACAGCCTATCTCCCAAAGCTCATTGA
>Ga0209697_10006681_pt1 | contig 13835 bp, 4 predicted proteins | sample AliMusrvi5mmetaG_FD_184115 | JGI IMG/M metagenome (GOLD analysis project Ga0209697, IMG submission 184115) | Freshwater lake bacterial and archeal communities from Alinen Mustajarvi, Finland, to study Microbial Dark Matter (Phase II) - Alinen... | ecosystem: Environmental > Aquatic > Freshwater...
GCCCCTAGCCCCTAGCCAGCCATCGACCATGGGGGCGAGGCGGGCGGCCAAGTCTGCGGCGACCCAGGCGGCGAAGGCACCGGTGATCACGTCCATGGTCCAGTGGGCGCGCAGGACCAGCACGATGACCGCCTCGCCCAAGGCGATGATCACCGCCGCGACGCCCAACCACCACGGCGCGATATGACATATCTCAATGGCCCCGAGCACCGCCAGTGCCGTGTGCCCGGAAAAAAAGAAATCATTGCTGACGTCATAAGTGACAAGCGCAGTCGGAAATCCCGGGGCACGCCAGATGATGCCGGGTGGCGGCGGCAAAGTACAGCAAAGTTGGAACATCTGCCGCAGGCTGAAAACAATGAGGAGACCTAAAAACGGGGCAAAACTCGCACCGAAAATCGCAGCGGCGATCAGCGTGATCCCGAACGCGTCGATGCACAGGGAACTCACGATCAGCGCATGATCGGCGGATTTTTCATGCTCCACGAAATAACGGTGCCAGCCCGCGGTGAGTCGGTGGATGGCGTCGCCGATGTCCATCATGCCGGGCATTTTCCGCGCGATGAGTTTCTGCGTCCAAAACCAGATCACCAGAGCCACCGCGATGACCAACACCCGTATCAAGATGATATTCATAACCTATCCATTCCAGTGGGGGCTGTTTTCCGGCATGCCTTGGAGGATTCCAACAGGGTCTCCATTTGCCGCCGGACCTCTGCGGTGACAGGGTCGGTTTCCAGCGAGCGATCCCGCGTGGCACCGACCTCGATCGCATCACCAACCGTGATGACCGCCCGCAATGGGAAATGCGCGCGCGCCACGTCAGTTAGATCCTCCTCGTACCGTTCGACGGTTTCAAGGATGCGTTCGGGCGTTGGATTCTCGATATAATTGCCGGGGTAACAATGCAGTTGCTGGACCAGATAGGCATCGGCGAGATGCCGCCAGCGGGCCGCGCGTTGCGCCTCGCTGAGTTCGCCGTTGACCATGTCGGGCAAGATCGCGGAGCGCAGGCGTTTGACCCGGATCATCGCGTCGCCATCGTGGCGGCTGGCGCACCATTGGTCTTCCAAGGGTTTGAGCAGATGATCCACCAGGCGTTGCAGCCGTTCGCTTAAAGTTCCCGGCTGTGAGGCATTGAGATATTCGATTTCCTTGAGGCCTAACAGCGCGGTGCCAACCTTGTGGATGCGCTCGCGCAAGGGCAGTTGGCTCTGCGGTTGCCAGGCCAACCGGTTCTCGATTTCCTCCAGCACCGGAATGACCGCCGCCCGCAGATCCCCCTCGAAAAAATAGCGGATGAACACCGGATGAATGACCACCTTCCCTTGCTTGCGTTGCTTGGCCGCCGCCCGCCCGATGAACGCCGGTCCTTCCATGAAATTGAGCAGGCGGTCGTTGCAGCGGGTGATGATGCCCTCGGCGAAGATGACGAGCGGGTATTTCCCCTCGGCCACGGTATTGACCGCACATTTCAACGACTCCCGGTCCATCCCTTCGCGATACACGCTGAAACAACCGATGCGCGGCAACAGAAAACGCTGGATCCTGCTGGTCATGAAAACATGCCAACTGGCAATGATGTGCGCGGGCCTGCCCACCTCCCTGGCAAGCGTGTCGAGCACCATTGGATCACATGGCCGGCAGTGGTTTCCCACCAACATGACCCCGTGGCCCTCGGCAAGCGAAGCCCGCAGTTTTTCCGCCCCGAGACATTCCACTGCGGCAACCCCGAAATCCTTGCGCAATTGCCGCGGCAGGATGCGCCGCCCCACCCACAGCCAAACGCGACTCAAGCGCGGCGGTATGTAGACATAGGGTTGATCAATGACGATCTTTTGCACGGGTGTTGATCGCCAATCTGACAATCTGACTCCACGGTGTCAAGCCACGCTCCGATCCTCCTTATGGACCGCGAGTCTCCAGTCTCGCATGCCCATGAAATGCCAATGATCCGAGGCAAGCCACTCTCCATTGGCATCCCATGGGCGAGGGCGATTCAGGAACCGGAGCGGTCAACGGCAAATCCCTCCCTTGACTTTTTTCTCATGCACTCATGGTGCCAACTCCACCCGCAACCGGGCGAAGCGCCGCTGCGTGTCACCCGTCGTCAGCGAATCGACGACTTTCACCCGGTCCCACCGCGGGTTGATCGTACTCACGGATTCGGTGCCGACAGCCTCCCATGTTTGCAAATCGCTGGAGAATTCCGGGATGTAGGTCAGGCCGGATCCGCTGCCGCTGGTCCGGCGGACGAATTCGATGGTGAGCCGCTCGCTGCCCGCCGTGTTTTCCAAATACACGGCAGGCAGGCCGCGCAAGCCGGTGGTGGGTTGCATGAACACTTGCTCATTGACTGCCGGGTCCAGATTCAGGGCGTATTCTAACAAGTTACTGATGCCGTCGCCATCGAAGTCCGCCTCCGGGCCGGTGGTGTCCGGCACCAGCGAACCGGTGATGGTTTCGATCTGTCCGCGATAGCTCGGCAAGTGGGGCATCAGCGAAACATCACCGTAACCGGCCTGGTTCGCCACGGCATCGTCAACCTCATAATTGGTTCCTGCCAGATACCAGGTGGCGTTGCGTTTGACGAAGGCGCCGCCGCCGGAGTCCAGCCACGCAAGCTGGCCCTCAAAGGCGGTTCCGTTGATCGCAGGATCGTCAAACACACTGGCGAAGCAAATGGTTTTCTTGCTTACGGGTGAACCTTCCGTTAGAGAAAACAGCAAATAGGGCGCTACCTCGGTCCAAAACTCCACATGATTCGAACCCCAGCGCATTTGCCGGGTGGATTGATTGGGATCCCAATCCCAGGCATAAGGCGGGGTGGTATCTTCCACCGGCGTCTGCTGGCGCCGCCCACGCCCTGTTAGAACCAGGTCGTCGCCATTCACCACATCCGATTCCAACAGCGGCACGGCGGGGAGCGCGGGCAGGGCCGGATCCCCGCTCTGGCCGCCGATGGCATACAGCCGGATGTCGGTGTTGAAGGTGCCGGTGGAGTCGGTGTGTTGGATGATCCTGCTATCGCGCACCGTGTAGGATTGACCCATCACCGTGATGGAATCGGTGCCGGTGAATAGCTCGGTGACATGGGCGGCTGTCATCACCCAGCCGCGACCGGTGGTGGCGTTGCGCCCGAGGTAAATGCCGCTGGAATCGGCAACGCGCAGCAGGTTGTTCCAGAAGAGAAACGCTGGAAGCGACCGGGTGTCCAAGTCGGATTGGAGACCGCTTGCGGTGGCATTGCCGAGGCCATAGCCATTCGGGCCGCCGACGATGATCCCCATAGTCTGGGATCCGAGGACCAGCGACACGCCCATTGAAGTAATACCACGCAGGTTCATTGAACTGAACCTAGCATGCCTCGCCCCATATCAAAGATTAAATGAGGTTTTTTTAACGGTACCGAAGTCAAGATTTCGTCCGGCGGACCGGCTAGCAAAGGCTCTGTCAGAATGTGGTTGGGGCATGGCGGTTGGAAACCGCCGCCACGTTGATTCATGCCAGCAAGGATTTCAAGCGGCGGCAGACTTCCTCGACATTGGCGCGCGAGTTGAACGCCGAAATCCGGAAGTATCCCTCACCCGCCGAACCAAAGCCGGACCCCGGAGTGATGACCACCTGCGCCTCGCCTAACATCTTGTCGAACAGGGCCCACGAGCTGAGACCCGCTGGGCAGGCGACCCAGACGTAGGGCGCGTTCTCCCCACCGAACACGGCCAGTCCCACAGCGGCGGCGGCTTCGCGCAAAAGTTTGGCGTTGCCCATGTAGTGGTCGATGAGCGCGGCAACCTGTTGTCGGCCAGCGGCGGAAAACAAGGCGGCGGCGGCTTTCTGAACCGGATAGCTGGCACCGTTGAACTTGGTGCTGTGGCGGCGACTCCAAAGCTGATGGAGCGGCACGCGGGTGCCGTCGGCGGCCTGCCCGCTCACGGATTTCGGAATGATGATATATCCGCAGCGCACGCCGGTGAATCCGCCGTTTTTCGAGAACGACCGGAACTCGATGGCACAATCGCGCGCACCCTCGATCTCGAAAATCGAATGCGGTATCGCCGGATCCTGGATATAGGCCTCGTAGGCGGCATCAAACAGGATGATCGCGTCGTTTTCCCGGGCGTACTTCACCCACGCCTCAAGCTGCGGACGGGTAGCCACCGCTCCGGTCGGGTTGTTAGGGAAGCATAGGTAAACGAGATCCGCCTTCACCGCGGGCACGTCCGCGACAAAGTTGTTAGCCGCGTTGCACGGCAGGTAGAGCAAGCCTTGGTAGGTTCCATTGGCATCGGCGTCGCCGGTGTTGCCGGCCATCACGTTGGTATCGACATAGACCGGATAGACCGGATCGGTGATGGCGATGATGTTGCCCTTGCCGAAGATTTCGAGGATGTTGCCGGTATCGCACTTCGAGCCGTCGGAAATGAAAACCTCGTCCGCCGCGATTCCGAGACCTGCGAACTGGTGGTCCACAATCGCCTGGCGGAGGAATTCGTATCCCTGTTCCGGACCGTAGCCCTTGAATGTTTCGCGGTGCCCCAATTCCGCCACCCCCTCGTGCATCGCCTCGATCGCCGCGGCCGGCAGAGGCTCGGTCACGTCGCCGATGCCGCAGCGGATCACCCGCGCGGCCAACTCGGGATGCGCCTCACCGTAGGCCTTCACCCGGCGGGCGATTTCGGGAAATAGATAACCGGCTTTGAGCTTGAGAAAATTGGAATTGATGACGGCCATGGCGGGGGACGTTTAGCGGCCCGCGGCCCATCGCGCAAGGGCGGAGAAGCGCATGCCTCAAGGAGCGGTGGCCTCCGGCCACCGTGGCCCATGGGACGCCAATGGAATGCGGTCTGCCTCGGTTCATTGGCATTTCATGGGCCTGCGAGTCTGGGAGACTCGCGGTCCGGACTCAGATCACCCCGAGCGCCTTGCCGGTCTTGACGAACGCGTCGATCCCCTGGTCGAGTTGGTCGCGGGTGTGGGCGGCGCTGATCTGGGTGCGGATGCGCGCCTTGCCCTGCGGCACCACCGGATAGAAGAAACCCACCGCATACACCCCTCGTTCTAACAAGGAATCGGCGAATTTTTGGGACAGCGCGGCATCACCCAGCATCACGGGGGAAATCGGGTGGTCCTTGCCGGCGATAGTGAAGCCGGTTTGGGCCATGGCGTTGCGGAAATAGGCGGTGTTGTCCTTGACCCGGTCGGCCAGTTCGGTGGACGCCTCGAGCATCTCGATCACCTTGAGCGAGGCGGCCACGATGGGTGGCGCGATCGTGTTGGAAAACAGATACGGCCGCGCCCGCTGGCGGAGCAAGTCGATCACTTCCTTTTTGCCGGAAGTATAACCGCCGGAAGCACCGCCCAGCGCCTTGCCAAGCGTGCCGGTGGTGAGGTCGATCTTGCCGAACAACCCGCAATGTTCGTGGGTCCCGCGACCGCGCGCGCCGAGGAATCCCGTCGAGTGGCAATCGTCGAAATGCACCATTGCACCGTATTTCGCGGCCAGCGCGTGGACCTGGTCGAGTGGGGCGATGATGCCGTCCATCGAGAACACGCCGTCGGTGGTGACCAGCTTGAAGCGCGCGCCGGCGGCATCGGCTTCCTGCAATTTCACCTCCAGGTCGGCCATGTCATTGTTGGCGTAGCGGAAACGCATCGCCTTGCACAAACGCACGCCATCGATGATCGAGGCATGGTTGAGCGAGTCAGAAATCACCGCGTCGGTTTCTCCTAACAAAACCTCGAACAATCCGCCATTGGCATCGAAGCACGACGGGAACAAAATCGTGTCTTCGGTGCCGAGGAATGCGGAGATCCTGGCCTCCAGTTGTTTGTGGAGCGTTTGGGTGCCGCAGATGAAGCGCACCGAGGCCATGCCGAACCCCCAGCGCCCGAGCGCCTCGCGGGCGGCCGCCACCACTTCGGGATGATCGGCCAGCCCCAAATAGTTGTTGGCGCACAGGTTGATCACGGTGCGACCGTCCTGCAGGCGCACCGTGGAGTTCTGGGACGAATCTATCAGACGCTCGCGTTTGTAAAGACCGGCGGATTCGATTTCCGTGAGCGTGGACCGCAGTGAGGCTAACAGGTTTTCCGAAATCATGACGCCCCGATCATGCACCGCCCGCCGCCCAATTGGAACCGCAGATTCCCAATAATTTTCTCGTCATGACCGGATGGCTTGGGTATTCTGGTCGGCGAGGAATTTTCATCAATCCCGCGATCCCCCTTTCTTCCGCTCTCCGGGCCGCACAGGAACTTTCCCCGGCGCTCACCCGAAAACCAATGACCTGACATTCCCATGAAAAGAATGCATCGTGTGATTTCCCGCCCGTTGGCGTTGCTGGCGTTGATGCTCGGTTTGGCGGCCAGCCCACCGGCTGGGGCTGCCTCGTTCGTGCCGGCCAGCCCGTTGAGTGCCGCCCGCACTCGTCACACGGCGACGTTGCTGGCCAACGGGAAGGTGCTGGTTGCGGGCGGCGGCGGCTACAGCGGCTCTCTAACAAACTCCGAGCAGTATGATCCGGCCACGAGAACGTGGGCGCCAACCGGCCCGTTGAGCACCGCACGCTACGATCACACGGCGACTTTGCTGCCCAATGGGAAAGTGCTGGTCGCGGGGGGCAATAATGGCAGTTCTCTTGCCGGCGCGGAGTTGTATGAGCCGGCTGCGGGGGTGTGGGGGGTGACTGGCCCGCTGAGCACCGCACGCTACGGTCATACGGCGACGTTGCTGCCCAATGGGAAGGTGCTCGTCGCGGGGGGCTACGGCAACGGATCGTCGCGCTGGATTGGCAGCGCGGAACTGTATGATCCGTCCGTGGGAACGTGGACGGTGACCGGCGCACTGAGCAACACCCGCTATTTTCACACGGCGACCTTGCTGGCCAACGGCAAGGTGCTGGTCGCGGGGGGCTACGGCTGGAGCGGCTATCTTGGCGCGGAACTGTATGATCCGTCCAGCGGGATGTGGACGGCGACCGGCGCACTGAGCAACATGCGCTATGGTCACACGGCGACGTTGCTGGCCAACGGGAAGGTGCTGGTCGCGGGCGGCTACAACGGCAGCAGCATTCTTACCAGCGCGGCGCTGTATGATCCGGCTACTGCAACGTGGGCGGCCACCGGCCCGCTGAGCACCGCACGGTGTTGGCACAAGGCGACTTTGCTGCCCAACGGGAAAGTGCTGGCCGTGGGCGGCCAGGGCATCGGCGGTAGCGGTTATCCTTCCAGCGTGGAACTGTATGATCCGGCCACGGGTAATTGGACACCGACCGGCACGCTGAGCACCGGGCGCACTGCACAGACGGTGACGTTGCTGCCCAGCGGGAAGGTTCTGGTGGCGGGGGGCAACGCCGGCAGCGGCTCTCTTGTCGGCGCGGAGTTGTATGATTCGGCCATGGGAACGTGGACGGCGACCGGCTCGCTGGGCACCGCCCGCAGTTATCACACGGCGACCTTGCTGCCCAATGGGAAGGTGCTGGTCGCAGGGGGCAATGGCAGTGCCGATTTTGCCAGCGCGGAATGGTATGATCCGGCCACGGGAACGTGGACGGCGACCGCCACGTTGGGCGCCGCCCGCAGTTATCACACGGCGACCTTGCTGCTCAACGGGCAAATACTGGCCGCAGGGGGCAACAATAATGGCAGTTCTCTTGCCGGCGCGGAACTATATGATGTGGGGCTGGGTTTCAGTTCGGCCTGGCAACCGCAAATCGCCACGTTCACCTCGCCGCTCGTGCTGGGCGGCAGCCTGTCGCTGACCGGTTCCCGATTCCGTGGCATCTCCGGCGCATCGGGAGGCAACACTCAGGATTCATCAAGCGATTATCCGGTGGTGCAATTGCGCAGCGTGGAAAGCGGCCAGACGATGTTCCTGCGCCCCGCGAGTTGGTCCGCCACTTCATTCATCTCCGCCGCCGTGAACGGTTTGCCAAGCGGCTGGACGCTGGTGACGATGTTTGTCAACGGCATCCCTGGAGTGTCAAGCATCCTTAAACTTGATCCCCCATCGAATCAGACGCCGACGGACATCGCTCTCTCGATTTCGACCGTAGCAGAAAACCAAGCGTCCGGCACGGCGATCGGCATTCTAACAACGACCGATCCGGACACGGGCAACACGTTCACCTACACCCTGGTCGCGGGAACGGGCAGCACGGACAACGCGTCCTTCGCCATCAGCGGGTGCACGCTCCAAACGGCGGCTTCGTTCAACTACGAGGTCAAGAACAGTTATAGCATCCGCGTGCGCACCACCGACCAGGGCGGCTTGTGGGTTGAGAAGGCGTTCACCATCACGGTCAGCAACGTGAACGAGCCACCGACGGACATCGCCCTCTCGAACTCGACCGTGCTGGAGAACCAACCGTCCGGGACGGCGGTCGGTTATCTGACAACGACCGACCCGGACGCGGGCGACACGTTCACCTACTCGCTGGTTTCCGGGACAGGCAGCACGGACAACGCGTCCTTCACCGTCAACGGGGGCACGCTCCAAACGGCGGCCTCGTTCAATTACGAGGCCAAGAACAGTTATAGCATCCGCGTGCGCACCACCGACCAGGGCGGCTTGTGGGTTGAGAAGGCGTTTCCCATCACGGTCAGCAACGTGAACGAAATACCGACCGACATTGCCCTCTCGAACTCGACCGTGCTGGAGAACCAACCGCCGGGGGCGGCGGTCGGAATCCTAACAACGACCGACCCGGACGCGGGCAGCTCGTTCTCCTATACACTGGTTTCCGGAGCGGGTGGCACGGACAACGCATCCTTCTCCGTCAACGGGATTACGCTCCAGACGGCGGCTTTGTTCAACTACAAGGCGAAGAACAGTTATAGCATCCGTGTGCGCGCCACCGATCAGGGGGGGCTGACGTGTGAGAAGGTTTTCACGGTCCAAGTGACGCATGTCGCCTCGTTCGTGTCCACCAGCCCGCTGAGCAGCGCTCGTGAGGATCACACGGCGACCTTGCTTCCCAACGGGAAGGTGCTGGTCGCGGGGGGCTCTAACATCAGCATCAGCCCTACCAGCGCGGAGCTGTATGATCCGGGCACGGGGACGTGGACGACCATCGGCGTGCTGGGTAACGCCCGCTATGCTCACACGGCGACGTTGCTGCCCGACGGGAAGGTGCTGGTCGCGGGAGGCAATGGAGGCAGCGGCTCCCTAACAAGCTCGCAGTTGTATGATCCGGCCACGGGGACGTGGGCGGCGACCGGTTCGTTGGGCGCCGCCCGCGAATTTCATACGGCGTCGTTGCTGCCCAACGGGAGGGTGCTGGTCGCGGGGGGATACGACTATCATGTTGGCGGTTATCTTGCCAGCACGGAGCTGTATGATCCGGCCGCAGGGTCGTGGGCGGCCACTGGCACGCTGGGCACCGCCCGCCAAAATCACACGGCAACCTTGCTGCCCAATGGGAAGGTGCTAGCCGCTGGGGGCAACGGCAGTAGCGGCTCTCTGACCAGCGCGGAGCTGTATGATGTGGGACTCGGTTTCAATCAGGCCTGGCAGCCGCAGATTGCCACGTTCACGTCGCCGCTCATTCTGGGCAGCAGCCTGGCGCTCACCGGTTCGCAATTCCGTGGCATCTCCGGCGCATCAGGGGGCAACACACGGGATTCATCAAGCGATTATCCGCTGGTGCAATTGCGCGGCATGGAAAGCGGGCAGACGGTGTTCCTGCGGTCCACGAATTGGTCCGCGAATTCATTCACCTCCACCGCAGTGAGCAACATGCCGCCCGGTTGGACCATGGTGACGGTGTTTGTCAACGGCATCCCCAGCACTTCGGGCATCCTTGAACTCAGGATCCCACCGAATCAGACACCGACGGACATCGCCATTTCCAACCCGACCGTGGCGGAGAACCAAGCATCCGGGACGGCGATCGGCACTCTAACAACGACCGACCCGGACATCGGCAACACGTTCACCTACTCGCTGGTTTCCGGATCGGGCAGCACGGACAATGCGTCATTCACGATCAGCGGGGCCACACTCCAGACGGCAGCTTCGTTCAACTACGAAGCCAAGAACAGTTATAGCATCCGCGTGCGCGCCACCGACCAGGGCGGCTTGTGGTATGAGAAAGCGTTCACCATCACGGTCAGCGACGTGAACGAAATGCCGACGGACATTATCCTCTCGAACCCGACCGTGCCGGAAAACCAACCGTCCGGGACCGCGGTCGGCACCCTAACAACGACCGACCCGGACACTGGCAACACGTTCACCTACTCGCTGGTCGCCGGAGATGGCAATACGGACAACGCCGCCTTCACGATTGACGGCAGCAACCTGCTAACAAACGCTTCGTTTGACTACGAGGTGAAAAACAGTTATAGCGTCCGCTTGCGCAGCACCGACCCGGGCGGCTTGTGGGTTGAGAAGGTGTTCCCCATCACAGTTAGCAACGTGAACGAGGCACCGACCGACATCGCCCTCTCTAACTCGACCGTGGCGGAGAACCAAGTGGCCGGGACGGCGGTCGGCAATCTAACAACAACTGACCCGGACGCGGACGACATGTTTAACTACACGCTGGTTTCCGGGACGGGCGGCACGGACAACGCGTCCTTCACCATCAGCGGCAGCACGCTCCAGACGGCGGCTTCATTCAATTACGAGGCCAAGAACAGATACGGCATTCGCGTGCGCACCACCGATCATGGAGGCTTGGGGGTTGAGAAGGCATTCACGGTCCAAGTGACGGATGTCGCTGAGTTTGTGTCTACCAGCCCGCTGGGCACCGCCCGCTATGTCCACACGGCGACGTTGCTGCCGAATGGGAAGGTGTTGGTCGTAGGGGGCACCGGTAGCACCGAGGTTCTTGCCAGCGCGGAGTTGTATGATCCGGCCACGGGAACGTGGACGGCGACCGGCTCGCTGATCAACTCCCGCATTTCGCACACGGCGACATTGCTGCCCAATGGAAAGGTGCTGGTCGCAGGGGGAAAGGTGCTGGTCGCAGGGGGCGCCAATCACGGCAGCGGGGTTCTTACCAGCGCGGAATTATATGATCCGGCCACGGGGGAGTGGACGGCAACCGGCACACTGATCACAGCCCGCTATGTACACACGGCCACTTTGCTGCCCAACGGGAAGGTGCTGGTCGCGGGGGGCTCTGATGGCAGCGGTTCTCTGAACAGCGCGGAGTTGTATGATCCGGCCAGCGGGATCTGGACGGCGGCCGGCTCGCTGATCAACTCCCGCTATCTTCACACGGCAACGTTGCTGCCCAACGGGAAGATCCTGGTCGCGGGGGGGGTCTCCGCTAGCAGCGGCCACCTTGCCAGCGCCGAGCTGTATGATCCAGCTACGGAGACGTGGACGGCAACCGGTGCGCTGGGCACCGCCCGCCAGAGTCACACGGCGACCTTGCTGCCTAACGGAAATGTGCTGGTCGCGGGGGGCTACGGTAACAGCGGTTATCTTGCCAGCGCAGAATTGTATGATCCGGCCACGGAGACTTGGACGGCGACCGGCGCATTGGGCACCGACCGCTTCCGTCACACGGCGACGTTGCTGCCCAACGGCAAGGTGCTGGTCACGGGGGGCTACGGTAACAGCGGTTATCATACCAGCGCAGAATTGTATGATCCGGCCGTGGGCACCTGGGCGGCGACTGGCGTGCTGGACACCGCCCGCAATGGTCACACGGCGACGTTGCTGCCTAACGGAAAAGTGCTGGTTGCGGGGGGATACAACAGCAGCGACAACGCACTTGCCAGCGCGGAGCTGTATGATCCGGTCGTAGGGACGTGGGCTGGGACTGACCCGATGAACACCGCCCGTTATCTTCCCACGGCGACCTTGCTGCCTAACGGAAAGGTGCTGGTCGCGGGGGGCTACAACAGCAGCGGCTTTTTTGCCGGCGCGGAGCTGTATGATCCGGCCACCGGGACGTGGACGGCCACCGGCACGCTGAACACCGGCCGCTACGCTCACACGGCAACGTTGCTGCCCAATGGAAAGGTGCTTGTTGCGGGAGGCTACAACCCCAGCGGATCTCTTGTTAGCGCGGAGTTGTATGATCCGGCCAGCGGAACCTGGACGATGACCGGCCCGCTGAGCACAAATCGCTTTTATCACACGGCGACCTTGCTACCCAACGGGAAGGTGCTGGTCGCGGGGGGGCAGGGCAACGGCGGTAGTTATCTGACCAGCGCGGAGTTGTATGATCCGATCACGGGAACGTGGTCGGCGACCGGCTCGCTGGATGCCGCCCGCTATTATCACACGGCGATCTTGCTGCCCACCGGCAAAGTGCTGGTCGCGGGGGGCTATGGCAGCGGCAGTTCTTTTTCCAGCGCGGAGCTGTATGATGTGGGGTTGGGTTTTAATGCGGCCTGGCAGCCGCAGATTGCAACACTCCCATCGACGCTGAGTATCGGCAGCAGCTTGGTGCTCACCGGTTCCCAATTCCGCGGCATTTCCGGCGCATCGGGGGGCAACACCCAAGATTCATCAAGCGATTATCCGCTGGTGCAATTGCTTAGTGTGGAAAGCGGGCAGACGGTGTTCCTGCCGCCCACAAGTTGGTCCGCCACTTCATTCACTTCCGCTGCCGTGAGCGGCTTGCCACCCGGATGGACGCTGGTGACGGTGTTCGTCAACGGCATCCCTGGAACGTCAGGCATCCTGAAACTCATTGAAGCCACACCGAATCAAACACCGACGGACATCGCCCTCTCGATTTCGACCGTGGCGGAAAACCTGCCGTCCGGAACGGCAGTCGGCGATCTAACAACGACCGACCCGGACGCGGGCGACACGTTCACCTACACGCTGGTCGCCGGAACCGGCAGCACGGACAACGCGTCCTTCACCCTCAGCGGGAGCACGCTCCGGACGGCGGCCTCCTTCAATTACGAGGTCAAGAGCAATTATACCATCCGCGTGCGCACCACCGACCAGGGCGGCTTGTGGGTTGAGAAGGCGTTCGCCATCACGGTCAGCGACGTGAACGAGCCACCGACCGACATCGCCCTTTCTAACTCGACCGTGGCGGAGAACCTGCCATCCGGCACGGCAGTCGGCATTCTAACAACAACCGATCCTGACGCGGGCAACACGTTCACCTACTCGCTGGTTTCCGGGACAGGCAGCACGGACAACGCGTCCTTCACACTCAACGCGGGCACGCTCAAGACGGCGATTTCGTTCAATTACGAGGCCAAGAACAGTTATAGCATTCGCTTGCGCACCACCGACCAAGGTGGGCTGACGTGCGAGAAGACGTTCATTGTCCAAGTGACAGATGTCGCTGAAGGAGAGCCCGCCTCGTTTCTGACCATCAACCCGCTGAACACCGCCCGCGATTTCCACACGGCGACCTTGTTGCCCAATGGCAAGCTGCTGGTCGCGGGGGGCTACAACAGCAAGAGCGGTTATTATCTTGCCAGCGCGGAGCTGTATGATCCGTCCACGGCGACGTGGACGGCGACCGGTGCGCTGGGTACCGCCCGATATGGTCACACGGCGACCTTGCTGCCCAACGGGAAGGTGCTGGTCGGGGGAGGCTACGGTAACAGCGGTTATCTTGCCAGCGCGGAGCTGTATGATCCCGCTACGGGGATGTGGACGGCGGTCAACCCGCTGGGCACCGCCCGCTATTGTCACACGGCGACCTTGCTGCCCAATGGCAAGGTGCTGGTCACGGGGGGCTACTGCGGCAGCGGTTATTATCTTGCCAGCGCGGAGCTGTATGATCCCGCTACGGGGATGTGGACGGCGGCCAACCCGCTGAACACCGCCCGCTATGCTCACACGGCGACCTTGCTGCCCAGTGGCAAGGTGCTGGTCGCGGGGGGCGGCAGCGGCAGCGGTT
>Ga0209697_10006682_pt1 | contig 13835 bp, 11 predicted proteins | sample AliMusrvi5mmetaG_FD_184115 | JGI IMG/M metagenome (GOLD analysis project Ga0209697, IMG submission 184115) | Freshwater lake bacterial and archeal communities from Alinen Mustajarvi, Finland, to study Microbial Dark Matter (Phase II) - Alinen... | ecosystem: Environmental > Aquatic > Freshwater...
TTTGTGCCCAGGACAAGACTCGAACTTGCATACCCTTGCGAGCACTACCCCCTCAAAGTAGCGTGTCTACCAGTTTCACCACCTGGGCAGAAAAATCAATTATACTTTAAAAAATGCAAAGAACAAAATTTAAGGGATTGCAAAGATAATAAATTTGATTTTAACTGCAAGTAATGTATTTTTTCTAAAAAAATTATCCATTCACCCAACTGTCTTTGTCTAAACTCCTATACTGAATTGCTTCTGCAAGATGAACATTATTTATATTTTCAGACTGATCTAAATCTGCAATCGTTCTGGAAACCTTTAAAATTCGGTCATACGCTCTGGCTGATAATCCAAGTTTTTCCATTGCATTTTTTAATAATGTCTGTCCGGTATCGTCAATACTGCAATATTCACGAATTTGTTTTGAATTAATTTGCGCATTAGCATAAATACCTTTCATGTTTTCATATCTGCTTCCCTGTATTTGTCGGGCTTTTACCACGCGCTCTCTAATTTTTTCACTTTTTTCGGATGATTGTTTTGAAGAAAGTTCTTTGAATGGAACTGGTGTCACTTCTACATGAATATCAATTCTGTCCATCAGCGGACCGGAAATTTTATTTAAATATTTCTGTACAGATCCAGGCGGACAAATACAATCTTTATCAGGATGATTAAAAAACCCACATGGACAGGGATTCATAGACGCAATCAACATAAAACTTGCTGGATAATCGACTGTAAATTTTGCACGTGAAATTGTGATTGCCCGCTCCTCAAGCGGTTGACGAAGCACTTCAAGAACTGTTCTTTTAAACTCAGGAAATTCATCAAGAAATAAAACACCATTATGCGCTAAAGATATCTCTCCAGGTTGTGGAAAAGATCCACCGCCAACAAGCGCTACATCGCTAATAGTATGGTGTGGAGAACGAAACGGTCTGACTGAAACCAATGACATTTCTTTCCCGATTTTTCCAACAACAGAATGAATCTTCGTTGTTTCAAGCGCTTCATGTAAATTTAATGGTGGTAATATCGAAGGAAGACGTTTGGCAAGCATTGTTTTCCCTGCTCCCGGAGGGCCAATCAAAATTACATTATGCCCTCCAGCAGCTGCAATCTCCAATGCACGCTTGATATTTTCCTGACCTTTCACATCTGCAAAATCAAATTCATATTCGTTCAAATGTGAAAAAAAATTCTCTCGTGTGTTTACAACTAAAGGCGTTAAACTATTTTCTCCATTAAAAAAATCAATCACATCTTTAATATTTTCAACGCCATAGACATCAATATCATTCACTATTGCAGCTTCTTTTTCATTTTGTTTTGGAAGGAAAAACCCTTTAAATCCTTGCTTCCGCGCTTCAATGGCAATGGGCAGTGCACCTTTGACGGGTTGCAAACTTCCATCAAGAGAAAGCTCCCCCATGATTAAATATTCATGAATATTATCCGCCTTAATTTGTTCTGATGCAGCCAAAATACCAATAGCAATGGGTAAATCATAAGCCGAACCTTCTTTTCGAATATCAGCAGGCGCCATATTTATTGTAATTTTTTTACCTGGAATTTTATATCCGATATTCTTTAATGCTGCTTCAATGCGCTGATGGCTTTCTTTCACTGCATTGTCGGGCAGCCCGACCATAAAGAACTGAACACCTTGATCTATATTGACTTCAACGGTAATGATGATCGCATTGATTCCCTGAATAGCGCTACCAAAAGTTTTAACAAGCATAAATTAAAATTTATTTTTTGCAAAATAACATTTTTTTTATTTCTCAAAATGAAAATTAACTTTTTCGATTTAATCATTCTATTTTATTCTGAAACTGGCTGATTCTACTATATTTTCAGAACAAATAATGATTTATCAATTTTTGATTATTCATTTAAAACATTTAATATCCTAAAAAATAATTTTTTAAAAAAAATACTTCTTGATCCCCTTTAAATTCAGGCTTTTTCAAATAAAATAAAAAAAGATTTATTAAGTTTAATAAATCTATAACTACTAAAAAAAGTTATTTAATCTAAAATAATCAGATATATATCCCTTCTAATGCCTGTAAACACTTATACAGAGACGCATGAGTGAAAAAAATTGAGCAGGAAAAAATTAATTATTAAATACAAAGACTGAACAGATCAGCTTTGATTATTATCATTAAAATTTATAAATTATAATCTACTATTATTAATTGAAAGAAGCCAATTATAGATTGTTTTTGCAGCTTCCGATTGATTTTCAATTTCCCAATCACCTGTTTGATTGATCAAGAAACGTTTGTATTTCTTTGCATTTGAATCATAAATAAATCCATAAAAAGATGATGATCCTGCATCATACATTTCATTTACAGGCTTTGTCAATAAACCTTTTGCAGCAGATTGAATTTTTGATTTGTAAATTTCTAATTCCGTTTTTGGAACCTGAAAAAAAACTGTATCCGTCTGGGATAAATTTTCATTCATTTGCGATAAGCTTAAAAATCTTGTAGAATCTGGAAAGTTCCATTTAACAGGAAGTTTATACCCATGTACATAACCTGCAGAATCAATCAAATAGCCTTGATGCGAATAGCCCCAAGCATAATTCAAATATTCATATTGAAATAGAATTCCTTTAGCTTCAAGGGGTCTAACATAATATTTTTCTTTTCTGCAACCGAATAATATCATAAAAGACAAAAGAATTAAAAATGTTTTTTTCATATTTTAATGTTTTACTTATGATGATAACTTCAATCAAATGGTTGCTTTGAAAAATTACAGCTGCCATAACGCAGCATCTTTAATTATATGAAACGGACGGTTATTCCTTCTTTTCGCAATGTTTTTTCTTTTCTTCTTTTTTCAAAATTTCTCCGGGTGACGAAACTTATCTTCTCCATGGCTCCAAAGCATTATACCAACTGGTTTTGTAAAAAGAAGAACGATTCAATCTATAATCTTCGTCTGTAAATAAATTTCTGAATTTAGAAAATTTAAACGTTATAGACAACGGATGACCGGGCTCTCCATAAGTCCAAGCTTCAATAGGATCAGAGCGGCTAATCACATTTGGCGGACCATAAATAATATAAATCATGCCTCTGTCGGTTTTCCATCCTTCTTGATAAGATGTAAAAAAAATATTTGCTTCTTCCACACGCGTATAATATTTTTTTATCAGAGTCAGCGCTCTGTCTGCGTTTCCGGCGATGCCAATCCAAAATTCATCCACTCCATTTTTTTTATCTCTTAAAAAATGAATGTTCTCATATTCTTTGTTTGACGTAATATAGCGAAGCGCATTAAACATTAAATCCGTTGAAACAACTTTTGGAAAATCATCATAAAACCTGTACAATGTAGGTCCATCAACTTTTAGCGTATCCACAGAATAATGATAAATACCTTCTTTTTTCAAACTAAAAAAATCCGTTCGTCCGTTTTTTACTTTTATTTTGAATACGCTATCAGCAATAAACACGGTCGGTTCCGAAAGAAAATCAACAAACGGTGGCACTGCGCAAGGAAATTTATTTTTTATATATTGAACAAATAAATATTTCGATGAAGAATTTCTAACTATAATCTGAATGGAATCATTATTTGAAAAAATTGTTTTTCCAAGCGGCAATCCTTCTGCATTTTTCACCAAAAAATTCTGCTTGTTAGAATAATTCTTTTTATTAACTCGAATGGTTGTTTCAACATCTGTTTTCCTGTTTACATCGGTGAATTTAACTTTCAAAATATATGAACCCGGATAAACAGCTTTGAAAAAAAGACTGTCGAAAATAAATCCGCCTTGCTGATAATGCAACGTGTCAGACTTGATCAATGTCAAGCTATCCAGAATTTCTTTTGAATCATTTGTTTTAAATAATTGAATCTTGATACTGAATTTTGCTAAAAAATTATTTTTATAAATCGGCTTAACATATTGCAATCTCGATGCATCAACGTAAAAATATAAAACCGACAAACTATCATATTTATGAAATACTGAATACTGCACAATTGGCGTGTTTTCATTGACATTGTAATGCACAGCAATATTATTTCCCTCTGGTTTTATTGAACTACAGGCATAAATAAAAAATAAAAAAATAATTATCAGATACTTCATATGGTGTGAAAATTCATTTAAAATAATGAATTCAATTTTTGAGATGTTTTATTTTAATTACAAATGTGTTTCAAACATACGGTAAAAAACTCTTTTTATTTTGCTAAACAAATAAATATATTTTATTTTTTCTGAATTCTATTTTCAATATCATCCTTCGTCAGTATCATTTGAATCGTCAGAATCTGCGGGTTCATTGTTCAGCAGAAGATTTGTTTCGTTGCCTGGCAAAGTTTCAATATCTCTAAGTTTCGATTGTATCTTTCGCGTTCTTGCACCTACCAGTTGATCAATATCTTTACTTGCATTTACAATCTTTTCTTGCGCTTTTTTAAGTACATCACCGAATTTGCCAAATTCTGTTTTCACTGCACCAAGCACTTTCCACACTTCGCTAGTTCTTTTTTCAATGACCAAAGTTCTGAATCCCATTTGCAGACTGTTCAGCAAAGCAGCCAGCGTGGTTGGGCCGGTGATAATAATTTTATAATCTCGCTGCAATGTTTCGAGCAAAAACGTATTTCGCGCCACTTCAGCATAAAGTCCTTCGAAAGGCAGGAACATCAAGCCAAAATCAGTAGTGTCAGGCGGATTGATATATTTATCGCGAATATCTTTTGCACATCTTTTGATTTCCGTTTCTATCGCTTTTGTGGCAGTCTTAATCAATTCAGTATTTCCTGTGTCATACGCTTCCATAAGCATGTGATAAGCTTCTGTCGGGAACTTGGAATCAATAGGCAGATAAACAACATTTCCTTCTTCATCCTTGCCAGGCAGGCGAATGGCGTATTCTACATTTTCGCGTGAACCTTTTTTAGTGGCAACATTTTTTTCATATTGTTCAGGAGCAAGAATTGTTTCAAGAATAGCGCCCAACTGTACTTCACCAAGAATACCGCGGGTTTTAACGTTTGATAAAACTTTTTTCAAATCACCAACACCATTGGCGAGATTTTGCATTTCGCCCAATCCTTTATGCACCTGCTCCAGCCTGTCGCTGACGAGTTTGAATGATTCACCTAAACGTTTTTCCAATGTATTTTGAAGCTTCTCATCCACTGTCTGGCGCATGGATTCTAGCTTTTCAGCATTATCTTTTTGAATGGAATCCAGTTTTTGCTCCACTGCATCTCTGATTTTTTCGAGTTTGCTTTCAGTCGCTGCTTTCAGTTGCTCTTGTTGATTCAGCATATCCGTAATGTTCCTTCGCTGCGATTCCTTCAAGTCAGTCATATTTCGCGAAATCGTTTCTTCGAAATTTTTCAATGTTTTCGCAATGGTATCATTGAGGTTGTTGAATGAATTGCTCAATTCGCTACGCGACGCTGACAGTTGGGTTTGCAGCTCTTCTCTGTTATTTTTAAATTCATTTCGTATCAGGGGATCGGTTTTTGAAAGTTCATCTCTGAAACGCGACAGTTCCTGCATGAATGATTGGCTTTCATCTTTTTTGTTGAATGCTTTATATGCCAACCAAATATTGACAAGCAGCAAAACAAGAATAAATAATAAAAGAATATTTGTTGTCATTTTATAATTTTAACTAAACAAAGATAAAAATAAAATGGGTGAAGAAAAATCTGGTGTATGATTTGTGAAATTTAAAAATTTTAACTATAAAATCTCATTTAATTCATAATTTGTACTTCTGCCGCCAGCCGCTTCTTTTCGAAGTATTTGTTTATTTATTAAATCTTGAATGTCTCGAAGAGCAGTATCTGCCGAACATTTAGCAATCTTTGCCCATTTTGAAGTTGTTAATTTCCCATCAAATCCATCTAATAATTTATTGAGCAACCGTTTTTGTCTATCATTAAAAATAATAGCTGCATGTATATTCCAAAATTGATGCTTGTTCAGCACTTTCACAAATGTTTGATCTGTTGCATTCAACGCATTCATCAAACAGCTTAAAAACCAATGCAACCAGGCAGTAACATCTAGAGTTCCTTTCTGTGATTTTTCTAAAATGTTGTAATATTCTTTTCGTTCCAATCTTATTTGAGCCGACATGCTGTAAAAACGTTGGAAGTTTCCATCAGCTCGCGAGAGCTGCATGTCTGTGATTGCCCGCGCAATTCTTCCATTGCCATCTTCAAACGGATGCAAAGTAACAAACCAAAAATGTGCTAATCCGGCTTTAATTACCGGATCCAGCTTATCTTTATCATTGAACCATTCAATAAATATTTTTATTTCCTTTTTTAATGTTGTGGCATCCGGCGCTTGATAATGAACTTTTTCTTTTCCCATTGCGCCAGACACAACCTGCATCGGACCTGTGGAATCATTGCGCCATTTGCCAGTAATAATTTTATGCATACCGCTTCTTCCTGTTGGAAACAAAGCAGAATGCCAATCAAAAAGTCTATCGGCAGATAACGATTTTTTGAAATGCTGCGTCGCATCCAACATCATTTCAACCACGCCATCAACATATCTGTCTGATGAAACTAATCCTGAAATATCCATTCCCAAACGTCGCGCAATTGACGAACGCACTTGCTTCAGATTTAATATTTCACCCTCAATTTCAGTTGATTTTATTACATCCAACGTCAACGTTTCCAAAATAGCTTCATCTTTTAATTCAAAGCCAAGCGATTCCATTTTGCCTGTCAATTTTCCCTGCATATTCCTTACTTTGCCGAGCAGAGCCAGCAATGCCTCATTATCCCATGTAAATTGTGGCCAATTATTATATTGATAAATGTATTTTTTCATTCTCCGCAATATTTGCGTCAAATATACACATTATTTACCGCAAAACAAAATTAATTCCGCAAAAAATGCGGAGAAAAATTATGTTATTCACCGCAAAAATTTTTAATTATTTTATCCTATCAGGATTAGCCGTAAGAAATGATTTCCATCCCGAATAGCTTTTCGTATCAGATGATGCAGACGTTTTTTGAAAGTAATGACAAACAGCAGCAGCCAAACCATCAGTTGCATCAAGGTATTTTGGCATTTGCTGAATTGAAAGTAAACTTTCCAACATGCCTGCTACCTGTTCTTTCGAAGCATTTCCGCTGCCTGTAATGGATTGTTTGATTTTTTTTGGAGAATATTCAAAAATCGGAACGTCTTTATAAAGCGCAGCAGCAATGGCTACACCCTGCGCACGACCAAGCTTTAGCATGGATTGCACATTCTTTCCGAAAAATGGCGCTTCAATGGCAAGCTCGTCCGGCTTATATGTTTCAATCAATTCAAGCGTTGATTCAAATATTTTTTTTAGCTTTAATGGTTGGTTTTCGAGTTTTTGAAGATTCAAAACATCCATTATAATCAATTCAATTTTATTGCCTTTTTGGTGAATTATCCCATAACCCATTATATTTGTACCCGGGTCAATGCCCAAAATGATTCTGTCAGCGCTCACAAGGAAAAAATTAAATGAAATTAAATCCAAAAATAAAAAAAATATACAGTCTTTCCATTAAGATTGCAATAATTATAATCTCTTTCGGGTTTATTTACAAACAATTATTTTTCAAAAAAAACACGACAGAAATATTTTTATTTTTCAAACAGTTCTCTTTTTCAAATGAATCAAAAGCCCTATTAATACTCGTGTTTCTTCTGATGTTTGTAAACTTGGGATTGGAATCATTGAAATGGAAATATCTTTTAAGCAAGATTGAAAACATTTCATTTATCAAAGCATTCAAAGCTATTTTTTGCAGTGCAACGTTCAACATATTTATGCCGAACCGAACGGGAGATTTTGCAGGAAGAATCTTTTTTCTTAAAAAAGCAAATTATTGGGAAGGCATTTTTATTACAGCCATCGGCAGTTTTAGCCAGTTGCTAATCACAGTCAGCACAGGACTTTTGAGTGGTTTATATTTTGTGTCGCATTTCACTGCACTGCAAAAATATTTTTCCGGTTATTCTCTTGGAATCATTTACATCAGCGTGTTTGCGGTGAATATACTTTTATTTTTTTTATTTTTTAATATTTCATTTTTAACAATGTTGCTCCGAAAAATTTCATTTTTTAAAGCACCAAAACTTAAAATTTATACGCGAATATTTTCAATCTATTCAGAAAAAAATTTGTTGAACGTATTATTGCTAAGCCTTTTCAGATATATTGTTTTTATATTTCAATTTTTTGTGTTATTAAAAATTTTTAACGTTCAAATTTCCTTTGTTGATGCGTTTCCTATCCTGTCTTTGAATTTTTTAATCGTAACAATTATTCCTACATTTGCGCTCTCGGAACTTGGCGTAAGAGGTTCTGTGGCGTTCATTTTGTTTGATTATTATTTTAAAGCGCATCATATAATGTACGGACAATTGGCATTTGCAGTGATTGCTGCAACAACAACATTGTGGCTGATAAACCTTATTATTCCTGCAATTGCCGGAAGCCCGTTTGTTTTTAATTTAAATTTTTTCAGAAAAAAAGTGTAATATGATTTTTTTTGCAATCGTTTTTTATATTTTAACTGGTTCATGCATTTTATATGTTTTGAACATCGCGTATCTTTCTTACGGCTGGTACAGTTTGGGCGAATACAACAGAAATTTCAGCAGACCATCAACGCTTGTAAGTATCTTGATTCCTGTTCGCAATGAAGAATTAAATATTTTAGATTGTCTGACTGATGTTGCTCATCAGGATTATCCTTCTGAACTATTTGAAATCATTGTGATTGATGATGTGTCGCAAGATAAAACAGTTTCTATTGTGAAAAAATTTATTGATGAACATCCTGAAAAAAATATACGTTTGCTCATTTTGAAAGAAGAAGAAAAAAATACGTTCAAAAAAAGAGCCATTACAAACGGCGTAAAACAAGCAAAGGGAACACTTATTGTGACAACCGATGCAGACTGCACGATGAATGAAAAATGGTTGTCAACCATCGTGAATTATTATGAAACCTATGGTGTCAGCATGATTGCGGGACCTGTATGTATGAATGAAAAAAAATCTTTATTTCAAAAATTGCAGTCGCTCGAATTTCTAAGTTTAATTGTTTCCGGCGCAGCATCAATCACATTGAATCGTCCAATCCTTTGCAATGGCGCCAATCTGGCGTATGAAAAAAGTTCATTTGAATTTGCAAACGGGTTCAAAGAAAATGAAAAATATGCTTCAGGCGATGATATTTTTTTGATGCATAAATTAGTTAAGAGAAAAGAACGAATTGGGTTTATCAGAAATACCGATGCAATTGTTTACACGCAGGCAAATAATAATCTGAAAGGCTTCGTCAGTCAACGTGTACGCTGGATTTCAAAAACCCGTTCTTGTAAAGATTTTTTCACAATTCTTACAGCTGTCATCGTTTATTTTTTCAATACTATTTTGCTTGCAGGACTTATCACAGGTATATTTTTTCCCATTTTTTATAAAATATTTTTAATCTTTTTTGTTGTAAAATTATTTATTGATTTGCCATTGATTGGCGGAATCACCTTTTTTATGGGGCGTTTCCAGTTGATGTTATTTTATCTTCCTATGCAAATTATCAATATTATTTACGTTCCGGTGGTTGGAATGTTAGGAAATTTTTCTACGTATTCTTGGAAAGGCAGAAAAATCAAACGATTTAGAGGCAAATGATTAAATAATTTTTTTAAAAAAACTATTTAATCAACTATTTTTTTTCAGCGTAATGCGGAAAGTAGTTTCTTTATCTGCTAAGGATTTTTTTACAATTATTTTTCCTTTATGAACTTCTTCAATGATACGTTTGACAAGCGAAAGACCAAGTCCCCATCCACTCGATTTTGTTGTGTAGCCCGGATGAAAAATAGTTTTAAATTTTGATTTTGGAATCGCTTTGCCTGTATTAGTAATATCAATACAAATATGATTGTTTTCTTCAACAAGTTGGATGGTCAGGATTCCATTGCCAGACATGGCATCCACAGCATTTTTACAAATATTTTCAATTACCCATTCAAAAAGTCGAACATTCAATGGCACCATTATTTCTGCAAATTCAGGTATTTGAATGATATATTTAACATTTTTCGATGTTCTTGATTTTAAATATTCAACAGACTGATAAATGATTTTAACAATATTCACTTTCTCCAGTTTTGGCGGCGAACCAATTTTTGAAAAACGTTCGGCAATCGTTTCAAGTCGTTCAATATCTTTTTGAAGTTCATTGGTAATTTCATCATCCACATGTTTCATTTTAAGTACTTCCAACCAAGCCATGAGCGATGAAAGAGGTGTGCCCAGCTGATGCGCCGTTTCTTTTGCCATGCCCATCCACACCTGATTTTGTTCAGCTTTTCTTGTGGTACTCAGCATGAAATAAGCAATCATAAGAAAAAAACCGATGATGGCAAATTGAATGTATGGAAAATATCTTAATCGTGTGAGCAAATATGAATCTTTATAAAATATGTAGCTTTTTACATGATTGGCAAGCTCAACTTCGACAGGCGTATTTTGTGATCTGAAAGATGAAATCGTATTAACGACAGCTGTTTTATTTTTCAAAAGTAATGTATCAACATTGCCGGATGCAATCACATTATTCTGTGTGCTGTCAGTAATAATAACCGGAACGGATGCAGAATTAATGATTTCAGAAAGAAATGATTTAATAATGTCATTCATCACATCTTTCAATTCACTAAAAATTTTTGAATCTTTGTAGTAAAGAAATAATTTATGATTGCCGTAATACTTGATGACGAACGGAGGATAACTTGAAAATTGTTGACGAAGCGAATCTGAAAATAATTTATTTTTCGTAAGATCAATCGTAATATTTGCAACGTTGGTTATTTCCTGTTTTTCATTTGTAACTATAACCGGAATCGTTGTGTTATCAGTAATTATTTTTACAAAAAAAGTAAGATCTTCATTTGGTCCGGCATTAAAAATATACTTATTTGCATCTGCCCATAATTCAACTCTTTTTCTTTCCTGAATTTTTAATTTATCAAAAAGATTGTTTGTATAGTTCACCAATACTGCTTTTCGACGGATTGCTTCAGCCCAGAGTTTTACTTTCTTCCTTTCTTCCGAAGCAATATTTTTGACCATGATATTTGTGTACCATAATGAAATAATTACAATCATAGCTCCTAAAATAATAAGGAGCCACTTCCATCGTTTTCTTTGTGTATAAAGATTCACAGTGTTCGGACGTATATTAATCATGTAAAGATATAAAAATAATTTTTTAAAAGTATGTCTCAGCAAAGTTCAAGTGTTCATGTTTGTTTATTGTTAAAAATTTTCAAATTTCTATCTTAATTTTTTAACTTTGTGTATAATTAGTTAATGCTAAATTTTAAATATTATTGTCGTACAGATATTATTTATTCATCAACTAAAATTTATACATTATGAAAAAAAATTTAATTGTAATAATATTTATATTATTTGCAAGTTTGCTTATAAATTCATCCTGCAAAAAATCGAGTAATACCAGCAATGAAAATATTCCTGATTATGCTCCTGCTGCCGCTGATTTCGGCGGTTTCACTATTTTATTGACTGAAAATACTGATATAGGTGTAATCGTAAACAAATGGTTATTCCAAACCAAAGGCCCTTCAGGAACAGCTACGAATGTAAGCACTGTTACAGATCCGTTTACTTCTAATTATACCTATTCAAAATCATCCAAGAATCTTTCTGTTCTCACATTTAGTGTTTCAGGGCAAGATACATTTGTTTTGACATGGACAAGCGCCATCGGAGGCACTTTCAGTGAATCATACGGAAGTGCTCCTGTGAATAAAGGTGTTTTCACTATTATTAAATAATTGAATTGTTTTGAAAATCCTAAATAAAATTTTTTCATTTTTTAATAAAAAACAACGTCGCAGACGTTTAAGCGCATTAGATCTTTTAAAATATATTGGTCCCGGATTGCTTGTAACTGTTGGGTTTATTGACCCTGGCAACTGGACATCAAATCTTGCAGCCGGAGCGGATTTCAGCTATTCATTATTATGGATTGTTACTTTATCTACACTCATTCTAATTTATCTTCAGCATAATGCGGCGCATCTTGGTATTGCCTCCGGGCTTTGTCTGGCGGAAGCTGCAACGATTCATTTGAAAAAACCGGTTTCGAGAGTGGCTTTATTTTCAGCTATTGGCGCATCTATTTCCACATCACTGGCAGAAATTCTTGGCTCTGCGATTGCTTTAAACATGCTTTTTAATATTCCACTTCGCATAGGAGCCTTGTTAACACTGGCATTTGTGTTAATTATGCTTTTTACCAATAGTTATCGAGCCATTGAAAAATGGATAATTGGCTTTGTAACAATCATTGGATTATCTTTTATTTATGAAATTTCTTTAGTGAATATTCAATGGGATGTTGCTGCAAAAGCTTTAGTCACGCCATCTTTGCCTGAAGGATCTATCATGATAATCATGAGTGTGCTTGGAGCGGTTGTCATGCCACATAATCTTTTTCTTCATTCGGAAATAATTCAAAGCAGACAATGGAATCTTCAACATGAAAAAATTATTCGGCGCCAACTTAATTATGAATATGTTGATACAATTTTTTCTATGCTTGTCGGTTGGGCAATCAATTGTTGCATGATTTTGTTGGCAGCAGCTACATTTTTTCATAAACATATTCCTGTTAATGAACTTCAACAAGCTGGTCGTTTACTTGAGCCGTTGCTTGGAACTCATGCTCGTGTTGTGTTTGCTGTAGCACTTTTATTTTCCGGTATTGCATCAACGATTACTTCGGGATTTGCTGCTGGAAGTATTTTTGCCGGATTGAAAGGCGAATCGTTTGATATCAAAGATAATTTTTCACGATTAGGAATCTCTGTTTCGTTGATTGGCGCAACATTCTTTGTTTTTATAATAGATAATCCTTATCAGGCATTGCTTCTGTCACAGATGCTTCTGAGCATTCAGCTTCCTATCACAATATTTTTGCAGATTTATCTCACTTCTTCGGATAAGGTCATGGGAAAATATAAAAACAGCGTGTTTACAAAATCAATTCTTTATCTCATTTTTATTGTGGTCAGTGCATTAAACATACTTCTATTTTTAAGTATGTTTTTCAATATCCATTTTGGTTAAATACCTAAAATTTTTATCTTAAATGAAGGTGAGAGTTGAAAGATGAACGTACCAAAGGACCACTCTCAACAACAGGAAACCCAAGCGAAAGAGCCATTTGTTTATATTTTTCAAACTGTTGAGGGTCTATATATTCACTAACAGGAATATTTATTCTTGATGGCTGCAAATATTGTCCAAGCGTTAAAACTTCACATCCTGCATTTAAAAGATCATGCATGGTTTCAACAATATCATTTTCATTTTCTCCAAGCCCAAGCATAATGCCTGATTTGGAACGAATACCAAAATCAAAAATTATTTTTATCACATTCAAACTTGTTGCATAGCTTGCCTTTGAACGGATTGAAGGCGTTAGGCGTTTTACTGTTTCCAGATTATGTGAAATAATATCAGGCTTTGCATCCATGACTTTTGTAATATCATTTGCATTCCCATTAAAATCAGGAATTAATGTTTCAATGGTAATTCCAAAATTTCTTCTTCTCACTGTTTTAATTGTTTCAGCCCATATTTCAGCGCCTCCGTCTGCAAGGTCGTCTCTTGTAACAGAAGTAATCACACAATGTTTTAAATTCATTTGAAACACTGCTTCTGCAACAGATTCAGGCTCTTTTAAATCAGGTTCTGAAGGTTTTCCACTTTTAACATCGCAAAATTTACAGT
>Ga0209697_10006683_pt1 | contig 13832 bp, 14 predicted proteins | sample AliMusrvi5mmetaG_FD_184115 | JGI IMG/M metagenome (GOLD analysis project Ga0209697, IMG submission 184115) | Freshwater lake bacterial and archeal communities from Alinen Mustajarvi, Finland, to study Microbial Dark Matter (Phase II) - Alinen... | ecosystem: Environmental > Aquatic > Freshwater...
AAAAATCAAAAAGTGGCCTTTACCTATATCGCCCGTAAAACCTGCAAAGGCGGCTTATTCAGCACCTGTCTTACGCCCCAACAGCCGACTATACTGATCAAGACAGCATTAGTCACCGGCACCAACAGCCACAAATAAAAATTGGGATGATAACTAATATGCAGCACTTGCGTATATAAAGCTAAGAGCATAAATTCGCTAATCATCACCGCCAATACGCCAGACATTAAACCTAGTACGCTAAATTCAATAAAATGGGCGGTTCTTAATAAGCGGCGACTGGCGCCTAAAGTGCGCATCAGTGCGCCTTCATAAATACGTTGATCTAGCGTGGAATAAACAGCGGCTAGTAACACGATAAAGCCCGCCATTAAGGCGAAGTACAGCAAGAAATTAATCGCCTGTGTTAATTGCGTTAAGAGGGTTTTAAATTGCTGTAAAATTAAATCAACTTCTAATATCGTGGTGCTGGGGAATTTTTTTACTAAGGCATTTAATAGCTCTTTCTGGCTTTCTGCTAAATAAAAACTGGTGATAAAGGTACTGGGAAAAGCATCCAAAGTCGCCGGTGAAAAAACCATATAAAAGTTAGGCCTCATGGTATCCCAATGCAAGCTACGAATATTGGCCACCGTGGCATGCAATTGCTGACTACCCACGGTAAAGGTTAAGCTATCACCCACTTTTATGGTTAAACTCTCGGCTAACTTTTGTTCAACTGAGACTTGACCCGGTAGTGTATCCGTCCACCATTCGCCTGCTTGCAATTTGTTTTCATTAGGAAGATTTTCTGCCCAAGTCAGACTTAAATCTCTATGGATAGCATTGTCACCCTTACTATCTTTACTGACTCTTTTTTGCACTGCCTGATCATTTATGGCAGTCAAGCGACCTTTTACGACCGGATAAAATTCACTGCCCGTAATGTGCTGCTGTGTCAGTTCTTCTTTGAATTCTTGCACTTGATTCGGGAAAATATTCAAGGCGAAATGATTGGGCGCATCTTTAGGTAATTGTTGCTGCCAATCATTGATGATATCGTTGCGCACATTAAAACTAAGTAACATAGCAACCAAGGTAATGCTGAACGCCAAAATTTGGCTGATACTAGCGCGATTATTTCTTAATAGCCCTTGCAGACTTAGTCGCCATAATAAAGACATGCCATCTAGGCGTTTATGCATTAACTTCAATAAAGCCATCATCAGCAAGCCCAGTACCATTAAGGTAATCAGACCTACGCCTAAAACACTAGTCGTCATTTTTAGATCGTGAGTATATTTCCAAATTAATAGACTGATAATACTGATAGCTAAGCCATAAACTAACCAAACAGCAGGTTGTCTAGGCTCTAATTCCCGACGTAACACTCTTAATGGTGACACTTGTTTAAGTCTTAACAACGGTGGCAAAGCAAAACCTAATAACACTACCATACCGATTATAAAACCAAAAAACAGCGAATCTAAGTTAGGCATTGCTATAGGCTGCGGTAATAGCTCTCGTAAAATATAAAACAAGCCGACTTGAGAACAATAACCTAAGGCTGTACCCATGGCGCTAGCAAATAAACCTAACACTATAAATTGGCTACTGTATAGCCACAAAATTTCTCGCTGTTTAAGACCTAGGCAACGGAATAAAGCGGTGGCATTAAAGTGTCGTTCAGTATATCGCGTGGTCGCCATAGCAATCGCAACACCCGCAATCAAAATAACCAGAATGCTCGATAAACCTAAATAACGTTCGGCACGGTCGAGCGCCGAACTGAGTTCGGGGCGATTATCATGGCTATCCATAATACGCTGTGAAGGATTCAATTGCGGATTAAGCCACTCTTTATAGGCCTCTAAGGCACTGACATCACCGATAAATTGAAAATAGTAATGTACCTGACTACCCGGCTGTATGACGCCAGTTGCAAGCAAATCTAGCTCATTGATCATGACTCGCGGCGAAAAGCTAAAAAAATCACCTTTCTTGTCGGGCTCGTAAGTAATAGTTTTAGTCACTAACAAGGGCTTTTCACCCACAGTGATTGTATCTCCTAGCTTTAGCTTAAGAGCTGATAATATGCGTTTATCTAGCCAAGCCGTGCCCAGCCCTGGACCATGATGAGCTATAGTTTCAGCCCTCAAATCACCATCGCTAGTTTTTAAAAAACCACGTAAAGGATAAGTGTCGCTAATTGCCTTAACACTCGTCAGTAACAATTCATCATGTTCAATCAAAACACTGGGGAATTCGGCGGTACGTGCCGTCGTTAAATGTAACTGACTGGCTTGCTCTAACCATTCAGGCGCTATAACTTCTGGGCTGGCTATCACTAAATCAGCCCCTAATAATTCAGCGGCTTGATGGTTCATAGTACGCTGCAAACGATCTGAGAATAAAGCTATCGCCGTAGAACTGCTGACCGCGATTATCAATGCCAAGATCAATAGAGTCAATTCACCAGAGCGACTATCGCGCCAGAGTAAACGTAAGGCCAGATTAAAACGGCTCATACCAAGCAACCTGCTTCTAGTTGAAGGGTGCGTTGACATCTAGCCGCTAGATCGTGGTCATGAGTGACTAAAATTAAGGTCGTGTGATTTTCCTGATTCAATTCAAACAACAGCTCAATAATAGTCGCACCGGTTTTACTGTCTAAGTTACCAGTAGGCTCATCGGCAAATAAAATAGCGGGGCGAGTCACAAAGGCTCTGGCCAAAGCCACCCGTTGCTGTTCACCGCCTGATAGTTGCTTGGGAGTATGTGATAAACGCTGCGCTAAGCCTACTCGATGCAGCAATGCGGTTGCGGCAGCTTTTGCAGTCTTATCACCTCTTAATTCTAAAGGCAGCATAACGTTTTCTAAGGCTGTTAATCCGGGCAATAACTGAAAAGACTGAAACACAAAGCCAATTAACTCATTACGCAATGCTGCCCTTCCATCTTCATCCATTGTAATGATGGATTTTCCATTGAGATAAATAGATCCAGAACTGGGCGTATCTAAGCCCGCCAGTAGACTTATTAAAGTAGATTTACCCGAACCTGACTCGCCAACGATAGCAATACTTTCACCAGAGTTGATTATCAAATCTATCGATGACAAGATATGTAACAATCCTTCAGAAGTTAACACTGACTTACCTAGGCTTTCTGTTACTATAATGCTGTTTGTTACTTGATTAATTTGAGTTTTCATCATGTTTAGATTGTTATTTCTTATGATTATTTCATTGCTATCACTACAGGCCATGGCAGAGCCAGTCATTGTAGTTTTAGGCGACAGCATCAGTGCTGGCTATGGGATACCTGTGGAACAAGGTTGGGTATCCTTATTACAAAAAAAGTTACTCAATCATCATAGTCGCTACACCCTTTACAATGCCAGCATTAGTGGTGAAACCAGTGCCGGTGGTTTAGCTAGAATTGACACCTTATTAAACACCAAAAAACCTAATATTGTTCTGCTACAATTAGGCGCTAATGACGGCCTACGTGGCTTGTCACCGGTAGAGTTAAAAAGTAATCTTGTAGAAATAACCCACCGCGCTCAGAATGCCGGCGCTACTGTTTTATTACTTAGCATGAAGATTCCACCCAATTATGGCAAGCGCTATGTTGATTTGTTTTATAATGTTTATCCGCAATTAGCTCAACAATTGAATATAACATTAGTGCCTTTTTTACTTGAAGATGTTGCACTTCATAAAGATTTAATGCAGGCTGACGGCCTACACCCTAATGCAAAAGCGCAAGCCATACTTGCAAACAAAATCGAACCTTACTTACTCACTTTACTTCAATAAACGAGCCTTTCTGATGACTGCATTAACATTGAAACAAGCTAATCTTATTATAAATACCGCAGTCCATGTGGCCAGAGAATTAAATATGGCCCCTTTAACAGTGGTCGTACTCGACACCGCTGGCCATATTAAAGCCATGCAACGAGAAGACGGTGCTAGCCAAGTAAGACAACAAATTGCCACGGCAAAAGCCTGGGGAGCAGTCAATATGGGCGTATCATCACGCAGCTTAGCCGCGGTGGCAACACAACGCCCCGACTTCATGAATGCCTTAATTGATGTGGCCGACGGCAAAATTATGCCGGTCCCTGGTGGCGTATTAATTCGTGATGCTGACAATAAGCTGCTGGGTGCTGTTGGTATCAGTGGTGACATCTCTGATCAAGATGAGCGCTGCGCCATTGCAGGCATAGAAGCCGTAGGCTTTTTCGCAGGCATTTAAACCAAATCTACTATTAGATTAATAGACTCGCTTATTTTGTTAATCAAACGTTATTTAGCTATTTTTTTCTGCTGTACGCTATTCTGGCTATTACCATCTGCAGCTTATGCCGATGATGCAGTAACAGAAGTTATCGATGCTGAAATCACTTTGCATAACGATCATTATGTCGTGTCTGCAGACATGGTTTATCAGCTCAATAAAAAAGCAACGGCCGCCTTACAAAGCGGCGTCCCTCTATTCTGGTCAATTCAAATAAAACTATTGCAACATCGCAATATTTTATGGGACAAAACCTTATTTAAGACAGAGATACATTACCGCCTGCAATATCAAGCTTTGCTCAATAGTTATCGAGTCACCAACGAAAGTAGCGGTGAAACGTATAACTTTTCCACGCTCTATGCAGCCTTAGATTTAATGTCAGCCATTCATGATGTCCCACTCATAGAAAAATCAAAACTATCTCTAAAAGAAGATTATCTTTGCGCATTGAAAATAAATTTTGATCGCAATTTGCTACCCTTGCCGCTACGACCGCTTGCCTATATTGACAAGCAATGGTTTTTATCCAGTAACTGGACACTATGGCCACTGAAAAAGTAAAACTTCCTGTTAACCTGTTTGCGTTAATCCTATTTGGGCTGATTCTGCTGTCATTACAGCTCATGAGCTCAGCGACACAAGAATCCTCAGAATTAAGCGCACTCTATTCATGGCTGCTACTCATCAATGCGCTGGGATCTGTCGTGCTGTTGACTTTAGTCGGCGCTAATATTTATACGTTAATTAAGCATACTAAAAAACGCGAAGCAGGTTCTCGACTGACTAGGCGCATGGTGTCACTATTTGTAGTCTTGGCTCTTGCTCCCGCAGTTATTGTATTTTATTTTTCTATGCAATTTTTACATCAAGGCATTGATAGTTGGTTTAATGTAGAAATGGACCGAGCTCTTGAAGACGCATTAGAGTTAAGTCAATCTTCATTAGATCAACGAATGCGTTGGCATCTTAAGCAAACTCAGCAACTCACTGAAAAACTCCAAGACTCCTCAGAAAATAGAGCGGCCTTAGACATGGAAAATTTACGTGAGCTATCCGGCGCATCAGAAATGACCCTTTTTTCTCGTCAAGGTCGAATCATTGCTTCCAGCAGCATTAATCTGGGAGATATTTTACCTAGCTTACCCGATAAGAATATCTGGTTACAGTTGCGGCAGAATGGTGAATATGCAGCCGTTGCACCGCTACATGAAGAAAAGCTTATGGTCCGTGTTATTGCCAAGATCGACGCTCAAGAGCCGCAATATTTACAGGCCTTATACCCGATACCGGTAAGAATTTACGATTTAGCCGATTCAGTAGAATTTGCCTTCGTACGTTACAAAGAAATGAAGTTTCTAAGACACTCTTTGAAGATGAGCTTCTCACTAGCTTTATCTTTAGTCTTATTGATGAGTTTATTAGCTGCTATATGGGTCGCTTTTATCAGTATTCGTAATATCATTGAGCCGGTAAAACAACTCGTTAAAGGCACGCAAGCAGTAGCATCTGGGCATTATGATGAGCAACTCCCGGTCATTGCTCAAGATGATCTTGGCTTTTTGGTTGAATCCTTTAATGAAATGACACATCGTATTGCTATGGCCAGCGATGAAACTCGAATAGCGGGTATTGAGGTAGAAAATCAACGCGCTTATTTAGAAACCATACTCGCTAATTTAACAGCCGGCGTAATCAGTTTTGATGTCTCGTATAATATACGCACAGCAAATCAAGCAGCCTACCGAATTTTTCATGTTCATGTTAATCAATTCATAGGCCGCCAATTATTAGACCTTATAAAAGACCGCTCTGAGCTCGCAGAACCGTTAAAATCCATCCAACGATCATTAGAGCAGGCTGAAGACATTTGGCAGCAACGCATTGCTTTCTTAGGCCCTAATGGACGCCAAGAATTATTATGTAGAGGAACCCCCTTATACTCTCAAGAAGGCCTGCGGGTCGGAGGAGTTGTTGTTTTTGATGATGTCACTGATTTAATACAAGCACAAAAAAATGCCGCATGGGGCGAAGTTGCAAGACGACTTGCACATGAAATAAAAAACCCATTAACACCCATACAATTATCAGCAGAACGTTTACAGCATAAACTAGCTGATAAATTAGAGCCTGCCGATGCAGAAATGTTACAAAGGTCAACAAGAACGATTGTTCACCAAGTTGAAGCCATGAAAGAAATGGTTGATGATTTTTCTGAATATGCCAAACCATCAAAAAAAGAAACCGTAGATATTGACCTATCTCGGCTAGTACAAGAAATTTTAGCGCTCTATGCACTGAAATCAGGTGTAAAATTCAAGACTCATTATGAATCAAGCTTGTTAATGGTCAATGGTGACCCCATCAGTCTAAGACAAGTTTTGCATAATTTAATAAAAAATGCCCTAGAAGCTATAGGTGCAGCAGGATTAATTGAAATCAGCGTACACCGTGTGCAAAAAAACAATACTGACTTTATAGAACTTGCGCTCTACGATGACGGACCCGGTATTAAAGAAGAACAAATAGAGAGCATATTTGAGCCTTATGTGACGACTAAAACTAAAGGCACAGGACTAGGCTTAGCTATAGTAAAAAAAATAATAGAAGAACACGGTGGTGCTATATGGATAGACACTAGTCGTGAAGTCGGAGCCGGCTTTATAATTCAGCTCCCTGCATGTCACTCTGAACCGCTATAAAGATCATGACCACAAACACACCGCGCATTTTAGTTGTAGATGACGAACCCGATATTCGCAGATTAGTTTGTGAAATACTCGAAGATGAAGGCTATCAAGTGTCTTCAGCAGAAGATGCTAATACTGCCAGAGCATTAAAAACATCTATGCAACCCAATCTAATTCTGCTCGATATCTGGATGCCAGATACCGATGGCATTACTTTGCTAAAAGAGTGGGTGACTGAAGACACGTTATTATGCCCCGTTATCATGATGTCAGGACATGGGTCGGTAGAAGCGGCAGTTGAGGCTACACGCCTTGGAGCCTATGACTTTCTTGAAAAACCTTTATCGATGGCAAAACTATTGTTAATCGTTACTAGGGCGCTAGAAGCTAGTCATTTGCAAATAGAAAATGCCGGACTTAAACAACTGTTAGCCGCAGACATAGAGCCAGTAGGTAAAAGTGCGGCGGTAGCTAGAAGCAAAGATCAATTAAAACGCTTAGCTCAGCATGATACTCGCGTATTGTTTTATGGAGAGCCTGGCGTAGGCAAAGAACTTTATGCGCGCTACCTGCATAACAATAGCTCTCATCGAGAAGGTCCATTTATTGACGTTGCCGTTGGTAGCATATCACCCGAAAATTCAGCGGTAGAATTCTTTGGCAAAGAAATTAACGGTAAGGTTTATCCAGGTCTATTAGAACGCGCACATAAAGGCACCCTATTTCTAAGTGAAATTAGCGGCATGGATAAAGAAACGCAATTGCGATTACTAAGTGCCTTAGAATCCAGTTCTTTTTTAAGAGTAGGTGGCAGCGAATCCGTCCGCGTTGATGTCCGAGTGGTGGCCTCAACACGCATCGGCATGGAAGATGAAGTTAAGTCAGGGCAATTCAGACAAGACCTTTATTATATGCTTAATGAAGTCACCATCAACATTCCGCCATTACGTGAACACAATGAAGATGTGCCTGCATTATTAAGCTTTTATGTTAATTATTTTGTTAATCAAGATAAACTGGCTTTTAGAAAATTCTCCATGGCAGCACAAAATTTCTTACGTAATTACAGCTGGCGTGGTAATGTACGCGAATTGAAAAATTTAGTACAACGGTTAATGATTCTTGGCGTAGGCGAAGAAATAGAGCTTGATGAAGTAAAATCCGCACTTGGCACCATAGTTAGTGATATCATGGCGTCACCATCAGTACCCGAATTTTTTAATCTACCGCTAAAAGAAGCGCGAGATCATTTTGAAAAAACTTATTTAGAATATCATTTTGAGCGCACAGGTGGCAGCGTAGCAAAATTATCAGCAGTTATTGGCATGGAGCGCACTCACCTTTATCGTAAGTTACACTCCTTAAATATTAAATTATAGCCGAGCAAAACGCTTAAGGTTAAGGCTGAAGTATTAATTTATTTCACCTTTTATCCTACAGTTTTTTGTTTAAACCAAAATAAACATTGAAAAAAACTACAATGTTTAGTAGAATTCTCGCTCTTTTATTGAGCCTTTACAGAAAGACTAAGTAACGATGAAAACATTTAGTGCAAAAGCAGAAGAAGTTAAACGCGATTGGTATGTAGTTGATGCAGATGGAAAGACCCTAGGTCGCCTTGCTTCTGAGATTGCACGTCGTCTTCGCGGCAAACATAAACCAGAATACACACCGCATGTTGATACCGGTGATTACATTATTGTTGTTAATGCTGAAAAAATTGGCGTTACTGGCAATAAAGAAAAAAAGAAGTTATATCAACATCACACCGGTTATATAGGCAACTTAAAAACCGTAACACTCGGAAAATTAAGACAAACGTTCCCAGATCGTATTCTTAATACCGCTGTTAAAGGTATGCTGCCAAACAATCCATTAGGTCGTGCAATGTTCAAGAAATTGAAAGTTTATGCCGGTCCTGAACACGATCACCAGGCCCAACAGCCAAAAGTTTTAGAATTATAAGCGAGTAGACCATGGCAGCAGCTCAGTATTACGGAACAGGTCGTCGTAAAAGTGCAATAGCACGCGTTTACGCAACATCCGGCACAGGAATAATCACTGTTAACAAGAAAACCTTAGAAGACTATTTTGGTCGTAAAACCGATCAAATGGTTTCTTGCCAACCACTTGGGTGTGTTGAGCTTGAAGGTAAATTCGACATTAATGTGATAGTTAAAGGCGGCGGCCCTTCCGGTCAGGCAGGCGCTATTCGTCACGGCTTAACACGTGCACTAATGGAATATGACGAAAATTTACGTCCAGCCCTTAGAAAAGCAGGTTTTGTTACACGTGACTCGCGTATCGTTGAACGTAAAAAAGTTGGCTTACATAAAGCCAGAAAACGTCCACAATACTCTAAACGTTAATCCGCTGTTTCATGGTCGGTAATTCAAATTACTTATTATGAAATAAAAGGGCTGCATTCTTACGAATGCGGCCCTTTTTTATGCACTTTAACCTAGCAAAAATAAAAATAACCTCAGAAAAATCAACTTTGCATTAACGCATACCCCCTCAGACACACAACGCTGTTAACTGAAGGCTCAGATAATCTACTTTTAACATGCGAAACATGATTTTTTCTAATCGTAATGCTAGAATCAACAAACTTGTGACTAAGAGAGCCAATGGATGTCAACGAATTCAAAAAAAACACCTAACACCTCGCTCGCACTAGAATTTAAAAGCAGTAATTTTTCTGTTCCCGTCTTAGCTTTATCTAGCGATGATTTAATTACTATAGAGCAACAATTACAAGAGAAAGCAAGCGTAGCACCTGATTTTTTTAAAAACTTACCGGTGGTCATAGATTTACAAGCATCTAATAAATTAGAGTGTAATATTGATATAGAGACGCTGACTGCTGTTATTAAAAAAGTCGGTTTATTACCTATAGGGATACGTGGCGGCAACGCACAACAAAACAAACAGGCATTAAATTTACTCATTCCCGTATACTCTGTAAACCATGGAGTAACTACCGAAGAGCCTCAAAAACAGCAAACTCCTGCCCCAACACCTGAAACAGAAACTCGCGACACCTCGACTATGCTGATAACTCAGCCCATCCGTTCGGGGCAGCGCATATACGCAACAGGTGACTTAATAATTACGGCTCAAGTTAGCTCCGGCGCCGAAATTATGGCCGAAGGCAACATTCATGTTTACAACACATTAAGAGGCCGAGCTTCAGCAGGTATTCAAGGCAACAAAGATGCCCGCATCTTTTGTTTTGACTTACAAGCCGAACTCATCTCTATTGCTGGCATTTATAAAGTCAGCGAAGATATCGGTGCGTCCGTCCGTAACAAACCTGTTCAAATCTATTTACAAAACCAAGCATTAATCATTCAAGACCTTTTACAACATCACTAATTAGAGGAATAATTGTGGCAAGAATCATAGTAGTAACATCAGGCAAAGGCGGCGTTGGTAAAACAACTACAAGTGCTGCTATTGCCATGGGGCTTGCAAAAAAAGGCCATAAAACAGCCGTTATTGACTTTGATGTAGGCTTACGTAATCTTGACTTAATTATGGGCTGTGAACGCCGCGTAGTTTATGACTTTGTTAATGTCATCAACGGTGAAGCAACACTTAATCAAGCATTAATTCGTGATAAGAACTGTAACCTACTCTACATTTTGCCAGCCTCGCAAACTCGAGACAAAGATGCCTTAAGTCAAGAAGGTGTAGGTAAAATTCTAGAGGAACTAAAAAAAGACTTTAAATATATAGTCTGTGATTCTCCAGCAGGTATCGAAAAAGGAGCTCATTTGGCAATGTATTTTGCCGATGATGCTTTTATAGTCACCAATCCTGAAGTATCTTCAGTGCGAGATTCCGATAGAATGCTCGGCATTTTATCTAGCAAATCACGTAGAGCAGAACAAAACGAAGAACCTATTAAAGAGTACCTGCTGTTATCACGTTACTCACCAGACCGAGTAAAACTAGGCGAGATGCTTAGCCTTGAAGATGTACAAGATATTTTATCTTTGCATTTATTGGGCGTAATTCCAGAATCTAAATCAGTACTTAATGCATCAAACTCAGGCATGCCGGTTATTCTCGACGAAAAAAGCGATGCAGGTCAAGCCTATGCAGACATTGTTGATCGCTATTTAGGTGAAGAGAGACCGCATCGTTTTATCGATGAAGATAAAGGCTTCTTTAGGAAGCTATTCGGGGGTAAATAATGAGCTTACTGGACTATTTTAAAATATCTAAGGCAAGCACTGCATCACTTGCAAAAGAGCGATTACAAATTCTGGTAGCTCACGAACGGACTTCTCGTAATCAACCCTCTTATCTTCCTCAGATGCAAAAAGAATTACTGGAAGTGATACGAAAATATATTAACGTAGGGCAAGACGCAATCTCCGTTAGCTTTGAGCAAGATGAAAATCAGGAAACACTAGAATTAAACATAGTGCTACCTGATCTTCCGATAAAAAACACATAATTTTTTTACTCTCATTCATACAGGTGACTTAAAATGTTAAATATAATCGGTGATGCGGCTGGTAAAATATGGCAATATCTAGATCAAAACGGATCTGCTAGCGTAACAAAAATCACGAATGAAACTGGAATAAATAAAAATGATATACAGCGTGCTATTGGCTGGTTACTCAAAGAAGACAAACTCTGCATTGAAGTAAAAGGCCGTATAGAAACATTATCATTAAAATAATGCCCAGCACAGGCATTAGATAATTCATAGAAAAAACTGGTAAGCTCTTATTTCTGCTAAAACAGAAGTTAGAGTTTACCGGACTTCATCGCTTAACAAGCTAAATAATAGCCGTAAAAACTCCCCGCCCAAAAACAATCAAGCATCGCTATAAGAATCCTCTTATACTATTAATCAAATACAGCCTATAGTTTATTGGCCTATCTAATATTTCTGAAATAACTCAGTGCGGAGCATCCTATATGCAAGCTAAAAACGGATTTTTCATTAACTTTATTCGGCTAGCAGGTCCATTCTGGAGCTCTGAAAACAAAGGTCTTATCCGCAACCGAACCCTCGCTCTTTTTTTTCTCACCGCATTACAAATTGGCATTGCCGTTGTTATTACTGAATGGAGCGCTGATCTCTTTAATGCCTTAGAACAACACTCAATGCAAGGGTTATTCAGGCAAATAGGTCTACTGATACTTATTTTTACTGCCAGCATGGGCATTACCTATTTGCATTTAATTGTTAAACGACATTTACAAATCAGCTGGCGAGCATGGTTAACAGAGCGCGTTATCGGCCAATGGATGAATAAAGGCCATCAATATCAAGTTTTACATATACAAACCATAGATCATGACAACCCTGATGGCCGTATCGCAGAAGACATACGTATTTCAACAGAAGTCGCTATAGAATATAGTCACGCAATATTTTATAGCGCTTTGCTATTCATTAGTTTTTCACAAATACTCTGGGCGCATTCCGGCGTCATTAACATTGATTTAGGTCTTTTTACGCTGCCTATATACGGTTATTTAGTCTGGATAGCTATTATTTATTCAGTCAGCGCCTCTATGTTCGGCTGGTGGGCAGGAAAGCCCTTAACAACCACAACCAAAATCATGCAATCAGCTGAAGCTAATTTTCGTTTCGGCCTAGTGAAGGCTAGAGAAAACTCTCAAGCCATTGCACTTATTCATGGTGAACTAAATGAGCAAAGACGCTTCCACCACCTATTTTTATCCATTACCGAAATTTATAATCGACAAAGCCATGCCTTTGCCAACATCCTGCTATTCAATTCAGGTTATTCAGTCTTGTCGATGGCATTCCCTATCCTAGCCGCTGCACCACGCTTTATCTTAGGCAGCATTACTCTAGGCGCATTAATGCAATCAGTACAAGCTTTTCAACAGCTATCAACCGCAATCTCATGGCCAGTCAATAATATGGCAGGCATTGCACAATGGAGAGCATCAGTAGAGCGTGTATTGGCTCTAGTTAAAGCATTGGATGACTTAAAGCAAGAAATTTCCCGACCAGATCCACAGCGCATTTTATTAGAAAAACCTGACCAATCTATACTGCGCTTAAAAAACCTATGCCTCTCCAAACTCGATGGCGAGGTTATTTTATGCAATGTTAATGCTGAAATTAATCTAGGTGAGCGAGTACTCATTACCGGCGATGCCTTTACAGGAGCCAGACTATTTAAAGCCATTGCTGGACTCTGGCCTTGGGGATCTGGCGGCATCGAATTGCCCGATAGCGAACCCATGTTCTTCATGCCACCTCGCCCCTATTTACCGGACGGCACACTACATGCCACTATTTGCTATCCATCGCCTTGTGAAACCTTTAGCCTAGATTCAATTCTAGCAGCGCTGAGACTAACGGGACTGACTCAATTACTAGATCAACTTGAGCACACTGATAATTGGGAAAACACATTAAATCCAGAACAGCAACAACGCTTAGGTTTAGTTAGACTGCTACTCTATAAACCCAAATGGGTACTCTTAGAAGAAGCCTTTGATTCGCTAAGCGCTGAAGACGAAGTCGCAATGTTCCGTTTGATCTGCCAACAACTGCCCGATGCCGCGATATTAACTATCAGTCATCAAGCTAAAATTGCTGATTTTCATCACAAAACCCTAGCCTTATAGAGCCCTATCATTGTGATCACTCGCCCATATCAGCCACCTAAAAAACTCCGAGGCGTTAACCTCGGAGGTTGGCTAGTGTTAGAAAAATGGATGACGCCTAGCTTGTTTGCTGGCCTTAAAGCCGAAGATGAAACCTCATACTGCCGAGAACTAGGCACAAAAGCCACGCCCGCACTCCATGAGCATTGGCAACAATTCATTACCCGCGAAGACTTTTCCTGG
>Ga0209697_10006688_pt1 | contig 13829 bp, 10 predicted proteins | sample AliMusrvi5mmetaG_FD_184115 | JGI IMG/M metagenome (GOLD analysis project Ga0209697, IMG submission 184115) | Freshwater lake bacterial and archeal communities from Alinen Mustajarvi, Finland, to study Microbial Dark Matter (Phase II) - Alinen... | ecosystem: Environmental > Aquatic > Freshwater...
ATGATATTGTTGGAAGAGGGTGAGGAAAAGCTCAAGGAGGAGGTGAACGAACGGGGAGAGCGTTCGGTGAAGGTGGTGAAGAAGGGGATGAAAAAAGCGGCGGCGGATGCGGAGATGGAGCGGTTGCAGCGGAGTCGGGATGTGGCGATGGGCAAGATGCTGCGATGCCGGGTGAGATATTTCACGGATGGTGCGGTGATCGGGAGTCGGGGATTCGTGGATGATGTGTTCCGCTTGTGCCGTGAACGGTTCGGTGGTAAGCGCAAGGATGGGGCGCGGAAGTTGCGAGGGAACGCGGCAGCTGCAACCGGGATCTTGTGGAGTGTCAGGGATTTGAAGAAGGAGATCGGATAATAAATCCGATTGATGGACAAGAGACAGGGCCAGAGACCCCTTGATCAGTAATCAATGGTCTGAGGCTGGAGGCAGGCAGGCGGACGATGTCCAGGGGGTGAATTCCGGCGGGATGGGAGCTTCGAAGTGGTGGCGTTGGCCGGTGAGCGGGTGATCGAAGGAGAGGCGCCAGGCGTGGAGCATCAGGCGGCCGGCGAGATCGGCGGTTCTACTATGTTTGCCGTAGATCGGGTCGCCGAGGATGGGGGTTCCCTTGTGGTGGAGGTGGACGCGGATCTGGTGGGTGCGGCCGGTGTGGAGATGGCAGAGCACCAAGGCGGTGCGGGTGGCGGCGGCGGTGGCGAGGATGTGGTAGTCGGTGATGGCGGCCTTGCCGCCGGGCGGATTGACGACGGCCATTTTCTGGCGGTTGACCGGGTGGCGGCCGATGTGGGTGAAAACCGTGTCCGTGGCCGGTTGCGGAATGCCCTGGGTCACGGCCAGATAGATCTTTTTCATCGTGCTGCGTTCAGAGAACTGGCTGGCGAGTGATTGGTGGGCGGCGTCGGATTTGGCGATGACCAGGCAACCGGAAGTATCCTTGTCGAGGCGATGAACGATGCCCGGGCGTTCGACGCCGCCGATGCCGGAAAGTTGGCCGCGACAATGGTGGAGCAGCGCATTGACCAGCGTGCCATCAGGATTGCCCGGCGCGGGGTGGACGACCATGCCCGGAGCCTTGTTGAGCACGACGATATCGGCATCCTCGAACAGGATGTCGAGTGGAAGGTCCTGGGGCGAGGCATCCAGCGGCACGGCTTCGGGCACGGCGATGGCGATGTGGTCGCCGGTTTTCACGGCGTCGCGGGGTTTCGCGGGTTGGCCGTTGACGACGATGAATTGCTCACGGATCAGCACCTGGATGCGCGAGCGCGAGAGGTCGGGCAGGCGGGCGGCGAGAAACGCGTCGAGGCGCTCGCCAGGTTCATCGACACGGAGTTCCACGGCCTGAGTTTCTCAGCGAAATCGGATGTCGCAAGTTTCAAGTTTGCACAACGGCCATCCGTATCGCTAAGCTTTGCGCATGCCAGACCGTTCGGAATCCATCGCCTACTGCCATGCGTGCGGGACGTCGATGGATGTTTCGGCGGTGGCGCCCTTTGCCAACATCGAATGTCCGCAATGTGGCGAGCAGACGCGGGTCAAGCTCGAATTCGGTCCCTACACCCTGCTCCGGCGCCACGCGATCGGCGGCATGAGCATGGTTTTCGCCGCCCTCGACAACACCTTGGGCCGCGAGGTGGCGCTCAAGATTCTCAGCGAGAATTACTCGGTCAATGAACGCAGGATCGCCGCGTTTGAGGAGGAGGCGCGAATCACCGCTTCCTTCAGCCATCCGAATGTGGTGCGGGTGCTGCGGACCGGGCGGGCGTTCGGTCGCTTCTATATCGCGATGGAATTCGTTCCCGGCGGACACTTCGAGCAACAGATCCGTGAGCGGGGAAAGATTCCCGAGCCGGAAATGCTGTCGCTGGCGATCGAGGTGGCGCATGGACTCAAGGCTGCCCACGCCGCGGGACTGATTCACCGCGACGTGAAACCGGGCAACATCCTGCTGGATGCCAAGGGGCACGCGAAACTCGTCGATTTCGGCCTTGCGCTGGTGACTCACGGAGGCAAGGCCACAGCCTCCGAGTTATGGGCGACACCCTACTACGTGCCGCCGGAAACCGTGGAAGGCTATCCCGAGGACTTCCGCTCTGACATCTACGCCTTTGGTGCCACCCTCTACCATGCGCTGGCCGGGAAACCGTCCTGCGGCGAGGAATCCATGGCCACCGAAGTCCTCCGCGAGGCCAAAAGAAAAGTGATCCCGCTGAGTCTCAGGGATCCGTCGATTTCGCCCGAAACCTGCCGGTTGGTCGAAAAGGCCATGGCACACAATCCCAACGCCCGCTTCAATTCCTACGATGAATTGATCGCCAGCCTCACGGCGGTGCTCAAGAAGTTGAAAAACGGTCGCATGGAGGTAGTGGACACTGCGGCGATCCGGCGGGCGGAAAAGAAGCGCAAGGAACGCGTCGTCATGATTGCGACGGGTGTTAGTTTGGTGGTGTTGATCATTCTTTGCGGAGTCGCCCTTTGGTGGATCAAGCGTCCGAAACCGGTAAAACCCGTAAAACCCCCGCCAACCGTCGAGGCCCGGGTCATGCCCCCGGAAGCGGACAACTCGGCCAACATCATGAAAAGCTATCGTGAAGCGAGGGCGGCGGTTGCAGGCAAGGATTTCGAGAAAGCGAACGGAGAATTCATCATGTTGTTTAAGAATCCGGCGGTCCAGGAACCCACCCGGACATTGGCCGGCGTGGAAGCGGTGTTGGCGGCTTACCTCAACGGTCGGACCACCGATGCCCGCAATCAGGCACGCGAAACCGCGAATCACGCGAAATCCCTCCCTCAATCCACCACCCGCGTCAGCGATCACCTGATCTCCACCCTCAATAAATTGAACAAGTATGCGCCGCTACCGGCACCGCCGGCGGAAGCCCCGCTCACCGACGTGTCCGAAATGCTTGCCGCCATGCTCGCCGGCCTGAAGAATTGGGAACAGGGAATGCCCGACCCCGCAGCCGCCTGTTTCAAAGCGGTCGTCGCCACCAAGCTCCCGTCCGACTATCGCTGGGCCGCCATCTATCAACAATTGGCAGCCGATTACCTCACCGACTATCAACTGCTCTCCGGTCCGTTGTTTTCCACCACACCGACCGACAAGGAGGGCTACGAAACCGCCATCCGCGAGTTGAATGAGGCCCTCAAGAACCTGAAAACCCACACCCGTGCCAAATTCGACGTGCGTGCCTGGCAGTTGGATCTGGCGAAAAAGGCCTCCTTGTTGGATCCGGACAAGTCGCGGTAGGGTGGCACGTTAGATTGACACCCCGCTGGAAGTGGGTTATTGCTCGGGCGAAATGAGCCACCGGTTATTGAGATTTCTGGCCGTTGCGCTGGCATGTGCCGGTTCGGCGCAAGGGCAAATCGCCACCACTCTGAGGGTTTCCAGACAACAATATCTCGCCGGCGAACCGGTGATCGCCGTGGTCACCATCACCAATCACGCGGGCAAGGAAATCTTTTTCCACAGCGACGGCCGCTTCCAGTGGCTCGATTTCACCATCAAGGACAGCGGCGGTAACCCGGTCACCCCCAAGGGCAACGCGATGTTCGGACCGATGAAAATCGCCGCCGGGCAATCGCTTGCCCGGCAAGTCGATCTGGCGCAGCATTTCCAGCTTACGGAACCCGGCAATTTCTCCGTGTCCGCGCTGATCCGCATGCCGGGGGGGGATAACACCGAGGGTGCCTCCACCAACCGCGTCTTCTTCAACCAAAGCCCCGGCCGCCTCTATTGGTCCCAAAAGGTCGGCATCCCCGGCAATTCCAATCGAACCCGCGAATTCCGGATTCTCAATTTCTCCGGCGATTCAAAATCCCAGATTTACGCCCAGATCGTGGACAGCCAGACCGGCCAGCGGGTGCGCACGTTCCTGTTGGGGGATGTGCTCATGATGCGCAGGCCCCTCACCACCGTGGACCGCAAACAACGCATGCACGTCATGTTCCTCAACACCCCCACCATGTGGGTCCACTGCGTCATCGACACCGACGGCAGACTCGATGAACGCGAATTCCACCAACGCGGCCCCCAAGGCGACCCCGATTTGCTGACTTTCCCCGACGGCTCCGTGCGCGTCTCCAACAGCATCCCCTACGACCCCAAAGCCGCCGCCGAACAACGCGCAAAAACCCGCAAGGCATCAGACCGCCCGGCCGTCCTCTATTGACCCCTCTGGAAAAAATTTCCACTTCCGTAAAAATTCTGCTTTACAATTTTTTGAAAATATCAACAATTCTTAATAGTTTTTCAAACCAAACAATCCCATGAAAACGATGATCCGCTTATTGGTCCTTTCGGCAGCCTGTGTTTTGGGTGTGACGGTTGACGCCGCGAGTTTCCGCACGGTGGTGATTGATCCCGGTCACGGCGGGCAGGATTTGGGAGGCCAATGGGGTCAGGTTTATGAGAAGCACCTGGCGTTGGACACTGCGACCCGCCTGGAAACCAACCTCAAGAAACTCGGCTATCAAACGGTGATGACCCGCCGCAGCGATTATTTCATCACCCTGCCGCAGCGCGTCGCCATCGGCAACAGCTACAAAAATGCCATTTTCGTGTGCATCCATTTCAACTACACTTGGAAACAACAGGTCAGCGGCACGGAAACATTCTACTACAGCACCGAAGGCCAGCAACTCGCCCAATGCGTCCAGGGCTGCCTGGTCAACCGCACCCGCACCGTGGACCGCAGCGCGAAATTCGCCAGGTTTTACGTGCTGCGCAATTCGACTCTGCCGGCCATTCTGGTCGAGGGTGGATTCGTCACCAACGAATCCGAACGCAACCTGATGAAATCAGGCGGTTTCCGCGAAGCGATCGCCCGCGGTGTGGCCGAGGGCATCCAGCTCTATCGCCGCACCTATTGATCTCATCTCACGCGCTTTTCCCGTCCGCCTTGGGTTTGCGGATGGTGGGCGGAACGGGCGGGGCTGCCGGGATGACTTTTTCTATCGCTTCCACGGGGAGCCAACCGCGGGTTTTGGTGGCGAAGGCGACGTAGGCCCAGCGGCCGGATTCAGTGATTACCTCGCACAGCGAGCCGGCTGGGGCGTCGATGACTTCCGGCGAGGTGCGGGCGGCGTCGGCATGGAGCACGGCTTTATCGCCGATGATGACTGCCTGGCGGTCAATGGGTGCGAATTCGGCGTCATTGGGGAAATAGCGCCAGCCGAGACCGCCAGCGGCGGCCACCAGCGGCGCGACGATCAGCACCGCGAGCGCGCCCACCCGCAGCCGGACCCCGGAGCGCGTGGCGGGAAACACCAGCGCGGCAAGCACACACAGCCAGAGACCGGTCCAAAACACGCCTTGCCATACTCCTAACGGAACCCTGGCGAGGGCATACTGATACTCCGGCCGATGAACGGTGATGGCACCGCATTTGCGTTCGATGAAGCGGAGGTTCTGGCGGGATTCCTGGTGACCGGGATCGCGGACCAGGGCACGCCGGTAGTAAAGCGCCGCTTGGCCGGGAGAACCAGCGCGGTAACAGGCGTCGCCGATGTTGAAAAGCGTGTCGACCGAGAGATCCTCATAGTTTCCCCCATCCAGCCACAATTTGATCGCCTCGTCATAATTGGCGGAGTCATAGGCATCCATCGCCCGGTTTGATAGATCGGCGGCGCGGGACTGGCCGGTCCCGGTGGCTAACAGAAATAGCAGCGTCCAAGTCATGGCGGCCTTACGCAGCAATCTGAGGATGGCACCGCGTCGGTTGGGATCCAGCGCCGGCGCAGCGGGTTTTTCCTGGCGGAAACAAAGCGCGTCCCTTTCGGCGAGCACGGCCTTGATTTCCGGCAGCGGATGATCGCCGAGCCAGCGTTCGATGAAACGTCCGGCGGCCATCAGGAATCCTGTTTCGTCGGCACTCTTGATGCGTTCGATCTCGCGCAGTTCCAAAAGGCGGGTCTGGCGGACCGGGTTGACACGCCAGAGATGCCCGAAGCGCAGCCACAGTGCCCGGGCGATCAACCCGAGGGCGAGCAATGCGGCGACGGCATGGCCGAGCCAGGCGGGAAGGCGCGTGGAATGCGGCATGGTGAGAGGTGCCGCGCGCAGGACACCAAGGATGTCGGTCATGCGCTCGACCGGCACCGCCATCGCCTCGGGCGGTCGATCGGAATCCGGTTTGGGTGCCGCCGCGGGTTTCATCTTCAGCGGGATCGGGTCGGTGGTGACGGTCTTATAGGTTGCTTCCTTGGGATCAAAGAAAACCAGACGGAAGGCAGGAACCGCACCCTTGAGTTCCAGCGGTCGCATGAATTGGTGAAACACGGTGGTCCCGGAAAGCTCGCGCCGTTCATCGCCCCGCTGTTCGGCGGCGGCTTCGTAAATTTTCCAACCGCTCGCATCCGCCGGCTTCGGCGGGCGCATCGTATCGAGATTGCCGCTGCCGCTCACCACAATGTCCATGGGAATCGGATCACCTTCCTGCGCCGATGTCATCGTCGTTCTAACATCCAGCTTGAAACTGCCGACCGCGTTATCGAATCCTGCCGGCGCGCCTTGCGGGAGTGGCTTGGTTTCGAGGTCGAGCCGTTGGATGGTCAGATTCACCTCCTCGGAAACCAACCGCGGGTAACCATCAATGACCGACTGCACGGTCATCAGGCGCAACGAAGCCGGGCCGATGCCGGCCTTGCCGGTGCGGGTGGCGGTGAGCGTGCTGGGATAGGCCACGGCAACATACGGCTGGCCTAACAGAATGATATTGCTGCGCCACAGGGACGGCTGGAAGCGCCAGGCCGTGACACCATCGCGCTGGAAATCCGGAATGCCCCAATCTTCCACCGCCAGATCGCGGGGAACGAAGATCTTGATTTCCACCGGTATGGTTTCACCCTCGTAGGGATGGGCATTCATGACGCGGAACGCGCTGGCATAACGGATTTTGTTAGCTCCGGCACCCGCTTCCGACCATTGCAACTCGTCCGGATTGAACACCATGAATTCAAGCGGCTCGGTGCGGATCTTCACGCCCCCGACCGTCACCTCGACCGGCGGCACCACATGCCGCCCGGTATCATAACTGGAAAGTTGGTACCCGACAACATATTCGAGCCGTCGTCCAGAGATCTGTCTCGGAATCGCGCGTGGGTCCTCCTGGCGGATCTCCACGCCCGGCAACCCGGGAATCACGGGAATCCCGGTAGGTCTGACGTCGGTAACGGCGATCTCCAGCCGCGCCACCTCGCCACGGGCGAGAAAACGGGTGGAGAGCCGGCTGCATACCTCGGCACCGGCGGACGCGGGAATGAGCCACCATGCGGCCAGCAATATACCGAGTCCGTTTTGATTTATTGTTCCAGTCATGACATCACCAATCCTGTTTGGGTGGTTGGAATTCGCGTCGGCCGGGTGTGAGCGGACCTTTTTCGAGATCCGCGTTTTCCTTGAGAATCCTCCGGGCACGTTCTTCGGGTGTTTCATTGGGTTCGGTTTTGCCTTTGGCGGCATCCTGGTCGTCCTTTTTGTTTCCGGACTTGTCATCGGGTTTTTGTTGATCCTGATTGGTGTCGTTCTTCGGGTTGTCGTCGCCCTTGCCCTTGTCGCCGGGCGGCTTGGAGCCTGTATTGTCGTCCGCGCCTTCGCCGTCCTTTTTTTCCTTGGGGTCGCCATCGCCTTGTTGCGGGGGTCCCTCGCCGGGTTGGGGTTGGGGCAGCGCCTGTTCGGATTGTTGTTTGTCCTCCTGAATCAGCTCCGCCAGACGTTTCAGATAGATCAGCGTGATCTTGCGGTTGTTGTTGGCGGCGGCGTTGGCGGGGGCGATGGCGCGGGTGGAATCGTAGTGGCGCACGGCATCCGTCCAGTTGGTGATCAGCGCCTGCATGCCCGCGAATCCAGCGGTGTCGTCCCCGGCGGGATCCGCGGACTCGCGCAGTTTCGCCAGACGATCCTTGACCAGCGCGTCGAATTTCGCCAGGTCGGGAACCTGGGAGCTTGCCTGCGGATAGGATTCGTCGGTCAGGTTGCGCCAGCCAAGTTGAAACAAGGTGTTACCCAGACCGGTGTGGCTGTTAGACAGGACTGCGGAATCGCCGGACCGCAGGGCGCTACTGAATGCCGAACACGCACGCTTGAGATCTCCCGCCCGGTAGGCTGCGGTGGCTTCACCCAAGCGGAATCTCGCCGCACGCTCGTCCGAACGCGCGTTGTTCGCGAGTTTGGCATAGGCATCCCGGGCCTCCGGATATTGCTTGCGCTGCAGCGCATCCTTGGCCGCCGACACGCCGTCGGCCCGGACCGCAATGGGTGTTAGAACCAGCGTGGCGGCGGCGATCGCGGCATGGCGGATCCTCCGCCAGCGGGTGCCGGCGAGAATCGAGCCTGCCAGGAAAATGATCGCCGGCAGGGTGAACCATTGATAGAATTCGATGTAAACGGTGCGTTCGCGACCTTCCATTTCGAAGGCGTCGAGGTCCTTGACGACGGATTTCACCATTTGTGGCAGGTCCATGCCGGATCCGGCGACTGCGAATCGACCCTTGGTTTCCGCAGCGAGTTCGCGCAGCGCATCGGGCTGGAGCCGGCTGATGACCGGCTTGTGGGAACGATCCACCATGTGTTTTCCTGGAACCTCGGGATCCGGGACGTAATCGCCATCTTCGGTGCCGACCCCGATGGCAAGGATATAGACACCCGCGTGCACGGCCTCGGTGATGGCGGATTGGAGATTGCCCTCATGCTTTTCACCATCGCTGAGAATCACCAGCGCGTTGTTCTTCTGTCCGGTTTTCCGCAGAGTATCGGCAGCGAGATGGACGGCCTCGGCCAGGTTCGATCCGCCCACCGGTGCCCAGGTTTCATCGATCTGCTCGACGGTTTCGCGGACGGCCGCGTGATCGACGGTGAGCGGCGCATAAACATACGAGGCACCGGCGAAGCCGATGAGTCCGATGCGTTCGTTCGGCATGGCATCCAGCATTTCGTAGATGACCGTTTTCGCCTGCGCCAGGCGGTCTGGTTTGACATCGCGCACCCGCATGCTGCGTGAAAGATCGAGCGCGATGAGCAGATTGCGACCGAGGGATTTTTCGGTGCGGACGCCGGCATCCCCTTGCGGGCGGGCAAGCGCGATGAGGATTGTGGCTCCAGCAGCTAACAGAAACAGCAGGGCAAACCAGCGGGGCAGCGGACTGCCGCCGCGCAGCAACACGCCGCGCAGGCGGGGCGCGACAAAGGCCGACCATTGCTTGCGCCGGAGCCGGGCCACCACAACCGCAGCCCCTCCCAGCAACGGGAACAGGACGAGCAGGATAAACCAGGCGGGTTGGGCGAATTTCACCGGATCAGGGGGCAGGTGGCGGATTGAGGGCGAGCAGGGTGACTGCGGCGAATACCGCCAGCAGTGTGAAACCAAGGAACCATGGAAACAACTCCGTATCATCGATCACGGCATAGCTTTTAGCATCCGTTTTTTCGAGTTGGTCGATGGTGGTGAAGGTTTTCCTGAGCGATTCGAGATCCTTCGCCCAATATTGTTCGGCCCCGGTGAGCTCGGCGATTTTCTGCAGCGTGGGCAGATCGAATTCCTGATAGGGGAAACGCATGACGCTGCGATCAACGCGACCTTCCACGGTGCCGATGGCGATGGTGTAGATCTTGATGCCGAGGGTTTTGGCGTATGCGGCCGCCTCTAACGGGGAAATCTTGCCGGAGTTGCTGGCACCGTCGGTGATGAGCACGATGATCTTGCTCTTGGCGTCGCGGGCATCGAGGCGGGTGGCGGCGGCGGCCAGCGCGGAGCCGATGGCCGTGCCCTGGTCCTGGACGGTGCCGCGGTTATAGGGATCGTTCAGGCGGAGGTCGGCCAAGGCGTTGCGCAGCCACTTGTGGTCGAGCGTGATCGGGCTGGCATCGCGCGGCCGGCCGGCGAATGCGATCAGTCCCATGCGGTCATCGGGCCGCTTGCGGATGAAATCATCAACCACCATTTTCGCGACATCAACGCGTCGCACCGGAGTTCCCCCGTCGAGGAAATCATCGATTTCCATCGACAGCGACACATCGAAGGCAATCATGATGTCGATGCCGCTGGCGGTGCGGTTCTGGAATTCCTCCCGCCACACGGGACGCGCCATCGCGAACACAGCGCCCACCAGCGCAACGAAAGCCAGGGGCAAACCAAAGCCGCCCGCCGTGCGGCGGACGCGTTGGCCGAGGCTGATCAGCACGGATAGATTGGGGAATGTCACCGCCGCTTCCGATCCCCGGCCACGCCGCAAAACCAGCAGCACCAGCGCAAGCGGCAGCACCAGCAGCCAAACAGGTTGGGCAAAACGAAAATGATCCAAAAACGTGCTCATGCGGCAAATCCGTGGTGCAGGGTTTCCAACAGCGAGCGGGCTTCCCCGACAACCTCCGCCGCCGCCACGGCGGGCGGCTCGGGAGCGTATTTCATCGCGGCCAAACAACCGAAACCGGCTGCGGTGGCCACGCGGGCCTCCGCAGTCAGCGCCAGCAGTGAGTCATGCCGCGAGACGAATTCCTCGTGCGTCTCATAGAGCGCGGGATCATCCGCCGCAACTGACAGATATCTCCTCAGGATCAGCGAACACAACACCGCAGCCTCCCGGACGTCATCCGTAACAACCGCCGCAAGGGCTGCAATACCCTCGCCAAACGCCACCTCGCGGCGTTTGGCGATCCCGTCGACCGCCGGTTTCCTTTGCCGCAGATAGATCAGCGCCGTGATCCCTAACAGCACCACGATGCCGCCGGGAATCAGCCACAGCCACCATGAAAAACCGGGAATCAGCGTCTCGGGTGACGCAGGTTCCAGCAATTCGAGATTCTTGGGGTCGCCGTCCATCGGATTCATCGGGCGCGTTTGCGGCTGCGGCGTTTGAGCAAGCGGTGCAACGCCGCCAGGGTATCACCATGGGTGCTGAGATCGGCGAAATCAATACCATGTTTCCGAAACAGCGAACTCACCCCCTCCTGATGACGATGCATCAGTTTGACATAACCCATACGCAGGTTCGGGTTGTCAGTGTTGACCTGGGTTTCGATGCGCGTCTCCGGATCGATCATGACGACTTTTCCCGCCCTGGGCAAGCGGGTTTCCAGCGGGTCCATCACGCGCAGGGCGACGGTTTCGTGTTTGCGGGCGAGCTTGCCCAGCGGGCGGTCCAACGGGTCGGAGAAAAAGTCGGAGATGAGAAACACCAACGATTTACGGCGCAGCGTGCGCACCAGGAAATCGCAGGCCTCAGCCACCGAAGTGCCGGGATTGGCGGGCTTGGCGACGAGGATCTCGCGGATCATGCGCAACAAATGGATGCTCCCCTTTTCCGCAGGCACAAATAGCAACGGCTCGGCCGCGAAGATCATCAAGCCCACCTTGTCGCCGTTGTGCAAGGCGCTGAACCCCAACACCGCCGCAATCTCCGCCGCAATCTCCCGCTTGCTCAGCGACACGCTGCCATAGTCCGACGACCCCGAAACATCCACCGCCAGAATCACCGCGAGTTCCCGCTCTTCATGGAATTTCCTGACAAACGCGGTGTTCATGCGCGCCGTCACGTTCCAATCGATGAAACGCACCTCGTCCCCATGCTGATACTCGCGGAAATCATCGAAATCCAACCCCTGCCCGCGGAATGATGATAGATACTCCCCCGAAAACGACTCGCGCACCAAGCGCCGGGCCTTGATCTCCAGCTTGCGCACCCGCGCCATCATTTCCTCTATCTGGTCGTCCGTGGTCACTGTGGGGATTGGCTGTTAGCTATGATCCGCTCTTCAAGAGCTCCGTTCGCGAGTCATCAGTCACGAGTCATGGGTCATGGGTCATGGGTCATGGGTAAATATGCTGGCGCGTTCTTCTTCACTTCACTCATGACTCATGACCCATGACTCATGCCCCGTCTACGGCACCGGCACTTTGCTCATGATGCGTTCGATGATGGAATCGGTGGTGATTTCCTCGGCTTCGGCCTCGTAGGTCAGCAGGATGCGGTGGCGCAGGACGTCGAGGGCCATGTCCTTGACATCCTGCGGGGTGACGAACGCGCGGCCGTGCATGAATGCCAAGGCGCGAGCGGTGAGCGCCAGGTTGATGGTGCCGCGCGGGGATGCGCCGGCGCGCACGAGGTTTTTAAGCGGGGCGTCCACCAGCACGGGGAAGCGGGTCGTATAAACGATTTGCACGATGTATTTGCGGATCGCCGGATCGATGTACACAGCGTTGACCAACTCGCGCGAGGCCGCCACCTGCTCGGGCGCGGCGACACTGCGCGTCTTGTAGGGCGGCGTGGACGTGGCCATCCGGTCGAGGATGAGGAGTTCCTCGTCCTTGCTCGGGTAGCCCACGTTGACTTTGAGCAGGAACCGGTCGAGCTGGGCTTCGGGCAACTGATAGGTCCCTTCCTGGTCGATCGGGTTTTGGGTGGCCAGCACCAGAAACGGTTCGGGTAACGGATAGGAATGATCGCCCAGAGTGACCTGGCGTTCCTGCATGGCTTCCAACAGGGCGGATTGCACCTTGGCCGGGGCGCGGTTGATTTCGTCGGCGAGGATCAGGTTGTTGAAGATTGGGCCGAGCTTCGGCTCGAAGCGGGTCGCCTGCGGGTGATAAATCATGGTCCCCACCAGGTCCGCCGGCAACAGGTCCGGGGTGAACTGGAAACGGGCGAACGAGGTGTGGAGAGATCCCGAGAGCGCCTTGACCGCCAAGGTCTTGGCCAATCCAGGCACCCCTTCCAACAAAATGTGACCGTTGCACAGCAGGCCGATGAGCAAGCGGTCCACCAGCCGTTCCTGGCCCACCAGAACGCGTCCCATTTCATCCTTCACCGCTTGAATCCAGCCGCTGGTTTCCGCGATACGTGCTTGCAGGTTTTCCATTGTCATTGGTTTGCTGGGCGAATTCTGGCAGGGTCTGCCAATCCTGCAACCCGCAAAGCGCAACCAACCCCGCCCTTTGCCCGAAATTCCGCCAAATCCGGGTTAAGGAGCGACGACACTCTTGTCGTCGGGGGAAGGAAAGCCCATGGAATCGCGCCTGGGGCAGACCTTCATGGTCCGCGCTTCTGCAGCACCACAGGAGTGTGGTGCCTCCATAGGGAGCGACGATGGCGGTGGGCGGGTGGCGAAATCCACAGTTGAAATGGTTCGCTTTTTCGTATGGCGGGCTATGATCGCCGCCGCCACCCGCCCATGTCCGCCAACATTTCCGTTCCAGCTTGCACCGCGATCCTCGTGGCCGCAGGCTCAAGCCGCCGCATGGGCATGGACAAACTGGCGTGGCCGCTCGCCGGCGTGCCTGTCCTGCGCCGCACCCTCGATGCCTTCCTCGCGGCGGATTCCATCGCCGCCATCGTCGTGGTCTGCCCGGAAGAACGCTGGCGGTTGTTAGGCGGGCCGGAATTCCCGAAGCCCGTCACCCGCGTGGACGGTGGCGTGAACCGCCAGGATTCCGTGGCCAACGGACTGGCGGCGATCATTCCATCCTCCCGCTATGTCGCCGTGCATGACGGGGCGCGGCCGCTGATCGCGCCGCAAGACATCGACCGCTGCGTGGCTGCGGCCATCGAACACCGGGCTGCAACCCTCGCGAGCCGCGTCACCGAAACGATGCAACGATCTGATGCCGAGGACTTCAGCACGGAGCCAGTAAACCGGGAACACCTTTGGCGCATGGAGACCCCACAGGTGTTTGAAACGGCCTTATTATGGGAAGCTTGTGCCGTTTTGAGTGTGCGAGGCGTGGTTTTGACGGACGAGGTGACAGCGGTGCAATTGTGCGGCACGCGGGTGAAATTCATTGAATCCCGCCATGCCAACCTGAAGATCACCACGCCCGCCGATCTCGCGCTGG
>Ga0209697_10006692_pt1 | contig 13824 bp, 11 predicted proteins | sample AliMusrvi5mmetaG_FD_184115 | JGI IMG/M metagenome (GOLD analysis project Ga0209697, IMG submission 184115) | Freshwater lake bacterial and archeal communities from Alinen Mustajarvi, Finland, to study Microbial Dark Matter (Phase II) - Alinen... | ecosystem: Environmental > Aquatic > Freshwater...
CACACAACCCAGAATGTATTATTCGAAACATGGGAAAAGTGCTGGGAGGCTATAAAATTTCATTTTGATAATTTGACTCCAGAAAAAATTATTAGATTATGTCAGATTTAATTTTACGCTATATATAATAGTGCATCGGATATGACTACTTGGTGGTCGTTAATTGGAAGTGCGTGGCCAAGTACAAGTACAAAAATGCTTACAAATACTGATGCTGTTACCGGTGCTACATTAAGTACACATTATTCCAAAAAAGTTATTTATTGGGGTCAAACAGCTTCTATTGCAGCCGTTGCGGATGGAACTTATAAAGTAAATTTCGAAATTGTCTTTTATTCACCTACTACAAGAAGATATTATTCAGGTACATTTGTGAAAGGACCAACAGCTTCAACAAGTTCAGTTACTGCAACAAGTGGTTTTTCCGGAATTAGCATTGCTTGGACACCTGCTAGCTCTACAGCTGTTTCGGATGTCGAATTATCAAAATTATATAACGTATATCCAAATCCGGCTATTACTTCGATATATGCTTCAGGAAATGATATTAAAGATGTTCAGATTTGTTCATTAGCCGGTAAAATTCTTTTGTCTAGTAAAGAACAAAAAGTAAATGTAAGTGCTTTACCAAAAGGATTTTATCTTGCAGTAATATATGTTAAAGATGGAATGGTTGTAAAGAAAATAGAGAAACTGTAAATTGTAATATTTGCGTTTTCAAATATCCGCTAAACAATTCGTGAGATTTGATTAGCGGATTTTTATTTTCCTCCCCTATTTATGGTATATAAAATACATTTTCAATGGTATTGTGGCAGATTTTTGACAGCTATATCTTTGCATTATCAATAATTAAAAACAGAAATGAAATGAAAACATATGCTATTTGCCCTATTTCCGATAAACGAATAAACGAACATGTTACCCGTAGTAATGCGTTTTTAACAGTTTCGCTTTTAGTCACTTATAGTTTTACAGCAAATTTATTTATTATAGTCTTTTTACTTGTTGATTTCCTGTTGAGAGCTGTAGAGTTGCCTCAATATAGTTTATTTGCAATTATTTCAAAGAAATTGGTTCAAGTATTATCTTTGAAACCAAAATTAATTAATGCCGGAACAAAAATTTTTGCTGCTCGGATAGGACTATTTTTCAATGTTGCCATACTTGTGTCGGCATTGTTTGGATTAAATACCTTGTCTTTATCGTTGGTAGGCATATTTGGAATTTGTGCATTTTTGGAAGCAGCTTTCGGTTTTTGTGTAGCATGTCAGATTTATCCGTTAATATACAAACTTTTTTACCATTCAAAATTAAATGCCTCATGAGTAAGCAACGACCTATAGAACAAATCATCGCTCCACCTCCTGCCCACATGGTAGGAGATGGATTTAGAGTACATAATTTCTTTCCCAGCAATGGAAAAATCCCGTTGCAGCGTCTAAGTCCATTCTTCCTAATGGATTATGGTGCAAAAGTGGAATATCCACCAAGTAATACACCACGTGGTGTTGGTGTGCATCCGCATCGCGGTTTCGAAACAGTTACCTTATCTTATTATGGCAAAGTGGCACATCACGACAGTGCCGGAAATGCCGGAGTAATTGGTGAAGGCGATGTGCAATGGATGACGGCTGCTTCGGGCGTATTACACAAAGAATACCACGAAGCAGCATGGAGCAAAAAGGGAGGATTGATGCAAATGGTTCAGCTTTGGGTAAATTTGCCGGCCAAATACAAAATGAGTCCGCCAAAATATCAACCAATTAAACGAGAGGAATTTGGTCAGGCTATTTTATCCGGTGGTCAGGGCGTAGTAGAAGTTATAGCCGGAAATTATAATGCCACAAAAGGTGCTGCGTCAACCTTTACACCCATCGAAATGTACAATGCCCGACTAAACAAAGGTGCTATTGTGGATTTCTCGTTGCCGGAGTATTACAATACAGCGTTTCTGGTGATAGAAGGCAGTGTTACAGTCAACGGACAGACAGTTAAGGTAGACCATCTTGTAATTTTTGCAAACGAAGGTACAGAAATAGTGATGGAAGCTACAGAAAATGCCATAATACTTATATTGAGCGGCGAACCACTCAACGAATCCATTTTCCCATACGGACCTTTTGTTATGAATACCAAACAGGAAATTCTTCAAGCTTATGAAGATTTGAACAATGGAAAATTCGGTTATTTGGAAGATTAATTTGATATCTTTAACCAACATTAATTACAAAAAAATTATTCAAAACAACTTCATTTCTGTATATAATCAACCATATCGTTAGTTTTATAGCATATATATGCATTTATTTATGCATAAAATCAATCTGATTGCATAAAAGATAATTTTTTTCTGTATTTTTCCTAAAAAGGCTGAACTTTTTGTATATATTGTTGTTTAAAAATTAAAAAAAGTACGGGAACATATAACGGACTTTTTTTTATTATATTTGCAATTGAAATTATTACAAGTTGATTAAAAATACAAAATTTATGGTTTTTGATGAAGAAATGATTGAGCGTGTTTACGCTGCCCTCCCTGAAAAAATTACTCAGATTAAAAGCAAACTTCAACATCCGCTTACACTCACCGAGAAAATTCTCTATTCACACCTTTCAACTGATGAAACGCTGAAAAGTTACGAACGAGGAGTTGATTATGTAAACTTCTCTCCCGACAGGGTAGCTATGCAGGATGCAACAGCTCAAATGGCTATGTTGCAGTTGATGAATTCAGGAAGGAAAACGGTGGCTGTTCCTTCAACCGTGCATTGCGATCATCTGATTCAGGCACACATTAAAGCTGAGACCGACCTCAAAACAGCTAACGAGACAAACCGCGAAGTATATGATTTTTTGAGTGCAGTATCCAATAAATACGGTATCGGATTCTGGAAACCGGGTGCAGGGATTATTCATCAGGTTGTTTTTGAAAACTATGCGTTTCCGGGCGGAATGATGATTGGTACTGACTCACACACGGTGAATGCTGGTGGTATGGGTATGATTGCCATTGGAGTGGGTGGTGCCGATGCCGTGGATGTAATGGCCGGAATGCCATGGGAGTTGAAAATGCCAAAAATCATTGGTGTAAAACTTACCGGAAAACTCTCAGGCTGGGCTTCACCAAAAGACGTTATTCTAAAACTTGCAGGAATCCTTACCGTTAAAGGTGGAACTAATGCCGTAATTGAATATTTCGGCGAAGGAACAGAATCCTTGTCGGCTACCGGAAAAGGAACTATTTGTAATATGGGTGCTGAGGTTGGTGCAACAACCTCTGTTTTCCCTTTCGATGCAAAATCAGCCGATTACCTAAAAGCAACAGGCCGCAACTCAGTAGCTGAACTGGCTTTGAAAAATGCAGCACACCTGCAAGCCGATGCCGAAGTAATTGCAAATCCGGAACAGTATTACGACCGCCTGATTGAAATCAATCTGAGCGAGCTCGAACCTTATATTAATGGTCCTTTCACGCCGGATTTAGCTTATCCTATTTCGGAATTTGCTAAAGCGGTAAGAGAAAAAGGCTATCCACAAAAAATGGAAGTTGGGCTGATTGGCTCATGTACTAACTCATCGTACGAAGATTTAACCCGTGCTGCTTCGGTGGTGAAAAAGGCCAAAGAAGATGGACTGAAAGTTCAGGCTCAATTCATTATCAATCCCGGTTCGGAACAGGTTCGCTATACAGCCCAACGCGATGGCGTTTTAGCTGAATTCGAATCGGTTGGTGGAATCGTTATGGCCAATGCCTGCGGACCATGTATTGGTCAGTGGAAACGCGAAACCGACAACCCAGAACGTGCTAATTCAATCATTACCTCGTTCAATCGCAACTTTGCAAAACGTGCTGATGGCAACCCAAACACACATACTTTTATAGGTTCACCGGAAATAGTGGCTGCTTTGACTGTAGCCGGCGATTTGTGCTTCAACCCGTTGACCGATTCATTAATCAACGAAAAAGGTGAAAAAGTAAAATTGACTGAACCTTCAGGTTACGAATTGCCAATTAAAGGCTATGCCGTTGAAGATGCGGGTTATATTGCTCCTGTTTCCGATGGTAGTAAAATAGTGGTAAATATCAGTGCTGACTCAAAACGACTACAAATTCTAAAACCTTTTGCAGCCTGGAACGGTCAGGATTTAATTGAACAACCGTTGTTGATTAAAGCTACCGGAAAATGTACCACCGACCACATTTCAATGGCAGGACCATGGTTGAAATTTAGAGGCCATTTGGACAATATTTCTGACAATATGCTTATAGGTGCGGTAAATTCTTTTAACGAAAAAACAAATGCAGTGCTTGATGCCGAAACGGGCGAATATACCGAAGTTCCTGCATTAGCCCGCAAATACAAAGCTCAGGGCATTGGTACAATTGTAGTGGCAGAAGAAAACTACGGTGAAGGATCAAGCCGCGAACATGCAGCCATGGAACCCCGTTTTCTGAATGTAAAAGCCATTTTGGTAAAATCATTTGCCCGTATTCACGAAACAAACCTGAAAAAACAAGGTATGCTGGCACTTACTTTTGCTGATAAAAATGACTATGACAAAATAAGTGAAAATGACAAAATAAGTATTCTTGGTCTAACTGAATTTACACAGGGTAAAAACCTGACTATTGAGTTAAAACACAGCGATGGAAGTGTTGGTAGATTTGAAGCACTTCACACATACAATGAAGCACAGATTGAATGGTTTAAATGCGGAAGTGCATTGAATGCTATGAAGAAATAAAAAATGAAAATCTATTAAACAAATAAAAAAACGAAATTTTAGCGTATTAAACAAATAATGAAAAGAAGAAATAATAACAATATAAAATCGAAATTCATGGAAAAGGATTATTTAATTTACAAGCTATCGGAAACGATAAAAACAACCAGTCGAATCGACAAAGAATTATTTACGCAATACAATGTAAAACGTGGATTACGTAACGAAGATCATTCGGGCGTATTAGTTGGTTTAACTAAAGTGGGTGATGTTGTTGGATACGAAAAATTACCTGAAGGAGGATTGAAAGCAGTTCCGGGCAAGTTGTATTATCGTGGATTAGATGTTGAGGATTTAGTTCATGGACTGGAAGCAGAAAACCGGTTGGGTTATGAGGAAACAGCCTTTCTTCTTCTATCAGGTTATTTGCCTGATGCAGAAGAATTGAAAGCATTTTCGCAGATTTTGACTCAAAGTATGGCGTTGGCACAAAAAGCAACTATGAACATAATTGATCTTGAAGGACAAGACATTATGAATATATTGGCTCGCAGCGTATTGGAGATGTATACTTTCGACCCAAATCCGGATGATATTTCACGTGACAACCTCATTCGCCAATCTATTGATTTGATTGCAAAATTCCCTACTATTGTTGCTTATGCATTCAATATTCTTCGCCACAGTCAACAAGGGCGCTCGTTACATATTCGTCACCCGAACGAAGATATGTCATATGCAGAAAACTTCCTTTACATGATGAAAGGTCCAGGCAATTACACAGAGCTAGATGTTCGAATTTTGGATTTAACTCTTATTCTTCATGCCGATCACGGTGGAGGTAACAATTCAACATTTACTGTTCGCGTTACAAGTTCTACACAAACAGACACATATTCATCTATTGCTGCAGGTATAGGTTCATTAAAAGGTCCTTTACATGGTGGTGCAAACATCAAAGTGGTTCAAATGTTTGAACACTTAAAAACAGCTATCAAAGACTGGACAAATATTAAGGAAATTGATGCCTATTTGAAAAAAATGTTGAACAAAGAAGCATATAATAAAAGCGGTTTGATTTATGGTATTGGACATGCAGTTTATACTATTTCCGATCCACGAGCATTATTATTGAAAGAAATGGCTCGTAAAATGGCTGTAGAAAAAGGACTGGAAAAAGAATTTGCATTTTTGGAACTTCTTGACGAAAGATCAGTTAATGCTTTCATGACATTCAAAGGGGAAGGGATCAACAAACAAGTATGTACAAACGTCGATTTCTATTCAGGATTCGTATATGACGCAATTGGTTTGCCAAGTGAAATTTTCACACCAATGTTTGCCATGTCGCGTGTTGCCGGTTGGACAGCTCATCGTATTGAAGAATTGAATTTTGCAAGTAAACGTATCATTCGTCCTGCTTATAAAAATGTTGGTGAACGTAAACCATTTGTACCATTAAAAGACAGATAATTTAATTAGATGACAGACAATGGACAACGGTTAAAAACATGATAATTGTAGTAATTTAACCGTTTTCCATTGTCTGTTGTCAGTAGACAAAAAATATGAACAAAATTAAAGTAGCTAATCCTGTTGTAGAACTTGACGGTGATGAAATGACCCGAATCATTTGGGCATTTATCAAAGAACAACTTATCCTTCCCTACCTCGATTTAGATATCAAGTATTACGATCTGAGTATTGAAAATCGTGACTTGACAAACGATCAGGTAACCATTGATTCGGCAAATGCTATCAACAAATACAATGTAGGCATCAAATGTGCCACCATTACACCTGACGAAGCACGTGTGGAAGAATTCGGATTGAAAAAAATGTGGAAATCGCCAAACGGAACAATTCGTAACATTATCGGTGGTACCGTTTTTCGCGAACCGATTGTTATGAGCAACGTACCACGTTACGTTCAGGGCTGGACAAAACCTATCGTTATCGGTCGTCATGCCTTTGGCGACCAATACAAAGCCACAGACACTGTTATTAAAGGCAAAGGAACATTGAAAATGACCTTTACCAACGAAGCAGGCGTAACAAAAGAATGGGAAGTATATAACTTCGAAGGCGACGGTGTGGCAATGACCATGTACAATACCGACGAATCAATCTATGGATTTGCACGTTCATCATTTCAGGTTGCTTTGGAAAAAAAATGGCCATTGTACCTTTCTACCAAAAACACGATTCTAAAGGCTTATGATGGACGCTTCAAGGATATTTTCCAGGAAGTGTACGAGAATGAATTCCAGGCAGCATTCAAAGAAGCAGGAATCACTTACGAGCACCGACTGATCGACGACATGGTGGCTTCGTGTATGAAATGGAACGGTGGATTTGTTTGGGCTTGTAAAAACTACGATGGTGATGTTCAGTCTGACACAGTAGCACAAGGCTTTGGTTCATTGGGCTTAATGTCTTCTGTTCTTGTTACTCCGGATGGTAAAACTGTAGAAGCAGAAGCGGCTCACGGAACTGTAACACGTCACTACCGTCAATATCAACAAGGCAAATCAACTTCAACCAATCCTATTGCTTCTATCTTTGCATGGACACGTGGTTTGATGCACAGAGCTAAACTGGACGGAAATGCTGAATTACAAAATTTCTGCGAAAATTTGGAGCAGGTTTGTATCGAAACTGTTGAAGCAGGAAAAATGACAAAAGATTTGGCTGTGCTAATTTACGGTGACAATGTAACCAGCGAAAATTACCTCAGTACAGAAGGTTTCTTGGCTGCATTGAAACGTAATCTGGATGCTAAACTAATTCAGTTAGTTTTCTAAAACATAAAAGGAGCAACTTCATTGAAGTTGCTCCTTTTATGTTTTAGAAAAATCGTACTATCATTCCGATTATCCTAAAAATCCTTTTAATAATTTACTTTTGGCGTTTGGTCTCAATTTACGAATCGCTTTTTCCTTAATCTGGCGAACACGTTCACGTGTCAAACCAAATTCATCGCCGATTTCTTCAAGTGTCATTTCAGTCACACCAATACCAAAGAATTTTTTTACAATATCGCGTTCTCTGTCTGACAAGGTAAATGCCAATACACGCTCAATTTCTTTAGATAGTGATTCGTTGATCAACACACGGTCAGCGTTCGGAGAATCATCGTTAATCATTACATCCAACAAGCTGTTATCTTCACCTTCAACAAAAGGAGCATCTACCGAAATATGACGGCCTGATACTTTCATTGTGTCAGTAATTTTTTCAACCGGAATATCCAACACTTCAGCTAGTTCTTCCGGAGAAGGTTTGCGTTCGTTCTCTTGCTCAAATTTAGAGAAAGCTTTGTTGATTTTGTTTAATGAACCTACCTGATTCAACGGCAAGCGAACAATACGTGATTGCTCTGCTAAAGCCTGCAAAATAGATTGACGAATCCACCAAACAGCATACGAAATAAACTTGAATCCACGTGTCTCATCGAATTTTTCAGCTGCTTTTATCAGTCCAAGGTTGCCTTCATTTATCAAGTCGGGTAGACTGAGGCCTTGATTTTGGTACTGTTTTGCCACCGAAACAACGAAACGTAAGTTAGCACGTGTAAGTTTTTCCAACGCTATCCGGTCACCTGCGCGTATCCGTTGAGCCAACTCAACTTCTTCTTCTACAGTGATTAGATCTTCGCGTCCAATCTCTTGCAGATACTTGTCAAGAGATGCACTTTCACGATTCGTGATTGATTTGGTTATTTTTAATTGTCTCATTTAATTGATGAAAATTAGCTTGCAAAAGTAGTCAATATTTCCGGATTTACAAAACGAAAATAAGTAAAAGACTCACTAGTCACTAGTATCCTAACAAAGTATAAGTAAGTTTATGAATTATTGGTTGTTTACTGAGATTTCGATGTAATACCGATTGCACATGGAAAATGCAGTGGACATACCGTTTTTCGGGAAATATTATAGTCAAATTTCGACTTCGTTTCATTTGACTTTTTAATTGTCAGTATGAATAATAGCAACGTTTTAAACAGTTTTGGACTGTTTTATATCAAAAATGGAATGATAAAACTTGCGAAAGTTCATTATATTATACTAAAAAACGAAGAAGAGCAAGTGAAAACTGCCCTTCTTCGTTTAATTTGAATCATTGAAGTTATTAAACTCCAAACGATGCTCTTACAGCTTCTACTTTTTTGTTGGCAGCAGCGTCAGCAGCATCATACTCAGAACGCGATTTCATTTCCCCACGAACTTCGATATAGAACTTAATTTTTGGTTCAGTTCCTGAAGGACGAACAGAAATTTTTGATCCATCTTCAGTAAAATACTGTATTACGTTCGAAGTGGTAGGCATAATCAAATCTGACACTTCACCCGAAGCAATATTTGTCAATTTCAACGTTTCGTAGTCTTTAATAAGACTTACTTTAGACCCTGCAATTTCTTTTGGAGGATTGCTGCGGAAATCATGCATCATTTGAGCTATTTCTTCAACTCCCGATTTTCCTTTACGTACAACCGAAACCCCTTTTTCTTTGCCATAACCATATTCTACATAAATATCTTGCAGCAATTCGAACAATGTTTTGCCATTGTCTTTTGCCCAGGCAGCAATTTCGGCCATCAACGTACATGCTGAAACAGCATCTTTATCGCGGGCGAATTCTTCTGCTAAGAATCCATAACTTTCTTCACCACCGCCAATATATTGTTTAACACCTTCATTTTCACGAATTACTGCAGCAATCCATTTGAAACCGGTGAAACAGTCAAATAATTCAATACCGTTACGTTCGGCAATTTGTTTGATGATTTCTGTTGTAACAATAGTTTTTACAATATATTCTTTACCGGTTACTTTACCTAATTCATTCCAGCGACGGATGATATAGTAAATAAAAATCAGGGCTGTTTGGTTTCCGTTAACTAGAATCCATTCGCCTTTATCATTTTTTACTGCAATGCCTAAGCGGTCGGCATCAGGGTCAGAAGCCATTACAATGTCAGCATTAGTTTCAATAGCTTTTCTTACGGCCATATCCAATGCTGCAGGTTCTTCCGGATTAGGCGAAACTACAGTTGGGAAATCGCCGCTAACTACATTTTGTTCCGGTACCGGAATGATGTTGGTAAAGCCAAACTCCTTCAAAGCTCTAGGAATCAGCATAACACCGGTTCCGTGAATAGGCGTGTAAACAATTTTCAAATCGCTATTGCGTTTGATAGCATCGGGCGATAATGAAATTGTTTTGATGGCATCAATATAAGGTTTATCAATTTCTTCTCCAATGATTTGTATCAAATCAGGATTGCCATCGAATTTAATATCGTCAATGCTTTTTATTTTGTTTACCTCAGTAATTACGTTTTTGTCGTGTGGAAGAATCATTTGACCGCCATCATTCCAATAGGCTTTATAGCCGTTATATTCTTTCGGATTGTGAGAAGCAGTAAGAATAATTCCGCTCTGACACCCCAAATGGCGAATGGCGTATGAAACTTCCGGGGTAGGGCGGAGATCTTCGAATAAATACACTTTTATACCGTTGGCAGAAAAAATATTCGCAGATATTTCGGAAAATAGGCGACTGTTGTTACGGCAATCGTGACCAATTACAACGCTGATTTGAGAGACTTCTGGGAATTGAGCTTTCAAATAGTTACTTAATCCTTGAGTCGCAGCTCCAACAGTGTAGATATTCATACGGTTGGTTCCGACACCCATGATGCCACGTAAACCGCCTGTTCCGAATTCTAGATCACGGTAAAATGATTCAATCAAGTCTGTTTTGTCATCGGCTTCCATTAACCTACGAACTTCGCTTTTTGTTTCTTTGTTATAGTTACCATTCAGCCAAATTTGGGCTTTGGCCATTACTTCAGTTAGTAAAGCGTTGTTATTCATATAATTTGTAGTTTTTATATACTTGTTATTTTTGAAGCATAAAAATACTGCTTTTTTTTGAAAGAGAAAAATTATTTTTTAATTTCAATTTACAGGAAATAATTTCAAAATGATAATGAACCCATATTGAAGTTAACAATAAGATTATTCTTCCAATATTTTTTAGCATCTTCATATTGTACAATCCCTTTTTTCGCAATTTTAGCATTGCACATAGCAAAACCAGTGTTTGGTGAGTATATACAACATTTTTTCGGCAAAACACCTTTACACGTGGCATTCCATAAGGATATCATTTTGTTGCAACATAACCATTGTCGTATTCATCGATGCCTGAAATTGTTTAAATGATCTTTTTCGTAGGTCTTTATAACACTGATAGCAGAAATTAAACTGCTTCTTTATAAGTATTTTGTAACAAATGAATAACCAAATAAGTGTAACGGTTTATTCGGAGAGACTATATTAGGATTAGCAAAATTCTATATGTTCCTTGCGAAAAAATAATTTAGATAATATTTTCTCGAGTTTACGAAAAAAAACATAGAAAAATGTTACAATATGAAAAATTATACATTATATTTGTGAATGTATTTAAAACACAACTCTAACAATTTAAAAATTATCGTTATGAAAAAAAACATTTATCTATTTGCTGGTGCACTAACATTATTGTTTGTATTAAATTCTTGTAGTAAAAAAAATGAACTTGAGGACAAAACTCTAAAATTTTCAACTCTGACAGTTGAACAACAAAAACAAAGTATTGAAAAAAATGGAATTGATTTGGCAGATAGAATGGAAGGTTTACAAAAAACGCAAGGTTTTGTTGCTTTAACTCAATTTGCAAATATTTCAGGTGCAATGGGTGCGCCAATGGCTAAGTTACGTGTCAATTTGTTGAGAAATGATGTGAAAGCATTAGAAACTTTCAACAACCAAATGAGAGTTGCAAGTAGCAACTTTGGGGATTCTATTTGGGGAGAATGGACTTGGAATGAAAATAGTAATGATTTTCAAAAAACTGGTACATTGACAAATAAAGCAATTTTACATTTCCCTGCTGATTCACTTGCAACCACTAACAATGCAACTTTGACAATCATATATGTTGAGTCTACAGTTAAAATTCCAAATGTAGATCCAGTACAATACATGCCAAAGAGCTTATCTGTGATTTTAATGGTGGGTACTTCTCAAGCACTAAATGCTCAATTCGAAGGTACTTATAATGCCGATGCTACACCAACTTTCTTTAAACAGACCCTTGTAGTTGGTGCCTATAACTGGAGTGCAACATTGACAAATACAAGTGCAGATGTTTCTGCAAATTATACATTTAAGTATAATACAGAGATATTGATGAAATATGATGTTGGTGCTAAAGGAAGTTTTACTGCAAACCAGATTGAAGCAGTTATCAATGATTCTACTAATTCAAATGGACCTCAGGATATTGTTACCTCCGGTTTCATGAGTTTACAGGTTATGAATATTGTTGTTTATGGCGGTATTACTGATACTAAAGGCTTTATGAATGAAGGAAATGCACTTAAACCGGATTCAGTAGTACATCATGATGATTATTATAATTATGATTACACTGAATATATTTATGGGAAATCTTATTATGATAAAGAAGTGTCTATATTCAATAAATATCTGAAGTTTTATGGTTATTTTGCTGCTGAAAATACAAAATTTGCTGACATAGAATTTTATACAGCTGAAAAAACTGAAGAATATTATGATTACAATACTTATCCATATCAATTTAAAACAAGAACGGTTTACAATGCCCAACCGCGTTTAGTGTTGAGTGATGGTTCGAAAGTGACTGACCTTAAAGCCTATGCAAATGAAAACTTTAAGACTGTTATTGATAGGTTTGTAGCAATGCAACCATGATAATTGACAAATTATTCAATAAAAAAGGAGTAGAGCAATCGGAGGGCACTGAAAAAGTCTACCTTTTAAAATGAATTTAACAGAAAAAGAAACGAGCAGAAGAAATTTAAGTTTCAACTGCTCGTTTTTTCATTTTCAAGAATACTTGTTTATTTGAAGTTAGAAAGTCTGTATTTAGCTTTATTTAGGAGTATTTCTATCCGTTTTATATCTCCCACAGGCCTTCAGTCTGCTAACTTGAGGATTCTTTTAAGGTTTACCGCAAAAATTGCCATAGCTCCTTGCATTTGCATATTCTCAATACCATATGAAGAGGCTCTTCCATACCCATGAACATTTTTCAGTTCACTGTTCTTTGCTTCGATTTTATATCTATGTTTTGATTTTTCTCTAAAGCATTCAGTTTCTTGAAACGCCATTTGATCTTGATGCTCTTCAGATTTAATAGAAACGGAATAGCTTTTGGATTTTGCATCTGGTTTATAACAACCATCTCTTAAAGCACAAACATTACATTTTTCTACATCAAAATAATATGCATCAACTTGATTAGTCCCATCACCTTTTTTCCCTTGACGAGCCTTTCTGATAGCCATATGTCCGGCAGGAGATACGAACATTCCAGCATCCTTGTTGTAATCAAATTCATCTTCTCTTTTGCGATTACCTTGCGTAATACCTGGATTTAACTTTGCAACAACTTTTATTTTTTGCTCATGGGTCAATTTAAGATTTTCTTTTCCTGAGTATGCTGCATCTCCTATGATTGTGTCAACTTCAATTCCGTTCTTTTGACTGATTTCCGACAGTTCAGGAAGCTCCCCACCATCACCCTTTTCTCCTGATGTTACAGTTGCGGCTGTGATAATACGCTCCTCTGTCATGGCTATGTGGGTCTTGAATCCAAAAAATGATGTGTCTGTTGTTTTATGACCAGTTCTGGCATCAGAGTCTTTGGATACAATATAATGATCCTTTACATCTTGAATCTTTACCGAATAAACCACCTTGCGAAGTTGCTTTGCACGTTCTTTTAGTACTTCTGTTGGTGATAGTGGATTTGAACGGGACAATGTATGGGTAGCATCAACAATAATGGACTTTGATTGAATAATCCCTTTTTCTATGGCAATGGAAACAGTTTTACTGATGAGTAAATTTAATAAATCCGTATCCTATAGGCGTAACTTCCTGAACTTGGTAAGGGAACTTGGATTAATGACATCTTCCTCTGGAGTCATATCCAGAAAGTACTTGAAAGACATATCGAAACGGGAACGTTCCACTACATCTACATCGGATATG
>Ga0209697_10006694_pt1 | contig 13824 bp, 8 predicted proteins | sample AliMusrvi5mmetaG_FD_184115 | JGI IMG/M metagenome (GOLD analysis project Ga0209697, IMG submission 184115) | Freshwater lake bacterial and archeal communities from Alinen Mustajarvi, Finland, to study Microbial Dark Matter (Phase II) - Alinen... | ecosystem: Environmental > Aquatic > Freshwater...
GGTACCACAGTTTGCTTTGATGCCTTTGATAATATTATGGTTTGGTATAGACGAAGTTTCTAAAGTTGTATTCATATCGATCGGGGCATTTTTTCCCATGGTTTTTAATACCTATCAAGGCGTGAGTGGTGTTCCGAAAAAATATCGAGAATTGGCCCGTGTTTTCAATTACAAAAGCTTTCGTTACCTGACCAAGGTTATCCTCCCCGGTGCTTTACCTTCGATTATAACAGGCGTGCGTCATAGTCTTGGATTATCATGGATGTTTGTGGTTGGAGCTGAGCTTTTTGGCTCTGAATCCGGCGTGGGCTATATGATGGTCTGGGCGCGTCAATTGTTCCAGATCGATATTGTTATGGCTGGGCTGTTTGTCATTGGCATCATTGGTTTTGCTATGAATGTTATTCTCCAGATAGTTGAAAAAAGAGTTTTGCGCTGGCGCGTATCCTTTGATGGGAGAATGTCGTAAAGATGAAAAACTTCAGCAGTAAAATTAAAGCAATACTGACCAGTATCACACTTCCAGTACTGTTGATCCTGTTTTGGCAATTAATTACATCAACAGGTTATGTTTTGCCCCACATTCTGCCCTTACCCAAAAATGTCATTAAGATATTTTTGAGTCTTTTCTCCGAAGAACGCTTGATGCTTCATATTGTTATCAGCTTAAAACGGGTAATGAGCGGTTTTCTCATTGGCATTGCTGCCGGGTTTTCGTTTGGTCTGCTCATAGGGTTGTCAAGAATAGGCGAAAAGATATTTGCACCTTTTTTTCATGCCTTACGGCAGGTGCCGATGATAGGTTGGATCCCATTGATCGTCATGTGGTTTGGAATGAGTGAACTTCCTCGCATTCTCGTTATCGCCATAAGTGCTTTTTATCCAATGGCCCTGAATACGTTCACTGGTGTCAGGAATGTGCCCAGTGAGTATATCGAGCTTGCCTCAGTCTATGGGTATAAAAGATTAAAACTTATAAGACGCGTTATTATACCGGCAGCATTGCCTTCTATAATAACAGGTATTACCCTGAGTCTTGGAATGTCGTGGGTAATTTTGGTGGCCGCAGAACTGCTTATTGAAACACCTGTTGGTATTGGTCGACTGATCTCAAATGGGCGAGAGACATGCAATATTGAGCAAGTATTAGTTGGGATTATCACGGTCGCTTTGCTTGGCTTCATTATGACAATGATGATTGAGAAATTAGCGAAAGTAGTGGAGCGTGGAAGGGGTATTCACCAGGAAATTTAAATTCAAAGGAAATAAGATGTCAATCGGGAAGGGTATTCTTGAGATCAGAAACTTAAGCAAAAGCTTTGTTGTCGATAACAATTTATTAAAAGTACTGAATGATATTAACATCACTATTCCTCCTGGGAATTTTATATCCATTATCGGTTCAAGTGGATGCGGAAAGACAACACTGCTTCGCATAGTATTAGGGCTGGAGACCAATTATGAAGGTGATGCGTTGATCGACGGAGAACAAATCGAAGGCCCGGGGATAAACCGTGGAATAGTTTTTCAGGATCACCGCCTTCTTCCCTGGCTGACAGTGGGAGAGAATGTAGCATTCGGACTGGATGGGAAAAGTCGGAAGGAGGCGGAGGTTATTGTTGATGAACATCTTAAGCTTGTTGGCCTTAACGGCTTTAAGAGCGCTTATCCTTGTCAGTTGTCAGGTGGAATGGCCCAGAGAGCTGCAATTGCCAGAGCTTTGGCGAACAAACCTGAAATACTTCTTCTGGACGAACCTCTTGGATCTCTGGACGCCATGACCAGAATGCATATGCAAAAAGAGCTTGAGCGAATATGGCTCTTTGAAAAGATCACCATGATTTTGGTCACACATGATGTTGAAGAAGCAATTTACCTCGGAGACAAGGTTGTTATTATGTCTTCCCGCCCTGGTGTTATTAAAAAGATAATTGATATACCATTTACAAGACCACGTGATAGGAGTAGTTATGATTTTATGCAGATAAAAGCTGAAATATTGGAAGAGTTTCATTTAGGAGTTGAACACCCATTTATTTACTCCATCTGACATCAAGTCTATAACTCTTCGAAAAACCTCTTTATCGCTCAGGAAAATACCCGGAGCATTATTTCGAAATTCCGATACATAAATAGACAACAAAATCCTCAGCTAAACTTTGGGGCTGTGTCAATAAAAAGAGTTCCAAATATTAAGTGGAGGCGTATATGAGTTGCTTTTTCTTTTCTGAATCTGGTAGAGAGTTATTGTTTAATATCAACCGGGGGATCTTTTCTACGCATTCTTCTTACTGCATGAGCATTGATAAACCTAAGGAGCCGGAGAGGAATGTATAATATTTTCAGGCTCGGTTATTTTCTCAAACCTTATTGGAAACAGTCGTTAATCTCGCTTTTGTTATTGACAGCAGTCGTTGCAATGGATTTGAGCATTCCTCGTCTGATTCAAAAAATCATCGATCAGGGCATTCATAAGCATAATCAGCAGGTAGTTGTAACAACAGGTTATTTTATGCTTGGCATAACATTATTGAGCGTTCTGTTTGCCATCTGGTCTCACATTTTATCAGTTCGAGTAGGTGAGTGTGTTGCGCGGGATATTCGTGAAGCCCTGTTTCTAAAAATACAATCCTTTTCTTTCGGAAATATTGACCGACTGAATACCGGCCAGCTTATGGTTCGTCTATCCAGTGATATTTCAGCGGTGCAGCGTGTTGCCCAGTTTTCCTTGCGAATTGGTACACGCTCTTTTTTACTGTTGATTGGCAGTCTTATCCTGATGATCAGAACCAGTATCGGTCTCTCACTCGCTATGCTTCCGTTACTTATTATAACAGCGCTTCTTATTGTATTCTTTGTGGTAAAAATGGAGCCGCTGTGGTACGCTGTTCAACAACAGCTCGACAGGCTCAATACAGTGTTGCAGGAGAATATTGCAGGTATTCGCCTGATAAAGGCATTTGTAAGGGCTGACTTTGAGTTCTTGCGGTTTAATAAGGCTAATCAGGCTTTTACAAAAGACTCAATAAGCGTTATGAAATTTATGGCAAGTATGCCGCCGATTTTGACCATGTGTATTAACACAGGTATTGTTCTCGTTATATGGGTTGGTGGACTCAGTACTATTCGTGGCGAGCTTACGATAGGGCAGGTTGTAGCGTTTACGAATTATCTGCTTACAACGATGGCTCCTATGATCTTTATGGCGAATTTGACCAATGTTTGGGCTGCCGGTATCGTATCATCAAAGCGCGTTGTTGAAGTGCTTGATATTATCCCGGATATTCAGGACGATGCTTTTGCAAAAGAGATGTTTGAGCATACCCGAGGAGGGATAGTTTTCGAAAATGTTTCTTTCCGTTATAACAATGCAGGCGGCAGGATGCTCCTTGAAAATATCAGTTTTACAGTCGAACCGGGAAAGACTCTTGCCATCCTTGGTGCCACAGGAGCTGGAAAATCAACGCTTGTCAACCTCATTCCCAGGTTTTACGATCTTTCATCAGGTAGAATCCTGATTGATGGGGTAGATATCAGAGAGGTAACACAGGACTCTCTGCTTCGTAGAATTTCAATTGTTCCTCAGGAAACTATTCTGTTTTCGGGCACTATTCTTGACAATATTCGATATGGCGTACCCACAGCAAGTCATGAAGACGTAATACAGGCGGGTGAAGTTGCCGAGGCTCATGATTTTATTCTCAACCTGCAGCATGGTTATGATACCAGAGTTGAAGAGCGTGGTGTTAATCTTTCCGGGGGTCAGAAACAGCGTATTGCCATTGCACGGGCGATGCTTGCATCCCGTCAGATATTGATTTTTGATGATAGTACAAGCGCTGTTGATATTGACACCGAAACCAGAATACAAGATGCACTGGCTGCAAAATATTCAAACTGCACACTCCTTGTTGTTGCTCAGCGCATAAGTTCGGTACTGAATGCCGACAAGATCATAGTACTTGACAAAGGTCGTATTGTGGGAGAAGGTCACCATGCTCAGCTTATGCAGAGTTGTAATGTTTACCGCGAAATTTATGATTCACAGTTGGGTTGTGATACGTCACAAGATAAAGTCAGTACGGTATTGGAGAGTGGGGTGTTACGATGAGTCGTTACCAGCCGGGTGGGCGAGACAACCACAAACATATAGGGATCGGTAATGCCGTTCAGCCTGGTAAAATTGAAAAACCGAAGAACTCGGCTGCCGCTGTTCATCGATTGCTTCGATATCTCTCGCCCTTCAGACCTCAATTATTGGTAGTTGCCGTTCTGGTAGTACTCTATTCTTTACTTGGTTTGTCCGGGCCTTACCTTATCGGGCATGCAATAGATCGTTTCATGGTTGAAAAAAATATTGCGGGGCTTGAAAGAATAGCGTTATTGATGCTGTTTGTTTATCTGATCTATAACCTTTTTCAGTTGATTTCTGGCTGGCTCATGGCAAATGTCTCTCAAACTGCCCTTAAGCAGTTGAGCGGAGATCTCTTTACGCACATACAAACCTTACCTGTCAGTTATTTTGATCATACTTCGCCAGGGAGTTTGATGAGTAGGCTGACGAACGATACTGATGCAATCAATCAGGCGATCTCCCAGAATGTTACCTCCCTGGTTGCCAGTGTTCTGTCTCTGCTTGGTATTATGGTGGCTATGTTTCTGCTGAATATTTGGCTGACTTTAAGCGCGCTGCTTGTTATTCCAGTCATGTTCTGGTTTACTCAGTTTATTGCACGTAATACACGCAAAGGGTTCCGTGAGCTTCAAAAACAGCTTGGTGAAATGTATGGTGTCATGGAAGAGTCTATCAGTGGTCTGAAAGTGATCAAGGCATTCCGGCGTAATGAAGAGGTGATTGAGCGCTTTCAGAGTCAGAATGATAAGGTTTTTAAGGCTGCAGTCTATGCAAATAGCTACGCAATGATGCTCATGCCGTTAACGAACGTTCTTGGGAACCTTTTTGTCATTGTTATTGCATTCGTTGGTGGATGGATCGCACTCAAAGGTATGGCTACTGTCGGGGTTATTGCAACATTTATTATCTATGGACAGAATTTTATTCAGCCCCTTCGCCAGCTTGCGAATATGTATAACATCATTCAGGCAGCGCTTGCAGGGAGCGAAAGAATATTTGAAATTCTTGATATCCCATCGGAAGTTGATAAAACCGTTGCAACACTGCCATCAACTATCCCCGGAACAATACGTTTCGATCATGTGAGATTTGGCTATCAGAAGGGTATTTCCGTGGTCAAAGATATGACATTCGAAGCTGCACCCGGCAAAACCATAGCGTTGGTTGGTCCTACAGGCGCAGGAAAAACCACGATCATCAATCTCCTTACCCGATTTTATGAGCTGAACAGTGGAGTCATTACTATAGCCGGAAAGGATATCCGTGATTACAGCAAAGCTGACTTGCGTCGGAAGATTGGACTGGTATTGCAGGATACTTTTTTATTTTCCGGAACAGTTCTTGAAAATATCCGTTTTGGACGACTTGATGCGAATGATTCAGAATGTCACCAAGCTGCAAAACTTGCTGAAGCAGATGAGTTTATCCGCCAGCTTCCTGAGGGGTATAATACTATCCTTTCGGAACGGGCAGGCAATTTGAGCCAGGGTCAGCGGCAGTTGCTTGCAATAACAAGAGTTATTCTTGCAAACCCTGAGATCTTGATTCTTGACGAAGCAACCAGCAGTGTCGATACCAGAACTGAACTTCGTATACAGAAAGCGTTATTGACACTGATGAAGGGAAGGACAAGCTTTGTTATCGCCCATCGGCTAAGTACCATTCGCGATGCCGACCAGGTAATGGTTATTGACCGGGGGACTATCGTTGAAAAGGGAACCCATCAGGAACTTCTCGTCCAGCAGGGGACTTATTCCAGGCTTTACTTAAGCCAATTCAAAGGGCTGGCAATATAGACTTTCATACCATCCTTTTTCCATCAACCACTGATTAAACCCTTCAATGTTTAATCAGTCAGTCTATCTGTTCAGATCAGGCTATGAACACATTTCCTTTATGATGAAAGGGAAAAATAAAGTAATGGTAACTATATTAAGGCATTATCGATAGCGCCCGATATCTGAAGAGACTTACCTTTCGATGAAGGTGCTTGGCATAGAAATGTTTAATATTTATCTCCCGATCGTATGTCTTTCCAGACTATCCTGACCAAATACAGAAAGTATTCATTCTCTGAACGCGACAAAGGTGACCGCTTTGAGCGGTTGATGCAGGCCTACCTGAAAACCGATCCCAAATATGCATACCTGTTCAAAAATGTGTGGTTATGGAGTGAATTCCCAGGACGGGGTGATTTAGGTGGTGGTGATACAGGGATAGATTTGGTGGCACTGACTTTAGATGGCGACTATTGGTCAATACAGTGTAAATGTTTCCAGGAAAGTGCAACCATCGACAAACCAGCAGTCGACTCTTTTCTTTCAACATCAAGCAGGGAGTTTAAGACTGAGACCCTGCAAACAACAAGCTTCGCGCAACGCCTCTGGATTTCAACGACCAATAAATGGGGGCCGAATGCGACAGAGGCTATTAAAAATCAGAGCCCACCCGTTTCCCGCCTTAACCTCTTCGAACTGCAAGAATCCTCCGTTGATTGGGACAAATTAGATGAGGGCATTTACGGAGAAGTATCACGAACTCCAAAAAAAACATTGAGGCCGCATCAGCAGGATGCTTTGGAAAAAGCTCACGAATATTTCAAAACGGCCGACAGAGGCAAGCTCATCATGGCTTGTGGAACAGGGAAAACGTTCAACTCCCTGCGCATTGCTGAGCATGAAACCAATGGCAAAGGTTTGATCCTCTTCTTGGTTCCCTCCATTGCCTTGCTTGGTCAGACACTGCGGGAATGGTCGTCTGATGCCAACGAACCGATCAATGCTATTTGTATCTGTTCCGACAGTGAGGTATCTCGCAAAAAAAGCAGGAACGAAGATAGTGACTCATTTAGCATTGTGGATCTTGCGTTGCCTGCATCAACTGATGTCAGCTCAATCCTGCGCCAGTTCAGGCACATCCAATCCAATGGACATTCTGGCTTAACCGTCGTGTTCTCTACCTACCAATCTGTTACTGTGATTGCTCGTGCACAATCTGAACTGCAGCAATCAAACAATAGCTACGGCGAATTTGATCTGATCATTTGTGATGAGGCTCATCGAACCACAGGCGTGACCTTGTCAGGAGAGGATGAATCTGCATTCACCAAAGTTCACGATAACAATTTCCTCAAAGGCAAAAAGCGGCTCTATATGACCGCAACGCCAAGGCTCTACAGTGACGATACAAAAAGCAAAGCAGCACAAGCCGATGCCATTCTTTGCTCAATGGACGACACCAGATTATTCGGCGAAGAAATCTACCGTATAGGTTTTGGTGAAGCAGTTGAACGGGACCTGCTCAGCGATTACAAAGTGCTCATTCTGACGTTGAATGAAAACGATGTTCCGCCGGCTGTACAGAAGATGATAACCGACAACGAGAGCGAAATCAATACCGATGATGCGTCCAAACTTATTGGTTGCATCAATGCCCTATCAAAGCAAATCCTTGGGGATGCTGGTATTATCAAAGCCAGCGATCCGGAACCGATGAAACGGGCTGTTGCCTTTTGCCAAAGCATTGCCGTGTCAAAAAAAATAACAGCCACCTACAACACAGCTTCCGACGCTTACCTCAATTCATTGCCTGAAAAAAGCCAGGAGCAGATGGTTTCGCTCTCTTCCCGGCATATTGATGGCACCATGACTGCTCCTCAGCGGGATGAATTGCTGTCGTGGTTGAAGGCTGACACCGATTACAATGAGTGCCGCGTTCTCACCAATGTGAGGTGTTTAAGCGAAGGGGTTGATGTTCCCTCATTGGATGCGGTCATGTTCCTTTCTGCCCGCAACTCACAGGTCGATGTGGTTCAGTCGGTTGGCCGTGTCATGCGAAAAGCAGCGGGTAAAAAATATGGCTACATCATCATCCCTGTGGTTGTTCCTTCTGATATAGAAGCCGACAAAGCGCTTGACGATAACGAACGATACAAAGTGGTCTGGACAGTCTTGAACGCTCTTCGAGCTCACGACGACCGATTCAATGCCACGGTCAATAAAATAGAACTCAACCGCAAACGCCCTGAACAGATTTTAGTAGGCAGACCGGCCTATTCATGGGAAGATGGGCAGCAAGTCATTGAAGACCCCGGGGTGGCTTATGGAACAGACAAAGACATCAGCCAACAGCTCGCCTTGCAATTTGAACAATTGCAGCATGTTGTCTTTGCGCGTATGGTGCAAAAGGTTGGTGACCGTCGCTATTGGGAACAATGGGCTAACAATGTTGCCGAAATCGCTCAACGACAAGTCGAAAGAATTAATCGCCTTATCAACGCCGACGGGGAACACCAAAAAGCGTTTAAGGAGTTTTTAACCGGCCTGCAGAACAACATCAACCCATCGATCACCCGGCAGGAAGCGGTTGAAATGTTGTCGCAGCACATCATCACCAAACCGGTCTTTGAGGCGCTCTTTAAGGGCTACTCCTTTGTTCAGAACAATCCCATATCGGTCTCCATGCAGAAAATGCTCGACCTGCTGGAGGCTCAGACCATCCAGGAGGATGCCGACACCCTGAACAAATTCTATGAATCAGTAAGAATGCGGGCGGCTGATATCGACAACGCTGCAGGCAAACAACGCATAATTATTGAGCTGTACGACAAGTTCTTTAAAACGGCTTTCCCAAAAATGGTGGAAAAGCTTGGCATCGTCTATACACCGGTTGAGTTGGTTGATTTCATCATTCACTCCGTCAACGATGTGCTCAAACAAGAGTTTGACCGTTCCCTTTCTGACGAGAACATCCATATCCTCGACCCTTTTACTGGCACTGGCACCTTTATTACCCGCCTCCTGCAAAGCGGCCTCATTGGCAAGAAAGATCTCGAACGCAAATACCATAAAGAGATACATGCCAACGAAATTGTACTGCTTGCCTACTACATAGCCGCGGTCAATATCGAGAACGCCTACCACGATATGATGGGCGACACAACCACCTACAAAGCTTTTGAAGGCATCTGCCTGACCGACACTTTCCAGCTTGGAGAGACGGATGAAAGCGCCGTGCTTTTTTCTGATATGTTTCCGCAAAACTCGGAACGGGTATCAGCTCAAAAGAAAACCCCGCTGCGTGTCATCATTGGCAATCCGCCCTACTCCGTCGGACAGAAGTCGGCCAATGACAATGCGCAGAACCAGAGTTACCGGAAACTGGATGGCCGGATAGCTGCCACTTATGCTGCAGCCACCGATGCCACCAACAAAAACTCACTCTACGACTCTTATATCAAGGCTTTTCGATGGTCAACCGACCGGCTTGATCCAGAGCATGGCGGAGTCATTGCGTTTGTTTCAAATGGAGCATGGATAGATGGCAACAGTACTGATGGATTGAGACATTGCCTTCAAAAAGAGTTTTCAAGCATCTATGTCTTCAACCTGAGAGGCAACCAGCGTACCAGTGGAGAACTCTCCCGCAAAGAGGGTGGTAAAATATTTGGTTCCGGCTCCCGTACTCCCATTGCTATTACCCTGCTTGTGAAAAATCCTGACAAAACAGCAGATAAAGCCACTATTCATTATGTCGATATCGGCGATTACCTGAATCGGGAAGAGAAGCTCGCCATCATCAGCATATACTGTTCGATTAGTAATCCGGCAATGCCTTGGCAAACATTGGAATCAAATGAGCACGGTGACTGGCTGAATCAGAGGAATGATCTGTTTGAAACCTTTATTCCGATAAACTCTGAAAAGAAATTTGATTTAAAAACAAAGTCTTTCTTTGTCCTGAACTCAAGAGGAAATGAAACAGGAAGAGATGCTTGGGTATATAATTTTTCCAAACAGGAACTGACGTCAAATATCCAGCGAACTGTTGCCTTTTTCAATAATCAGGTAGCTGACTTTATCAAAGCAAAAGAAAATCATCCCCTTCTTGAAGTCGATGATTTTATTGATACTGATGCCAAAAAAATCAGTTGGACAAGCAGCCTGATTTCTCATTTAGAACGATGTAATCTCACGGATTTTCAACCCGATAAGACTCTACGGAGCACCTATCGGCCATTTTTTAAGCAAAATTTGTATTTCGGTGATACAATGGTCCACAGACGTGGGCAGATGCAAGAATTTTTTCCAACTCCAGTTACCAAGAATCTTGTTATTTGTGTTTCAGGTGTTGGAGTCACGAAAGATTTTACTGCACTGATTACTGATATTATTCCAGATTTAGAAATCGTAGGAAAAAGCCAATGCTTCCCTCTCTACTACTACGAAGAGCGCCAGAAATCAAGTCCAACGCTCTTTGATGCCGCCACTGAGAGTGAGTTTATTCGCAGAGATGGTGTTTCTGATTTTATTCTTGAAAGAGCACAGAAGATGTACGGCAATCGCGTAGCCAAAGAAGATATCTTCTACTACGTTTACGGCATACTTCACAGTCCTGAATACCGCATCCGCTTTTCCAACGACCTGAAAAAGATGCTCCCCCGTATTCCTCTTGTCGATGAACCTCGGGAATTCTGGTCATTCAGCAAGGCTGGACTGGAGCTGGCCGAGCTGCATATTAACTACGAATCAGTATCACCTTATGAAGGTGTGACAGTTACTGGCGCCGAGAAAGGACTTTTCACAGTCGATAAAATGCGCTTTCCCAAGAAAGGTCAAAAGGATACTATCCTTTACAACGGCTACATCACCATATCGAACATCCCTGACAAAGCATATGAGTATATAGTGAACGGCAAAAGCGCCATAGAATGGATCATGGAGCGCTATCAGATCACCACCCATAAAGAGAGCGGGATAACCAATGACCCTAACGACTGGGCCAAGGAGGTGGGTAATCCACGCTATATACTCGACCTGCTCCTGAGTTTAATGAACGTGAGCATGAAGACGGTAGCGATTGTTGAAGAGTTGCCGGAGTTGATGTTCGAAGCCCCCACGGCTTAGCGTTTCAAAGGGTTGGCAATTTAGGTTTAAGCTCTTTTCTTTTTCATCAACCACCGATTAAACCCTTGAAAACATGTGGTGGACCTACGCGTTATTGTCGGCTGTGTTTGCAGCCTTTACTGCCATACTTGCCAAAATTGGCATAAAGGGGGTCAACTCCGATCTGGCAACTGCGATACGAACGGTATTCATTTTATGTATTGCTTGGGGCATTGTCTTTGCTCGCAAAGAGGTAGATGGAATCCATCTGCTTTCAAAAAATAACTGGTTGTTTCTCGGACTTTCAGGTGTTGCAACCGGTTTGTCCTGGATTTTTTATTTTAAAGCGCTGCAGTTAGGTAAGGTTTCACAGGTTGCCCCTGTCGATAAAATGAGCGTTGCCATTGCCATCATATTATCCGCACTGCTCCTGCATGAGGTTCTTACCTGGAAAATCCTTATGGGAGCACTTCTTATCATTGGAGGATCTGTTCTGATTATTTTATAAAGCAGTCTGCTGACGATGATTTCGAGCTTAATACCAAAATAAAACAAGAGGGGAGTTCAATACCCTTTTTCCTTGGTAATTTTTTACTGTTCAGGGAGAAGTGATTTGATCAGAACCCCGCCGTCACTGAAGTGTATTTTCTCTGTCCTGCGCCAGTTTCCAAGCTCATCCCTAAAGTTAAAGAGCAAGCTCAGATAGGCTTCAGCTACATTCCTGTCTTCATTTTATATCAATCTCTTTTCAGCTTCCAGGCCTATACAATAGGGGGGGCTTGAGTGATGACGCTACTCTTTTTGCGGTATGAATATTACCCTAAACATGGGATTTACTGTGAGCCGAACCTGTCGGATATTAAAGAGGGGGAGTCTAGAAAAGATTAATGCGAAGCATATCAGCGAAGAAAGTGGTATTCCACTTTTTAAACGACACTTGTACTCTTTAACCAAATAAGGACTCATAAATGAGTAATTACCTGACATTCTCAACAAACGGGGCAAGCGAAAGCGCGACAAAGTTTGTGGCAAATTCACGAACATTCAATTTTATAGTAGATGAACCGCCCGCCCTCGGCGGAACTGATCACGGAGCAAATCCTGTAGAGTATTTGTTGGCTGGGTTTGCAGGGTGCTTAAATGTTGTAGCGCATTTAGTGGCCAAAGAACAGGGGATTAATCTCTCTTCACTCAAGATCAGTGTTGATGGAGATATAAATCCGGCTAGACTTCTTGGTCTCTCCTCTGACGACCGTGCAGGTTTTCAGAGCCTTCGGGTACACTTGATTCCCGATACTGACGCTACACCTGTGGAGCTTAAAAAGTGGCTTGAAACAGTTGAAGATAGATGCCCTGTCAGAGATAATCTTGCAAACCATACGCCATTGCATCTCGGGGTCCACCTCGCTTCTGCGTAACCTGAAATAAATAATAGAATTACGGGATATAAAATGCCATATAAGCGGTATTTCGAAATTCGCTTTTATTGAGGACTTTACATTGATAAGGAAAAATCGCTTTACAAACGACAGACACCAAAACACTGTGAATTATGGCACAAAGTAAAGTCAAATGGTTTAACGATAAAAAAGGGTATGGCTTTATCGTGAATCCCGATGGGGGGGATGATATTTTTGTTCATTTTTCAAACATTGATTCACATCATCGTTTCAAGCTGCTCAGGCAGGATGCCGAAGTCCATTTTGAACTTGACAACAAAGGGAAAAGATTGCAGGCAAAAAAAGTTCGTGCACTTGTTGATTTTGCAAAGCCTTGATAGACCAAAAAAGCCATCCCTTTATATGAGATGGCTTTTTTGGTATCCTGGGTCTGCAATGATTGTCTTTTTTTTATCGTCTCTGGATGTTATTGATCACCTCTGCCAGACGGTCGATCTCATCCTTGGTATTGTAGAATGCCAGCGACGGCCGAATGGTGCCTTCAACCCCGAACCTCCGTAACGATGGCTGCGAGCAGTGGTGACCTGTCCGGACTGCAATACCTTCACGGTCAAGCAGCTTGCCGACTTCCTCATTGGGCAGGTTGTTGAGCACAAACGAAACCACTCCCACCTTATTACGGGCAGTGCCGATGATGCGCAGTCCCGGAATCCTGATGAGTTTCTCCGTAGCGTACTCCGTCAGCTCATGCTCGTAACGGGCGATGTTGTCAAGCCCGATTTTGCGCACATAGTCAAGCGCTGCTCCAAGCCCGATAGCATCACCGATCGATGGCGTTCCGGCTTCAAATTTCGCCGGTGCTTCGTTGTAGATCGTCTCCTCAAAGCGTACATCCTGTATCATGTTGCCGCCACCCTGCCACGGAGGCATGATCTCAAGCAGTTCCCGTTTTCCGTAGACCACGCCGATGCCGGTAGGAGCAAAGATCTTGTGGCCAGAAAAAACAAAGAAATCAGCATCAAGATCCTGCACATTAACCGGTATATGGGCAACCGACTGGGCCCCGTCAATCAGTACCTTTGCGTCAAACCGCTTGGCCAGCTGTATCATCTCCCTGATTGGGAGAATTGTTCCAAGTCCGTTTGAAGCCTGCGTCAGTGAAACAAACTTTGTTCGAGGTCCAAGCAGTTTGGTGTACTCTTCCATGATGATCTCACCCCGGTCATTGACCGGCACAACCTTGATGCGGGCCCCTTTTTCCTGTGCAACCATCTGCCATGGAACAATATTGGCATGATGTTCAAGGATGGAGAGCACAATCTCATCACCCGGCTGGATAAACTTCCGTCCCCAGGTCTGGGCAACAAGGTTGACTCCCTCGGTGGTGCCCCGGACATAGATGATT
>Ga0209697_10006702_pt1 | contig 13810 bp, 10 predicted proteins | sample AliMusrvi5mmetaG_FD_184115 | JGI IMG/M metagenome (GOLD analysis project Ga0209697, IMG submission 184115) | Freshwater lake bacterial and archeal communities from Alinen Mustajarvi, Finland, to study Microbial Dark Matter (Phase II) - Alinen... | ecosystem: Environmental > Aquatic > Freshwater...
GCGCCGGCACGTACCAGCAGCGAGTTTCCGCCTATCTTGGTGATGGCCATCTCTGCCAGATTGGCAACCTGCAAGGAGTGGTGGGAAGTACCGGGGGCTTCCATCGCAAGCTTTTTCAATAATTTCTGGTTGGAGAAGGTCAGCTCGATCAGGGTGATGTCCGAGACAAAGCCAAAGGACTTCTCAAGGACGTAAATCATAAGATAAGTGATCAGCGTTAGGATGGCATTGAATGCAAACCACTTAATTTTCAACCATTCGATGGCGCTAAGGTTGGCTTCCTGGATGAGTGAAATGCCGATATAGATCACCGAATAGGAGATGAAAACAATCAGTGCAGTAAAAATGAGCTGTTCACGCTTTTGCATTTTGTTCAGGCTGATGACGGCAATGCTGCCTACCAGAATCTGCAGCAGAACAAATTCATAACCGTTTGCCACCATGAACCCCACCACCAGAGCGGCAATGGTATTGACGAAGATAGCGACGCGGGTGTCCAAAAATGTTCTGATGATCAGGGCCAGAGCCGTAAAAGGAACTACATAGATATCAAAAGTTCCCGATCTGATTACAAAGGAGCAACAAGCGATCATCAAGGCCATCGTAATCAGGATAAAAGAGATATCCCTTTTGGATCGCATTAGTTTTCTGCGGATATTGAGCAAAAACAGGTAGAGGGTCAGTAGCAACATCGCAATAAGCACCGCTCTTCCTACGACAATGAGAAAGTACTTGCTGTTTTCCCCACGGCTTTTTTCGTAGGTAATACGCAGAGATTCAAGCATGGAAAAGGTACCGGCAGAGACGAGGTCTCCCTGCGAAATAATCCTTTCTCCCTCCTGGACGATGCCATGGTTGGTAGAGAGGTTTTCAAGTATTTTTTCCTCCATCTGCCTGTTCCGCTCCTGATCATAGACCAGGTTGCTGGCCAGATAGGCCTCCGGCTGAAAAATCTCGAGATAGGATTTCCAGTCCGGATGAAGAATTTTGAGTTCTTCTAGTTTGGTGTGAACTTCATTGTAAGCACTTTTGAGGGAGTAGAGCACTGTGATCTGTGTCTCCTTGCTGACATTATTTTTGAGAATTTTCAGACTGCTTTTCCGCTGTCGGCCGGAGCTGTTGAGGTAGTTTTGATCCAAAATCCCGGTATGGTACAGATCGTTGTAAATCTCTGTCAGTTTAATTTTCAAATAGGCAAGGTGAACGGTCCCATTGGTTTTGGTACCTGCAAGCCGGTCGATGCCTTTGCTCAACTGGGCCATCTCACGCTGAGCAATCGAATCTGCGAATACGAAATAGGGAACCTGCTCCTTTAACAGCGAATCCTTCTCACCGGCGATTTCAAGTTCCGATTTGATGATTGCGAAATTGTAGGGTGCATAAAGGGTTGCATGCATCCAGGGACGGCCTTTCTGATATTCATATTTGAATCTGGCCTCCTGCGGAAGTGCAAAGTAGAGTGCAATACCGGTTAGCAGAAAAAGGGTGGCCAGGTAGAGGTTGTGCCATTTTTTGCGGCTCATCCAATTTCTAATTTTTGCATTCATCGTATTAACTGCTGTGTTTGCTGAGTCAAAACACAATAAATTTCTATCTTTGGGATTAATCAAAAATAGTAATTTTTTAATGAGATACGGAATCTCCAATCTAAGTATTGTTCCGGTTAGGACCGATCCTAGCGAAACCAGTGAAATGTGCACCCAAATACTTTTCGGTGAACACTATAGCATCGTGGATGAGAACAAAAAATGGTGCAAGGTTGTGCTTTCCTTAGACGGATATTCCGGATGGATCGATCAGAAAATGGTTCATGAAATTTCAGAGAAGAGCTATCAGCAACTTTGTCAGCATCCGTTAACAGTTACAACGAATCCCTTCAACATCGTACAGCCGGAGAAGGGATATGGGAATTTTCTCATTGTTGCAGGCAGCTCATTGCCTTTTTACAAAGCAATCAACAATACTTTTCGGATCGGGGAGGAGAGCTATACCATCCAGGGTGAAAAGATCGTACCTGCCAAAAAGAATCTCCGGAATCTGATGATCGAAAATGCCTTGAAATACTTCAATTCGCCCTATTTATGGGGAGGACGATCACCTTTTGGTGTGGATTGCTCGGGTTTGTCTCAAGTGCTATACAAGATGGCAGGATTACAAATACCGCGAGAAGCTAATCAGCAGGCACTGATGGGAGAAAACATAACTTTTGTGGAAGAGGCCCTGCCAGGCGATCTCGCCTTCTTCGACAATGAAGAGGGGAAAATTGTTCATGTAGGCATTATCTGGGAAAAAAATAAAATCATCCATTCGTCCGGTAAAGTGAGGATCGATAACATCGACCATTTTGGAATCTATAACATCGATACCGGTCGCTATTCTCACCAGATGCGCTTGATGAGAAGGATTATCACTTCCAACGATTGATTTTGGTACACAAAATCCACAGGTTGGTAATGAATATCTATCCCATCCGGATTACTTTACTTTCTGCTTTAATTCAAGGTAGATTTTCTGATCACCTCCAAAGCCATCGGACCCTCATTGAAAAGCAGATCCACGATGCTTAGATTGGGAGTGAATCCAAATTTCTCCTGAAATACCTGCATGTAAACGGATGGTTCAAAGTGTGGATCCTGCCGTTGGCGGCCAGGTTTGGGATCAATGGCATAACGAAAATCAACCATTCCTTCCGGTGTGTTTCCAAAGGCAAAATAGTCATTCGTCTTCCTGAGTGTGCAAGGCAGATTCAGTTCGTTGAGAATGATTTCCTGAATTTCAGCATTGAAATCGATCAGAAATTTCCATTTTTTTTCCCGGTAAAAGGGGGCAACACTGTCGGCATAGTATTCGAAAAAGGGAGCATTGTTGTAGGCCGAAAGCATTGCTTTCCAGTGCAGTTTTTGCCAAGGATAATCGTAGGAGATAACCACATCTCGTATGAGCCGCTTTGAGTTGGAACCTTCTGCTACCGGGATGGAGAGGTTTTGCGGACCGTTTGCCGTCAGAATGGTGCACCGGTTCCGGTAGGTTTGCTTGAGAAAGTGCTCCGTCATCTCCACCCAAACCTCTTCGTATGCCACCAATTTTGAGAAATACTGAACAGGTGCCAGGTAGGCACTGCTCAGTATTGTACTATTTTTACCTATTTCCATTCAGTGGAAAAGGGACTATTTTACGCCCATGAAGAAGCGGTTCCAACGTATTTTTCCAAGGAAGGTCTTGTTTTTGTCGAGCGATAGCCAAACAAATGAGGCTTTTCCCACAACGTGATCTTCAGGAACAAATCCCCAGTACCTGGAATCTGCAGAGTTGTATCGGTTGTCGCCCATCATCCAGAAATAGTCCATCTTGAAGGTGTATTCCCTGGCAACGGATCCGTTGATGTAGATCTCTCCGTTCTTCACCTCCAGCTTATTCTCTTCGTATACACCGATGATTCGCTTGTATAGCGGAAGATTTTTGGTCGTCAACTGCACGGTGACACCCTTTTTAGGAATCCAAATCGGACCAAAATTGTCCAGATTCCATGTAAATTGGTCATTACTTGGGAAGATATTCGGATCGTGGTCCTCTTTTGGCCAGGTTACCCGTTCCTTGCTGGTGATGAATTTCATGGCATCCAATACCTTGAATTTCTCGGTAGTAAGTGAAAGTACCATCCTTGATCCTGAACCTTCAATGTCTTCAGGAGTGATGTCCAATTTTTCCATCGCGCTGGAATTCAAAGAATTACCCTGAATTGTGATCAGATATTTGTATTGTATTCCGGGTATTTCCTTTTCTGCTTTCCCGTTCACGAAAACCTGTCCGTTGACGATTTTGAGTGAATCACCGGCGATAGCGATGCATCTTTTGATGTAATTCTCGCGTTTATCTACGGGTCTGTAAATGATGTCGCCAAACGACCGCTTGTCGGATTGGACACGTTCGCGTCCATAGCTTCTCACCATTTCATAATAACTCCGGTCCTGCATGTTGGTGGCCACGGAATCTCCCTCCGGGAAGTTGAAGACCACTACATCATCGTTCTTTATCTTTCCAAAACCGCCTAATCTTTTGTATGGATTGTGAATGATTTCAGAAAATGAGGGTGTAGAAGCGGTGAAAGGCATTGTATGGTGCACAAACGGAAAGGCAACGGGTGTATTCGGAAGTTTGGGTCCGTAGGCCGTCTTGCTGACGAAAAGGTAATCGCCCACCATCATCGATTTTTCCATGGATGAGGTCGGGATGGTATATGCTTCGATAAAAAAGAGGCGGATAAAAGTAGCTGCTATCACGGCAAAGATAATGGCATCTACCCATTCCACCACTTTGGTTTGTTTTCCATCCACTGGATCTTTCTTTTTCCAGAAGGCCCAATGGACTTTACCCGTGATGTACATATCAAAGATGACGCCCAATCCCAGTATCCACCAGAAGTTACGGAGCCAGATAACCCATAAAAAATATAAACCTGCTACGATGCCAAATTGAATCCATTGGCTTTTAGTGACATTTTTAAACATATTGTACCTAATTATAATTTTAACAAATCAGACATGCAGTAAATTCCCTTTTTCCCGAAACAAAATTCGGCGGCCATAACTGCACCCATGGCAAAGCCTTTGCGGTTGTATGCATTGTGCGTAATCTCGAGGTAATCGACCTCGGAATTGTATTTTATGGAATGTAAGCCAGGGTATGGATCTTTTCGGATGGGTATAATTTGAAGTTCTTCGTCGTTATTTGGGGTTTCGATGGTCCAGCTTTTTTTGGATCCACTCTCGGTAAGAATGCCTTCCGCCAGGGTAATGGCTGTCCCACTTGGTGCATCCAGTTTTTGGGTGTGATGGATTTCGGTCAGCGTGACGTCATACTCCGGGAAGGGTTTCATCATCCGCGCCAGGACTTTGTTCAATTCGAAAAACAGGTTTACGCCCAGACTGAAGTTAGAAGCATAGAAAAAACAGCCATCTTTTTCGAGACACTCATATTCAAGAGCAACTTTTTGATCCAGCCATCCGGTGGTACCGCTAATAACAGGTACCCCGGCGTTAAAACAACTCCGGTAATTGGAAATTGCGGTTGCGGGAGTAGTGAACTCGATGGCTACATCGGCCAGGGAAAGATTTTCAGAGGTAAGATCCTGTTGGTTGTTCACATCAATTTTCAAAACCACTGTGTGACCCCGACCGATCGCAATTTGCTCGATCTCTTTGCCCATTTTTCCGTAACCAATCAAAGCAATCTTCATGTAAAATCTTTCTCTATAAGTATAACAATCCGCAAATATATTACAAATTTGAGATTATCCGGAAAAATCAACTTATCCTCCCCATCGTCCCCCTTCGGCTACGCTCAGGGACCGGTCTTTTCCTAGTATTCCTACTCCGGCCATCTCCCGCCGGCTTGCCTGGTTACCATCCAGCCGGGATATTCGGGGGTAAGTGCACTGGCCTCATTGAGAAGCTGGAGTTCTTCGTTCGTGAGTAGGAGATTCACCGAAGCGATGTTTTCATTGAGTTGCAATAAATTTTTTGCGCCTATGATGGTACTGGTCATTCCGGGTTGACGAATGACCCAATTCAAGGCGACCGTAGCCACCGAGACCTGATGATTTTTACCGATTTCTGCCATCAGATCGATCAGGTCATAGGCTTTTTCCTTGTTGATAGGAGGAAAATCGTAGGCATCTCGCCGGCTATCGCCCGCTACAGCGTTATGGCGGGTAAATTTACCGGAAAGAAAACCTCCTGCCAGCGGGCTCCAGGGCATGATGCCGATGTTTTCGCTTTTGGCCATCGTTACAATTTCCCGTTCGATGTCACGGCTGGCAATCGTGTAATAATTCTGGGATGCTACAAATTTTGTCCAGCCCATTTTATCCGCATATGAATTTGCTTTTTGGACCATCCATGCGGGATGATTGCTGATGCCCAGATAGCGCACTTTTCCCGAACGGACCACATCCTCCAGACCTCGCATCGTCTCTTCCAAAGGCGTAATCGGATCGACGCCGTGGATGTAAAGCAGGTCAATGTAGGACAATCCAAGTCTTCTCAAACTATCGTCGACGGAGTCAAGAATATGCATTCTGGAGAGTCCAACCTGATTGGCTCCGGGACCCATCCTGATTCTCACCTTCGTTGCCACGAAGACCTCCTGCCTGGGAATGGCAAGCTCTTTCAAGGCAATGCCCAGCATGGTTTCCGACCATCCTTCCGAATAACCATTGGCCGTATCGATGAAGTTGATCCCTTTGTCAATGGCTGTTTTTACAATCTGGTTGACCTCCTCCTGAGGTACTTTTCCAATTGCCGTCCAGAAGCCTTTTCCGCCAAAGGTCATGGTTCCGAGGCACAGTTCTGACACCAAAACGCCGGTTTTACCCAATTCGTTGTATTTCATTTTCGTTGAAATTTTAGTTGTGAAGACTATTTAAACAAATTGTCCAGACCAAATTTCTTGGCCACATCCTTCAAGGTAGAGTTGGCCTTCTTGGTAAACTCTTTGGCCACCAGACTCTTTGCCTCCGACAGATCGACCTTGACCTCCGGTTTTTTCAGGTTGCCCACCACATCGATGCGGATGGGATATTTTTCGATGTTTTCCGTGCCTGGAACCATTCCGATAAAATTGGATACGTCGGTGGCAAGATCGTTCTTGTTGACCTTGAAATTAAGCTGGTAATTCAGTTCCAAAGCCAGACTCTGATTGCCGGAGACCGTCACCTCCTGGTTGGCCACCTTGGTGGTAAATGGAGAGATGGATACGGCACCGTTCGTTAAAACCAGGTTGCCCGTAAAATCGTTTACTTTTACGTTGGTAAAAAGATCCTTCCTGAAGTATTTCCCTATCTCGGCGAACATCCCGTTTCCGACCAGTTCCAGATTTTTCATTGCGATCTGGCCGTTGCCATTCAGTGTAGCGAAGTAGGGGGCATAATCTCTTCCGAGCGTGCCCGTGAGGTTCATTACCGACAAAAAGGTACCCTTGCTGTTTCCTGCAAAGGGCAGCAGGTGTCTGACCACAGCCAGCGATTGATAAGCGGTTGGTAGGTCAAAGTCCCGAATGTCAATTTTGAAGTTGAAATCGGCCGGACTATTCTCTCTCCCCTCATAGACACCCGACAGCACCATTTTGCCTTTCAGCAGGTTCATGGAAAGCTGATCGAGCGTAAGTTTCTGGTCACGAACCATTAACTTTCCGGTTGTACTTTTGATCTCCATCCAATTGTAAAACATCCTGTCGACAGAAGCCTGAGCGGTCAGGTCAATGTGAGCCGGCAGAACATAGGGATCGCTGTGAATGGTATCGGCAGCTTGCGTGCCACCATTCATCAGTTGTGTCACATCCAGCAGGTCGGACTTGACTTTGATGTTGCCCAAAATCGTTTCATTTTTAAGCAGATAGGCCCAATAATTGGCAAAGGAGCCATCTACCGTGAAGTCGCTTGGGCCAAATTTTCCCTTCATGGCTGAAATGGAAATCTCTTTGGAGTTGAATACAAGTTTGGCCGATTGGATCCCGATTTTCGTTGGAAAAGCCTTTGAACTGTAAGCGAAATTTTGAACGATCAAATCTCCCTTGGTTTGGAATTTATCGTATTCGCCCTTGTCGATGGCCGAGTAGGGCCCTTCGAAATGGACACTCGTGCGAATCAGTCCGCTGATGTCGAAAGAGTCGATGGGAATGGTATTTTTCAGGGATTGAAAGTCGATCTCCCCAACCACATCTCCCTTCAGAAAAGGATTGCTGACGGGTTTGGTGACCAATAAATCGGAAACAAAGGGATGACCAGCCACCAGTGCCTCAAATTTTTTGAGGTGAATGGTAAGCGAATCCATGGGGCCCTGTGGTTTACTCAAGGTTGCCTCGAGTTCTATTTTATTGATTTCATTGATTTTGGATGGATATTTCAACCTTCCTTCCGTCAGCTGTAACTGTGCTTCGATCGCGGGAGCAGTTTTATCCGACCAGGTTCCTTTCACAGAACCGCCAAACGACAGGTTACCGCCTTTTTCGAAGGATTTCAACTTGATTTGTTGCTCTGCTGGAAGAAAACCGATCAGTGCCTCCAACGAGGAACCATTCGCTTGAACTGTTAAATCGTATTGTTCCGTCTGATCCCCCAGGATGAAATTGCCCTGAAATACCAGAGGAAGCTGGTCGATTTTAAATTTATTGGCCAGAAAGTGAAAATCTTTCTGCTCAAAATTTGCCTGGAGTCCACCCTCACCGGATAATTGCATTCCACCTATCAATTTCTTGTTGTTGCTTGCACATAGGAGACTATCTGCCTTTCCGCTGAAATTTAATCTGGAGTCGCTCCCCTTCAAGGCACCCGACAGTTCAAAATTCGCATCCCTGAGGGAAATTAAGGTATGGGCCTGTTCATTCTGATAGGTAAATGAGCCGTTTATCAGTTGAACCCTTGTCAGGTCAATCTGCATGGGACTACTGGAACCAGTGGCAGAAATTGTAGCAGAAGGCTTTGAAATGTCCCAGTTGGCTTTCCCGGTAGGGGAGACCAACAGAAAAAATTTCGGATTGGTCAGGACGATCTCGCTGACATGGATTCCGCCACCTTTCCACAAGGAGGAAAGAGAAATGGAGGTAGAGAGCGTTTGAATGCTGATCAGCTTCTTCCCTTCAAATTCGTTGGTACCTGAAACCGTCAGCTCATTCAGTTTGACTTCCAGTTGCGGAAAATTTCTGAAAAGGGAAACTTCGGCATCCGTGAAATTTACCTTGGCAAGCAATGATTCATTGGCCTTTTGTTTGACACTGCGGATGATTTTTCCTTTGAAAACGATCGGTATCAGCACAAGGGTCAATACCAGCGTAACGACAGCAATGCTTGTAATCTGAATTATTTTCTTTTTGTTCATTCGTTGTGGTTATAGGGTTATAAGCACTTTTCTAATCATAAACAGGGCATTTTGTCCCGTTCTGGTAATGTTTCGTTCACGGTCGCTTCCGAAATTGTAGAGCTGGGACACCACATTGCCCTGGCAGGCAACCGCTACCCAGACCGTACCAACGGGTTTTTCTGGTGTGCCGCCACCCGGACCGGCGATGCCCGAAGTTGCCACGGCAAGGTCTGTCTTCATCAGTTTGCAGGCGTGAAGGGCCATTTTTTCGACCACTTCACGACTCACGGCACCGTGGATCAAAATCAGTTCCTCGTCGATCTCAAGGAGGTTGATTTTTACTTCATTCGAATAGGCTACGACGGCTCCCTTGAAATAGTCGGAGCTTCCCGGATTTTCCGTGAATAGGGTAGAAAGGGCACCGCCCGTGCAACTTTCGGCCGTTGAGATGGTCAGCCCTTTCTGCTTCAGAATTTTTCCGATACTCGCTGCCGGCGATTCTTCATTGAATCCATAGATATTTGCGGCAATAAGTTTTTGCAGTCCCTCTATCTGCAGTGCAACTTCGGTCTCCATAACGGATTGTTCCTCTCCCCGGGCAGAAAGCCGGAGACGCACTCCTTGCGGACTCGGCAGATAGGCCAATTTAATGTAGGCGGGTAGACCGTCCTCCCAGTCTGATATCTTCTCTGCCAGCATCGATTCCGGCAGGCCCTGAGTCAAAACAGTTTTGTGAAAGATGGTAGAGGTTTGAAAATTATTTCGCAGGTAGGGAATCACCTCAAATTCCATCAGGTATTTCATCTCGAAGGGCACCCCGGGCATGAAAATATAGGTGCATCCATCTTTTTTCAGCAAGAGTCCCGGAGCTGTGCCCAATTTATTTTGAAATACCTGACTGGCTTCCGGCACCAGGGCTTGGTCCTGGTTCAGCCGGTTAAGGGCAATTCCGCGTTTGTTAAGCAATTCTTCGATGTTTTGCAGAACGGCAGAATCTGCAACCAATTTCGTGAGAAAAAAGTCACAGATGGTATCTTTGGTTTTGTCATCCCTGGTTGGCCCCAAGCCACCCGTGACCAAAACCAGTTGTACCTTTTTGGCGGATTCGGTGAAGGTTTCCACAATGTGTTCAGGATCATCTGAGATGCTGATGATCTCCCTGACATTGATTCCTTCGTCGTTCAATTTTTGCGCCATCCAGGCTGAATTGGTATCTACGATCTGACCGATCAGTATTTCGTCTCCAATGGTGATTATATCTAAATTCATGTAGGCTATTTTCAGTTTTTACATCAGATCATATCCAAAAGGATAAAGGCTTAAACGCATCAGCTTGAAATGCTGCAATCCAAAAGGAATGCCGATGATGGTGATACAGAGTACAATTCCGCAGATAAGATGGGAAAGTGCGATCCACAGTCCTGCGAAAATCAGCCAGATCAGATTCAGTAAGCAGGATAGTCCGGGAATGGACCCACCGGTTGGGCGAATCTTCTTGCCGAACGGGGCAAGTGTGGCTATGCCAATCTTGAAGGCCTGCAGTCCCCACGGAATGCCAACAATGGTACAGCAGAGGATCAATCCACCCCATATATAACCAAGGAAGGCGAAAAATCCGCCAAAGATGATCCAAATCACATTTCCAATCAGGCTCATGCTTTTGTTTTTAGTTCGTGAATCAATGGGCAAACAGCTAATTTGCGGTGAAGGTACGAAATGAGTCGCAAAAGACATTTTATTCTTTTCTTTGTTCTGTTTTTTTAACAATCGCAATGAGAATATTATTTGTATGTCTTGGCAACATTTGCCGTTCACCCGCTGCTGAGGGGATCTTTAACCTTTTCATCAAGACCCGGGGCCTCGGAAAAACGGTGTCGTGTGACTCAGCTGGAATAGTTGGTTTTCATGAAGGAGAAGGGGCTTACCCAAAAATGAAAAGCATTGCAGGCAGAAGAGGTTATGAACTGACCTCCATTTCGAGACCTGTCAAGCCGGGAGTAGATTTCGAGCAATTTGACCTGATTATAGGCATGGATGATCAGAACCTCAGAGATCTAAACAGGTTGGTTCCTGATGCAAAGCTAAAATCAAAAATTCACAAAATGACGGAATTTTGCACCCGCCATTCCAATACTACGGTCCCGGATCCCTATTACGGAGAGACCAGGGATTATGAACTGGTGATTGATTTGCTGGAAGATGCGTGCGAAGGGTTGGTTGATTTCATTCTGAAGGAAACAAATTCTGCCGATTGAAAGGAAGGATTTCAACTCGTGGGCAAAAAGGCTTTGTTTTTGTTTGAATGAAAAGAGGCAGGAGTAAAAATTGGATAGCTTGCTTCCCAATTTTTACTCCTGCCTCTTTCAACCTGACTCAGGATGGAATACCGTCAATTCTGTTTGATCAGCCAGACATCCGTAACTTTGGACCTTTCGCGCCAGTTGAGCTTGGATTCTTCGGGCTGATCGAAAGTTACCTCTATTTTACCGTCACTCACAAATTTGGGATTGAGCGGAAACTCCTTGAACTCTTCGTAACCCTTGTTGTAGATGGTTGGATCAATCCTTTCGCCATCTACACGTAACAATGCCTCCCGGTATCCGGCTACCCGGATCAGGTACCGGCCATTGGGATCCAGATCACAGTACTTCAAAATCGGAAAATTCTGAAAGAGCTGGGTCGAGAGTCTTCTGCGGCTCAATCCGCCCTCCCACCAGGCAACATCCGTTGCATCGTCGGAGAAGGTGGTCACGTGGCTGCTTTTTGAGATGTCGGAGATGTTATCATAATAGCTGCCATCTCCGGGATTCTCCCATTTGGCGATGACCTCGAGCCTATCCAGTTTTTCTTTTTCGGTGGCCATCTTCTCCACCTTTTTGAATTCGTCTGCCAACCACCAGCGGTTGTTCAGCGGATAGTCGATGAAGTCCAGGATGGCTCCTCTTTCCGATCCGCTGGCCTGGTATTTTTTCACACTGGTTTGTAAGCCGATGGATTGCCAAAGGGATTCACAGAGGTCCGTAATTTTAGTTCTTAACCCATTGGTGACAGGCTCCTTGTCGGCTTTGTTTACCAGTTCAAGAGCCATCTCCATCGCCTTGGCTGAACCGATTTTAGGCGATTTAAGCAAAACCTCGTTGGCTTCTGACTCTAGTTTTTGTTCATAGGCTTTCCTGCGTTTGACATACACATCATAGTTGGAACGCATCACCATCATTTGCCAGCGCCAATTTTTGTTCAGTTCAGGGTGTTGTAGTTCGAGGTTCTTCCAAAAGGAGTAGGTTGCCTCAATTCCTCCGTTTTCCTCGGTCGGACCGACCCAGTTTCTTTCCAGGGCCAGAATGCCATCGGCGCCTGCTTTCGCGACTGCGGATCCAAAGAAGAAACGGGCATACTCTACCATTACCTCCCTCACCGGACGATCCGGATTCCAGGCCATCTGGCTCCAGATAATTTTATTGACATCGTCGTGAACTCCGTCGGAGTAGGAGAGGAAACCATCCGTAAATGGAGCAAAACGGTTGTGTATTTTAGCGTAATAAACAGGCTGAGGATTGGATACCTCCCTTCCTTCCGTTAATGCAAAGGCCTGGTCAAAATTCAGGGTCGGATACTGGCAGCGAACGGTATGCGTCAAATCGGGGTAATGTCTGTGCTGGTATTTTTTCGGAAGCCTGAAGCGCGTCGCAGCAAGATCGGGGCTACTCGGACCTGTGACAACTCCTGTCAGCCAGTCGGGATTGTTTTTTTCCAGGTATTGGTAAAAATAATCCACCTGTTCGTCTGAAAATCCCTGCAGGGATATCCACATCGTGGCTTTCGGATGATATTGCTTCAATTTTGAGGTGATCTCCTTAAGGAATGGCATTACATCCCTGGGATGGTTGCTGCCTGGATCACCCCCGGGGAAGAAAACGCCGTCTAGGTAGGGACACTCTTTGTAATAGGCTTCGTGCCTGGCCACCTCTTCCTTGAATTTGACGGGATCGGAAAGATCAACATCAGCAGGGATCCAGTCCCAGTGGTCGAGACCATATTCATGGCAGATTTCACTGATTTTTTTGTTCATCACCTCTCTTGGGTATTTCATCAAGGGATTGTTCTTTCCATCGTGAAAAGGAATGTTCTCAATGCTGTTGGTGCCAAATAAAGCCAACTCACGAAGGTATTTTTCATATTGATCCATCGTCCAGGAGTCCCAGGAGTTGGCCGTGTTCCGGTATCCGACCTGGTGACCGCGAAGGGGATATTTTGGAGAAGTGGCGATCTCATTTTTCTTGTCAAACAGGATCTTGTTGCGGGAGAGAGCGGCCGTCCGAAGCAACTGTCCAATGGCGAAGATGATGCCGCGCTGATCCGCACCAATCAGCCACAAAACGGTTTTTCCGTTTTTCTGTTCCACAGCCAACCTAAACCCTTCCGGTTTATTTTCAGGTTTGGAGTCGGTCAGGTTGACAGGAACCTGGCTGCCATTCAGCTCTTTCTCGGAGGCAAGAACCAGTGCCAAAACTGGCTGGCTTTCTATTTTCACTGACTCTTTTAGTTGAATAATAGTTCGTTGGGCGATCTCCTCCTTCAAAACCCGGATGGCAGTTTCCCGTACCGGGGAAGGGATGTTTTTGGAAGCAACAATGGTCGCCCTGCTGAGGTCAACGACTTGTGCTGAAAGCGAGATGCCGAACAGTAGCAGCAAGTTCAGCCATAATACTCTTTTCATGTTGATTGGATTTGTTGTTAATAATGGATGGAATTCGTAGTAGTTATCTTTTTCTATTTTGAACTGGATCTGAATTCAGGAACTGCCTGGAGTGCATCCATGAAATTGTGCACCACATCCGTGTGGCAATCCTCCTGCCAGGAACCTTTTCTCCATGCCATGGTATCGCACATGGCTGCGGGACCTCCGTCCGAGTCAATGAAATAGGTCACCCAATTCAGGTTTCGAAGGGCAATTT
>Ga0209697_10006705_pt1 | contig 13808 bp, 8 predicted proteins | sample AliMusrvi5mmetaG_FD_184115 | JGI IMG/M metagenome (GOLD analysis project Ga0209697, IMG submission 184115) | Freshwater lake bacterial and archeal communities from Alinen Mustajarvi, Finland, to study Microbial Dark Matter (Phase II) - Alinen... | ecosystem: Environmental > Aquatic > Freshwater...
GGATGGGGATAAAAGGACAGGTCATTACAGCGGTGCCGATGCTACGTTTGAACACAAATACGGTTCGACTGGCAAAGCCATTTCCATCTCCGCTCTTTGGAATTCACTCAAATACGACGACCAATACTTGAACCAGCTAAACAATGCCACTGGAACCGGGTCAATGAGCCAAACTACCGAGCTGAATAAAACTTACGATAATTACCAGTTCAATCTGGATTTCAATACTCCTACCGGGAAAGCCGGAAATTTTGAAACCGGGTTACAGGTGACTGTCAATCGTGAAAAAGAAGACTATCTATCCACTCTTTCCGGTCAGTCTACGCAGGTGGTTACGACGCAGAACACGAATTACAGCGGATCGGTCGAGGCGGGTTACGCAACCTGGCGCCTCAAACTCAAAAGACTGGATTTCAAGGCAGGTATGAGAGGCGAGTTCCTCGACCGCAGCCTGTCCACCCTACAGAGCAATTATCCCTTGCATCGTTTCGACCTTTACCCCTCCCTCAATGTTTCCTATAAAATCGATTCCATCCAGGATTTACTTTTCAATTATTCGAAGCGTACCGATCAGTTAAAAACCATACAACTTGATCCTCTGCCGCGCTGGTACGATTTTTACAACGTCACGATGGGTAATCCTACTCTTCAGAACGAAATAACGAATAAAGTCTGTGCCGATTATCTGGTCAATCTACGCAAATTCACATTGGTCAACGAACTCTATTATTACTCTACAACCGATAAAATTGAGGTCATCCGCTCACTTTACCACGACAACATCATCCAAAACCGGTATGAGAATATGGGGACTGAAAAAACGCTTGGAGTTGAAATCAATGCCAATTGGATCGTCAACAGCTGGCTCAGGTTAGATGAAAAGCTCGATTTTATCGATTCCCGGTTGGAAGTCAAAATGGATCAGGTAACCCAGAACAAGGAGTATCAACAATGTTATTCTGTCACAAGTGCTGGTATCATCCTCAACCCAACCCTGTCGGTCGAAGCCGAATTTGGTTATTATGGTCCCTCCCTCACCGCACAAAGTAAAATCAGGGAGTGTTACCTGGGAGGGCTAAGCCTTCGCAAAAGCTTTCTAAACAAGAAACTATCCGTCACGTTTTCGGGAAGAGATGTACTGAGGCTATACAAAAGAACCGAACAAATCCTGGGTCCCGACTTCTCCCAGACCTATTCGACCCACAACATATTTCCCATTCGCCTTTCGATCACCTACAAATTTAACCATTTCAGTCGTGAAGATCGAAAAAATGCCAAAGCCCCGCCTGCCGAATAGAGGATAGACTTATTTCGATTTATAAATATTTTTAGCCTATTACTTATAATTTGAATTTATTTTTGCATTTTTGAAGTGAATATATCCCCCTAATCAAAAAATGCTTGAGAATTTAAAACAACAGGTTTATAAGGCAAGTCTGAAACTTCTTGAACAAGGATTGGTTATCTACACATGGGGAAATGTAAGTGCCATTGACAGGAAAAAAGGACTTGTGGTGATAAAGCCATCCGGGATATCTTACGATGAAATGGTTCCCGGAGACATGGTCGTGGTGGATTTGGAAGGAAAGATTCTCTCGGGGGAACTTAAACCTTCTTCAGATACCAATACTCATCTGGTACTTTACAAAAATTTTTCCCTCATCGGGTCCATTATGCATTCCCATTCGGAATATGCCAGTTGCTGGGCCCAGGCCGGATTGGGCATTCCACCTTTGGGTATCACCCACGCAAACTATTTCAATGGGGAGATTCCCTGTACCAAGCCACTATCTGCCAAACAGATGGAAGGAGATATCGAGACTGAAACAGGGAAAATTATTGTTGAAACCTTCCAAACAGCTGATTTGGATCCCATGCGCATCCCCGGAGTACTGGTTTTTGGACATGGTCCTTTCTGCTGGGGAAGAGAAGTGCAGAATGCATTCGATCATACGGTCGTTATGGAGAAGGTAGCACGAATGGCCTATAGAACCCGACAACTCAATGCGGTTAAACCCGTAGAGAAGAAATTCCTCGATCGCTATTTCTTTGAGTAGACCCCATTTCTAAAATCAATTTGACGTTATCAATTTGCCCATCTTTCTGCGCCAGTGATTAGACGGGATATTTTCTTCTCCAATCGGATTAAATTCTCACTGCTTGAAACTTTTTCCAATGCTTTGAGTTAAATTGCAAGGATTTTCTCTGAAAAAATACAAATATGCACTTGCTTGACAATTAATGTTGTACACAATTTTAAATTTCCTTTATGCAAAACTTCGAATTTTATAATCCGGTAAATATTGTCTTTGGAAAGGGTCAGATAAGCCAGTTGAATAAACTGGTACCTTCGGAGACCAAAATCATGCTCGCCTATGGAGGTGGTAGCATCTTCAAAAATGGGGTCTACGACCAGGTCAAAACCGCTTTAAAAGGATTTGATATCGTGGAATTTGGGGGTATTGAACCCAATCCTCATTACGAAACACTGATGAAAGCGGCTAAAATCGTAAAAAAAGAGAATCTTGGATTTATTCTGGCCGTTGGGGGTGGGTCTGTATTGGATGGCGTGAAATTCATCGCTGCAGCTGCCTGCTGGGAAGGAGCTGATCCCTGGGATTTCCTGACTCAGCGCTCCAAATACACGGTCAATAAGGCCATTCCGTTGGGAAGTGTCCTGACTTTGCCAGCTACCGGGTCAGAGATGAATGGAGGGTCCGTAGTGACCCGTATCTCCACCAAGGAAAAACTCGCATTTATGTCCAATGTAGTGATGCCCAAATTTTCCATCCTCGATCCAACCGTAGTTTTTTCACTTCCCGAAAAACAGGTAGCCAACGGAGTGGTGGATGCCTTTGTGCACGTGATCGAACAATACCTCACCTACCCTGTCAACGCTCCGATCCAGGATCGTTTTGCGGAATCCATCCTGGTAACGCTGGTGGAGGAAGGTCCAAAAGTGCTTGCAGACCGCTCCGATTACGAGGCAGCTGCCAACTTTATGTGGGCGGCAACCATGGCCCTGAATGGTCTGATCGGTGCCGGAGTTCCCCAGGATTGGGCCACCCATATGATCGGACACGAACTGACAGCCTTCTACAACATCGATCACGCCCGGACCCTTGCCATCGTTTTGCCCGGGATCATGCGGGTAAAAATAGAAAACAAAAGGGAGAAGTTGCTTCAATACGGCGAACGGGTTTGGAAAATCACCACCGGAACACCTGAGGAGCGGATAAATGCATCGATCAACAGAACGGTCGAATTCTTCGAATCGTTTGGCATTCCTACCAAACTCTCAGCCTACGGCATTGGCGCCGATTTCATTCCGGTAGTCTGCAACAGATTTACCCAACGCGGTTTTACAGGAATAGGCGAAAGAGGAGATTTGACAGTCGCACAAATCGGTGAAGTATTGACGCTGCAACTCTAAGTCTAGCAGATCAGGTATGTACTGACGGTTCATCTGAGGTAAAGAGCGCCAGGCAACGAAGGAGAGAAAAAAATCCTTGTTTGACCTTGCGCTCTTTGCTTGTTGAAATATTCTTCCCGGTGAGGTAATAACAGTGAAGTTCAGAGGAACGGAAAATCTCTCAAATTTCCTTCAGTTTGAGCCTTCTGATAGCGGGAGATTTAATCGCCGCCACCGCCACGACCAGTAGGGTCATCACACCGCCAAAAACGACGGAGGGGATCAGTCCCATCATCCGGGCCGTCACACCCGACTCAAAAGCACCCAATTCATTGGAAGAACCAATAAAGATGCTGTTGACCGCAGCTACACGCCCCTTCATCTCATCGGAGGTGAAAATCTGAAGAATGCTGGACCGGATGACCACACTCACATCGTCAAACGCACCGCTCAGGAAGAGAACAAAGGCAGAAAGGTAAAAATTCTTCGACAAGGCAAAAACGATCATGGTCAAGCCAAATCCAAAGACGCTGAAAAGCAACAGGGGTCCGGAGCGTTTGACAGGAGGATTAAAGGTCAGAAAGACAGACATGATGATGGCACCAACTGCCGGACAGGCGCGCAAAATTCCAAGTCCTTCGGGACCCACTTTGAGGATATCCGAGGCAAAAACAGGAAGCATCGCCACGGCTCCGCCAAACAATACGGCAAACATATCCAGCGTAAAGGCTCCGAGCAGAATCTGGTTATTGAAAACATAATGAATTCCCTCCTTCATTCTAGCAAATATCCCCTCCGTACTTCCTGCCGGGATGACCACCTTGCCCGGACTCTTGATGAACATCAACAAAAAAGTACATGCCAGATATAGACCAAACACCAGGATCAGGGCCGGCATGATTCCAAAAAAACCATAAACCAATCCACCCAATGCAGGGCCCGTTACGGCACCAATCTGCCAGGTGGTGCTATTCCAGGTAGCGGCACCTGTAAGCAACCTGCGGGGCACCAACTGCCCAAGCAGGGCAGTATTGGCCGGCATCAGAATGCCCCGGGTAAGTCCTGTAATGAATATGGTTACATAAATTGGCCAGACACCCAGCAGTTGGTGAAAATCAAAAGAGGGCAAGCTGTAGACTACCAAAATGGCAGAACTTAGCAACATCAAGAAAGTAGTATAGAAAATGATTCTTTTCCGATCCCATATATCGACAAAATGGCCGGCGAATAACGCAATGCTCACCTGAGGAATCACCTCGGTCAAACCGATCATCCCAAGCGAAAGGACACTCTTGGTGATGTTGTACAACAACCAGCCTACCACCACCGACTGCATCAGGGTGGCCGAGGTCATCAACAACCGGTAGATCATAAAAAACCTGAAATTCCGGAGGTGCATCACCTCAAAAGCCTCATTTGAAAATATTTTCTTCATTCAAAAACAATTGTTGGGACGAAAATAGGTATTAGTTAAACCGGACAATTCTGCTGAACCAAATAATAATAAAATCATAACAAAGCAGGCAACTCCTAACCTCATATGTTCTCAACCTCTTATCTTCGCCATTATCCATCCTGCTGTTAACCCTTCTTTCGCGGTGCAACCGGACAGCCCTCACACGACTTTCCACATCCACCGCAGGGATTGGGGTTGGTAATTCCCCGAATGGTTTTATAGGCATTGTATCCAACCAATATGGCAGCTGCCACTATCAAAATATATACGATGATTTCTTGCATATAGTTGACTAAATGAAGAATAGTGCAAGGTGATAGGTAATAAAAGCTCCGATCCAGGCTGCCGCGGTGGTGTAAAATACGGTAAACAGCGCATATTTCCAGCTTCCCGACTCCCTTTTGATGGAGGCTATGACCGCAATGCAGGGGAAATAGAGCAAAACAAAAACCAGAAATGCCAGAGCCACAGCCTGATTGAAAACATGTTCGCCCGTTTTGGATCCCACCTCGTACAATTGCTGCTGAAGACTGGTTTGCAACAACTCATTCTTGTGCTGGTCGTTCTCAGTTCCGTACAAAACAGCCATCGTACCGATGACAATCTCCTTCGCTGGAATGCCCGCAATCAAGGAAACCCCCATACGCCAATCGAATCCAAGCGGACTAATAACCGGCTCAATGGCGTGCCCAATCTTTCCGAGATAGGATTGCTCCATCTGGGATACCGGTCGAACAGCGGAAGTTCCTGATTGGACCATTTGAGTATTTGGTTGATTCTGTGCACTTCTTGGAAAATATTCCAGAGCCCAGATTAATACGACTGCAACCAGGATGGTTCCCCCGATTTTTTTCAGATACTGGCTGGCCTTGTCCCACATGTGCAGAAGTGAATTCCTCATTACCGGCATCCGGTAGGGTGGCAGCTCCATAACAAAAGGAGTCTCCTTCCGTTTAAAGACAGTCCGGTTCATGACCTTGGAGAAAAGGATCGCAACCGCAATTCCAAGCAAGTAAATTCCAATAAAAACCAACGCCGGATAATGGGGGAAGAAAGCGGATATCAAAACCACATACACTGGCAATCTTGCAGAGCAGGACATAAACGGAATGATCATCATCGTCAGGAGCCTGTCGCCTCGGTTACGGATCGTCCTGGTAGCCATGATGGCAGGGACATTGCAACCAAATCCCATCACCATGGGGATAAAGGATCTTCCGTGCAGACCCATTTTGTGCATCAGCTTATCCATGATAAAAGCAGCCCGGGCCATGTACCCGGTATCTTCCATCAGGGAAATGAAGAAAAAGAGTATCAAAATATTGGGCATGAAGACAATCACACTACCCAACCCCCGAATAACCCCATCAATCATCAGGTCTTTCAGCATTCCATTTCCCAAAAGGGAGGCCAGTCCTGCCGAAAGAAGGGTAATTCCCTTCATGATCCACTCTGTAGGAAGCGCGCCAAGGGTAAATGTGGCATAGAAAGTGAAGAACATCATTCCCAGAAAAATCGGAAATCCAAGGTATTTCCCCGTCATCAGCTTGTCGATCTTCTCCGTGGCAATGGTGCGGTTCATGATACCTGGCTGGTAACACTCCTTGAGTGCCCCGGCAATGAATCCGTATTTGGCATCGGTTATCAGTTGCGAACTCTCTTCGCAAAGCCGCGATTCAAGTCGGCCGATTTCGCGCTCCGTAATTTCCTTGATGGACTGGTAATTGGAAGAGGATTCCAGCACGGTCAATGCTTCAGGGTCCTTACCAATCAATCGGATGGAAAGATACCGGGAAGAGAAGGTTGCCGTAAGAGGTTTGTCCTTCTTGATCTCCTTCCTGATATGATCAATCGATTTTTCCATCTCCTCTCCGTAATGGATGTGGATGTGTCGCACAATTGGATCGCGGTCCTCGTACACCTCAATCAACTTTTCCATCAGGGCTTCGAGTCCCTCGCCACTGCAGGCCGTGGTTGGCAGAATGGGAATACCTGTCAGTTTGGCCATTTTTTTGAGCTTCACCTTGGAACCGCTGGCCAGCAGATCGTCATACATGTTCAGGGCGATCACCACCTTGATGTCCATGTCGATGAGTTGCGTGGTCAAAAAAAGATTTCGCTCCAGGTTGGAGGCATCCACTACGTTCACCACAATATCAGGCATCTCCTGAAGAATGAAATTCCTGGTATAGAGTTCCTCGGGAGAATAGCTTGTCAGGGAATAGATACCGGGAAGGTCAGTCAGGTCAAAATGGTAACCCTCTCTTTCCAGGGTTGCCTTCGTAGCTCCAACTGTTACGCCGCTGTAGTTCCCAACATGCTCCTTGGAATTGGTAAGTCGGTTGAAGAGCGTGGTCTTGCCACAGTTGGGATTTCCTACCAGGGCAATGCTGATCATACGTCCTTTCTCCCTGGCAGAAGTCTTCAGCTCTTCCATGTCAATGGTGCCATCGTACCGGTGTGGATTCAACAAAAGGGCCTCTTCAGGAGTAACCACTTCAATAAGACCAGCCTCCACACGTCTCAAGGAGACATTGTATCCCATCAAACGATATTCGACAGGATCCTTGAAAGGGGCATTTTTCAAAACGGAGACCTCTTTTCCCGGCACAAATCCCATTTCTGAGATTCTTCTCCTGAATGATCCATGTCCCAAAACCTTGGAAATGACTACAGTCCTATTTTCACCGACATCAGATAGCCGCACGCTTTAATCTTATTAAGAATAAATAAAGATAGAGCGCAAATATACGTTTATTTCGATAATCCGGACACGGGAAGTTGGGAAAATGAAACAGGACATATAAGATATGAGTTATGAGATATGAGATATGAGAGGCGTGAAAATAAGAAGCCGGAAATGGACCTCTTTCTTCGACAAGATGGGAAGGCTTTTCTCAGTAATTCCCAACCATTTTATGCGGTGGCCTGTTTCCGAGAAACGAGCAAAACCAAAAATCGATGATCTTCCAGCTAATAGTTAGCAATTTGATCTTTACGAGCGAAGACTCATTCTATCATCGTGTACGGTTCCGATCGAAAAAAATATCAACTTGTTAGCTCCAAACCTCATTCCTTCATTAACACATTAGCAAATTAACATATTAGCAAATTAAAAAAACCCCTCTGCCGTGACAGAAAGGGGTTTTCATCAATTACACGCTATTTTTCAGGAGTCTATGAAATTACCTGAATGAGTTTATTCGATCCTTGCAGGTCTTTTAAATCCACCTCTTTTGGATACGATGACAGATCCTGTGATAATGACCAGACAGATCACCCCAGTGAGAATTAACCCAAAGGAGAACTGTCCCGGTTTCTGATAGGCAATAAGGACAGGAGCTGCCAGCAACGACACCAGGTTAATAACCTTGATCATTGGGTTCAGCGCTGGTCCGGCGGTATCCTTCAACGGATCACCAACGGTGTCACCCACAACGGCTGCGTGGTGCGCCTCAGATCCCTTTCCTCCGTATAAGCCATCTTCAATCGTCTTCTTGGCATTGTCCCAGGCACCGCCCGATCCAGCCATGAAAACGGCCAACAGTTGTCCCGACAGGATTACTCCTCCAAGGAATCCACCAAGGGCTTCCACACCAAGGAGGCTACCTACCAAGATTGGAGAGAGTACAGCAATTAGCGCCAATGGAATCAGTTCCTTCTGCGCTGCGATGGTACAGATGTCAACAGCACGTTGGTAATCAGGTTTCACGGTACGCTCGATGATACCCGGGATCCTGAACTGGCGGCGAACCTCCTCGACGATGAGTGCCGCTGCACGGGTCACTGCATTGATGGTCAGGGAAGAGAACAACCAGGGGATGGTGCCGCCAATCAGCATTCCGATGAACACCATCGGCATGGAGATGCGGATACCTGTCTCAATCAATTGCTGGCTCTTTTCAAAGCCAAGTTGTATTTGAACGTTGCTTACGTCGGTGATGAAAGATCCGAAGAGTGCAACGGCAGCAATGACCGCCGAACCAATGGCTACCCCTTTGGTAATCGCCTTGGTGGTATTGCCTGTTGAATCCAGGGAATCCATGATCTTGCGGGCATCTTTATCGAGATGGGACAACTCACCAACACCGTTGGCATTGTCAGCAATCGGACCAAAAGCATCCATTGCCACGTTGTTTCCTGTTAAGGTCAGCATTCCGATACCCGTCATCGCTACCCCATAAAGGACATAAACCAAAGGCATTCCGTTGTAAATGATAACTGCAGACAAGATGGTCAGGGCAATCACAATGGTCTGCCAAACAGCTACTTCAAATCCGTAGCTTAAACCTTTGAGCAACAGTGTTGCCGAGCCGGTTTTTGCATTTCTTGCGATGTCTTTTACCGGATGATAGTTTCCGTCCGTAAAATGTTTGGTGATCTCATCCAGCACAATGGCCAGAATGATCCCCATTACTACTGAAAGGAAGGATTTCCAGTCGTGCAGGTAGTAATAGGAAACAATACCGAAAAGTACGATACTGATCGCAGCGGAGGTATAGAAACCCTTGTTGATGGCCTTCAGGGCATTATTTGTTTTGGCCTCTTTATCCCCCTTCACCAGGTAAGTTCCAATGATGGAGGAGAGTACACCGATACCACGTACCAGCAGCGGGAAGATGATCCACGAAAGTTCGTGGGTAGTCATAAACAGTACAACTCCCAAGATCAAGGTAGAGACGATCGTAACTTCGTAGGATTCGAAGATGTCGGCAGCCATACCGGCACAGTCGCCAACGTTGTCTCCAACGAGGTCGGCGATAACGGCAGCATTTCTTTCATCATCTTCCGGAAGACCTGCTTCCACTTTCCCGACCAGGTCAGCACCTACGTCGGCTGCTTTGGTGTAAATTCCACCGCCAACACGCATGAAGAGTGCCAGCAGCGTACCCCCAAAACCAAATCCCAAAAGGGTATCCGGGGATGCAACCCCAAAAACGATAAAGATCAGGGTACCTCCGAGAAGTCCCAATCCATCCGTCAACATCCCGGTTACGGTACCTGCACGATAGGCAATTTTCAAAGCCTCGCTGAAACTGCGGCGGGAGGCAGAGGCAACACGTACATTGGCCTGAACAGCCATACGCATTCCAAACTGACCCACCAGCAAGGAGAATACCGCACCCATCACGAAAGCCATGGCGCGGCCAAAACCGATAATCAGCTTCAACGACTCATCCGAATAGCCGGCAAATCTCAGTTTGGAGGATTCCGTAGGAGGAACAATGTAGACTGATAAAAAGAGGACAATGGTAAAGACAAAAATAAGCGGAACGATGGTTTTCAACTGCCTTCTCAAATAGGCATTGGCACCTTCGCTGATGGCACCCCATACCTCTTGCATCTTTGGTGTGCCCTTGTCACAAGCCATGACCTGTTTCCGAAGCAGCAGGGCATATCCCAGCCCGAAAAATGCAATTACCAACACACTCCAAATGGCGATTACTTCAAAGGAGCTTGCACCTGGTAGACTAATCATATTGATCAATATTTAAAATTATTAACTATTATAGTGTTGCCAAAAAAGCATAATTGAGATCTTCCAGTTCAATCATGGAAGGATAACGGTAATAGACCATCTCGGTGCCTGACCCAATGTAGAATCCGGACGCAACCGTACGATAAAGCAGCGAACCATTGTAGGAACGAACTACCGTTTTCATTTTTTTCTCATATCCGTGCAACGACAGCAAGCAATCTCTCAAGTGCCTGACCTGGGTATAGGGAAGATGTTCAGCCGAACCTGTGGCAGGATTGGAAGCCAATTCTCCCAACTTCATCTCCACGAAAAACAGTTTTGGCAACTGGATGTGGCGCGAGCCATCCGTCAAGGCCTTCATGAAAGCAGCAGGACAGAATTCGCTGACAACCTGCGGGGAGACCGGGCAGAGCTCCTGGTAAAGATGGAGGGTAGATTTCTCCTCACAATTGTTGTCATACGGAGTCGGAGTCAACTCAAGGACGACTCCGTTGTCGGTGGTGAGGTAAAGATTCTTCAGCGCTGAAATGGGAATTGTTTCGAGTACCCTGTACACAGACAGGTAAACGGAGTGTTTGGGTGTACCATCTTCGTGGCGAACACAATTTTTCTCCAGGTAGTCAAAATCAATCACACCTTTCACCTGTTCCAGATCGACCTCAAAAAAGATCATCTGACCCTTGTTGCTTTTTTTGGTCCCCGTAGCCATGTATTCCCCGAATTCAACAGGGGGCAACATAGAAGCAATCAATGCTTCCGGAGTAATGGATAAATAGAGGTATTTACTCATAACGCAAATGATTAAATAATAGAGTGAATAAACATTTTTCTTCTGTTAAACCCTGACCCTTTTGCAGAGTCAGTTCTCAAATTTAAATATACAATCATTTAGATATGTTACTGATCTGAATAATTCATGATCAACCACATAACTCGTTTGTTTGGTGACCCAATATTAGATATTTTAGCCCGTAGCCTTCCCATTCCACCCTTAAAATTAGTCATTATTCATATAACCTTAACATTGAAGGAGGGGGTTAATTGGTTCTCCATTCAATTGCTCCGAAAAAAAACGTGTTCGTACACGAAAAAAAGATGATTGGGTGGTGCCGGCAAATTTTGACACGAATAAACGAGCGAAAATATACGTGGCCAATGTTACCTTGGAGGGAAAGGTAAGGGATACAAACCGATCCAGATCTGATCTTTCTGATGGGTTCAGGCATTGAATCATCCTACCTTACACTTCCCGTATGCCTTTCCCCTGCACTTCAGCCAGAAAAAAAATCCGACCACCTTAGCAAATCTTCAAAAAAATTTCTTTCCTTTGTCCCCGCGTTTAAACGCCAATGGCCCCGTAGCTTAATGGATAGAGCATCTGACTACGGATCAGAAGGTTGTAGGTTCGACTCTTACCGGGGTCACATTGATAATCAGACACTTACAGATATTTTGTAGGTGTCTTTTTTTTGATAGGCCAAGTTCACGCCAAGATTTGGGGAGAGGACACTTTTCTGATACTTGGCCGGACGATCCAATTCAGAGGGATTTTTGTATGAATTCGATGGTTGATGACACCATTCTAAGAACATTTTTCAACCGACGACCATAAATCTATACGAGAACTGATTCAACTTTTTTGAATAAAGTGCACAGATTATCTGGGGTTAAGACTTGGTCAAGTTGCTCCGGCGGACACCGGCTATTCTCATCGGCAGAGGGTGGTCAATATACTCCGGTGGAGACTGGTTTTTCTATCCGGCGTGTCCATACGATCAAAGGGAAAGTACAAATCCGCTAAGAAAATGGTTCATTAGTACGTGAAATTGGAAATGGTGATGCAACTCAAGCAAAATGGTACAGTCAAGAATTTGCAATAATTACTCAAAATATTTTTTCTGCAAGGAGTACACTTTGATTCGCTTGTCGACAGCAGATTTTTGCTTCTGAATTACCTGGATATCTTTCTTCAGTAACATTCCGATATTAAAATTCAGTTCATCTACAAGTTGGTGGAGGATGCGTACATTTTGAGAATAATGCAATTGGTTCTTATTCACATAATCAAGCAAGTCGTTGGTGGTTAGTTCATCTGACCGCAGAAAAAATTGAAGCAACCCATATTGGTCCATATCAGGTTTAAACTCCCTTGTCTTAAAGATAAATTTTCCGTCGATTACCTTGATTTTATTCATCGATAGCGTCTTCTCCCTTCGCCAAACCAAGTACATGAAGGTAAGGATCAGAAAGACCATCATCGAGCATACTACAATGAATAAGTTTTTTGTCTGATAGATCGATTTCTCACCAACATAATCATACAAAAAATCAGCCACACTTATTCTAAAAAGTTTGATCTCAGGGTCACTTGATGAGGAACCTGGAATCAGAAAATTGCCCTCATAAAAATAGGATTTGACAAAATCGGTTGGTTCAGAACGGATCGAATTTGCTCCGATGCTGTTATTGTACTCCTTCATCCGGTTGCCCTTCATATCTAACACATAAGTCTTGGCATTAAATACGAGAACCACCATTTTGCCATAATCGATAGCAGTAATAAATGGCTTTCTTAATTCCTCATCGATTATTCCCAAAAGATCCCATACCCTTGTGTCAGCATGAAACACCCAGAATTCTTCATTGGGGAAATTTTTCTCGGGTAAGTTTTGATTGAGTCTTAATCCACCCAAAACATACCAATCATTGTCAAATATCTTTACAACTGTTCCATAACTACTCCCCGAAGGAAATTTTTTGGATCCCGTTGGCGGAACAATTTCCCATTCTTTGGTAAGGGTATCAAAATAGGTGAAGAAATTTCGATAGGACCAAAAACCATAACCTCCGTATCGGAATATCTTGTTTTGGTGAGCAAACAGGGTAGAATTGAGTTGCATTCGATGGGAGAAGGAATGGTCAAGGCGCAGACAAGCACCTTGTTGGTATCGATAAATTTGCCCGCCAAAATTATTTACCAGGAAAAGCTTTCTATCGGCAACGGCTGGTATCAATTCTCTAAAAAGCATACCTTCCGGGATGGCCAATCGGCTCTTCTCCAATAACTTAAAACTCTTCAGGTCTACAATTTTCAAACTATCATCGGCTAGAAAATAGAGTAATCCACTTTCTGTATCGATCGCAGATTGGCAGATACTTCCCCGATTGGTTATTCGAATGGTCTGATTATAAGCCGAAAAAACTAAAAGTAAAAATATAATTGACAGTAAAAATTTTCCGGAGTGTCGTTTCATTAATAAAGGGAAATACGGTTCGTTGTAGCAAATATAATAATTAATCTTCAGGTTCTGTCCCCTGATTCTGCTTGTTGAAATCACTAGTGTCCCATTAAAATCGGGACGTTATTAAAAATTAAACAAATTTGGCTCATTTAGCCTGAAACGTTCTTTGTCATTTTGAAATTTAGTTCGATCGAATAGGTCTCGAAGATGAGTTTTATC
>Ga0209697_10006714_pt1 | contig 13795 bp, 10 predicted proteins | sample AliMusrvi5mmetaG_FD_184115 | JGI IMG/M metagenome (GOLD analysis project Ga0209697, IMG submission 184115) | Freshwater lake bacterial and archeal communities from Alinen Mustajarvi, Finland, to study Microbial Dark Matter (Phase II) - Alinen... | ecosystem: Environmental > Aquatic > Freshwater...
CTGCGGCCCAACCGGGGCTTTGCCCCGGACCCCAGGATTTTCAAGGCATGGACGGATGCTCCCAACGATGATTTCACAACGCGGAAAGGCGTATCCCCGGTGTCCGGAGATACGCCCATGTTTGTTGTGCGACATCGTCGGTCGCATCCGTTCCGGTTATCCCTCGGCGGGTCGCGTCCCCGCGTTGCCCGCTTGTGTTTTGCCGGAAAAGTGTCGTTTGTCGTATGTGCCCGGTGGCCTTAGTTTTTGGATTTCTGATTGTTGAAGACGAGGGGTTGCGGTGGTTCGTCGCGGGTGTTGTGACGCCAGTGGGGCTGCATGAGCACGGCGTTGACCTGCTTGAGATCGACGGTGCGGGAGCGGTCGCGCACGGCTTCGATGAGGGAACCGGTGCAGAGGTTTCTAACGGCACGCAGGACGCCTTCGGAGACGCGCAGCACGAGGTGGAGGGCCTCGTCGGTGAAGGTGTGATGGGGCAGACCGGCGAGGTCCAACTGGGAGTTGATGTAGGATGTCAGTGTATCAGGGGCGAGTGCGTCGAGCCGGGCGGAGTAAGTAACGCGGCTCTTGAAGTCACTGTTGAGGCGGAGCTGGAGGGTGGTGTTGAGGGCGGGTTGTCCTAACAGGATGAGGTTGTGGTTTTTGGGGAAGTCCTCCAATAGCAGGCGGAGTTTGTGGAGGGCTTCGACGGGCAGGAGGTGGGCGTCGTCAATGATGGGGATGATGAGTTTGCCCTTGGCGTTGAGGTTGCGGGCTTCGGCGATAAGACGGGCCTCGCATTTGTGGTCATTGCCGTCGGTTTCGAGGTGCAGGGCGGTGCAGAGGAGGCGCAGGAGGTTGTGCCAGGTGTGCAGGGACCGGTTGATGACGGGCGTGATCCATTGTTTGGGGTCGTGGCGGGTGAGGGCGTTTTTGAGGATGGTTTTTCCGGTGCCGGGCTCGCCGAGGATGACGCAGAGACCGCCCTGGCGATTGTGAACCTTGAGGATGTCGAAGTGGCGCTGCTGATGCTCCATGAGCGGGGCATCCTCATCGATGGCGAAGGGGTCTCGGGCGAGGCCGAAGTAGGTGCGGATCATATAAATGTTGAATGTTGAATGTTGTCTTAGAACTCGATGTTGGGGCGGCGGTCGTTGGCGACGGGGTCGAGGAGGGTGGCGTCGCCAAGGCGGTCTCCATCCTGATAGACCGCGGGCGGAAAGCCGGTGTGGCGTTGGTAACGGATGGTAATGGTTTTGCCGCGCATGTCGCGGGGGGCTTCGTAGCGCCGGGAGTTGAAGCTGAAGGTGTTGTCGATGCGGACCTTGCGGGTATCCTCAAGCATGAATAGTTCGGCGCAGTACGGGCTGCCTGACAGGCGGCGGACACGGTCCAGATCGAGGCCGAAGCGATCGATGGGTTTCATGCCAAGGGTGGTGTGGATGCGGTCGTGATAGATGGTTTCGAGCCATTCGATGAAAGCGGCATTGAGATCGCGCAGGGTGTGGATGTGGGAAAGGTCGCGGGTGAGGAACTCGTCACGCACGGTGCGGAAGAAGCGTTCGATCTTGCCTTTGGCGGCACCGTCTCTAACCGGGGTGTGGATCAGCACGGTGCCCAGGCGGGTGCAGATGGTGGCGAATTCCTTGGATGCGTAGTTGGAGCCGTTGTCCACATAGACAGCTTTGGGGACGCCGCGTTTGTCCAGCGCGGTCTGGAAGCAGTCGATGAGGTTGGGGGTGTCGTCGGCATCGTAAAAGGTGCCGTGGGGAACGACGCGGGAGGCATCATCAATGAAACAGATGAGATAGGTCTTGATGGGACGGGAGCGCAGGCCGGTATCGAGATAGGGGCCGTGGAGGGTGTCGGCCTGCCAGAGGTCGTTGGCGTGGGCTTTGGCGAAGGCGAGGCGGGCTTTGGGGCTGTGTTCGCAAAGGGGCGTGAGCAGGTCGAATTTTTTCACGATGCGGCGGAAGGTGTTAGGAGCGACGCGCTCGCGCTGGAGCAGTCCGCGGCGGATGCATTCACGATAGACGACGGTGATGTTGCGCGGCTGGCCGTGGAAGGATGGGAGAACGACTTCGATGGCCGTGGCGAGTTGCTCGGGCACGACCTTGCGGGTGGTGCCTTTGTCGCTGCGTTCGGGGGCTGCGGTGATGCCATATCTGCGATAGTAGTACCACCAGGTCTGGATGGTGCGCCAGGTGAACTGGCGGGGGGTGCCTTCCTCATCCTGGAAGATCATTTGGCTAACAGCTTGGTAGCGGGCCTCCATGGAGTTGCCCGCGGCGTATTCGAGTGCGCCGAGCACCCGCATTTTCAGATAGTTGGTGATGCGTTTCATGTGACGCGGGCGACGATTCCGGAGTCGCTGGGCCGGGACGCATCGCCATTTGGTGTTGCTGCGAGAAATCGTCGGGAGCACGGAATGAGGCACGATGTCAAATCGGAGATTGTTAGGCCGGGTTCGGTCGCCGGAACACTCCGGCGGCGGGCCGGGTGGGATGTTTTTTCAGGGTGCGACAGGGATTTGGAAGCGGTTTTGGAAGGCGGCGGCCGGACAGGGGCAGGAAGGAAAGGCCGTGTCGAGATGGCGGAGATGGAGGGGGTCCGGTTCCCCGTCGGTTTTCCGAGGTGGAGCGGTCAGCACGCCAAGCCAGGTGAGCAGGGATGTGCCTGAACGCTTCCATCTGGCCAACCAGCGGTAGGCGCTGCTCAGCGACATGAGCAGCTTGGAAGCGGCCCAGCCCGCATGTGGCGAGGGAGCGGAGGCAAGTGCCCGGATGAGTTCGATGATCTGGACGGTGCGCAGTGTGGCGAAGGGGATGACGTCGTCCCAATAAACCGCGAAAGTCCGCCCGCAACCGCGGTTGGAGTAGCGATCCGAACAGAACATGCGCAGACCGCGAGTGACGATGTCGTTTCCGGTTGGTGCGAGGCCGCGGAGAAATCCGTGTCCGACCAAAGTTCCGGAGCACCGGCAGTGAACACACCCTCCGGCACGCAGCGACACGCGGAGATTGAGTTGTTCCAATGAGCCGGGGACTGAATGACGGGTGAATTTCACGCGGCGTGAGTCTAGCAGGCCGCGCAACTCCGCATTCCGGGCGTTGTCACAAGTCGGCGTTCCCAACAAGACGGAGTTACCGGTGTTCCACGGCCCTAACACGTCCCTAACAGCGCCGCAAAACCACTGTTCACCGCCGTTCCTAATAACAAAAAACGCTCCGTGGAACATTGGTGCCGAATTAACGGAGTGTTTTCGGCAAGCTGACACGGTGTCAGTTCGGCCAAAAACAACCCGATTCTCCGACCAATGGGTGGAAATTCACACTTACACGATCACCTCGCAGATTGATTCCTGGAGCGGTGGCGAGAACCGCATCGATAACAACTCCGACGCGGAAAAACTCGATTACTTCATCAAATGATTGAAACCATTTCTCCTAGAGCCATGAACCTTTCAATCAAACAACACCCACTCTCGAACGTTTTGTTAGCAACCCGCCCGCCCGCCACCATGAAGACGATTCTGTTCGCAACCGCCTCGCTGCTCTTGGGAACCCTGCTGGCGGGAGCCCAGGGGAACAGTTACAATCCATTTCTCATTCAGGGCACCGTAAGTCCGGCACCCCTGTTGCCGGCGGAGTTTGGTGGCACGGGTGTCCTGTCCTTCGACGTCGGCAATACCGGCAGCACCGACATGCCCGTGGTCGCGAATCAGGAAATGGCGCTGATCGTTTCGTTGTCGAAGGGAGTTCCCGACAATGTGGATCCGCTGGCGGCTCTTGGAGGTCCCGGGGTGGCCTGGTTCAATTGGACTTATGATCCCGCCAACAAGACCTACAAGGCCATCCAGAAAGCAACAATTCCTGGAGGGAGCCGCCAGACCATCACCATTGCCTACAAGGTGACGGTGAACAGTTTCCTGGACTCCAGCCCCACCGTTTCAAACGGCTTCAATGTGAACCTGCAGCCGCCGCCCTATACCAATCCCCAGCCAACCGACGATGACACGGTCAGTTCCTACACTTATGTGGCGGCGCGGGATTATGGTGACGCGCCCTCAACCTATGGCGAGGCATACCACGACATCAACCTGTCCAAGGATGTTGATGGTTTCTACCAACAATACATGTATTTGGGCAACAGGGTTGACCCTGAGAATGCCTATCAGGCGTCTCCCGACGCCAAGGGCGATGACAACAACCAAACCGGCGGGCTGGGCGCCAATGACGAGGATGGCGTCACCTTCCCGACCCTGATCGCGGGCGCCACGGTGCAGATCCCGGTGACCGTGACCATCGTGGACAATGCGGATACGGGGGTAAGCGGGTTCTTGAGCGCTTGGATCGATTGGAACGGCAACGGAGTCTTCGAGACGACTGAGCGCATTAGCACCAACGTTTATGTGGCAGCGTCCGGCGTGCAAACCATCAGCGTCACGATTCCGGCAAACGCGATCACCACGCGACCCACCTTCGCCCGCTTCCGCTTTGGTCCCACGCTTGCCATCAGCCCGACCCCTTATTCGGCCCCTTACCGATCCGCCGCCTATGGCGAGGTTGAGGACTATCAGATCACCATCCTGAGTCCGTTGGGCACCATCACCGGTTCGGTATTGGCCGACACGAACAATGACAACCTCGGTGACACCCCGCTCAGCGGCGTGGCGCTCGAACTGCGTAATGCCACGACCAACGCCTCGATCGCCACGACCACCACCAACGGCTCGGGACTCTACACCTTCTCCAACGTGGTTCCGGGAAGTTATAAGATATATGAAACCCAGCCGTCCGGCTATGTCAGCGTGTCGGACAAGGATGGCGGCAACCTCGACATCATCGGCGACGTCACCCCAGTGGCGGTCACCGCCGGTGCGACCAACAGCGGCAACAACTTTGTCGAGCGACAAGCGGGGACCATCACCGGCTCCGTGCTCGCCGACACGAACAACGACAACACCGGCGACAGCCCGCTCAACAACGTGACGCTCGAGTTGCGCGATGCCACAACCAACGCGCTGATCGGCACGACCACGACCAACGGATCGGGAACTTATACATTCTCCAATGTTGCGCCGGGAAGTTACAAGATATATGAGACCCAGCCGTCCGGTTACCTCAGCGTTTCCGACAAGGACGGCGGCAACCTCGACATCATCGGCGACGTCACGCCGGTGGCGGTCATCGCCGGCACCACCAATAGTGGCAATGATTTCGTCGAGCGGCAATCCGCTGCCATCGGCAATCTGGTCTGGAATGACCTCAACAACAACGGACTGGTGGATGCCGGCGAGCCAGGGTTTGACGGCGTCACGGTGCAACTCTGGCGCGATATCAACAACGACGGCGTGTTCGAGCCGGCCGGTTCGGACAATCAGACACCGCTGACCACCGTCACCGCAGGCGGTGGCATCTATGGCTTTGGCAGCCTGCAGCCCGGCAAATACTTCGTGGTGATCCCCACGCCGCCCGCCTATCACACGCTCTCCAGCACCCACACCACCACGGTGGACAACCATGTGGACAATGACGACAACGGCATCCAGGCGACCGTCGGCGGCATCACGGTCAGCCCGGCGATCGACTTGTCCCCGGGCGAGACCGACAACACCATCGACTTCGGTTTCGTCGATCCGGGCGTCGGCAACCTGGTCTGGGCCGACCTCAACAACGACGGCTTGGTTCAGCTGAACGAGCCGGGGCTGCCGAATGTGGTGGTGGAACTTTATTCTCCCGGCGGCACCAAGCTGATGGAAACGACGACCGATTCCAACGGTTACTATCTGTTCACCGGGCAGGCACCTGACAGTTATGTTGTGCGCATCCCGGCCTCGAACTTTCTGCCTGGCGGTGCGCTGGCGCGTTACCGGTCGGCCAGCACGACGGTATCGACTAGCGACGACGGTATCGATGATAAGAACCACGGATCGCAGCCGGGTGGGCCGGGCACGGTGGTTTCAAGTCCCGTGGTAGCCCTGACCGCCACCGGCGAACCGGTGGACTCTGGCACGGAAACCGGGCGTGGCCACGAACTCGACAACGGGGATGACGCCGGCGGCAACATGACCATCGACTTCGGCTTCACTCCCAATCTCAGCCTGGGCCACCGGGTGTTCCTGGACAACGGCCAGGGCACCGGCGGAGTGGCCAACGACGGCATCTGCAACGGCACCGAACCGGGCATCGCCGGCGTGGTGGTGAAACTCTTCGCGGCCGATGGCTCGGGCAATCCGACCGGCACCGCGCTGGCAACCCAGACCACCGACAGCGACGGCTACTATCGCTTCGACAATCTGACCGCCGGCACCTACGTGGCGGTGGTGGACAAGGCCAATTCGGCCAACCTTGCAGGCATGGTCAGCAGCACCGGCGCGAGCACGGACAACGCCCTGACCGGCGCTCTGAAAGACCACGGCAAGGATATTCCGGTGAGCATCGACACGGTGGTCAACGGCATCGCGAGTACCCCGGTGACGCTGATTGCCGGGCTGCAAACCACCGGCGAGGCGACCTCGGGAACCGGCATGGGCACCCACGGCCCGAACGGCGACGCCGCCGACAACCTGACGCTGGACTTCGGCTTCTATCCGCCCGGTACCATCACCGGTTATGTTTATGCGGGCACCGTTCCGATTTCCGGCGTGAAGCTCACCCTGCTCGACCAATACGGCAATCCGGTCGATGACCCTAACAATCCAGGCCATGCGCTCACTACGGTCACCAATTCGCTAGGCTTCTACTCCTTCACCGGCGTGGCACCCGGGACCTATCAGGTCAAGCAGACCCAGCCGCTGGGCTACATCAGCTTTGGCGATGCCGACGGCGGCAACCTCAATATCGTCGGTGACGTGAACCCGATTGTCGTCACTCCCGGTCAGACCGTTCCCAATAACAACTTCCTTGAAACCAATGTCTGCCCGAGCACCTGGGCCGACTGGAAAACGATGCACCCCGGCCAGACCGCTACCGGCAACCCGGATGGTGACGCCTATGACAACTTCGCGGAGTTCGCGTTCGCCATGCCTTATGACAGCGGTGTCGGTAGTCCCTGGTTGGGCAGCACCGCCTGGATCATCCGGCCGTCCGCGCTCAATGCCAACATCCTTGAAGGGGTCTTCGTGCGGCCGAAAGGCGCACCGCAAAACGTGACCTACACGCTGCAATATGCCGCCAGTCCGGGCAACCCGACCGTCTGGCAGCCCACCGTCATCACGCCGGAAATGATCACCACCGCAGACAACGGCGATTGCACCGAAACCGTCACCATCCACAACCTGGAAACCGTCACCGGTCTAACGGGAGGGAAGGGGATCGTGCGCGTCGAGGCGGATCTCTATGAGAACCCGCCCTCCGCGATCGACCATACGTCCTACACCGAAACGGAAGGGTGGAACGAAACGCCTCTCGAACTTTGCTGCCAGACCTATAACAATCCATTCCTCCGCGAGAGCGTCTTCACCGGCACGGTGAGTTCGGTGAGCGGTCCGAACCTCGTCTTCGCCACCAGCGCCGGCAGCGTGGATCTTGCCACCATCCTGACATCCGGAGTTCCCTATTATCTGGAAGTGACCGCCGGCACCAACGAGGGGCATCGCTTCGATATCGTTTCCGCCAGCGGCAATACCGTTATTCTCGCCAACGACGACAACCTGGATTCTTCCGCGGCACCGTTCAACACGCTGACGGGAGCGCCGCCCACCACCCTCGCCGGGGCCAGCGTGGTGATCCACCGCCACTGGACGCTTGACGAGGTCTTCCCGCCCACCGGCTTCGGGGCATCAGGAAGCCAATCGACTTCCGACGAAGTGCAACTGTTCGCCGGCGGCGCATGGTCGGTCTATTGGTTGTATAATGGCAACAGCCCGACGCGTTGGGTCAATGCCGCAGACGCGGGCATGTCTAACAAAGGTGCCACGGTGATTCCGCCGGGCCAGGGCATGTTCTTCAACGACCGCACCAAAGCGAGTTCCATCCTGGCATACGGCGAGGTGCGCGCCAACGCCTTCATCCGTCCGCTGGGAGCCGGCTACAATCTGCCGGGCGGCGGCTATCCGGTCGATCAATCGGCCACCGGCACCGCCGGTCGCGCCATGACCCTGGGTGCCGGGTTTTTCGGCAGCCGGGACTTCAAGACCGCCGATTCGTTCTTCATCTGGAACGCGGATGCCACGGTTGGCGCCACCGGTTATACCACCTACTACCTGCTCAACGGCGCGCCTGACGCCCCTGGCATGATCCGCTGGATCAAGGTCGGCGATGCCGCCGCCACCACCCGCGACAACGAGACGCTGCTGCTGGGCAACCGGGCCGTTTTCCTCCGCGCCGCGACGGCCTTGCCGGCCTACGGCTATCCCAGCCCCTGGACCCCGTGAACCCCGAACCATCACGACCATGTTCGCAACACAGATCATCCCCGGCGGATTGCAAATATCATCTCCAGCCAAATCCATGAAAACCTATCTGACAACCATTGCGCTGGCATGCGTTCTGGCCGTCGGACCACGGGCGGCCGCACAGACCATCGATTGGGGCAGCCCGATGTTCAGCGATCTGGTGGACAGCACCGGCAAAAAGCTCGACCCCGGTTACTCGTTTGAAATCGGCGCGTTCGTATCGGATTTCACGCCAGATCAAACCAATGTGACCGAGTGGGCCGCCAACTGGCATACCTTCGACAGCGCGGCGTACAACAAGGATCTCGGATATTTCACCTCGAGCGTGCAAATGGCGGCGGGCGGTCAAAGTTCCAACCCGCTGTTTGCCAATCTCGGGTTGAACTTCCAGGACCTCCACGGCTATCTTTGGATCCGTAACAGCAACATTCCGCTGCCCGGCACCCAGTGGCTGTTAGCCCGGGCGGCATCATGGATCTTCCCGACCTACGCCGGTTGCTGTGCCAATACCCCGCCGCTCCAGTGGTCGGTGAGCGACCTGACCTCAACCACTCCGGTCTATGGCAAACAGGGCGGCATCCCGGGAGCGGGAGTCTTCACCGACAGCGGCACCCACACGCTGCAAACCTACACCTTCGTGCCGGAACCGTCCACCCCGCTGCTGGTGATCCTCGCCGGGGCATTCGCTCTGCTGCGCCGCCGCCGCGCGGTGTGAGCAAGCGGGGAGACGCGGGCGGGGAGACGCGGGCGAAGACGTGCGATGCGCAGGTGGCTGGCGCGTCCCGCGCCAGACCGTGTGAGGAGCGTCCCGCTCCGTCTCTCCCTCTTCGCTCGGCCTCGCCATGCTCTCAGCTCCCGTGTTTGACAAGTCCGGCTCCGGGGCATAGCCTGTTCGCGTGACGATCATGGCACCGCGGCTTCGTCGAATGTTATTATATGTTTCCTGGTTTGCCGGGTTGCAGGCCGATGCCCAGACCACCGTCGATTGGAACAGCGACGCACTGCAGACGAATCTCACAAGCGCGGGTGATTTGTTAGATGGCGGGTTCAACCTCGAACTCGGCGTGTTTGCTGGATCCTTCGTGCCCACGCCGGGCAACATCGCCCAGTGGGCGGCAAATTGGCATCCTGCGTGCCGTACGATTTACGATGCGTCTAACAAACGTTACGCGGACGTGTTCACCCCCGTCAATAACAACACGCCATTCACGATCGGCAAGGCCGGGTATGTTTGGGGATTCCGTGGCGATGCGGTGAGTTCCGAATGGATTCTCTTCCGGGCATCCTCGTGGACTTGGCCGAGCGCATCTTCATTTCCTCCGTCTCTCACCTATTGGTATGCCAAGGATGCCACCGCAGTATTGGGCACCATCATTGCGAGCGGCAGTCCGTTCCTGATGCAGACTGCGGCTGTTAGCAATGTGGCGCCCCCAACCACCACCTGGTCCCAGTGGCAGGCGGAAACGCTTGCCGGAGATCCCAATAGCGACCCCGACCGCGATGGAGTCCCGAATCTGTTGGAATATGTTTTCGGCACGCCGCCCAAATCCGCAGGAGCGCCCGTGGCCACGCCGGTGGAGGTGGTGGATGGTCACCTGCAGATCACCATTCCGCGTCGCATCGATCACCCGGCGACTTTGATCGTCGAGGTGTCCGACGATCTGGCAAGCTGGCATTCAGGCCCTGCCTACACCGCAGTGGTCAGCGACGGCCTCACGGCCCTGGTGGTGCGCGACCTGACAACCGTGGATGTGACTCATCCGAAACGTTTCATGCGCCTCCGGACCGAACTAACCAATCCATGAAACCGTACCGTGGCCCGGGTATCCTGACCAAGGCTGTCCGTTTAGCGCTTTTAGATTGGAGAACAGGCTTCCAGCCTGTGAGGGCAGACAGCGCGTCCCGCCTGTCCCCGAGGAAACGACAGGCTGGAAGCCCGTCGACCAAGACAGGCGGGACGCCTGTCCTCCTGGAGTTGCTGATGATAGCGCTCGCATTGTGCGGGTTCGCCATCAATTTGTTATTGTTCATCCGGCACCTGGCTGGCGGTGGGATCGCGGGTTGCGGTGGCGGGAGTGCCTGCGAGGAAATGCTCAACTCGCGCTGGTCGCAGGTGATGGGTGTTCCGGTCACGGTGTTCGGCGGCTTGTGCTATCTTGTGCTGATCTTCGCGCTCGTGGGCAGGGTGCGGCGGTTGTTAGGGATTTGTCTGGGGGTGATCATTGGCGCGGCGGTGTGGTTCGTGTTCGTGCAGGCCGCGCTGGTCGGGCGGTTCTGCCCGTGGTGCATGACCGCGCACGCGATTGGCGTCATCGTCACCTTGTCCGGCATGCGCCTCCTTGCCACCGGTGGTGGCGTGTTTCCCGCACTCGGGACCATCGGTTCTGCCGCCGCCATTTCTGTGAGCGGCATTGCCTTGATGCAAGTGTTCGGCCCGCTGCCGGTGACCCACGTCATCAGCGGGATGGGGCGCGCGGCGAATGTGCGCTCCGCAGCGGTTCACGCCCGCGGATCCGGACGCAAGGTGGAATTCGATGGCGGCCGGAGAGTTTATGACGTGTCAGCCCTGCCACATCTGGGCAGGCCCGACGCGAAGCGGGTGATGGTCGAGTACTTCGATTATTCGTGCGCCGCCTGTCAGCGGATGAGCGGATATCTTGACGCGCTCCTGACAAAACATCCGGCCGACATCTGCGTGGTGGTGTTGCCAGTGCCCTTGGACCGCTCGTGCAATCACAAACTCGGGACTTGGGAACCCGATCACCCGGAATCCTGCGAACTCGCCAGACTCGCGCCCGCCCTATGGCGCACCAAACCGGACGCCTTCGCCAAGTTCCATCATGTATTGTTAGACAACGCGTCCGCAAGCGCCGCCCGCGCTGCGGCACTGAGGTTGGTGCCTCTAGCGGAATTGGATGCCGCCCTGCGCGACCCGTGGATCGATGAACTCATCCAGGCCGACATCAACGACTGGGTATCCTTTTCCGCTGAAACCCGCAACATGCCGAAGCTCCTCATCTCCGACAAGCGCATCCTCCACGGACTGCCATCCGGCGAAGCCGATTTCATCCGTGTCATGGAACAGGAACTCGGCCTGTAAAAGCGTCCAATTCCTGGCTTTGGGACGGGGCACCGCTGGTGGCGGGCTGGGCCGGAACGGAAGACACGGGGCAAGATGCCCAATAACACGGACTGGCGCGGGACGCGCAGCCAGTTTGCTCCAGGCGTTACTCGGCCCAGATTGCGGGGTTTGGTTTGGCGGGGCCGCGCCAGTTGAGCAGGCCTTTGCTCCAGGCCCAGACGAGGCCTTCGGCGAGCAGCAGCAGGAACAACATGGCAACCAGGAAGGCGCCCATGGAAAGTTTCAGAAACGCCACCGCGAAGGGCAACAGGAACACCGTTTCCACATCAAATAACAGGAACAACAGCCCGAAGAGATAATACTTCGAGTGAAACCGTGTCTGTCGCCCGGCCAGCGGATTCACCCCGCATTCATAGAGCGCGTTTTTTTCGTCGCCGCGTTTGATCGGCGTGAAAAACCGCATCCACACCCGCGCCAGCACCAGCGAGCCGATCGGCACGGCCAGCGCCACGGCGAGGAAGATCAGGATCGGCAGATAGGGATGGTTCATGAGGAATCGCGGTCGGGGATGACCCTAGCAGCGTTGGGACGTTTGGCAAGCTTTCCTGACCTTGGTTATTGGAAATTCCTTGTTGAATATTGGATATTGAAAATCTTCCGGCTGCGACTGTGCGAAGTCGGCACAAATCCGGTGCGGGCAGCCCGCTTGAATATCCAATATCCAATACTCAATATCCAATTTCCAAGGTAAGAGGAGCTCAGCCCTGGCTGGGGGACGTATCGTAGGCGAGGACCTCGGCCAGGGTCATGGCGGCCAGTTTGTCGCGGTAGGACTTGTGGAATGCCTGCCAGAAGGTATTCGGGCGGGACGGGACCTCGGCGGCATGGGGTTCATTGCCGCCGGTCTTGGCCCCCTCGACGGCGGCGTCGATTTCGAGCAGGGTGATATCGGCTGGCGGGCGGGTGAGTTTGACGCCGCCCTTGTAACCGCGTTTGGTTTCCACGATGCCCGCTTCGCTGAGGCGGTGGAAGATTTTCGCCAGGTAGGGCAGGGGCATTTCGGTGGCTTCGGCGATTTCCCTCACCAACATCGAATGCGAGCCATGTCTCGCCAAACAGGCGAGGGCTTCGATCGCATATCCGGTGGTGAGGGACGAGTTGGGCACGCCAGCACGCTCAGACTTTCCAAAGTTGTAGGACTTTCAGGTAGTTTCCGCGCTCGTACACCGACGGATCCGGGCAACGGGTTAGGCTCATGCTGCCGCGCATCTGGTCCACTGACTCGTATTCGTGGGTTTCCATCCAGGCGGTCAGTTCGCCGAGCACTTTGGTGAGGAATTCGGGGCCTTGTTTGAGCAGGCTGGAGACGAGTTGTACGACATTGGCGCCGACCATGATGCCCTTGATGATGTCCTCAAACGAGTGGACGCCACCGCTCAGCGCGATGTCCGCCTTGATGTGGCCGTGGATGATGGCGATCCAGCGGAGGCGCTGGCGGAGTTCGACCGAGTTGGAAAGCTCGAGGAACGGGACGGCTTCGAGTTCCTCGATGTTGATGTCCGGTTGATAGAACCGGTTGAACATGACCACCCCGGCGGCACCGCGGGCATCAAGCTGCTTGGCAAAATTCCCCGGCGACGAGAAATACGACGAGAGCTTGACAGTCACCGGGATGGTGACGCTGGCTTTGACCGCCTCGAGGATGTCGAGGGTGCGCTTTTCCACGTCGGTGCCGGATTCGTTAGGATTGGTGGCGACGTAATAGACGTTGAGTTCGAGGGCGTCGGCGCCGGCTTGTTGGATGAGCCTGGCATGATCTGTCCAGCCGCCGATGCTGATGCCGTTGAGCGAACCGATCACCGGGATTTCGCAGGCTTCCTTGATTTTGGAAATCTGCTCCAGATAGAGGTCCGGCCCGAGCACGTAATCTTCCCGGTGCGGGAAATACGAAACCGCTTCCGCGAACGAATCCGCAGGGTTCTCGGTGTGGGCGAATTCCGCCAGTTGCTGGCTGGTGATTTGCTCTTCAAACAGCGAATGCATCATGATCGCCGCGGCACCGGCATCCTCTAGACGACGCACGGTGTCGAGCTTGGTGGCCATCGGCGAGGCGCCTGGCATCACCGGATTTTTCAATTTCAGTCCGAGATAATTGGTGGCAAGCTTCATGGTGATCAGTCGTTAGTTTTAGGGGTTTCGGACGCGGCACTATTGCCGGTGGGGTTGGCGGCGGCCATCTGCTGGTAGTGGGCGAAGCGTTCCTTGACGGACTCGGCGGCCATTTGTTGGAGCATGGCCGAGCGTTGCGGGTTGATCCGCTCGAGCATCTGGAAGCG
>Ga0209697_10006717_pt1 | contig 13794 bp, 10 predicted proteins | sample AliMusrvi5mmetaG_FD_184115 | JGI IMG/M metagenome (GOLD analysis project Ga0209697, IMG submission 184115) | Freshwater lake bacterial and archeal communities from Alinen Mustajarvi, Finland, to study Microbial Dark Matter (Phase II) - Alinen... | ecosystem: Environmental > Aquatic > Freshwater...
CACCCAGCGTGGTGAGACCCTCGCCATCGTCCAAGCTCCGGGAAGCACCGCCATCAACCGCAGGGAAACGGTCGTTGAAACCCTGCATCGCATCCACCCCTTGCTCCTTGTCGAGGACGAGGAGTTCGAAGCGCCCGTCCGCAGCAACCGACCCTCCGCGCTTGATCCCATAGCCGAGGGCATTTGATTCATGCTTCCACTCATCGATACCAATATCGTCAGCGAACTCATGCGCCGCCATCCGCATGTGGCGGTTGCGCAATGGGCCGCCTCTCAGGCCGGGTTCCTGATCCGTGTTTGCTGACAACTCGCTGACCGCAGTTCTCTTGCTTGCGCCGCTAATATTTCATGAGGATGCCGTTACCCATGGCGTTGCCATGGTCTGGCTTGATGCCGGGCCGTTGGCCCTCAAAGAGTGCCGTGATACTTTAAAGCATATCGGGCCTGATCCCCGTCAATTTTGGGAGTGGCAGGAGTCGTGGCGTGAAGCCGGTGGAACAGCGCCGCGGATGTTAGCACTGCGGCACTTTGATGGAGGAAGGAACGTCGTGTGTGCATGAGAGGTGGAGTGGTGGAGTAATGGAGTAATGGAGTGGCGGATTCTTATTCTTCTCAATACTCCATTACTCCATTACTCCATTACTCCATTACTCCATTACTCCATTACTCCATTACTCCATTACTCCATTACTCCCTCTTCGGGATTTCAGGCCTCGAGCACCAGGTCGGGATTTTCGGGGCCGAAATGTTTGAGCATCACGAGCGGGTCGCTCAGGGATGGGTTGGTGATTTTCACACCTGCCGTGGCCGCCTGTTCGCTCACGAAGAATTCATCGTAGGTCAACTGGCCGAAGCGGATCAATGCGGGGGTGTCGATTTCCCACACCCCCATCCGGCCGTGGCCCTGCATGAGGATCATGCCATAGGCGGCGGCGTCCGTGATGGTCACGGTGGCACCGGGCAACACGGTCAATTCCTTGGCGCTGTATGCTGCGGACCGGTAACAAATCCAGTTCTCCACATAGCCCGCAGCCTTCATTTCGGCCAGGGGTTTAACAGGCATGGGCCGCATGAAATGCTTGGTGCGGAAATCGGCGTCCACGTTGAGTTCCCAATCGATGACTTCCATGAGATAATCGAAATCCCCGAGTCGGTCCGGCGGAGTGTCTTTCCAGAGCAATTCCTCAGGCACGATGGCGGTGCCTACCAGCGATTGATACATGGCATAGACATCGGACGCGCGCTGCGGTTCGTAGGTGCAGAGGCTTCCCGGGGCATGGAGGATGCCCGGCGGGATGTCCCAGCCGGTGCCGGGTTCGAGGCGATAGGCCTGCGACAGATTGGTGATCTTGTTGTCGCCCTTGGTGAAGTTCACCAGGCACTCGCGCACCTGGTCACGGGTGGTGCCAGGCGCGAAACCGAAAAAGGTATAGGGGTAATCCCCGCCGTGATTGTTGACCTGCGGGGGATAGTAGTGCGCCTCCGGCTTGCCGCGCTGGCCGGTCAATTGCGCGTGCTGGTCGCGGGCGTGAATGTGGTGCGGCAAGGCCCCCAGATTGTCGAAAAACTTCGAGTAGATCGGCCAGGCACCGTATTCCTTCCACAGTCGTTCGCCGATCAGCGCACCTTGAAGTTCCCGCACCGCGTCGCGCAGCAGGAACGTGCTCTCCACCGATCCGTCCTTGAAAGCGATCGCACTCAGGCCCTCGTTGACTCCTGTTAGAGGACCGTTCTCGGCCGGGGTCGTCGATGAAAACCAGCGCTCGTCGATCCCGCCGCGCACGCCGCCCAGCGCGTAATAGTCATCGGGATGCAGTTTGATCCGGCGGCCCGGAACGCAGAATGAGCGCGGCACCCAGGTGGGGGTGAGGCGCAGGATGCCCTGGCCCTGGTCCAGGGCGGCGTGCATGACGGTGGTGGAGGTGGTGTGGGGATTCATGGGTCAAGTAGGGTATTATGATATATTTATCGGATGCTCAATGTGGGATGTTTTCCCAGCGGCCAGTCGTGGCGGATTTCAGGACGGCGGCCGTGACGATGTCGGTAGCGAGCCCGTCGCGGAAAGTGGGGTTCGGGAGGGTGGCGGATTCGAGGCCATGGATGAAATCGGCGGCCTGGTGAACGAAGCTGTGTTCGTAGCCGATCTGCAGGCCGGGGACCCACCATTTGTCCATGTAGGGATGATCGTTGTCGGTCACATGGATGGAGCGCCATCCGCGGAGGCGGCCTTCGTCGCGGTGCTCGAAGTACTGTAAGCGGTGGAGGTCGTGCAAATCCCAGGCGATCGACGCGTGTTCGCCGTTGATCTCGAAGGTATAGAGCGCCTTGTGGCCGCGGGCATAGCGCGTCGCCTCAAAGTTGGCCAGCGAACCGTTGGCGAAGCGCGCCAGAAACAGGCTCGCATCGTCAATGCTCACCGGCTCGACTTTTCCTGATAGATTGTGTTTGCGCTCCTTGATGAAGGTTTCAGTCATGGCGGTGACCTTGTCCATCGGGCCGTTGAGCCAGAGCGCGGTGTCGATGCAGTGGGCCAACAGGTCGCCGGTGACGCCGCTGCCGGCGACTTTGGCATCGAGACGCCACAACCCGGCACCGCCTTGCGGCAGGTCGCTGGAGATGGTCCAATCCTGCAGGAACTTCGCGCGGTAGTGGAAGATCCGGCCGAGTCTGCCCTCGTCGATAAATTGTTTGGCGAGCATGACGGCGGGCACCCTGCGGTAGTTATACCAAACCATGTTGGGGACTCCTGCCTTTTCGACCGCGGCGACCATTTTTTTGGCTTCCGGGACATTCATGGCGAGCGGTTTTTCGCAGAGAACCATTTTGCCGGCCTTGGCGGCGGCGATGGCGATCGGCGCGTGCACGTCGTTGGGCGCGGCGATGTCGATCACGTCGATGTCGTCCCGCGCGATGAGTTCGCGCCAATCGGATTCGACGGACTCGAAGCCCCAGTTGGCGGCGAACTCGCAGGTTTTCTTGGTGTCTCGCCCGCAGGCGGCCTTGAGCACCGGTTGGTATTGGAGGTTGAAGAAATTGCCGACCTTGCGGAAGGCGTTGGCGTGGGCCCGGCCCATGAAGCCATAGCCGACCATGCCGATGTTAAGCGTTTTCATGTTATATCTATCTGATTTATGGTTCGGACCAGCCATGTTGTTCGCGCACTTGGATCATGGCTGAAAGGATATGGGTCCAGGTGTCCTGTCGCATCATCACCTCGTTGGGGAACATGCAGCCGTCCCAACAGATATGCCGGGTTGCCCGCGTCACCTCACCCGCGTCGTCGCGCAGCCAGTAGCCGGCGTCGCGCGTGATGTCGAGTTTGCCGTTCGGATCGTCGGCCAGGCAGTGGCGGCCGGTCTTGTCATGGCTGCCGCCGCCCTTGACGGTGGCGTCATTCTGGGCGACGTGGAAATCCATGGTCCACGGGCGCAGCGCGTGGGTCATTTCCCGCAATGCGGCGGCCAGCGCGTCGGGTTCCCAATTGAAGTTTTCCGGCACGATCCGGTTTTCGGGCGCGTTGTAGCCGAGCGCGAAGAGCAGCGTGTGCGCCATGTCTGCCTGGAAACCCACCGTGGCGGGGCAACCGACTTCCTCTAACAATCGCACCATGTGTTTCCAACCATGCATGCCGCCCCAGCAGATTTCACCTTCGGCTGCGAGTCGTTCGCCGTGATCTTCGGCCACCTTGGCGGCTTCCCGGAAGGTGGCCGCGATTTTTGTCGTGTTGCCCTGCGGGTCTGCGGCCCACTCGGCGACACCGCAGGCGGAGTCGATGCGGATCAAACCATGCGGGCGGATGCCGAGGTCGCGCAGTTTGGCGGCGATCCGGCATGATTTGCGGACTTGTTCGACGAATTGCGCGCGTTCCTCGGCGCTGCCCATAGCGGAGCCGCCGCCAGTTGGCGGCCACACCGGGGCGACCAACGATCCGACGACCAAGCCCCTGGCCTGGATTTTGTCGGCGAGCGATTTGATGTCGTCGTCGCTGCTGTCGATGGAGACATGCGGCTCGAACAGGAACAAATCGACACCATCGAACTTCACGCCATTGACATCGGTGCGGGCGGTGAGGTCGAGCAGCGTGTCGAGGTCGATGCAGGGATCGGCGTCCGGGCCGCCTTTGCCGACGAGTCCCGGCCACATCGCATTGTGGAGTTTCGGATAGTTGGGGTTCATGGTTTTGGTAGATAAATACTTAGACCTGCCAGGGTGAGCGCATGGCGCGGGAGCGCAGGCGGTTGGCCTCGTCATCGCCGGGGAACTCGGCCATGGCGAGATCGAACTTCAGGTTGCGTTGCAATTGTCCGCAGATGTCGGCGGCCAGGCAAACGCTCATGGCACGGAACATGACATCGGGGTTTCCCACCGTGAGTTCGCGTGACTTGACACAATTGAAGAAATCCCGCACATGGTTCATCGGCCGGTGGGTCCTGGCCGTGTAGTCGGCGAGCACCTTGGTGAATTCCGCTAACAATTTCGGCGATGAGGCATCGGGTTGCGAATAACCGTCGGCCGCAGCGAGCCAGCCGTCGGGACCATCGAAGCGCTCGCCACAACTGCCGTGCCAGTAGTTGCATTTTTCCCACACCGAACCGGCGCCCCGGACCAGAACCAGTTTCACGCCGTTGGACAAGCGCGTGACGATGGAATTGTCCGGTCCATCATAAGTGAACTCGATGGAGGAAACATGGGTCATATCGAGACCTGCCAATGTCTGGGCCACCGTGTGAGCGCCCCACATCGCGACATCGGTAGCCAAATCATAGAAATGATACCAGCCACTTCCATTGACATAGCCGCCGTTGTATGGCCGCCATGGACACGACCCGAGCCAGATGTCCCAATCCACTTCCTCTTTCGGCGGTTCCGGTTCGGCGGGCAGCCAGTCGCGGCGCAACCCGTCGCGCCAGCGAATGTCCGCGTAGGCGGTGTGAATCGGACCCAGGCGGCCGGTGCGGGCCATTTCGATGGCGAACACATGATTCGCCTCGCTGAGCCGCTGGGCGCCGGTTTGATAGATCCGGCCATAGCGGCGGGCGGTTTCCACGACCATCCGTCCCTGGGCCATGGTGAGGCAGGCGGGTTTTTCACAATAAACATCCTTGCCCGCCTGCATGGCGAGGATCGAGGCCGGGGCATGCCAGCGGTCGCCGGTGGCGATGAGCACCGCATCGATGTCGGTGCGCTCGGCGAGCAACTCGCGCATATCCCGGTAAGCCGCGCAATCCTTGTTGTTATATTTGCCGTTCACCGCATTCATGGCGGCCTCGCGGCTGCCTTTGCGCACGTCACAAACGGCGACGAACTGGACATCGGCCTCGCCGAGCATCCAGCCGAGGTCGCCGGATCCGCGGCCACCGACGCCGATGGCACCCATCACGATGCGGTCGCTCGGTGCCACCGCACCGCCGCGGCCCAGCGCCGAGGCCGGGATGATGTTGGGAACCGCGAAGGCGCCGCCTGCCACCAGCGCCCGCTTGAGAACCTGGCGCCGGCTCATGGGGGCTCCTGATAAGGTTGTTCCGGAAACGATGCTATCGGATTTTGAGTTCATGTTCTGTTATCTGAATTTCGGGAAATGATATTTCCAGGGATGCGATGGAGTTATGGCACACCCTATTTTTCATTTTCCATTTTCTTCAACAATGCCTGAGACCGCTCCACGACCGCCGGATTGTCTGCGGCGGCGGTCCGCACTTTTTCCAGGGTGCTTCTGGTGATGGCGACCTGTTGGTTTGGCTGCCGTTTTTCGGCGATGGCCATGACGGCCGCGACGGCTTCGCGTTTCACGGCGGGGTCATCGAGATAGGCGGCGGCGAGGTCGAGGGTTGCGGCGTCGGCCAGGCTGCCGAGCGTGCCGAGCAGCAGGAGCTTTTCCTCATTGCGTGTGATCAGGGGTGCCGCTTGCCGGCAGATGGCGGGTTTCTCCGGTGCGGGGAGATCTTTTCTGGCAGCCATTCCGAGGTAGCCGCGGAGGCTGAGGATTTTGTCAACCGGCGTGGTGGAGGTCTTGGCCAGATCCAACAACACGGGTACCGCATCAGCGGATTTCCAATCACTGAGCACCCGGATGGCCGCCGCGTGCACGTCTTTGTTAGGATCATCAACCGCAACACGGACCGCCTTGAGGGCCGCACCACCGCCGGCCACACACAGGGTTCTCAACAAGGCCTGCTTGACTTCAGGACCGGCCTTGGGCAGCGCCGCGACCAATTGCGGCACACAAGCTTGCTGTTGGGCCGGGACGCCGCAGATCGATGCGAGCGCCTTTTCCAGCGCACCGATCGCCGTTGCGTCAGTGGCCTTGACGATTTTGTCCAGGAGTCCCGCGAACTCGGCCTCGCCGCCCAATTCCGCATAACATTTGACCGCTGCGGATTTCACGGCGTCATTCTTGTCGTTCATGAGCTTCAGGAGTTGTGGCACGGCGGCGGTGATCCGGCGTTGGCGGACCATTTCGAGCATCTTCAGTTGGAGTGCGGGATCGGTGGAATCCAGCATCTTGAGTAGGCTCGCGTCCACCCCGGCACCCGGCAGGCCGGCCAACGTGGCCCCGGCCGTCTGTGCGACCTCGCCGTCCGGATCCTTGAGCAACTCGATCAACGTTCCCGCCGCCGTGGCATCGCCAATCTCGGCCACGGCCCGGATCGCCGCCACGCGTGCCGCCTTGTCACCCGCCTTGGTCAGACCGAGCAATGCGGGCAGTGCCGCGGCATCAACACGCTTGCCCAGCACATTGCATAACATCAGTTGCCGCTCGGCGGGCGCTTTTGCCAGTTCGTCAGCCAGTGCTTTCGTGACGCCGGCATCCTTCATTTCCATGGCGATGCGTTCGGCCGCCGCCACCAATCCGGGGTTGGTGCTGCGGAAGGCTTCTAACAACAATGGCAGGCCATCTTTTCCGCGGGTGAGGATCGCGCCACGCCAGGCACCTGTGAGCACTTGGTGGGGAGCGGATTTCAGATTGCGCAGCGAGTCATAGATGGCGATGGCTTTGGGCGCTTGGCTTTTCGCGGCAAGTGCTTCGGCACAGCGGAACAACCCCTCACAGATTGCGAGTTGATTGGCAGCGGGCGTAGCGGCAAGAGCCGTGCCGAGACCATTCGCGGCTTCCGCGGTGCCGATCTTACCCAAGGACCGTGCGGCCGCCTGGACCACACCGGCATCGGAATCCTTGAGGAAGGCGATCAGCGCCGGCACCGCCTTTTCATCATGGCGCACGCCGACACTGCCGATCACTCCGATCAACTGCAGCCCTTTGAGTTTTCCCAGCGCGTCACGGAACGTCGTATCCACTGCCGGACCCGGCACGGTTTCCAGGCCGTAGCGTGCCATGTGTGATAGCTTCTCATCGCCGAGCATGGCGGCCAGCGCCGGCACGGCATCGACCGTGCCGATGCGTGCCAATTCGCGGCAGGCATCGGCCTTCTGGGTATATTCCGCGTTCGACGTGAGGACGGCGATGAGCTTGGCCTCCTGCTCTTTGGCAGGGGTTTGGGCGAGCGACGCATGGACTCCACCGCACCACAGTGCGGCCATCAGGGTGATCTTCAGTTTGGTTATTGACATGGCAGTGTTTTCTTTGAGTTGGAAATGAATGTTAGATGATCCACGGTTCGCGCATGGCGCGTGACCGCAGGCGGTTGGCTTCCGGGTCGTTGATGAATTCGGCTTTGAGTGGATCGAACTTCACGTTGCGTTTGAGCCACATGCAGATGTTGGCGGCATGCACGGTGGACATCGACCGGTACATGACTTCGGCATTCGCCACCGTCTGGCGGCGGGATTTGATACAGTTGAAGAAATCGCGCACATGGTTCATCGGGCGTTGCGTGCTGGCCATGTAATCCGCGACAACTTTCTTGAAATCCGCCAGCAATGCCGGCGAGGAGGCATCCGGTTGGGAATAACCGTCCGCAGCGGCGACCCAGCCATCCGGGCCGTCGAAGCGCTCGCCACACGAGCCATGCCAGTACTTGTCACCGCGCGACAGGACCATCTTCACACCATTGGCGAAGGTGGTGACCATGCCGTCGCCCGTCGGGTTGTCCACATATTGGTAATCGACGGGCGAGGTGTTCAAGGTATCGATGCCGGCTTGTGCCTGGGCAAAGGTATGGGCGCCCCATTCGCCGATGCAACTGGTGTGGAAATCATAATACCCGCGCCAACCGCCGCTCACATAACTCGAATTATAGGGGCGCCACGGGCACGGGCCGAGCCAGATATCCCAATCGACATCTTCCTTGGATGGTTCCGGTTGCGCGGGTTTCCTGTCATAGCTCATGATGGCGGCATCCCATGGCGCGATGTGGGCGTAAGCGGTATGCACCTTGCCCAAGCGGCCGGAGCGGGCGGTTTCGATTGCGAACACGTGATTCGCCTCGCTGAGTCGCTGGGTTCCGGTCTGATAGACGCGGCCGTATTTGCTGGCGGTGTCCACCACGGCCTGGCCTTCGGCGATGGTCATGCACGAGGGTTTTTCGGAATACACATCCTTGCCTGCGCGCATGGCAAGGATGGCGGCCAGCGCGTGCCAGTGGTCGCCGGTGGCAATCAACACGCCATCAACGTCCGTGCGTTCCGCAAGGAATTCGCGCAGGTCCCGATGCATCGTGCAATCCTTGGTTCCATACTTGCCGTCGATCATTTTTTTGACCGCTTCGCGCCGTTCTTTCCTGATGTCACAGATGGCGACAAACTGGACATCGGGTTCACCCATCATCCAGTTCAAGTCGGAGGTGCCGCGGCCGCCGATGCCGATTCCGGCCATGACGATGCGCTCGCTGGGGGCCACCGCGCCGCCGCGGCCCAGAGCCGACGCGGGAATGATGCAGGGAATGGCAAAGACCGTGCTTGCTGCCGCGCTTCTTTTCAGAAACTGACGGCGTGAGAGGGATGATTTCATGTTAGATCGGATTGTGGGTTGTCATGGTTTGGCGGCTTGTTTGAATTCCTTGAGAAGGATGTTTTTGAACTGCACTTTCATCGGGGGGCCCGGGTGCATTTGGAGGGCGATGATGCCGCTTTTGGCGGCGGTGCCCGCATCGTTGTCGGTGATCTGGCACATCAGCACGCCATTGACATAAAGCGTGATGTCGGGACCGCGGCAGATGATCCGGTATTTGTTCCAATCCTCTTTTTTGAAATTCTTGAGCAACTCGGCGGAATCCCCGAGTTTCGCGGTTTCCTTCTTGCCGTCGCCGGTGATGGTCACTTTTTGGCCGCGTTCGGCGATCAGTCCGCGCTGGTGATGATAGACATAGCCGACCAGGCCGCCGTCGCCGGTCATGTCCGCCTGATAGCCCCAGGTGTCCCAGTTGGGCCGGGTTTCCGAGCGGATTTGGACGCCGGAATTGGCGGAGACGCTCAGCTTGAAATCGCAGGTCAGCTCGAAGTCCGCCGGTTGTCCGCCTTTCCAGATGAGGTAGTTGCAGGCGGTGCATGGTTTTTGGGCGGTGCTTTCGGCGGTCAGTGCGCCGTCCACGACGTTCCACCATCCGGGCGCACCATCCCAGCCGCTGAGGTCCTTGCCATTGAACAGGCTCACTCCGTCTGCGGCCGGCGGGGGAGGGGAGTCGCCAGCCGCCGCTTCAGCCGGCAGGAAACACGGCAGAGCAAGCACGCAGGCGACCAGGGCACCGCAATTCAGGAAGGGTCTTGGCGTGATCGGGGTATTCGATGGATAGGACATGATCTACCCGTTACTGGTGTGTGGCAGCGGATTTATCAGTTTTTTTCCGCTGGCCTCACACCCGGATCGGCAGGACGAAGAATGGCATGCCTTTGCGGAAGAACTCGCGCTGCAGGCCGAACACCGTGAAGTTGTGCAACAAGCGGGTGATATGGGTTTCGTATTCGAACACGAGTTGTCCGCCGAAGAACGTCGAGTTCGGATAGGTGTCCGCCAGCTTGCAGCCGACCGACAGCGCGGTGCTGAGGATTTCCGAGCCGATGACGCTGCGTGATTCCGCCTGTATTCCGCGGGCGATCATGCAATCGGCATATTTGCGGACATCGCCACCGACATCGTTTTCCAAGTGGACGAGTTCTTCGGCGCCCTTGAAGTTGCCGGCATCTACCACGCCGATTTCCACGAACACGAAATTCTTATAGACGCCGGGAAACATCCTGACCACGCCGAGGGTGGTGTGGACACCCAGGCCATTGAAGCCATTGACAAAGATCACCGCGGTTTTGGCATTCGGATCGAGCGGTCCGGACACCTGGTTCTTCGATTTCGACTCGGCGCTGAACACCTCGAGCAAATCATCCAGGCGCGACAAGCTCTGGCGTGTCTGTTGGTAGTGGTTGCGGATGAAGAACGCCACTGCGATCAGGAATCCCGTCACCACGATGGTGACCCAGCCGCCTTCGTGGAACTTGATGATGCTCAGCGCCACCAGGATCGTGGCGGTCAGGATGAATCCGATCGTGTTGATCGCCAGTTTCCGTTTCCACGCGGGTTCGATGGCGCGGTCGTTCCACCAATGGCGGATCATGCCGAGCTGGCTCAGCGAAAACGTGATGAAGACGTTGATACTATATAAAACCACCAGCCACGACACCGCGCCGCGCGAAACCAGGATGAGCACGAAAGCCGCGCCACCCATGAGCATGATCCCGTTGTGCGCCACGAAGCGGTCGCTCAATGACGCGAAGCGGGCGGGGAACCAACGGTCCAATGCCATGTTGGCCAGGACGCGCGGTCCGTCGAGGAAACCGGTTTGCGCCGCGATGAACAACAGCACCGCCGCCGAGGCCATTGATACCACGATGAATGTCTGCGCCGCGCCATGTGGCCAGGTTTCGGTGATTTGGCCGAAAAGAATGGCATTGAGCGTTTTGCCTTCCTGCGGCACCGTGTGGAATAGCAGATAGGAAAACAGCAGTCCGCCCACCATCAGGGCGAGAGATATGCCCATATAGATCATCGTGCGTTTGCCGGTGGCCACCCGCGGTTCGCGCAGGATCGGCAGACCGTTGCTGACAGCCTCGATTCCGGTATAACTGCCCGCACCCAAACTGTAGGATTTCAGCAATAACAACATGATGCCGTAGGTGCCCAAATTGGAATGGGACTCACCCAGTTCGCGGGTGGTGCTGGCGAACACGGACGAGGCGTTTCCAAGATGCGTGTAAAGACCATACAAAATCATGAATCCGTGGGTGGCCAGAAACAGGAAAAACACCGGCACCCACACCATCACCGATTCCTTGACGCCGCGCAGGTTGAGCACGGTCAGCAGCACCGCCGCCGCCAACGCCACATGGAGTTTCCACACCAACCAATCCGGCGGCAACACCGAGAACAACTGGTCGGCACCGCTCGAGATGGAAAGCGCGATGGTCAGCACGTAATCCACGATCAGCGCACAGCCCGAAACCACCCCGGCCGTCGGCGATAACAATTTGCTCGCCACCAGATAGCCGCCGCCGCCGCCGGGAAAGCAGGCGATGATTTGCGAGTAGCTCGCGCAGATGATGACAATCGTCATCACGGTGGCCAGCGCGATGAATGGCGCGAGGGCCATGTGGGAACCCAGGGCCCGGATCGATTCCTCTGGGCCGTAACAGGACGAAGATAGCCCGTCCGCGCCGAGGCCCACCCATGCCAACACGGCGACGAGCGAGAGTTTGTGGAAAATCCCGTGATCGGTGATGTCCCGGGCTTTGCCGATAAAGAGATTTTTAAACCAATTTCCCTGGTTGTTATCTGATGGATTCATGGATACCGTGCTGGGCGCGCGGACGGACACCGATTCGTGACTGTTCGTTTGCCTGATTTCGCGGGAAACCGTCACCACCCGTTTCCGGGAGTCAACTGTTGCCCTTCCATTACGCCTGCGAGGTTAGCTGACGGGCTGGAGCATGGAAGTGCTCCCTGCGAACGGTTACCCGTTCCGTGCGCCCCGTCCCTGGGTTGCCCCAGGGAGTTCGGTTCCCCCGTGCCATCCCTCCGGATGAGAAATGACTTCGGCTGCTGTGTTGTGCGGGCGCAACATCCACCCGGCTGGCCGGTTTGCAAGCAAAAATCAGTCACAACCCGTATTCCGCCGCCAGAAACTTCGAGCGGTCGGCCAGCGCGAGTTGTTGGGAAATGAAGTCGCCTTCATTCTCTGGCATGTCGTCGAGAGCGTCGCGCATGGTATCGAACCAGATTGTTTCGTTAGGGGCGATGCGGAGTTTGCCTTGTTGGTGGGCGCCTTCTAACAAATCTACGGCCTTGCGGGCGACGGCCACGCCGGCATGATAGTGCGTATCGCAACCGACCAGCGTGCGCGCCAGTTCCATGGCGGATGCGGGCGAGATGATGAACGCCTGCGGATCGGTCGCCACGTCGGATTCGACGAGCCATTGCTGGAGTTGGCGGGCGGCGTCCTTGCCGCGCGAGCGCGCCGTGTTCATCAGGCGGCAATCGTAGGCGAGTTGCTCCATGTAACAGGTCGGCGCCATCCCGCCTAACAGTTTGATATTCTGGACGCTTTCATTGGACCAGGTATCGCAGCAGGCGGCGGCGAGGTTGCCCATCGGGCTGAGGTGGGCGCAGGCCGAGGATTTGCCTTCCATGGCCATCGGGAATCCGGTGATCGCCTTGAGGATGGGATTCTCATAACCGCAATCCTTGCCCGGGCCGACCGCGCCGCATTCGTAGGCCACCAGGGATCTAACAGCGGTGACCGCGCGCACCACCGCGGCAAACACCCGCGGGATCATCTTTTGTTCCGCCAGCACCATCGCGGTGTTGCCAAACCCGCAGGCGGTGTCGCCCGCGCATTTCGCGCCGTGTTTGACGGCGATTTGTTGGAGATGGGTCCACAGGAACCGCATGTCGCGCTCGCCCAGAATGCACAGCGAAAATATGCTGCCGGCCAGGTCGCCGTTGACCAGCGCCTCGTCGTGCAACTCCTTGCCGCCCACCGATTCGATGCTCAACAACTCCGCGCCCGCTGCCGCCGCGCCCTCGAACAATTCCAGCATCGCCTCCCAATAACGGCCGCGCCGCATCAGCGGCGGCCGCTCGAACTCACGGTTGTCATTGGGCGTCATGCGCAGCACGCTCAACAACCCGCTGCGGTCCCGCTCGCGCCGCATCCCATCTAACAAAACATGGGCGATTTCCAGTCCCCATGCCGGGTGTTCGGTCATCGGCGGCAATGTTTCGAATTCGATCACCACACCGGGCACTTCCAGATCCGCCGCGCGGCGTAATGCGCCCTCGATGATCTGCTCATAGTTGCGCCGCACCTCGCCCATGGTCCCGCCATTGATCGCCATCGGCGGCAGCGTGAAGTTGAGTTCCGGATAGACCGTGCCCCCTCCGATGACCATGCCGCTGCGCGTCGTCACGGGATTGGGAGCATGCCCGAAGATCAGTTCGGACGGGTCGGAAATGGCGAGGGATTGGTAGTACATGGTGGGGGTTGTGTTGGAGTGATGGTTGCTTAAAAAACGATCGTTAATTCAGTAAAATCAGAGGTTCCTGGCGTTTTGGAAAAGAGTCATTGAACTCGTGGGTGGTGGTGTCAGTCCTGCTGGAGGAAGGCCTCCACTTTCGCCCGGATGGAATTCTCGCAACCGGGCACGCTGAGGATGTCGCACTCGCTACCCAGAATGAACGGATGACCGGCCTCGCGCATCCGCAGGGTCAGGTCGGCGGAGAGTTGGCGCACCCGCGCCACGCTGACCAATTCGTCGGAGTAGAACTGTTTGGTGGGCAGGTTGCCATAGAGCACGGTGGACTTGGGCACCAGCGCGGCGTCTTCCCACAGGTGGCGCGAACTGCCCAGGCTC
>Ga0209697_10006737_pt1 | contig 13768 bp, 14 predicted proteins | sample AliMusrvi5mmetaG_FD_184115 | JGI IMG/M metagenome (GOLD analysis project Ga0209697, IMG submission 184115) | Freshwater lake bacterial and archeal communities from Alinen Mustajarvi, Finland, to study Microbial Dark Matter (Phase II) - Alinen... | ecosystem: Environmental > Aquatic > Freshwater...
CACGGCGAGCCTCGCGGCCAGCGGTCCCGTGGCTCATAGCGCAGGCTGCGGTTGGTCGGATCGTACATTGCCAACTCGTTTCAGGTGGACTATCATGCGTATTGAAACGACTGCCCGAAAACGGTGATTAAGGCATCCCAAGGCGACACGATCATGGCTCCCAATATCGGACCCTCCAACCAAGCCGAGGCAAAGTCCGTGCAGTCGGACGTGACGGTCGTCATGGCAGGGAGTGCGCCGCCGGAGCAGCCTCAAGCGACCGTCAAGGCGGTTGGTCGCCTCTCCTTAACGAGAAACGCCCCCACCTCCAAGCCCATGCCGCAGCAAGCGTTGCCTCCTCTCACAACCCAAGCCTCTACCCTCTTTCAGTCCGTCGTGGCCTTCGTGGGCGACGGCTGCGGCATCGTGGACGACACAACCTATCAGCGGCGTCTGGATATTTGCTGCAAATGTGACCGCCTCAGCGGCAACCGTTGCGTGGCCTGTGGCTGCTTCATCTATGTCAAAGCCCGAGGGCGTATCTTCCACTGTCCGATTGGGCGGTGGTAGTAGGGATCGCCCCGTCCCCCCTTGCCCTCGGTGGTGCGGGCGACGCTCATGATTCGCATGTGCTGTCACGGCAGGTGTTTCCCGAACCAAGGTAGCATCGTGCTGCCTTGATCCTGGCTACTCTTCCCAGAAAATGCGACCCAATCACGCGCCGCAAATGCCTGTGGTTTTGCAACTAAGCGAATAGAAGCCACCCACAGTTCCTCCATGACAGTCATCGGCTCTGCGTCCCATGCCGTGTCCGTTCTGGAGTGCGTTGGAAGAGTACTGGCGGTCAGTCCACGACGTGCTTCTGCTGAGCGTGCGAGGCAAACTCACCAGCAGCGTTACTGGTTGGCACAACGAGCCTTCGCCGTCCGTCCACACTCACATCGAAATTGCCAGCCCGCTGCCCTATCTCGACCTCTTCGGGACGGCAGTTGGGTCGTGATGACATGCCAATCACCAAGATGCGACATTTCCTGACCTGCCTTGGCTGGAAAACCTTCCACGATGGGCGAGGAAAGGACGGTCGCTGGTGTGTCTGTGCCGCCAGTTGCGGCCACACCGTAATCGCCATCGCCGACACGCGGGAGGAAGCCTGGTCGGCGGCTTGTTCGACGGCTTTGGATGTGACGGCGCCCAGCCTGCGAGAACGCCGTGAGGGGCGGTCTTGAACTTGGGGTCTCAAAGGGCGCTTAGCCAAAAAGTTGGCTAAGCACGAGAGAGCGGGGAGGAACTCCTGCTGTACCGGATACATAAAGCTTCCACAAGCAGCAGTTAGCATGTATTTCTTCTTCAGGTCGTCGTTGACGATTACCTTTTCCACGGCATCATCTACGGCGGCAATTACCTTCTTGTCCACTAAATGGGTGGCGGCATCGTCCAAGAACGCCACCTTTTGGAAACCCGGCGCCCTAATGATCGGCTCCAGGGTGACACCCCGCTCCGTGCAAAACTGCGTGGTTTCGTCAATGGCGTGTTGCAATGCCGTGATAAGAGCATCCTTGGCTTCCACGGGCGTTTCCCCAGGCTTCACGCCGCCGCCCGCTGCCGAGCCGTAGATCGCCAAGGCTTTCTGCAAATCCCGAAATACCCCGACATAATCTACGATCAGGCCGTTGTTTTTTTTCCCGAAGACTCTGTTGGCCCTGGCGATAGTCTGCATCAGGGTGTGGTTTCGCATGGGCTTGTCCAAGTAGATCGTAGACACGCAAGGAGCATCGAAACCCGTGATCCACATGGCGCAAACGAAAACGATGCGGAAAGGATCGTCGGCAGTCTTGAACTTGGTCTCCAAGTCCTCTTTTGCCATGCGGGTAGCGTAGGAAGATCAATCCCAGGACGGGGACCGAGTATTTAGACGATTTCAGCCTGGAATTCGCCCGCAGTTCGTCGGCGGAATCCCAAAGACGGTTTTCAATATCGCTGTGATTGTTGGGCATGTTATAAGTGAACTCTTCTTTTCGTCAGTTGGACTTCGGCGTGGGTGTTATTCTGCCACGGGTTGAATGTACCGCTGGAATCGAGCGTTGCCTCTGGCGATTCTCTGTATCGTGGTCTTGTCCACCCCGATCTCCGTGAGAAGGCAGACCTCTAGCAAACATCGCATCGTTTCAGTCAGCGCGTACAAGTCCCCATCCTTCATGGCTTGTTCTTCAAGCCGCTTGTCGTAATGGGTCAGGTAGTTCCTTGTATTCGTAACGTCCTCAACGAACGCCTTTTCATCTGGAACCGTCACGCCCGCCTGCGTCCCGCATTGCTCCAAAATGTCCTTCAGTCGCTTCCGCAAGCTGAACTCATGCAGGTAGTTGAGTTTGTTCTTTAGAGAGGATCGGAAATCCTTGGCAAGCGACTGTGGAATGGCTGCCGCCAAAGTAGCCTTGGTTACTTCCCATTCCTCGTCATCAACGTACTTCGCAGGTTTGGTGCGCCGATGGTACGTTTCCAGAGCTTGGCTGAAACTGAGGAACTTGTGCCCCAAGTACATCGACGTATTGGTGAGCGTGCCAAAGAAAAGGTCGTAAACGGGTCTTAGGAGAGCCGCTTTGCCGAACCAAGCCCGTAGGTAACGCTCGAAATCGGGCAGAATGCTTTTCAAGAAGAATAGGACTTGTAAGCGAGACAACGATGATTCGGGTTCGGGCTGCGCGGACAAATATACTGAGAGCTTTTCGGTGTATGGTTCGCCATCTGCCAGAAGTCGAACGGCGGCTGGGCAAGTCGCTTGCATTTCTCTAGGGTGAATTCTCTGCCCCATCGCCAGCATGATGAAGTTGTAGGCATGATACTGCTCGTTCTTCCAGAGCGAAAGCAGCGGGGTTGGGTTGGATGGCTCAATGACGATGTACGGCGTGACGGTCACTGAGCAGCCCTCAACCCCCATGTGGTTTTGCCATACTGCCTTTACCGAAACCTTGGTGGTGTCGATTTGTGCCGTGATCGGATGAGAGATGCCGTAGCGTAATTGATAATTGTCAAATCCGCCGTCCACAACGGGTGGCCCATCTTCCTCAAACTTCAGAAGGTCGGCCCATTCGTCAAGATACCAATAATTCACCCCGAGGCGATCACAGAGGATGTCCTCAACGCGAGAAAAATGCCAGCCTTCAACTGCGAAGCCTGCCACAAATGACGTTTCAACGGCGGTAACGGTGCTTTGACGGATATGTACGCCCGCGTTGAAACACTCGCACAGGGTAAGATGCTTCCCTTCGGTAGTATTTCCGAGAATGATCGGCACGGTGCGGCCAATGGAATCGTCTTTGGTCACTTGGCTGCGATCTTTGAGTGAACCGATCAATACCAAGGAAAGACCGTCCTTGGAGCCATACGTCAGCGTGCCCGAGACTCGCCGCTCAGGGTTCTCAGGCAGCCACCATTCGCCTTTCCGTTCAAACGGCTTCATAACTCCACTCGCTACAATGTTCGCGTTTGCATTACTGTCCGCTTCGATCAGCCCATCAAGTGATCGGCCACTTCGTAGCCCTTTCCCGTGACGGCAAAAACCGCGTCTTGATGCCACCGATCCTCGATTAAGCCGTGAGCAGCCAAGTCTTTGAGAGCCTGCGCCCACCGCGCTGTCGATCTCGGGTTTCCATGCTCGATAAATTCACGTCCGTTCGTCTGGATACTCTGGCCGTGCATCGTGCGGTTGTAATACACATTCCCATTCGCATCCTTCAACGCCTCAATCAAAAGCTCCCGAGCGTCATTGGATAGATCACCCCCCGCTTCCTGTTTCGATCTTTCATCCCTGTGCAACGAAGTCTGTGCGCTGCCTACCGTTCCCTGCTGAATCTGCGATCCAGACTCTTGCCCGATGTTGAGGATATTCGTCGTCTGATTCACTAAAGGTGCAACAGAACCGCATGAACCACTTGTCAGCCAATCATAGAATGGTTCATTGAGCCTGTATGCGGCACTATCTCCATCATTGTGCTCAGTAGTGAGCGCGCCCGATCCTGCCAGGATTTCCAACATTCGGCCCACGTCAGGCGAATCATCGTCGTTGAACTCGACCCATCTTCCACGACCAGCGAATACGTACCCTACTTTTCGCTTCCACCCGATGTCTCGTACCAAAGGGTCTTCCATCAGCATTTCACGCAATCGAGATAGCAGCCCTGGAACCTTCTTCTCAAGACCGTCGAACATTGTCGTTACCTCTACACCAAAGAACCAATGACTGAATCGCCGTCACAGTGAAACCCGCCCTGCCGTATTACATGAAACACGAAGGCCGTAGCGTTCGTTGCCGCAAGTGCCTGATCTTGCTTCTTGTTGGGGTTGTTCTTGTTCTCGCCCCAATCGCAGATTCCCTTGACCATGATCCAGTCGATCTTTCCTTTGTACGCGGAGGCGTACAACCCTGCGGCTTCCATTTCGCCACCAATGGCTTCGGGCTCAAAGGACAATAACTGCCGCTTGAAGGAGGGAGAATCTACGAGCTTGTCGCCAGAGAGAATAAGTCCGAGGTGAACTGTGGCAACTTTCCATCCCACCGATCCCGCATCGAATCGGTCGAGCAGGCGGGGAGATGCAGAGACGCGGTCGCCGCGTGGAGAGATCGTGACGGCCCCTGGCGTTGTTTCCGTGACCCGCTGGCACTCGTAGCAAAGCACTTGGCGGGAGACCAAAACATCGCCTATCTTTTGACGCTCTTGGTCGATTCCAAAGGCGATACCTACCATCACGATTGCGGAGGGCGACAAGGCATGAATCGAATCGTGGATCGTTACGAGCGAACCCATTGCCCCGCCTGCACCCATTCCCGTCTTCACAAGCAGGATATCGCACCCTCCATGAGTCCCGAGGTCAAAATAGGTGTGATCGCCGTAGAACCGCTGTGCGGGAATCACCGCCTTGCCGTCAAAGGCGACCGAAAGCACAGCATCACGCTCGGCATCGGTGGCAACCGTGAGCAAGACCACTGACCGATCCGAGTCACGTCGTTGCCTCGCTTGGCGAGCCACCGACTCCACGGTTGTTTGTGTGCTACCGACCGTTCCTTGCTGAATTTGCGAATGGGACACTTGCCCGATGTTCATTATGTTCACAGTCGGGGGCGGCGGTGTGGAACGGTCGTGGTCGAGGTCGGCGACATAATTGCAAGCCGCGCCCTTAATGGAGATCAGCCCGTCCAATGTCACTTCTTCGAGAATTCCCAGGCTCTCGAATCGAGCGATCAGCCGCGTATATTGGTCAGGCTGAAGGCCATTTTCTTTCATAATCTCATCAGGCATGGCGGAACCGAAGCCGCCGCCAGCAACGAATCGGCGTTCGAGATATCGCAAGACCCGCCCTTCAATTGCGTTGAAGTTCATGTCGATGTCCCGTGTTCTGTCAGTCGCCCAGCAGCTTTTTGATACCCTCGATAATTTCAGCGGCAACTATGCTCCCCGTGGTGCCTTCGGCAATGCTACTGACGGAACGGAGGCACTCATTGATGATCTCCATTTTGGGACGAGGCGACGATACCTGAGCTTCAATAGTGGCGATGTCGCTTTCAACCGCCCGCTCATCATCGTCGGCCAAGTCGCAATCGGGGAGCTTCGTCTTCAGGTTGTGGACTAACTGCGATACGGCCTGCAAGTCTATCAAGGAGAACGATCCTGATTGGGTGCTGCCCACCGTGCCTTGCTGAAACTGCGATCCTGTCACTTGTCCGACACAAACGATGTTTATGGGCGGGGCGAGAGCGGCAGCAATGCGAGAGGCGGCTTCCTTCTCTTGCGGCGAAAAACTCATGCCGTCACCGAGAATGCCATCGCTTTCAAGTTTGAGGCTCCATTGGAGGACTTCGTTTCTAACTGCATCCAAAATACCCTGCGTATCGCTTCGCTGTACCATTACGGTCGGAGGAAACGGGCAGTTTGTGTCGTGCATCAGCTTGTATTCCATCTCCGCGTTAAATGGCATAAGAAGATCACCCTTGGTTTCGTCGGCTAACAATGCTGCCAATGATGCCACTCCCTGCCGCACGCGACGAGTCGAAAAAGCCTCCGCAGCGTCATCGTGGGCAAACACGCAGGGCATCCACCGTCGGTTGACTGGATTCCAAGCCACGACCCGTCCACGTATTACTCGATAAGGTGGCAACTCCGACTGGTAGCCATTAAGCTCACTCTCGACCCAACTCTTAAACTGCGCCAGATTTAGTTTCGCGGCGACAACCAAAGCCTTGCGTAGCAGATCGGTCAGTGGCGTGGCCGAATCCATCGCTGCCCGTTGCAATTCAAGAACCAAGCCCGTCATGGCAGGCCCTCCGAGGCGATATTGGGGAATAGAGGGACCAAGTTCATGCTGCCCGCTTTGAACTTTGTAGCAAGGTATCGCGGGACACGGAATTCGACTTTGGGGAAATGCATTTCACTTTCTCCGTCAACCGCCCAGCAGCTTATTTATGCCCTCGATGATACCTGCGCCAGCGATGCCCTCCACAATGTTCCTGACCGTTCGGAGGCACTCCTTGATAATCTCCATTTTGGGGCGAGGCGACGAAGTCTGGGCTTCGATGGTGGCAATGTCGCTTTCGACAGCCTGCTTATCTTCGTCGGCCAATCCTAAATCGGGCAGCTTCGTCTTCAAGTCTTGAATCAACTGCGCTACCGCCTGCATGTCCATCGAAGAAAACGACCCCGATTGGGTGCTGCCCACCGTGCCTTGTTGGATTTGTGCGTTGCTCACTTGCCCAATGTGAAGGATGTTTATGGGGAAGTGCGTCGTCGGCTTGTTCGGTTCGGCCAGGGCTGCCTCAATCTCGACGACACCCTGGTGCGTCAATGCGACGGCTGGCCCACTGACACCCGTGATTAGCCGCTCGCCGCGTAAGTAGAGCGAAGTCTGTTCTTGCTCGTTATCGGTTAAACCTAATGCTTTGGCAATTTCTTGTTCCGCAACATACTGGAGGGTACTGCCCCCAGTCGTTTCGTAGAGATACTTCAGGAAGAGGAATCGTTGTCGCTGACGTTGCTGTACCACGTTCATAGCATGTTCTCCCGTGCCATCGTTATCTCCGCGCGCACTCCGTTTCCCTCGGTTGTACCTCCGATGGTGGTTTAGTGGAGTGGTTTAATCGCCATTTTACCCCCTGCGGGGGCCTACCGCAAGCAAGGGCAAAATCAATAAGTTCTTTTCCGCCATAGGGTTGCTTCATTTTTGGCAAGTCTGGCAAAGGCTGACGGCGAAAAACGCTGCTTTCACTATTTTCGCCATTCTATGGACGACTAGCCAAAGCATGTCCACCCACTACGAAATTTTGTGGGGAGGGCGGTGGAGACCGCACATGCAAATAAGGGATAGATTCGGTTCATCGGGAACGAGGCCGAACCGCATGAATCCATCCAAGACGCCGCCGCATGAGAAAGGTGGCGGCCTAGCGGATTGACCTGCGAGTGCATCTTGCTTATTCTGCGTGGTTTCATTTATGGTTCCCCTAGCAGAAATGCAAATGGCGCATTCCTGGACATGAGTATCGACGAGGGCTGGTGGCGGACTGCTACATGTCGCTGCCGGGCTTTCCGCACTGAAAAGCCGGTCGACTCGGCGCCCTGCGAGGGGCTGGAGGAGACAGTCGAAGTTCCCTCGCGGTAATCTCGGAATCTCTTGCGGGAAAACCCCTGCGGCTCGCCGCTACAGGAAGAGACTCCCGAGAAGATCATGTGGGAGAGCTCGCCGATTGGTAACTATGGTCGGTGGCATTCTGGGCGGAAACTGAAACTGCCTTTGAGCAGGGCGGATTCCGAATCCCGTTCCATTGGTCAGTGAAGGTCAACGCAATGGTAATGCTAGGCTGCCAAGCAGCGGCAGATCGCGGGCGCACTACTACTGGGCGGGTACCACGTGCGACCGCAGGACGACCGCCAATTCCAGGACTATGTTCAACGTAGAGAATCCTCGCCCCTCGGGACAGCAAAGTGCTTTCCAAGCTCCTCTGCCATCGCAAGCACGTCTTCGCAGAGCCTCTCAATGTCATCGCCATAGGCTCGCTGTGGCCGCCGTCGGACCTCTCGCGGCTGCTTCATCTGTAACAGCGAGGGCAATTCCGCCTTTTCGACATCTAAGACAACAGGCAAGACTCGACCCCGCTTCAGTTCGATCTCGTCCTGAAACTTCTTTCTCCACTCGGCCTCGACCCAACCTGACTTTAGGCTGTCCTTGGAAACAATGACGATCAACACATCACACCTCGCGAGTCCCTCCTCCACCGCTTGCTGGACCCATTGCCCGGCGCGCACCCTCCATTTGTCATACCACACGTCCACGAAAGCACCCTTGGAGGAAAGGTTGTTCTCAAGTGACAACGCGATTTTCTCAGCAATAGGTCGGTCCTTTGACGTATATGAAAGGAAAACTCGCAAGAGCTCACCACGAAGAACAGAGGCGTAATCGTCGCGCCAAGCGTAGCCATCGCCGATCAGCACCCGTGAGATGCGATAGCGAGGATTGTACCTTTGTGCCAGTGAATGGAGCGATGGATGAATAAAATAGAAGGGACTATCGGGCAGTATCTCTTCCATGTCCCAGTCGAAATCGTAAGGCTTTCGAAAGGATTGCACGGCTCTGATACTACTGGCATCAGCATTGACGCTACCCAACAACCCGATGTTGTACAGTTCGCAGAACGGATGAACATTGCGCCCGGGCCAGACGCCGTCTCTCTTGAGAACCTCGTTGAATTGCCTTGATATCCTACCAAGCATGGTTCTCGTCAGGACATTCCTGAAGATCATCTTGAACAGGCATGCCAAATTATGCTCTGCTTTCAGACAACTGAGGAACATGTTCATCTCGCCGAGCAGATAGTCCTGGCAGATCTCGGTTGCCGTACAACGATTGATCGTCTCTCGGAATCGTTCCTCGCGTTCCGGCGGTTGCATCGTCTTGCCGTCGCCGCAGTGTCGCGAGATTTCATTTCCCACAACCATGAAGCTCCGCGGAGTGGGGATGACATGGCGGTATGTGTAATCGAAAATGTCTTCCTCATGGCTGGCGTATTCGTTCTTAATACTCCTCATGCCGACAAACTCGATGAGAGATTGCCTTTGCTCGAAGAAATGCACGCTCTTGTCAAGGAGCTCCAAGAGGTCTTTTGGGGTGTACTTCAGCATCAGCATGGAGCCGAAAATTGCCTGACGGTTCTCGTCCCGGAAGGCGGCATACGCTTCTTGCCGGATAGACGTGTACACCTTGATATGCGGATTGTGCCTCGAAATCTCCCAAGCGGCAAGCAACAAACCAAGTTGCCCTTGGATCCAGATATCGAGGTCATCGGGATAGGTCTCGCGGAGAGCTTGGTCGAAGCTGTCGATAAAAACGCATACGCCGCTGCGCACGTAGCGAGTGTAAAGGTTATAGACGGGTTGCATCGCAAATCGGCGGACCTTCTGCAACTCGGCGACGCTTCCTTGAAGAAGTCGAACAAGCAGATCCGAAGGATTGGGTTGCTTGCGCGGCTGGCCGTGAATCGCGTGATTAAGGTCGTCACTCAAATCGTTATCGAGGCCCAGGTCTCGGAGCAGCGATTCAGCTTCGTGAATGGTACCAGAAAAAACGTCTTGAAGGGGGAAGTTTAGAACAATCGACAGCGTGATGCTGATTTCCCAAAGATCCTTCCAGAACTGTCTATCTCGCATACTCTTGGTCGCCGCAATGGGGAGAGAACTCGGGATATGCACGTAATCCAGCGACTTGTTCTGCGGCAGGACGAAAACGCCACTTGAACCTCGGCCAGATTCCATCACGTCGCGCTTGTAGCGGAGAAGAAGCGTCTTCCCCATTCCTTTCGAGGCAACGATCCAGAAGACACGATCCCCGGTCAAAAAATCGTGAATTGACCTATTCACAAAGACGTTCTCGACAGAAAGAACGCCGAGGCGTTCCGCATCAGTCACCCAAATGCCCATGGCAAATACTCCTCATTGAAACGAGTTACCAATGCATGTCAAATGCATGCTTAAAGAGGAAGATCGGCGACCATCGCTTTTACGCGATAAACGTAGCCTTTCCCTTTAGGACGAGAAAACGGCGAAGCTCACGAGCCGCTTCAATTTCGAGATCCTTCAGGACCGCAGAGCGGTGCTCCATCGTGCCGCCCGGCAGCAAAAATAGTTCCCGCAGCTCACCCACACGAGTGACATACTCTTCATAGGATTCAATTTCTTCCGGCAAGGTTAATCCGGTTCGATAGGCTCGTACGGATGCGCTGAGGACCGCAAGAACCAGGGCCGCTGCGAAAAGCCACGTGTGCCATGTCTTGGTGTCCTCGATTAGCCGCAGGGAGTGAGCAAGCAAAACCACGAGCTGGGCCGCGGGCGCAAGCACCGCAAGCAGCAAAGTAATGCTTGCGACCGATTCTGCCCAATGGTGGTGCTCGCGGGCTGACAAGGCTGCGGTGGGACTTTCGTGTGCGATTTTCCTCCGCGAGTACTGGGCTTGATGATTGAACCGCAATGTTGCGAGGGCACAGGACACTCGTCCCTCTATGTCTGGATCCCGATATGGTGTCACAGGATGGAACATTCTTGCTGGAGCGGCTGAATCGTGAAGGAAATCATCCAGAGAGCCTGCGCCGCTTTTCAGGTTTTCTGTAAACTCGCGCCATCGGCGTGTGAGTTCATCCGTCGCGTTGTTCGGTGCCCCGGGTTTGCCTGAGATGATCACTGTGCTCGGTGTCTTTGCCAACCCCTCGACGAGTTCGCCATCCAAGAACAACTGGAAGTGCCATTGTCTGATTCTTTCGCGTGCGAAACATGCTATTCGCCAGCGAGTTCGATAGCAGCGCACTCGGGCAATCAGCAGGAGACAGAACGAGGCAAGGGCAACCAGTTCGATTATCACAGTTGCGAGCCCAGGTGAATGCTTCCCAAGACCCGCGACAAGCAACTCAAGTGCAACACAAATTAGAGCCACGGTCCCCGAGACAAGTGACAGCATGCCTAACAAATGGAATCGTCGCTTGTAGTTTTTTGCCTCCCTCTCGTAACGGTAGAAGAGGTCCAGGACGACAGGCTGTCGCAGCAGCTTCCCAACCGGCTGGAATTGTCTCGTGAAATCAGCGTTTACGTCAAGATCATGGTTGTACTCAACCGTGAGGCCGGGGGGTATCGGTTGGGATTGCTTCTGCATCATGTGAGTTTCCCCCGATTCTCTGCCAAGAAGGTGTTGGCTCGGCGACATTGACTGCGATCTACCGACCGCCACCGATCAGGGTCTTGAGATTGTCCCAGGTCCATTTGTAAATCTTGTCGCCCAAATATGCCGATTCTGGCTTTGTGCAAGTCTTGTCGGATCTGCCCCAGAGAAGGAAGTAGGGGATCTTCTCCTCCTGGGCAATCGTGAGCTCGGCTGAGACTCCCGTAGCAGTATCCGTTTGCTCGCCACACAGGACGATCATTTGCTCAACTTGCCGAATACGCTTCCGGACTTTTTCTTTCCAATCACCCGTCAGCTTCTCCTTTACTGACCAGTCGGCCATTTCAAATGGGGAGTCAGAATTCTTCGCCTGTCCTACTAACATGGTACGGAGATCCTCATCGTGGTCGAAGTCGAAGCTTGTGAAAACGCGAGTCTTGGCCATTTCATTTCATCCAAGAGAGATTGGCACCCATAACGATACTGAACAGAAGATCGACGACAGAGTTAAGCATAGGTGTTTTCCCGGCCCCGTCAACAGTCCAATGGTTATTACACCGTAAGGTCATCGTAAGGCGAGCGGACTGCAATTCTCTGCTTGGCAAGCAGCGACCCACTCCCAGCTTGCCTTGGATCAAGGCGACATCGTGTAACCTTGATCGCGGCAGACGCCGTTCTTCGCATGGGGAAGCCGCACGGGAGAGTCTCTCAAGCGGCACGATACCTCGCCTATCGCCTATAGGGCAAAGCGTTTCCGACGGGTTGCCTATATGCGCCGTCGCCAACTGCACGAGGAGTTGTTCGGATCAAGATAGCACCGTGCTGCCTTGATCGCGGTCAGCGTCGGTTCTGTGGCGGAACCGGTGGCATTGGAGCGAGTCCACCCGAGTCCTGGAGTAGCCGATGTGGTCCTCGGATATCCCGGACGACATCCTCAGGCATCCAGGTATTGGGACGTCTTTCTGCCTGCCGAGGTCGTCTGGAATATCCTTTGGAGAACCACTTCCTTTCGATTATGTGGTATTTAAGGGTTGTCTTCGGTGCCGCGGATGATCCTGGGTTTGAAAAGAAGTGGTTCCTGAACATTGCCTCGAACTGGGTTTCCGATTAGGGGCGCAGATCTCTGCGCTTTTCGGGGCCAGCCAGCCGGTCGGCACCCGACGTTTTGCCACTTTGGAGAAACGTCGGGTGTCACGGTCATGCCCGAGACCTGAGCCGCAACACGAGGTCACACCACCAAGTGGCTTCCTCGTGCGACGGCATGACGACTGCCATTTCCAGGACGGCGGTCGGGGCTCAACGCAACGCCGCCGATGTCGTCAGACTCGACCTGGATGGGGCGATTAGCCAACAAATTGGCTAAGCTGGAGGTGGGTGTCGGCGCTCGTGGCAACTACTCGGGCAGGGAACGCAGCCGCTGCTGCCGGAGCTTCCGGATCAAGGCAACATCGTGTCGCCTTGATCCGGGGAGAGTCCGTTTCTCAGGAGGGAAGCGGCCACGACAGGGGATGTCTCCGCGAACCTTGAAACCGCAAGTATCGCTTTGGCAGCAAAGTACTTCAAAAGGCTTGTCCGTGCGGTTGGCAGGCGTGCCATTGTTGGCTTCTTGAGGTACTTCCGGACCAAGGTAACATCATGCCGCCTTGATCGTGCCCGGCCATTGGATCCATATCTTCCGTTTGCTGTGGCATAAAGTTTCGAGACTACGCGATTAATGGGCGACTTGCTCCACTGCCTACACAACACGATCGCGCGTCTGAACCAGCATCAAGAGCGGAGAATGATACGCTTTTCCGGCGACGTCAGGGGCGAGGGGATCCGTTGGGGGCCCATCGACGAGGCAGACGCTATCTTGGGAAAAGATGGTGGCCAAGCCAGGTCAAACCGCAATCGTCTACAGTGCGCCTATAGTGCGCCTATAGTGCGAGTGTAGACGGGTTTCCGATTCAGGGTATGCTGGCGGGAGAGATGTCGGGACTCGATCTCTCCGTCGACCAACTACGGTCGCTGGGGATCGCCCGTCGTGACAAGTAGGAGGGTATTGCCGTGAAGAAGCGGTCTTTCTTGTGGCTTGATGGCCTTGTCGACTGGATGTTTCCCCGCAGCAGGAAGCGGAAGAACGAGCGGAAGCGCCCCCTGCACACGCGCTCGTTCCAGTTCGAGCCTTTGGAACAGCGGCAACTTCTTTCCGTGACGCTCTACTGGGACCCCAATGGTTCTGCGGGACTGGGTGGTGCCGGCACTTGGGACACCACGTCGGCCAAGTGGAGCACGAACCCCAACGGCGGCGGCACCTTACAGGCGTGGGTCAACGGCTCCAACGCCGTCTTCGCCGGTGCCGGAGCCACGGTGAACCTTGCCTCGACGACGATCGACGCGGCGTCGATCCAATTCGACACCGGCGGCTATACGATCTCCTCCAACACCCTCACCTTGCCGAGCGGGGGCACGTCGATCGATGTTGCCAGCGGCGTCACCGCGACGATCGCTTCCGTGATTGCCGGCAACAACGGGCTGACGAAGACCGATTCCGGCATTCTGATCGTGAGCGGCAATAACACGTATGACGCCACGACCATCTCGGCGGGCACGCTCCAGATTGGCA
>Ga0209697_10006748_pt1 | contig 13756 bp, 17 predicted proteins | sample AliMusrvi5mmetaG_FD_184115 | JGI IMG/M metagenome (GOLD analysis project Ga0209697, IMG submission 184115) | Freshwater lake bacterial and archeal communities from Alinen Mustajarvi, Finland, to study Microbial Dark Matter (Phase II) - Alinen... | ecosystem: Environmental > Aquatic > Freshwater...
GAACATGGTGGTTACTGTTGGATTCTGGGATTTTATTATCGTCAATGATCTGTATGAGCTGGCCATGGTGAAGTCCACCCTGAACTACTTTATGCAGGCCTACTGGAAGCGGAGCAGCAAGGCGGGCGGCAAGATCGAACTGGCAACGGCGCTATTTCATGATGACTATTACAATTCACAGGCACTCAATCTGATTGCCCGGCAGAAGAACGGCATTCAATCCCTTGAAGTCAGTTTGACTGAAGACGGCAGGCCTGCCGGAGAAGTCTATCTGGGCGGCCAGGAGGTAATAATGCTGGATATTGCCGTCGGCAAGGCGATCGGTCTGCTGTCACCGGAAATTGTGTATCTGGAAAATTAACCAACAACAAAAGGAGAGAGCCGTATGAACCACCATGAATTAGTCGAAGCCGTAGGCACAAATATCGATATGTGCCAGACCCTGGATGAAACAACTGTGCGCGAGATTTTGAAAGATCAGAACTTCTCGTCGAACAAAGAAAAACTTATCTATCTGAACCGTTATCTGCGACCGAAAGTATCTCTACCGGCAATTGAGCTTCACGGATTGAAACCTGAGCAGATGGACAGATTACTCAACTGGTCGTTCGTCCCGGATGAGTCGGTTGCTTTGCTGTCGAATCTTGACCAGCAGATCCAGGCGCCGGTCCTGGAGATATTTAACTTGTATGTGGATGCAATCGGCGACAAAGGGCTGAAATTGACCAAGGCCGGTAATCTACCACAGAAATTCTGCAACGATGCTGCCAGTTACCTTGGCGCGATCCCGCAGTATCGGCAAAGCATGCACAAGCATCTCTACCCGAATTCCTACGACCAAGCTATCCGAGCAACTGGAATAGTCGCCGAATTGGCCGGATTGATAGATTCTGAGGGCGGCAAATATGTCCTAACCGATGAATTCCTGAAGATAATGGCCAGTCAGGGGCAAGCAGGCATCTATACACAGCTGTTCAGAGTCTTTGTTGAGGATTTCAGCTGGTGTTACAGCGATAGCTGGCAGGATATTCCTTTGTTGCAGCACTCTTTTCTTTTCACGCTGTACCTGCTGCGGAAACACGGTGCCGAATGGCGGTCAACGGCATTTTACCAGGACTGTTTCCTCAGAACGTTTCCGACATTGCTACTCGAAGTAAAACCGCTTGAGCATTATTACTCCCCAGAAGACGTCCTGCGTTCCTGCTACTCAATGCGCTGTCTGGAGCGGTTTGCCTGTTTCTTCGGCTTGGTGGAGATCGAGCGTGATCCTGAAAATATCGAGCAGCAGGTGGAGTTCTCGCTGAAAAGTCTGCCGTTACTCAATGATATAGTGCAGTTCAACTTTGAAAATTGATTCCACTTGCCGATCAGGGAGGCCCCATGTCGGGTACCATCAAATACTATGACGCTCAGCAATGGTTACGAGAGCGGCAGCCGAAACGGGCAAAATTCCCGGCAGTACTGGTCGCCATATTTGTGACCCTGCTCACCAGCGCGGTTGCCGGTCTGCTGGTCGGACTCTGTTTCCTCGGGACATTCTGGTACTGGGCTATCGGCATCGCTGTGATCTCGTTACCGTACATTCTGATGGACCGGGTGCAGGTGCGGCTCTATCATGGCTACGTGAAGGGGAAACCGTTCTGGACGCTGTTCAAGTACGCCTTCTCCAGCACGGATTTCCGCCCCTGTTACCCGCCATCGTGGTGCTGGCGCTGGTATTATTGGTGGTAGGGAAATATTTTGCATCCCGGGATGGAACATGTTTGGGATACCAGGATGGATGCTAATATGGCGCCTATTTTGGTGCCATATTAGCATCCTAACGGAAATGCCGCATTGTTGGCTACCAAAAGGGTGCTTCAATGCGGCATAATTTTAAAGGTGGCATTTACGGCGTTATGGCAAACATTGAGCTATTTCTACCTGAGCCCAAAGAAGAGCAAACTAAAGTCGCCACCATCCTGTCCACCCCGACCGAGCCATTGAGCACGGTGCGGGTCAACTAACATTAGTTGAATACTCCAAAGATTTTTCTAAGAAAATTCTCTTGTTCCGCTTGAAAACTTTCTGCCAATAGAATACATTGGCAGAAAAAAAGATTCGAGTGTCCCATGGACAAGATAACGAAATATTTTTCGGCAGCTGGCGGTTACGCCCGTATGAAGGAGCTGCGCACCGCCGGGTTCCAGACACGGGATATAGCCGACCTGGTAGCCCTGGGGCATATCGAACGGGTCAAGCCGGGGCTGTACCGACTGGCTGGGTATGGTGAGTCTGGTGAAAACGCCGGGCTGGCTGAAGTCTGTCGTGCCCTGCCGGACGGCGTCATCTGCCTGCTATCCGCCCTTGATTACCACGGTCTGACCACCTTCAACCCTTCGGAGGTGTATGTCGCCATCCCCCACGAGGCCAAGCCGCCCCGTCTTTTGTATCCACCTATCAAGCCATTCTACTTCCGGGAACGTTTTTACACCCCTGCCATAGAGCATATCAAGACCCCGGACGGTGAAATCCGGGTCTATGGCCGGGAAAAGACCATCTGCGACATGTTCCGCTATCGTCAGAAACTGGGTGAGGATCTGGCCCTGGAGGCGCTGAAGATGTACCTGAAATTGAAAGACTCCAGCACGAACCGACTGCTGGAATATGCCTCGATCTGCCAGGCACGGACCGTAATGATGCCCTATCTGAAGGCGCTGGTGGCATAGCATGGCGGGAAAAGCTGTCAAAAACAGTGCTGCCTCCATTCGCGCCCGCCTCCTGAACGTGGCGAAGATAACCGGTCGTGATTTTGATGCGGTCCTGCTTCAGTACTTTCAGGAGCGTTTCCTCTACCGCTTGTCCATATCTCCTTACCGGCAGCAGATGATCCTCAAAGGGGCGCTCCTGTTCCTGGCTTATGAGATGACGCTGCTGCGTACAACCCGTGACATCGACTTCCTCGGCTCGGCAACTTCCAATGATCTTAAAGAAACACGCGAAATCGTCAGGGCAATTGCCAGAATCGATTGTGCTGACGGTGTCGCGTTTGACGACAATTCGGTTACCGTTGAGCGGATCACGGAAGATGCCGACTATCACGGGGTTCGAGTAAAACTGGAAGCCCGCATGACGTCGGCAAGGAAGGTATTGCAACTGGACATCGGCTTTGGCGACGTGGTGGTTGCTGGACCGGTTGAGATGGATTTCCCGGTACTGCTAGATGATCAGCAACGGCCACACCTGGTTGTCTATTCCCGTGAATCGGCGATTGCCGAGAAATTCGAGGCGCTGGTCAGCCTGAACCTGCTCACCAGCCGGATGAAGGACATCTACGATATTCTCCATCTGGCGGAGCGGGAGACTTTCTCTCTGGCAACTCTGCGGCAAGCGCTCATGGCAACCTTTTCCCGCAGGCTAGCCCTCATCGAAGACCGACGCCTGGTATTTTCCCCCGAGTTCGCAGCGAACAAGGATAAATCGGCTCAATGGAACGCTTTCCTGCGCCGCAGCCGCCTGGAATTATCACATACCATTGCCGAAGCGATGGCCAGACTTGAAGCGTTTATGGAACCAGTTTGTGCAGCAGCGGAAGGTGATAGCGCAACATGGAGTCCGAAAGAGTGGCAATGGAGATAAGACAAGCATCACGATAATCAGGGTGACTTATGAATAAAGACAAATCGCCGGAACATATCCGATCGATGAACGTAATCATGTGGAGAAGCCGTTGCTGGAGCAATTAGCCAGCTTGAAATAAATCAAATTCTGCCACAAAATATATACTGCCATGCGAGATTATCGCAGCGTCTCTGCGACAACCTCCGCCACATCCATTACCCTGCACTTTTCTGACACGCCAAGATCCTTGAGTCCATCCTCCATCATGGTCATGCAGTAGGGGCAACTGACACAGATCAAATCCGGCTGCTGTTCCATTGCCTTGTTCACCCGTTCAAGATTGATCCTCGTACCGCTCATTTCTTCCATCCACATCCTTCCACCACCTCCGCCGCAGCAGAAGCCGTTTTCACCGTTGCGCCCGAATTCAGCAGGCGTTGTGCCGGTCGCCGCAGTCAGCACAGTGCGTGGTGCCTCATATATATCGTTGTGACGTCCGAGATAACAGGAGTCGTGGAAGATAACTTTGCCTTGATCAGCCTTCTGGGGAATCTTAAGCCGGCCGCTCTTGGCAAGATCGGCAATCAGCTGGGAATGGTGAATAACCTCTATCTCCAGTCCGTACTGTTTGTAGTCGTTCTTCAGAGTGCTGAAACAGTGCGGACACTGGGTCACTATTTTGGTGATCTGCTGCTCCTTGAACATCGCAACATTTTCCTTCGCCATCTTGTCAAAGACGAATTCATTACCAAGCCGCCGGACACTGTCACCGCAACACTTTTCATCTTTGCCCAGTACTCCCCAGGAGACCCCCGCTGCATCCATGACAGTTGCCAGTGCCACGGTAACATGCTTGTTGCGGCTGTCAAAGGCACCCGCGCAACCGACGAAGAACAGATATTCGGTTTCGCCCGGTTTGAAGCTGCGGTCACCCAACTGGCTACTCCACTTGGTCCGCTCAGACGGAGCAAGCCCCCAGGGGTTACTGCGCTGTTCCATGTTCTCGAACAGGTTGAGCAACTCCTCGGGGAACCGGGCCTTTTCCTGTACCAGAGAGCGGCGCAGCTTGATTATTTTCGGCATCTGCTCGATCAACACCGGACAGACCGAGGTACAGGCACCACAGGTTGTACAGGACCAGATTGCCTCTTCGGAGATAGTCCCCTCACCCGCTGCGCCGATCAGTTGAACCTGCTTTCCCTCATTGAGAGCGGAACCGTTTTTAAGCAGATTGACCTTGATATCATGAACAATCTTACGCGGGTTGAGCGGCTTGCCGGTGTTGTGAGCCGGACAGAGATCCTGGCAGCGGCCGCACTCGGTACAGGTCAGCGAGTCGAGCAGATCCTTCCAGCTGTATTGATCGACGCTGCTGACGCCATAACGTTCCCCTTTTGCAAAGGTTTCCCGCGGCTGCGTGTTTGGTTTTTCAAGGTTTCTGAAGTAACAGTTCGGAATGGCGGTCAGGATATGCATGTGCTTGCTGCGAGGGAGAAAGTTCATGAACAGCAGCACCACCACGGCATGAACCCACCATGAAACCTGCACCATTGACACCAGGACAGGGTTGGGGAGTCCTTGCAGCAGAGCGGCAACTGCAGATGAAACCGGCCGCCATGCATCCGGCTGGCTCAGGGCTATATGACCGGCATTGAGCAGAAAGAAGGCGGCCATCAGGGTGGCGATCATTGCCAGTATCAGCAGCGCTTCGCCGCTGGCCGATTTGGTGTAGTTGTTGCCAAGATATTCGGGGGGAAAGAAGAGGCGCCGGGCACATGCCACGAGTACGGAGCCGAGCGCAAGCAGCGAGACGATGTCGAACAGCAGCAGCAGTACATTGTAAGGAGTCGCCGGCAGAACCGCTTCAAGGCTCGCGCCTGGAATCAGCCCCTCCATAATGAACTCGCCATTGGCAATCAGCAGCAGCATGAAGGTCCAGAACAGCAGGAAGTGGTTGTAACCGTACGTCCTGGCCAGCACCCGCTTCTGGGCAAAGGCGTAGGTGAACATGCCGCGCAAGCGAGCGCCCGGATTGTCGAAACGGTTCTCAGGCGCACCGGCTGTTATCAGGTGTACGCGCTGGTAGCAGCTGAACAGAAAGGAGAGAGTTGAAACGGTACATATGGTTATGAATACGGTTTGATGAAGTGGCATTACACATATCCCTCGAACAAAATTCCTGTATTACTGCAGGATCAGGCAGCGGCTCTTTCGGGTTCATAACTGTTATTGCGCAGCTTGAGCGTACGAACCCTGCTGATAAGCGCCGGTATGACCTGAAACAGGTCGCCGACGATTCCGTAGGTGGCTATTTGAAAGATCGGCGCTTCGGGATCACGGTTGATGGCGATAATGATATCAGAATCCTGCATGCCGACCATATGCTGTATGGCGCCGGAGATACCGCAGGCTATATACGTTTTCGGCCGTACGGTCTTGCCGGTCTGGCCGACCTGCCGGCTGTGGGAGATCCAGCCGGCATCGACAGCACTGCGCGATGCGCCGACTACCCCGCCAAGTTCGTCGGCAAGTTCCTGCAGCAGGGCAAAGTTTTCCTTACCCATCAGGCCACGCCCGCCGGAGACGATGATCTCGGCAGCGGCGACATCAATCTGGTCCTTACCGTCACGGTCGTTGATTATTTCCAGTACCTTGACCAGTACGCTTTCCTCCAGCGGGGCAAAGGCTTCGCGGATTATTTCGCCTTTTCTGCCCGGCTTGATTTCGGGCATATGCATTACGTGGGGGCGCACGGTGGCCATCTGCGGCCGGTATTTGTCGCACATGATGGTGGCCATGATGTTGCCGCCAAAGGCGGGACGGGGGTCTGCATCAGGTTGCGCTTGTCGTCGATGCCGAGACCGGTGCAGTCAGCGGTCAATCCGGTTTTGACTACAGTTGCTACGGCTCCGGCCAGATCGCGTCCCTGTGCGGTGGCTCCCATCAGGATGACTTCCGGTTTGTGTTTTCCGACCAGGTGGCAGATGGCGTCCGAATAGGGTTGTGTACGGTAGTCTTCATATACCGGAGCATCGAGGATAATCGCCCGGTCGGCGCCATGTTCGAAGGCTTCGCTGCAGAGGTGCTCAATATTCTGGCCGAGGATGACTGCGCTGAGCTGTACTCCGAGGGTTTTGGCCAGATCGCCCCCGGTTCCCAGAAGTTCCCACGACACCTTTGCGGTGACGCCTTCGAACTGTTCGATGACGACCCAGACACCCCGGTAACCGGCCAGCATCTTCTGAAGCCGCTGCCCTTCTTCGTCAAGCTCCTCTTCTCCTGCACTGTCAGAGAGCTGGGCCAATTCAGCCAAAATCTTCTGCTCATCATAAGTAAAATACATCTCCAGTGCTTCTGCCGGGCAGACCTTGACGCACTTGAGACATCCGATACATTTTGCGGTTTCTACGATCGGCTCGCCGGAGTCGGTCATCTCGATGCAGTTCACCGGGCAGGAGCTCTGGCAGCGGGCACCGCACGCGATGCATTTTCCGGCGATGAGGTTGGCGACGCCGCGTGGTTTCTTCGGTTTCTTTATGTCAGTCATTTCAGCCCTCAGAAAATTGCTTTTTTCATAATTCAACATTCAGCATTCAACATTCTCTTTATCACACCGTCAGCAGATCTTTACTGAGCAGTTTGTCAATTAGCAGGTTTGCGGTACCGACCGGGTCGCTGATGCCGTCGCCGATGATTTCACCCTGGTCCCGCTCCGGTGAGAATATCTTGCTGACCCAGGTCGGGGAACCTTTGAGACCGATTGTTTCAACATCCAGCTTCAGCACTGAGTTGTCCCATACCTTGATTTCCTTTTCCTCTGATGCAAGGCGCATCGGTACAACCGGATAGCGGGGACGGTTGAGCTCTCTGACAACAGTAATCATGACCGGCAGCGGAGCTTCAACGATCTCATGACGCCCCTCAAGTTTGCGGCGCACTTTGATTTTCAATTGCACAAAATCGATAGATTCGATCCGGTCAACCAGGGTCAACTGGCTGAAGCCGAGTCGGGAGGCAATGCCGGGACCGACCTGGGCGGTATCGCCATCGATGGTCTGTTTCCCGCAGAAGACGATGGCGACCTTCTCTACTTTGTCGAGACGCTTGATGGCTGCCGAGAGCACTTTGCTGGTGGCCAAGGTGTCCGCCCCGCCAAAGCTGCGATCGGAGAGGAGGATCGCTTCATCAACGCCGATTGCATATGCTTTTCTCAGCGTGGCTACGGTGTTGGGCGGTCCCATGGAGAGAGCAACAGTGCGCAAGCCGTAGCGATCTTTAAGCGCCAGACTCTCTTCGAGGGCGTGTGAATCGTAGGGATTAATGATAAAAGGGATGCCATCCCGGATCAGGGTGTTGGTGACAGGATCAATTTTTACCTGAGTTGTATCCGGTACCTGTTTAATGCAGGAGATTACAAGCATGTAAACTGCTCCTTGCTTTCTTGTTAAAACGTTTGTGGAACTATCTGATGTATTGTGCTTCACAAATATGTGCCGGGAGGAATATCCCCTCCCGGCTATGAAAAGAGCACAAAAGGGAGAATGTGCTCGTCCAATACGCAAGTTTCAGAAATCCTATATTTCGGCTTGCTTCATATTGTAGATTGTCGGGGAATATAGCAGTACCGCTTCCCGCATCAGCCGTGATTTACTCTTTCTACTGAGTCGGGTCATTTCTTCAAGGGCCAGCTTTTCTTTGTCACTGATCCTCATGGACACAACATTGTACTTCGTATTTTCCTTGTATTTTCCGGTTGCAGCTGTCTTTGTTTTCATTATGTCGTTCCTTTACGGTTTATAGATCTTCAACAGTACCTGTGCCATTTCAGCGGGGTTGGCCTGTTTGCCTTCGGGACCGACTTGATGGGTGATGAGGGTCATGCCGATCATTTCGCAGGCGATGTTGCGGACTTCGTCGGTGCTACAAGCGAGCATGACGCCGCCCCCTTTGGCTCTGCCGTCGGCGTGGATCTGGGCTTTGACGCCCCAGGGACCGTCACCCAGTCGCTTGGCCCACTCTGCGCGCCCCGGCGTTGTTGTACACTACGTGAACGTCCGGGACCGAGACGCCTAATACCCTCAAAATTGCTTTTGCCTGGTACTCGTGGATGCTCATTGAAAAGCTCCTGTAATATTCTTTATCTGCATATTTTTTCATTTCGCCAGCCTAGCCGTCAGCGCCGGCACAAACTGCAGGACATCGGCGACGACCAAAACGTCGGCCACTTCGCCGATCGGGGCGTCCTTATCCTTGTTGATGGCGAGGATGAAGTCGGATTTCTTCATGCCGGCCAGATGCTGGATGGCACCGCTGATGCCGCAGGCGACGTACAGTTTCGGGGAGACGGTCTGCCCGGTGGTGCCGACCTGATGGCTGTGCTCGACCCAGCCGGCATCAACGACGGGGCGGCTGGCCCCCAGTTCGCCGCCGAGGGCGGTGGCTAATGCCTGGATGACCGGGACGTTGTCTTTTTTGCCGATGCCTCTTCCGGCGGAGACGATGATTTCGGCTTTGCCGAGGTCGATGTCTTTCTTTTCGGCAGGTTCATAGCCGATGAATTCGAGGTTGGCGTTCCCGGTTGCGGTGAGTTTTTTTATTGTCGGTGAACCGCCCGGCTGCAGGACGGGGAAGGCGCCGGCCTGGATGGTGAGGACGGTTGTGCCGGTGTTCGGTTTGACGTTGCGGCGCATCTTGGCGTTGCAGCAGCCGACTTCGAAGCCGTTGTCGCTGATGGCGATGACTTCGGAGATCTGGGCGCTTTTGAGGGCGGCGGCTACCCGTGGGGCAAGGTCCCAGCCGTAGGAGGAGTGCTGAAAGACGATGTAGTCGGGGTTTTCCTGCTGGACGGCGTCAAGGATCAGTTGTTTGTGCAGGTCGGGGTTGTATTCGCCGCAGGTGGCTGCGTCGGCGAGGTACAGGGTGCCGGGGTATCCGGGGAGCTGGCTGTCGCTCCCGACGAGCAGCAGGGCGTTTTCGGCGTTCAGTTGTGCGGCGAAGCCGAGCAGTTCGTAGGTGGATTCGAGTAGTTTGCCGTCGCGGTATTCGCCGATGAGTAGTGTTTTCATGGTGGTCTCCTATCTCAGTACTGCTGTTTTGTCTTTGAGGATGGCGATGACTTTGTCGACCAGGTCTGCTACGTCGCCTTCGAGGACGATGCCGCCCCCTTTTTTGGCGGGGGGGTAGAAGCTGGTGGTGGCGGCGAGTGCGTCTGCGGAGAGCAGGTCGGCTACCGGTATGGCGGTGATCTCTTTTTTCTTGGCTTTCATGATGTTCGGGAGGGTCGGGTAGCGCGGGGTGTTGAGACCGAGCTGACAGGTAACCAGGGCGGGGGTTTTGAGTTTGACGACCCCTTTGATGCCCCCTTCGAGTTCGCGTGTGGCGGTGATGGTGCCGCCATCGTAGCTGAAGCCGATGATGGTGGTGGTGCAGGCGAGCCCGAGTTGTTCGGCGACGGTGACGCCGATCTGGGCGGAGCCGCGGTCCTGCGACTGCATGCCGGTGAAGATGATGTCGAAGTTTTTGTCTTTGGCGTAGGTGGCAATTATTGAGGCGATCTGCCACGGGTCTTTGGATGAGGCGTTCTGGTCCTGGATGTGGGCGGCGTTGTCGCATCCCATGGCGAGGGATTTCTTGATGGCTTCGACGACGCGGTCGGGGCCGATGGAGAGAACGGTGAGCTCGCAGCTGTCACCGAGCTTCTCGCGCAGCTGGACGGCCTGTTCTACGGCGTATTCGTCGTATTCGTTCATGCGGAAGGCAAGGTCGGTTTCGCTGTACCAGACCCCTTCGGCGTTCGGTTTAAAACGGGATTCGAGGTCGGGGACCTGTTTGATGCAGACAAGCAGTTTCATGGGTAGTACCTCCTGAAATTCAGCAGCCAAACTACTGGCAGCTTTCTCTATTCAAATATTTTAGTTATCGGTTTAAACGGCAAGCCATCCCAACCGCTCTGGTATTTTAGTGGACATTTTCGAAACTGGATGCTGATATTTTGTATATTCACGGCCAACTGGTGGGGACATCGGTAATAATTTATTCTGCAAATTATTACGCAGCTGCAGTTGCTTGCGTTGCATAACATCTCTGAAAGCTGGGATAATTTCTGTTATAATACGACTTTGGGGCATCCGGTATGTTGGAGCCAGTACAACCAGCGCCCCTATTTCAACTCCTTGTTCGTTAACGTAGGGCATGGAAATGGCTGTAATCTCAGCAGACACGCTTTCTGTATCAACGGTAATCTCTCCGATATTAGCCACAGCATTCTCTCCCGTAACAGTGGTAGTAATCGGGAGATGAATTGCCGCTCCGACGAACGAGGCGGCCTTTATCGGTTGGCAACAGTCAATTAATTCGACAAGCACAGTTTCAGTGCCATTATATTTTGCAAAATAGACCGCCTCATTTATTAGCTTAGCAATGCTATCCATAATAATAAGGACCTTATCTCGCGACGATTCCTTAGCTATGATCCTTTGCGCTTTTACTATTGATGTAACACCTAAATTGTAGTTACTTCGTTCATCCTTCTCTAAAATGCCACACTGAATCATCGTTGAAAGCATCCTGAATGCTTTATTTTTTGTAATTTGCATGCTTTTACATATCTCGGTAAGCCCAAGGCCGCCGTTTGCCTCAAGTATCTTTTCCAATATCAAGAACGTTTCAACGACTAACTGCAGTTCATATTTTTGTTTATCGCCCGCGTTTACCATTGCCATTACTAACTCCGTTCAATTGAATTAATTCACTAAGAATATTATTCAGTGTAGTTAAAGTGGTACATCGGCAGTAGTACTGTTGCTCCATGAGCAATATTCCAATAAAGTTCACGGGTCATTTACATATCATTCCCCAGTATCTCTATTGAAAGGTTCTTGCCTGCTTAGTCAGGCTCCGATTGCTTTAAAATGATTGCCCTCTCAAGTAATCGTTTTTCTAACAAGAGTTTTTGTGCAATTAAGTACCAAAATGCATATTTACTGTTAGGCCAAAACAGACCACACTTAGTACCCTGACTCGCCAAGTATTCTCCGTAGTAAATTAAGTAGCTCCGTAACTCGATAGGAATATATAACAAGGAGAAGGTTATTACTCATAACCTTCTCCTTGTTGCCACTTCCTATTTATCTGCGTAATCGTAAAAACCCTTGCCGGTCTTACGACCGAGATAACCGGCCTTGATCATCTTGCGCAGAAGCCCTGGAGGAGCAAAGCGGGCTTCTTTCATGTACTCGTAGAAGATATTTCCGACATGGTAGCCGATATCAGCTCCTGCAAAGTCTTGGAATTCAAGCGGACCCATCGGCATGCCGCAGCCAAGCTTCATGGCGGTGTCGATGTCTTCGGCTGAAGCCACACCTTCTTCCAGCAGACGGACGGCGTCAAGAATGTAAGGGACGAACAGACGATTGACAACAAAACCGGGGGTGTCTTTACAGGTGATGGTGGTTTTACCTATTTTTTTAGCAAAAGCCAGGGCCAGTTCGGTAGTAGGCACTGCCGTTTGCAGAGCTGGAATGATTTCAACCAGCTTCATCATCGGGACGGGATTGAAGAAGTGCATGCCTACAAAGTTAGCTGGGTTTTTTACCAGTGCCGCCATTTCAGTTATTGCGAGAGAAGAGGTGTTGGTGGCGTAGATGGTATTGTCGCCGCAAACCGCATCCAGCTTGATTAACAGCTCTTTTTTTACGTTAATGTCTTCGAATACCGCTTCGATGATCAAGGATGCATCCGCCAGACTGGCCACATTGGTGGAATAGCTGATACGACCCTGTATCGCCTTCATCTCAGCTTCAGTGAAAATTTCTTTCTTGACCATTCGCTGGAGACTTGTAGCAATGGTTTTCTCAGCCCTCGCCGAAACCGCTTCACTAACATCAATCACTTTGACCTGAAATCCAGCCTGGGCGGCAACTTGTGCAATACCGGCACCCATACTTCCTGCTCCGCATACTCCTACCGTTTTGATATCATCTATTGTCATGCCTTAATCTCCTTTATATCTTTTCAATATTTATCTAATGTAATAACCCACTCCGACTAAATAGTTGCCCACCTTGCGCACAAAGGTGTGTTTCTTTTCAATTTTATTTGTAACCGGGTTACGCCAGGAATAATCAAGCTCACCTTGCCCCTTCGACTTGATCATATTAATCATCAACTGAATGATCGGTTTACCATTCGGATCAGTTAGTGTCCGCGCATCAGTACCGACCAGACGTGGATTAGCCCCATGTGCACGAAAATGCATGTCTTCAATGCCAATCACAAATACATACAAATCATCTTCGATAAATTTACCGTTCAAATCGCCGAATGATTTGAACGCACTCTTGAAATCGTTTTTCACCGCATCAGAAGCTCTATTCAGCATAGCCTTTGCTTGATCGGCTGATGCACGTGGGATGTAATAACCTACAGCAATTATCAACTCCCCCACTTTTTGGAAATAAGTAATCTTGCGCTCAGTCTTTCGATCAAGGCGATTCAGCCAGCGATATTCAACAGTTCCAAATCCCTTGGACTTGGCAGTATCCAATATTTCCCGAAAAAACAGCTTGCCTTCCGCATCACGCATAGCTGAAACGTCACGACCAATCAGGGCTGCTGACGACCCTCCACTTGCCAGCATGATACCTTTGGTGTTGATTACATAAACATATAAGTCTTCTTGGGTGAATTCACTCTGACGTGTAAATGCAGCCAAGGCCATATCTTGTTTTTCCTGGTAGTAAGAGATGGCACGTTCAAGCAGTTCTTTGGCACGCTTTGCATCACTGTTTATGTCAGCGGTCTCTGGTTTCATCACCGGTTTTTCAGCAGAATAGGAAGAGTTGGGGAAAAAAACAAAAAGCAACGCGAGAGCAATTGCAGTGACACTTGCTAAGCGGATTGTATTTGCTACTATTCTGGAAATAAAATCGAGGTACATACGATTCTCCTTGTATCTTAAGTACTAACGAGCATGACTTATATTTTGAGAAGCTAAATTCCGGATTAACGGCTTGAATTTTTACCATTAGCTAGTTTCTGTCCGCGAAGGGCATATTTGAAATCCAACAACTTTTCCAGTCAGGCTTTTTAAAGCTACGAGCAGCAAAACGAGGGGACAAACAAGCCATATCCAGTTTAAATCAAATACAGGGCTATT
>Ga0209697_10006750_pt1 | contig 13755 bp, 12 predicted proteins | sample AliMusrvi5mmetaG_FD_184115 | JGI IMG/M metagenome (GOLD analysis project Ga0209697, IMG submission 184115) | Freshwater lake bacterial and archeal communities from Alinen Mustajarvi, Finland, to study Microbial Dark Matter (Phase II) - Alinen... | ecosystem: Environmental > Aquatic > Freshwater...
TTCCCAATAACAAAAAACGCTCCGTGGAACATTGGTGCCGGATTAACGCCGTGTTTTTGGCAGGCTGACACGGTGTCAGTTCGGCCAAAAACAACCCGATTCTCCGACCAACGGGTGGAAATTCACAATTTGCTGGGCGACCATGCGCGCCTCGTCCATGTCACCGAAGCTGCGGGTCCGTCGCAGCCCGCCCTCCTTCCATGACAGGGTGAATTCAGGGTAACCGTCCTTGCGGTTCATGGTGTAGATGCGGACTCTGGCGGGACCGTTGCCGATCTCCACCACACTGCTGCGACGTTTCTTTTTCCGGGTCATCGCTCCCGGCTTTCGTGTCAACTTGTCAGAAATCGTGTCAGAAAACCTCCGGCGAGTGGTGGGGTCATGGCTGTAATTGCTTGCATTATCTACGCCTTGCGGCAACGCTCCCACCCTGTCCGCCATCTGGTAGGTTTGCAGCGGTTGCTGCGTTCTGGTGCGATTTCATGGTCGTTTTAGCGTTGTGGATTCGGTCGATATTGCGTGTTTTTGCACCGTGGGTCGTTCGTTTGTCAGAAATCCGTCAGGATTCTGCGAAAAAAGCTGTCACGGATGCGGGTGAATTTGAACCCCCGCTCGCCGCCACAGCATGCTTGCCCCCAGAAGGGAGCGCGGCATGCGGCGTCGGATTACGGGGATGGTTCCTTTCGGCCCACCAGTGCCATATCGGCGCCCGAAATCAAGGTCTTTCTGGTTCCAGGGGGCTTTGTTTGACACCCATGCGATTCAAAACGGTGATCGGATTTGTGGCCCGGTTGATCGAACTGGCAGGGCCGCCAAGTCGAGCGTTCAGCCGAGGCCGCTGCTCCGCGGCCTTTTTCCGCCGTCCGCATTGGCCTTTCGGCCAATCCTATGGAGGCTCCAAGAATTCTTCTTGTGTAGATTCGAGAATAACCAAAATTGAAGATACGAAGAGTTGCCCCTCTTGAACCACTAACCACCCCAGACGAGAGCATGAAAACAAAACTGACACCACCATGCTTCTCCTGCTACAACTCGCCCTCGGCATCGCCTTCCTCGGCTACCTGGTCCTCGCCTGCTACGACCTAGTCCGCGGCGGCCTCATCATCCTCTCCGGACTCGGCCTCCTCGCCGTCGGTCTCACCCTCAAGGCTGTCGCCTTCGTCCTCAGAAAAACCCAACCGGCGCCAACGCCGGTGCCGACGCCAGCCACCCCAAGGGTGCGGACTTGGAAAGTTGTCGCTCCCTAAACCACCAGACACCGCCATGGCATACCGCTTGATGACACCCCGCTTCCCGCTGGGGAGAATTGTCGCCACGCCCGCCGTCCTAGCGCTCGGGCTCGACCTTGCCGCATACATCCACCGCCACCACTGCGGCGATTGGGGCGACGGCCTTGAAGAAGAGGACAAACAGGCCAACGAGGAAGCTCTCCATGACGGCACCCGCCTGCTGAGTTGCTACCATGTCGGCAATGGCCGGCGCATCTACATCATCACTGAATGGGACCGCGAAATGACCTCGATCCTGCTGCCCGCGGAATACTGACCTTGTTGGCGTCCCAAAATTTCTGAAACTTTTTCTTGCCTCACATCGGGTAGGAAATGAAATCGTAGGGTTAGGCCTAATTTATCGCCCTGCGGCTAATCTTCGCGGCTTAGGCAGTAACGCCCGCATAGCGACGTATTCGCCTGCTAACGCGTTTCCACTGGTGATCGGCTCAATATCACCGTCGAACACGACCGAACATAACGACGATCTGCTTTGCCTCGGAATACTGCTCCGAAACGCATCAACAGTTCACGCTGAAAAAAAGTCGAAAATATTGGAAGTCGCGCTTGCCTTGACAAACCGCTGATTGGAAAAGGCAGCATCTTCCCTGCAACTTACAACATCCACAAACCATGAAAAGACTCACGAATGACCAGTTGGACAAGGCGCTAAAACAACTGCTCGACCGGGGAGAAATCGTCATTGGAAAAATCCGTGTGAACGACGGTGAAAATATTGCCAGCTACACAGCCCTGAGGGCATGTCCGCCCGAACATCGGGAAGGTTACCGTCGCGCCCTTGAAACCGGCAGAGGCACCTATGTACGGGATGTCGTGTATGAACCGGTATTCATCGCCACGGAAAATGCCACGAGCGTCGCCACACTGGAATAATCATCAGTCATTGCAGGCCAGACGAATCGGGGCGTAGCACTGGTTGCGGAGACCTTCGAGGAGACCGGCGGCAGAATACAGCACAATCAGCCAGTGTGGCAAGATGCTGCGACGCCTGCCAGGGACGATACTACGCGAACCCCAACCAATTCGCGCAGATCTTCCACAAGGAACCCCGACAAGGCGCAGTAGGAGATCATTCAGGCAGGATGGTCATCCGCAAAACCGTACTTTACATCCAGTCATGCCAAACGCATGTTGCTGAGGCATGATTTCACGACCTTTCTTGCAGCAACGCCTCGACGAAGCATGGCGCGAAGCCCCGATAGTCTGGCTGGCGGGTGTACGGCGGTCCGACAAAACCACCCTGGCTGAAAACCTCGGCGAAGTGCGGGGACTACCCGACTGGCCGTAATTTCCTTGTCACTCCATCCGGCGATCCCGCCTACACCAAACGTTACGGCAACATTGCCGTTAGAATTCGCACCCCGACAGAACTCCAGCTATCGAAATGAGATATTCAGGAAAACAGCTTCCGGTCCAGCGAGCGGTCCTGGATCGCTTCTAATATATCATTTGAAGGACAAATTACTGACCCGCAACCCACTGCGATCCGCACGACATGACCCGCCCCATCCACATGCTTGGAGACATCCACGGCGACTATGCCGGATTGCTGGAGGTTCTCGACGAAAGAAAAATCCGTGACGCCGTGGTGATCCACGTTGGGGATGGCCACGAGGGATTTCCCGAATGCGGCCTGCCTGTCCTTGAAACGCTCAATCAGGAATTCGGCTCGCGTGGCGTCGAATATCTGTCGATCCGCGGAAATCACTGCAATCCGACCTTCTTCGAAGGGAACCACCTGCTATCAAATCTGAAGCTGCTCCCCGACTACACCCGGCTGGAATTGAATGGCGAGACGTGGCTATTTGTGGGCGGCGCCGTGAGCGTGAACAGGATTGACAAAATTCAATGCGGGGAGTGGTGGTCACGGGAGGGCTTCCGGCTTGACCCGTCAAAGGCCGGCCCCGCAGACGTGCTGGTCACTCATTCCGGCCCCAATTGGATCGGCCCGGGCTTCAGCTCCCCAATCATCAAAACGTATGCCCAAGCTGAGGATGAGTTCGGGACCAGTTCGCTGGTCGCCGACCTGAAGGAAGAACGCCGGCAACACAACCGGCTATTCCGCATGGTGAGACCACGGACTTGGTATCTCGGGCATTTCCATCAAAGAGCGGAAAAACTGAACGCCGGATGCCGGACCCGGATTCTCGACTGCGGCGAATTGATCCGGCACACGCCCGCCTGCGCCCAACCCACCTTGTAGGCGATCGCTTAGTGTCACCCTTGACAACGGCATCGCCACAGGGGTGAGCGGAACCCGCAAGGGCCATAGACAGAGTGGACAATCCACCGCTTGCCGTCGGTCCGCGAGGACTAACCGGTTGTCGGAATTCCAATACCGTCATGCCCTGCCACCTGACGACCACACGCTTCCCGCCGGGAATGCGGTCTCATACCGCCGGAATTCTCACAAGGCGTGGGAACGTTCCCCCGGCCCGAATATCGTGGATCAAGACTTGCCGCCCGGTATCGGGTTGTGGGATCGGTTCATCGCCGCCGACACCTTCCCGGCGGCCGGTTTCGAGGGAACGCCTGGGCTGCGACGACTTCTCCTCCAGCACCAGCAAGCCGCCAGCGGGCACGGGAATCCCAATTGGGACACGTTATCTGGACAAGCCAGGATACGCGGCCTCAAATCCCCCCTCCCCCCACGAAGGGGAGGGAGGGGCGACGCTCCGTTAGAGGCGGGGCTCGTTCGGTGAGGAAGCTGACCCGCGTTCCTTGTCCCTGTCCAAACGAAGCTGGTCCTTGATAGCATCGATATGCGTTTGCAGCGTCCGCATTGCAATCGCCTCCTCAGGCGGTCGGTCAGTCGTGGTGCAGTGTCCAAGCCACTCCCCCATGGGTGTCCAGCTTCCCAGCGCCTTCCGAAGTGGCTGGCGCCGATAGACCTTACGGTCAAGATAGGCATCGTGTATCGCGACCGCTTGGCCAATCCACGACCGTCTAATCACGTTGCGAATGACTGTGTCGTCGCTGAAGACCCAGAGTCCGTCATCCGATCGCCCCTGGCGTTGGCGCTTGGCGCCACCTTGGCGCAGGATGCTGCATTGACAGACCACATGCTCGTGATTGTCGTCGTACATGTCGTTCTCCTCGTACGCGAGGGTCGGGTGTTTCAACCTGATCCGGATCTTGCGGACCTGATCATTCGCTCCATTGAAGAACACTTCGTGGAGATACGCGTTCATCGGCGATCCGTTGCCCGTTAGCGGTTTGCGCTGGCGCTTGGCGTCCGCCAGCAACACGTCGATTATCGCCGTATTGAAGGGCTTGCCGCCTGAGTGCGCCAGTTTGGCCAATTTCAGAATACACTCCTGTGCGATGTCCTCCGCCTCGGCGAGCAAATCGACTTGGTCCCGGCTGCCTATTAGCAATTTGATCGCCATCATGCGGTAAGCCTCGCGGCCGGTGACCAGGCACTTGTCGAGGCATTGCTCGCGTTCCCCTGTCGGGGAGACCGCGGGCGATTTCCTCCAAGCGACCAGATTCTCTCCCATCAACGTAAGTACGTTGCGGAACGGATCGGCGGAGACGGATTTGACAGTATGTGATTTAGCAATTGATTTCTTCATCACCTGCCCCCGTCTTTGCGATGGTGGCCGCCCGCGAAAGCGGGAGGGCAATCTTGGGCAAATTGAAAAAATCCGGCATTGATCCGGTTTTTTTTCTTTACATTGCAGGAACCTGATGGTTACCTGTTAAAGGCCTGTCGCTTTGGGCGAAGTCCTTTTAATTGTTCCCCACCTTTTACACCTTTTGCACTTTCCCCTTTTTTCGCACTTCGGACCGAACCTTTTTGTTTGTTAGGCCGGCCGGGGAAGGTTTGGGGTCTTAGCTTCATAAGCACCCCAACACCCGCCGCACGGCCGAAGCGGTGCCGCTGCCCGGCAAGACCGTCCACCCCCAACGAACCATCCCGGTCCATACCCTCCTGGCACAACCACCCTCAGGCACCGCCGCGAATTCCACCACACCAAGGGCCACACCTGTGCCACCTTGCGGCGGTAAACCGAGCATCAATCACTGGACTGCACCTTGAGTAGCACGTCCTCCACGCGTCGCCACCCGCCTCGCCCCCGAACTCGGCAAAGCCCTGCCTCACTCCCTTCCGTCGCCTCCGCCAAACAGTCCGACTGCCCCGCCCGCAATCGCGACGAACACGGGGACTCCATGCGCGACCCGGCTTTCCACCAGCCACGCCGGTGTTATGGGCGACTGCCGCGGCACCGGCGGTCCGCCGCGAGCCACTCGGACCGTCGTCTATCCGGGCGACTGCTCCTCCCGGGTGGATCACAGTGAAAACGCCCGCCGGTTCTTTCCCCCCGCCATACGGATCCCCGTGTTCTATCACGCGGACAAGTTCTTCGCCTACCTGGTTCCGCGACCCCTTCGACTAACGCGCGAGCTAGGCACGGCCTCCGGGTCCAGGCACCCAAGCGCGACGAGGCCACCTGCATCCTCGGCCAGACCGCCGGTTCATCGCACGCCTCTGGCGCATTCTCTCCATTGAGAATACCAATACGCGGAACCTCGCGAATCCGCCCGAAACGAGGGGGATGTCGGGTGGATACACGACTACAACCGCAACCGGATCCGTCAGCAACTGCATGTCCACAACCAATCGCCCCGCGCTTCCGCAAAGGATAACCAAAATCAGCTTGGCCCTGGCTCCGCCTGAGAAACCACCTCTGCCTCCGGTGTCGAAGAGACACCCGCATCGGGTCCTGATTCCGCCGCGACCGCCGGCGTTATCGTGCCATCTACTGTCGGCACTTCCTCTGCCGGTTCCTCCCCTGCCGGCACTTCCTCTGACGGGGGATGTAACCCATACAGACCCTTCTTGCCGTCGCCTTTGAAAATCCAACCCTTCTTCCTCCACTGGCCGACGCGGGCTTTAGCCCCATCAATTTTGATCCTGAAATGTTTCCTGGTCTTATCCGACAACTCTTTGTAACTCAGGGGCGTCTTCAGCACGGTGTTGAGAAAGACTCGGTCTCTGTCGAGTGGGGTTTCCCCTGAGGTTTCAATCAACTTCGGAGTATCCACAGACTTGGCTTTCGCCTTGGTGGTGGTAGCACCCTCGGTTGTAGCGGTATGGGCCAGCACAAAACGCGAGTGCGAGTGCGGGGGAACAGGATCGTCTTGCCAGCGAATTGGAACCCCCGGGGATTTTGGAATGTGGGCTCTGCGGGCTTTTTCTACCCACATCGTTGAATTTTCTCCCTTGTCATCTTTGGCCACCCGCAGATTGGTCTCGCTCTTCCGCTCAATCTGGGATCCCAAATGTCCACGGGTTTTGCTGTTACCCGGATTTTCATGCAGCACAGTGATGATTGCGCAGGGGTGAATTCTATCGGCAGCCATACGATGAAGCCGTTCCACCAATTCGAATGCCTCCTTACTATCGTTGGGATCGCGCACGATGTCCGCCACGCCGTCGAGAAAAATGCAAAGCACGTACTTGGCGGCTAGCCGCAGCGTGTCGAGGATCCCTTCGATGGCCTCGATTCTATCGGCAATGTCAAACTCTACCAAAGAATACGAATACAGCCGCTGGTTCACCGAATCATAGGTGCCATTGACGCCCGCGCGTGCGAGCATTCGCATCACCTGTCCGTAGTGATCGTATGGGGACTGCTCCGTATCGAAGTGGAGAATCACGGTTTCCCTCTCGTCCTTCAGCTTGGGTGCGTCGCTGCTGAATGCCAACGTCTCGGCGCAGTCGCCCGAGTCAGGTCCTTCCCTGAGCATGGCTTTGAGCACTGACGCCACCATGGCACCGAGTACCGTGCTCTTTGCACTCTTGGCTGGCCCCTGGATGTTGCTGATGTTGCCCAAGGTGCAGATCTGCACCCCTTTCAACGAGAGTACGGTAATGGGTTTCTCCGGTGGTTTGCTGGCAACGAATCGTGCCTTCTCCAGCTTCGCCAACAAGCCGGTAAGACCGTCACCGGCTGATCGGCTCACTTCGGGAGATTTATTTGTGTTCACGCTCACGCGCACCTCATAAGAGGTGATCAATCCGGCAGCAAGGGTAAAACCGGCCTGAGTCCGGCCTGTAGGTAGGTCATCTCCGGGCCACCATCCCGATCGACACCAACTTCGCCAGCGCTTTTACCAAAAGGGGCAGAGACTGGTTGACCGGGGACAGATCATGTTTGCCCCTCGAACGCCCCCAAATGTTCGACGCTCACATTTTTTCAAGGGCACCTCTAAAAACCGTGTTTTTGCGTGGTCTGTCTCCTGCCATAACTTTCTGTTAAGATGATATTTCACCCGAATTGCCTAACCGCCACGCGCATGCGTCATGAAAAAGGTGCGCATCGAGCTTTTGGAGCGGAATTCGGGTATTCATGTCGTGGTTTTTTGTGGTGTTCACCAAGTTTTCAGTTCGAGTCGCTCTATTTGCTCGAATCGGATCATGTTATAGACCAAGTTCGTCATCGCCACCGCTCCCTGGTTCCGGTTCATTCCTATGCAACGGTTCCATGCCGCGCGCATGCACATACACATTGTGCCGAAGACGTGTTCCACTCTGACCCGGATGCGCGATTTCGCACGGTTCTTCTTGCGTTGGCGGGCGGTGAGGGGCTTGTTCCTATATGCACGCTCAATCACCTTACCTGTCACCCGCTTGCGCTCGAAGGCTGCTTCGCACGCCGGGCCTGTGTAGGCACTGTCCACATATGTCGTGGGATCCCCCTTGTTGAGCAACTCATCCAAGGCCTGGCTGTCATGCACCGACGCGTCGGTGACTGTGAACTTGTCGATCAACTTGCTTTTGCTATCCACCTTCACATGGTTCTTGTAACCGTAGTGCTTCTCATCGTTTTTCTTGGTCCAACGCGCGTCCAAGTCCTTTTGGCGGGCCATTTCCGGCTTTTCGTCCCACCCGTCGGGCTTCTGCCCCTCCTTGATTTTCGCGTTGTCCTCGCGCGAATTGCGCTGGCGCGGCACATCAACGAAAGTTGCGTCTATCATCTGACCCTTGTGCGCGAAAAGACCCCGCTTCTCAAGCACCTTGCGGAACACCTCAAAGGCCCGGTTCAAGAGGTCGTTGGTAACGAGCGTTTCGCGGAATGCCCATATGGTTTTCTCATCGGGAGACTTGTCCGCGTCGGTGATGCCGAGGAAGCGCTTGAAGCTGTGCCGGTCGGTGATCTGGAATTCAAGCTGTGCATCGCTGAGGTTATACAAATGGCCGATGACCAACACCTTGAACATCAGGAGCGGCGCAAACCCCGGTCGTCCTCCCGGTCCCTTGGGTTCCGCCTTCGGAATCAATCCCATCATCGGCTCGAAGACGCTCCAGTCTATCACCGCGTCAAGCCGCGCCAATGGGTCGCCCATCTGGTGCAGTTCCTCAAGCCGCTCGCTCGTGTCGAACAGCCCCCGTTGCTTTGGTTCGATATAGTTTGCCATGACGGATCTAACTATGCATAAACCTATCTAACAGGAAAGAAAAAACTTCGGAAATCTTAAATATATTTCGCGTCTTATTAGACCAGTTTTTAGAGGTGCCCTCAAATATTTTGGCGCGTTTCGCCACATCATCACTATTTACTCAATAGCGAGCGGTTGCTCCGAACGCAGAGAAGTCGCCGCATATACCACCCCGTCCCGGCGAGTGTTCGGCTGATCGCCCGGCCAGCCTCGAATGCGGGGTGCGAAGAATTTCAAACTATTTTGGCACGTTTCGTTCCTTCAGCACTATTTACTCAATAGCGAGCGGTTGCTCCAGTTGAAAACGAAGTGCCCCCCGGTCCTATACTAAGATACCTGGCGCGGCCAACCCGCGCTTCTGCCAATCAGGGAATCACCGGGATGGAAACCTGACCAACTCGACCGGATCGGTGTCCCGATTGGTTGCCGTAACGCAACCCACCATGTCCCTGGTCTGACCTGCGTTTCCGCAGAGCAGACGGCGGATCAAACCGGATAACCCACGGAATCAGAAAAATCTCGCGAGTTCTTGAACAAGGATTCGCAAGGACAAAACAACGCAATACACAAAAACAGAACACAAACACACACAATGAACACAACAGCCCAGAAAAGAAAACACGCCGCCCTCGTCCGCATCACTGCCCGTGAGCGGAATGATGAGGAACTGCAACTCGCCCTTGCCTACGCGGCTCGCCTGGAAGCCGAAGCGGATTTGGAGGACGCCCAGGCAGGAGTCGAACCAGCAATCGCGGACCATGCCGATGTCGAGCAGATTGTGCCCGTCCTTGGACGGATCGTATGCTCCGGCGGCGCCATCAAATCCATCGAGCACGAATGGACCGCGGAGCATGACAGCGAGGCGGAACGCCGGGGCATCATGTTGACATGGAGTTGGATGCTATCCCTCCATGCGCCCCAGGCTGGGCAATGCCTGGATTTTTACGTCGGCACCCGCGAATCCGGCCCGCTCGCCCACTGGTCCTCACGGGACGGATACTGGAGACGTTGTCGATCCACTGGAAATTTCGGCAAAAATTGGGCGTGTGGAGGCACATGGACCAATCAGCCGCTCAAATCTGACAAGGAACCCGACGAGGGCATACCCTATCGGAACTACTATGTTTTCAATTCTCTCCAAACCTGCAATCCAACCCTAAGCCAAGCCATAATAGACATCATGTACCCACAAACACAAATCGACAAAATCCGTATCGCCAAAGCAAAACTCGAAGCCGCAGAGTTGCGGCAGCGGGCGGCGACCAAGCGCCAGCAAGCGATGCGATTCCGGCAGCAGGCATCCCGCCCGATCTACCCCGGCCAGGGGGCCGTCTCTGCTAACAATGCAGCCATCGCCGACGCTAAGGCCGAGCAGCTTGAAGCGCTAGCCGAGGTCAAGCTCGCCGAAGCCGGTGCCCTTGAATCCACATCCATACAAACTATCAACCAATCCAACAATGAAGACAAAACCTGCAATCCAACCCTAGACCAAACCACAAAAGACATCATGGACCACCAAACACAACCCGACCGAATCCGTATAGCCAAAGCAAAACTCGAAGCCGCAGAGTTGCGGCAGCGGGCGGCGAACAGCCGCCAGCAAGCGATGCGATACCGGCAGCAGGCATCCCGCCCGATCTACCCCGGCCAGGTGGCCGTTTCGGCTAACAATGCCGCCATCGCTGATGCCAAGGCCGATCAGCTTGAAGCACGTGCTGAACTCTCTATCGCCGAAGCCGGAGCCTAAGAATCCCCATCCATGCCAAACATCAACCAATCCAACCATGAAGATCAACCCCACACTACCTGAATTCAAGCCCTGCACCAGCACATGCGGCTACAGAACCACCATGAATGGCAAACCGGTTCTCTACCGCGACGCCAAGACAGTCCTCAATGACACTAACGATGCCTTCCGGGAAAAGCTCCTTTGCGACGGACTCATTATCAATCTCGGTGACGCCTGTGCCTACAGTTGCTCCTTTTGCTATGTGGGATCGATGCAGCGATACCTTGCCCCACCATTGCTGGATGCCCATAAGCTGACGCATGGCGTGACACTTCCTTTCGAGGATGTGGTCATCCGGCGGCGGAACGCGGTAGATCTCCTGCGGGCGCAACTGTTGGACAGACACGGGCGGCGCCGTTATCCGGACGATGGTGACAACCGGGTCGCATTTTCATCGACCACCGTCGATGTCGCGGCAAACATGGAACTGTTGCGCGAAACCGCCGAGGCCTGCAAATTGATCCTTGAGCACACCGCATGGCATATCCGCCTGCTCTCGAAGAGCAACCTGCTCCACCTGTTGGTTGCCAGGGAAATGATTCCCAGGAAGTATCACCACAGGCTGATCTTCGGATTCTCCACCGGCACTCTGGACGACACGGTGGCAAAGGCGTTCGAGTCGGGCACAGCCCCCGTATCCAAACGACTCGAATCGCTGCATTGGCTGCAAGATAAGGAATTCCGCACTTTTGGCATGATCTGCCCAAGCCTGCCTCAGGACGATTACGAACGATTCTCCAGGGAGATTTGCGCTGCAATCCGTGTCGAAAAGTGTGAACACGTCTGGGCTGAGCCCATCAATGTGCGTGGCGAGTCGCTGTCGAAAACACTCGCCGCCCTCCGCGCTGCCGGGCTTGACTCCGAGGCCTGCCGATTGGCCGCTGTCTCTGGAGCGGGGAACGGAAAGGCCTGGGAAGACTACTCCCGCCAGACATTTCTCGCCCACTCCAATAACATCGAACCCGGCAAACTGCGGTTCTTGGATCCGTTTTCATACTACACATTGGTTCATGGGCTGTCTTGGAAAAGCCGCGGTTGATCGTCCAATACTCTGATTAGCAGTCCTTTCTGTCTTCCTCGGCGCACATGCACGAAGGGAAGCTCGCCGCGCTTGACACGTTGCATGATGGCTTGGCGCGAGATGCCCAGGCGGCGCATCGCCTCAGGCATGGCGACATAGCCCTCCGGGGCCTCGGCCACGAAGATGTCCTGGAGTTCCTTGGTCATCCGGATGCGCCAGGGAGCCCCTGGGGTCACTTGTTCGCCGGCGATGAAACCGTCCATGAGCCAGCGATGCAGCGTCGAGGCGGCCAGTCCAAGTTGGTCGGCGGCACCCTGGACGGTGAGCAACTCTCCTTCCGGGGAAACGGGCGGCGGTTGATAGGCGGGAATCTTCCAGTAGCGGCGGAGGCCGCCGACCCGGCCGGCGGTGAATCGTTCGCCGGTTGCGGTGCGCTTGTCCTGGCGATTGAGAACGGAGGCAATGATCGGGTCGGGATGGTGCGCGGCCAGGCGGCCCACCAGTTCGATGGTGTCGTCGTCGGTCCGGATTGGCGCAACCCGCCGGTTCTTCCACAGCACCTCCAGTTCGGTGATCGCGCCGGTTTTCCAGCGTGCCGCGATTTGGACTTGGGCGGGGTCGGCCAGCACCTTGATCGTGACATCCTCCATGAGGCTTTGCAGCAGTTCCTTCCGATCGCGATCGGTGGTCGTCGGGGCCGTCCAGACTTGCCGCAAATCACTGCCGAGCGCGCGGATCTTGTCCCGCTGGGCATCAGTAGGATTGAATCGCACCTCCGCTTCCTTGCGGGCCAGTTGGGCTTCGGCGGTCGCGAGTTCCTTGAGCTTGTGTTCCCACTCGGCTTCCAAGGTGCGCGCCACCAGGCGGTTCTCGGGTTCCACCGCCTGATGACGGCGTTGGGCCCGCCCGACCTCGTATTGGGCGGCTTCGAATTGCAGGCGGAACTGTTTGAGCGCGTCCTGGTGTCCGGCGTCCTGCAGGCTCAGGGCTTGGATGGCCGCCTCGATCCCGGCCGGGGCGATGGCGTCGAGAAAGGTCTCGACGACGGCCCGGTCGACGCGTCCCGCCCCGAGGCGCATGCACCAGAGGGCCCGGCCGTTGACGGCATCCCTGCTGGAACAGTAGTAGCCGGGGGTGGAGTTATCTCCCTGATAGAAGACATGCAGCTTGCGTCCGCAGCGTCCGCAGCGGGCCAGGCCTTGCAGCAGCGCGGAGCCTTCCCGGGGCACCCCGGCGGCTTCTCCCGCGCCGGGAGGGGCATTGCGCGCCAGTTGCTGCTGATTCATTTCAAAGGTGGCCCAGTCGATGAACCCGGGATGGTGGTCGGCAATGAGCACCGCCCACTGCTCGCGGGGCAGATGTTTGATGCGATTGCGCAGGGTTGCGTTCTCATCGACGTAGCGTTCGCTGCGGGTTTTACCATAGGCGTATGCCCCTGCATAGACCGGGTTGCCAAGGACGCTGATAATATTGATATAGGTGGGTTTGACCCACTGGATCAGTCCCTTGGGAGAGGCGTGGGGAAACTGCAGACCCTCGCTTTGGAACCATAGCCAGACCTGGCGTGCCGAGCCGAGGTCCGCGAACTTCGCGAAGACGGTCCGAATGGCGCCGGTGACAGCCTCGTCGGGATGAAGGCGGACTTCTCCATCGGCTTCGCCCCAGATCAGGCCCACCGGCAACCCGCGCCGCAGTTCGCCGCGTTTGGCCTTGTTGCGGATGCCGCCGTCAAGCCGCGCGCGCAGCACGTGCAGTTCGGCTTCGGCCATGGTCCCCTTGAGGCCTAGCAGGAGCCGGTCATTGAAGAGGCCCGGATGATATATGCCATCGGCGTCGCCGATGAGGGTATTGGTGACGCCGCACAAGTCCAGGAGCCGATACCAATCGGCATTGTTGCGGGCCAGCCGGGAGGCTTCCAAACAGAGAATGACGCCGATTTGGCCCAAGGCGACCTCCTGGGTCATTCTAACAAATCCGTGGCGGGCCACCACGCCCGAACCGCTGTGTGCCAGATCCTCGTCGATGACCTGGACGCGGTTCTCAGGCCAGCCCAGGTCATGTGCCCGCCGGACCAACTGGTATTGCCGGAGGGTGGATTCGCGGTTGACTTGCACTTGGGTCTCGGTGGACTGGCGGACATACACGCAGGCTTGGCGGGCCAGGTGGGTGGCTTGGATTTTCGGGTTATCGCTCATGGTGGGGTGGGGGAT
>Ga0209697_10006752_pt1 | contig 13752 bp, 10 predicted proteins | sample AliMusrvi5mmetaG_FD_184115 | JGI IMG/M metagenome (GOLD analysis project Ga0209697, IMG submission 184115) | Freshwater lake bacterial and archeal communities from Alinen Mustajarvi, Finland, to study Microbial Dark Matter (Phase II) - Alinen... | ecosystem: Environmental > Aquatic > Freshwater...
TCGCAACGGCATTGGCTTGTGACACTTATTTTGCCAAGCCTTATCATTCTTGGGAGCGAGGCTTAAATGAAAATCATAATGGCTTGTTGAGGCAATATTTTCCCAAGAATCAGCCATTGAATAACATCAACCAAGATGATGCTAATAAAGCATTAGCTGAGATTAACCATAGGCCTAGAAAAAAATTAAACTACAAAACACCATGGGAAGTATTTTGTGAGATGGCTTTACTTAATATTGATGATTCACTCGGTGTTGCATTTATGAGTTGAATTCGCGAAATGATAAATCGGCAATTTTGCGATTTAGCATATTTACGCGCTTGCTCTTTGCCATCCATAGGGCTTTTGTTTTCTGCTTTTGCTTCTAGGACAATAAAAGGAAAGCCTTTTTCATTGAGCAATAGAAAATCAATAAAGCCCTTTGAGGATTTCTCAAAGTCATGACCGAGTGCGTCTAGGTCTTGGGTTTTGATGGTAATACTGGGTTCTAGCTGAATATTGGCAGGTGTTTTACCATCAGCGAAAAAACGCCAGCCGGCTGCTTCTAATAACTTATTAATCTTAATGCGGGCGGTGGCTTCTTTGGTTGGCACTAGCAGTTCTCGAGAATAGATTAAAAGTTTTTCGGCCATAGGCTAATGCTATGGAAGGCAATATCTGGAGCTAAAATAATCGTGTCATATCCCTAGAGCCATGAAGAACGCGGATAATATCGACACCGTCTTCAAGCGAAAAATAGAAGATCAGGTAATTGCCTACGGGTTGGCTACGCAAAGCGGCTTTAAGTTCTTCTCGACTAGCGCCTATCTTGGGAAAGTCTACCAATGCTAGGCAACTATCCTGAATGCGATCAAGGAATTTATCAGCACTGTCGGGGCTGTCTTGTGCAATAAACCACCAGATTTCTTCAAGGTCGTTTTCGGCTTCTGGGCGCTTTAATAGTTGTGGCATTAAATTTCAGCTTATTTGTTGTGCAGCAAGGCGCTTGCGACCGCTCGCTTTAATGTCTTCGATGTTTAAGGGCGTAGCTTTACCACTATTTATGCCTTTTTGAATTTCGCCTCTTAATTCTTCAAGTCGTAAATCACGCAACTGATCGCGCTCTTCCAAGAGACGTAAAGCTTCGCGCATCACTTCGCTTACTGAATTATAAAGGCCACTTTGTACTTTGCCTTTTACAAGTTCTTCAAAATGAGGGTTGAGGGATATATTCATGGCTTTAACTCCTTAGTTTTGGCTATTGAGGATCAATAATAACAAATATTGTTATTATTGATCGTTTAAATTCTGCGTGATAGGGTTTGCCTTGCTTTGAAGCTGGAAACAATAGATGAAAGACCAAGTAGTCGGGCTGATGCTCAGTGTTGCGAGGAATTCTGAGTGCTGTAAGTTCTTGATTTCGTCTTGTTGCATCGAAGCTACGAACTAATGCTAGTCTTACTACATTTTAAATCAGTTGCAAAAATAGTTTGTTTATTTATTTTCTTTGTGCAATACTTCGAAAAAACTTAGACATCACTAGATTTTTTTAATCTTATTTCATTTAAATCGCTACAGCTTAATTTATAATTGTCTTTGTTTTTAATGTCATTTTTTTATTTATTGGCCTTTTGGGCGATTTGTTATTTTAGTGACTGCACTTGATAAACTAGTTAGCTGGTTTTATTTTATAGCAGATCGTTTTTTAGACCCAGTTGGCTATAGAGAGATGAGCAAGGCGACTAGACTATACTTCTGACGAGAAGAACATCAAGCCGACAAGAAGTGCGTCAATCCGAGCAGAAGTACGTTAAACCGATAAGAAGTACATCAAACCGACAAGAAGGACATCAAGCCGAGCAGAAGTAAGTCAAACTGACAAGAAGAACATCAAACCGAGAAAAAGTACGTCAAACTGACCAGAAGTACGTCAAACCGAGCAGAAGTACGTTAAACCGATAAGAAGTGCATCAAACCGAGCAGAAGTACATCAAACCGACAAGAAGGACATCAAGCCGAGCAGAAGTAAGTCAAACTGACAAGAAGAACATCAAACCGAGAAAAAGTACGTCAAACTGACCAGAAGTACATCAAACCGAGCAGAAGTACGTCAAAACGACCAGAAGTGCATCAAACCGACAAGAAGTACGTTAAACCGATAAGAAGAACATCAAACTGACAAAAAGTGTAAAAAATACAGCCAGTCATGGCTTTGTAAACGTTGATAACACAACAATAACTCTCACTTGATAGGTAACGCTATGAAAAAACTAAAACCAGTCTTCGACTTTGCTCAATATGCTATAGCTGAGAAAATCAGCTTTTTTCGCCATGTTAACAGCCAGTTGTACGGCAATCCGTTATATCCTACACCCGACATTCCTGAAGCCGAGGCAACAGCCGTGGTCGATGCCCTAGAAGCCGCAATGCAGGCCGCTAAAGAAGGTGGGCCGGCAGCGATGTCTGCGCTGCATGATGCAGCAGAACGAGCTGATACGCTTTATAGAAACTTAGCTCATTATGTAGAGCGTATAGCCGCAGGTGATGAAACCATTATATTAAGTAGTGGTTTTCATGTTTCTAAACAACCGGTCATAACGCCTAAACCAGAGCTGGCTGCGCTTGATGGTGAGCATTCAGGTGATGCTAAATTAGTGGCTAAACCTAAAGATAGAGGGACGGCGTATAAATGGCAAATGTCTAAAGTGTCAGACGATGGAACGGATGGAGTATGGGTTGATATCGGCACTACCACACGCGCCACTATTGAGGTCAAAGGTTTAGAAATTATGAAACGTTATAAATTTCGCTACGCGATTGTAACACCAACTGGTACTTCGGATTTTTGCGAGTCTGTTTCAAAAATAATCACCTAATTTTATGTAAGCAATTGATACTTACCAGGTGCTTTATCAATTAAATCATTTCATCAAGCATAATCGTGATTGCCAATCATAGCTGAAGACTCTGATATGAATAAAGTTAGGTATTTTTGTGTGGTGTTATGTGCTAGTTGGCTTATCGTCTATACGCCACTGATTCAAGCTGATAGTTCTATACTAGCAAATCGTGCCAATACGACATTAGTGTTGCCGCCATTAAGTTATAGTGAAAAGATCGCTGATAAAGGTCTTAATGCTTTGGCTAATTTAACAACGGCGTCACTTGAAATACCCAAAAGTGTTATCAAGACCATGAATCAAAGTAATTTCTTTTATGGCTGGGTGGGTGGTTTTGTTAAAGGCATCGTTAATATGCTGGGCAGGACTGGGTGTGGTGTTACTGACTTAGTGACCTTGCCAATACCTACTCAGTCTATCATTTCTCCCTTGTATATCTGGGATGATTTTGATAAAGAGACGACTTACGGGGCAGTTATGCGTTTGGATAAGGATGCTAAATAGCAAGCTTATCGGTATTTATGGCAACCAACTTAAGGCGGGACAGATATCTTTCCGGGAACGCCGAGCCCCAGCATGGCAAAGTGCCACAAGTATTCTATGTGCTTGGAGTAAAACAGCTTCAGCTGTTTTAAAACGCTGATCTTTAATTGTGTGTATAACGATGAACGCCGAGCTAGGGCTCAGTGTTTCCAGAATCACTAGCCGTATCCTATCAGCTTAGGACGCTTTTCTAAGCTCTCCCATGCCGTTAGCTTTTTTAACGACTTGTAGTTGAGCTTTAATGCGTTTTTGTACCGCTTCTACATGAGAAATAACGCCGACGGTTTTACCGTGGGTCTGTAAGCTTTCTAGGGTACTAATCACGGTATAAAGCGATTCGGCATCTAAATTGCCAAAACCTTCATCGAGAAATAAAGACTCGACTGAGCGGCCGTTATTAGCCAATTCAGAAAGTCCGAGTGCTAAGGCTAAGCTGACGATGAAGCTTTCTCCGCCCGATAAGGACTTAGGTAAGCGGCGAACATTAGCTTGATAAGTATCTTCAATTTCTAAGGCCAAACCTTGTTCACTGTGGCCTTTACGTAAATAATAGCGGCCGCTGATCTTTTCTAATAAGGCATTAGTTTGCAATAATAATTGATCAGCTATGCGTTGTTGAACTCGACGCCTAAAGGCCATGCCATTATTTTCAGTAGCGAACAAAGCAACTTCAGCAAAATAGGGCTGAGAAATGGCGGTTTGTTGTTGCCATTGCAAGGATAGTGATTCAAAGTGTTGTTGCAAAGCTTGTTGATCTTGAAGTCGTTTTTGCAGATGCAAAACTTCCATCTCGGCGATCTCTGTTTTTTCGTTAATGCTTTTTAGTTGAGCGTTTAAGTCATCCAAGCTTAATGATGAATCTATGTTAGCCAGTTCGGTCGCTAATAGGTTTTGATCGTCTACTAGCGTACGATTAAGGTTATCAATGTGTTGCTCTAATGCTGCTTTAGTATGTTCAAGATCAGCTTGGTTGGCTATTATTGACAGTATGTCGCTAATTTCCTGCACGCTAGTAAATGATGTCGTGGGTAATTTTTCTTGTAGACTACGCTGCAAATCAGCGATTTCTTGAGTGAGTATAGTCAGCGCTTGTTCTTTATCGGCAATTAACTTTTGTTTTTCGATTAAAGCTAAATGTAGGCTAATTAATTCTTCTTTTTGCAGTTGTTCTGTATAAATTGTGGATAGTTCATTACAACGTAAAACCTCAGCTTGGCAAGCAGTTTGCTGGGTTTCTAGTGATGCTAATTCTTCTATTAAGCTTTTATGGCGGAAAGCATAGCCATGATAGTCTTGTCTACGCACATTAAGTTTATCGAATAAGGCATCTTCTTGGCCATAAGTGGGCATTTTTTCACCCAGTACATTGAGTTGTGTGAGCACCTGGTCCGCCAGTTGTCGCTCTTGCTCTTGATAAGCATTTAGGGCAGAAGCCAAATCTAATTGTTCCTGAGTTAAACCTTCATTATTGGAGCCTAGATGTTCAATACTTATTTGTAGTTGATCAATAGTCGCGGTGCAATTAGCCAATAATGTCTTAGCTTTTTTGATATCAGCTTGTTTATTGCGATAGCGTTTGAGGAAATGTACGGTATTGGTAAGCTCATCGTTTTCTTTTTGTATGAGTTCCTGCATTAAGGCTAATTTAGTAATATCAAGATCAGGGCTTGCAACATTAAGTCGATTACATAGGTTTAACCATTCTGCTCTAATTTGTTGGCGTTGCGTATTTCGAGAAGAATTCCTTTCTACTTGTTTTTGAGCAATGTTGATATGGCTATCGGCCGTACTTATTTTTTCTGTTAAAGCTCGAACTTTAGCTTTTTGATCAATTAATGCTTGTTTGGAGTTGCTAGGCGTGGGCGGAAATTTGGCATAAGGATGTTGCAGCGCGCCACAAAGAGCACAGGGTTTTCCATCAATTAAATGCACTCGTGAAGGGGCCATTTTCTTCAATAAGGCTTCATTGGCTATAGCGTCTTCAAGCACTTTTTTAATGTTGGCTTCACGTAGCATTTCAAGTCTTAAACGCTCGAGCTCAATGGTCAAGACTTCAATATCAAAATCAGGTTGTTCTCTGGCTTTAAATAATGAGAAAAAACTGCCGCCTGTTGTTAGTTTTTGATGTTTTTGGGCTAATTGATAGAGCTGTTGTAAGTTCTTAACGCGCTCTAATTGCTCTAAACGTACGGCATCAAGGTCATCGGTGCTATGGCCTTGAGCTAAATCAATAAGCTCTTGTTCTTCTAAAGGTATTTTTTGATTGAGTTCAGCTAGTTTTTGTCGTTCTACAGCTAAAGCGGTTGTATTGTTCTTGAATGTTGTGAGTGCTTTTTTAGAATGTTTACCAAATGATGATTGTTTTTTGCTGGTTTCTAATAATTCTGCACGACATTTCTTTAATACACCTAGTTCAGGAAAGTCAGTCAATAAGCATTCATCTAGCGCATGGTCTTGCAGCCAATGTGCTAATTGAGCCAGTGTTGCCTGTTTATCGCCATACTGTTCTGATAAAGATTGCCATTGTGTGGTTTCGGCTTGAATCGTTAAGTCGGTTTGGTTTAGTTGTGCTTTTGCATTATCTAAAGCCTGCTGTTGCTCATTGATCGACCGATAGGCTATTCCTTCAGGTGCTGTTTGTTCAGAACCTAGTTGAGTTTTAAGCTGGCTAAGTTCGAGCTGGAAATTATTTAAGCTGACTTGACCTTCTTGAATGAGCCTTTCTTTTTCTGCAATAGCATTAATGTCGTCTTTAAAGAGTAAAGCATCTTGACCCGCGTTAAGTTTCGTAAGGTTTAGTTGTAGCTCTGCTAGTTGGGTACGAGCTGTTTGCAGGTCATTTTCTTGATCGTCTATGCTCATTTGCAGCGTAGTTATAGCCGTCAATTGCTCATGTTGCAGCTTCGTGAGTTGTTGATCTTCTTGTAGCTCAGTGAGTTGCTCATTAAAATCATTTAAATCTTGTTCACAAGCGCTGAGCTTGTCAGCATCCATAAAAGCAATACTATCTAGCTCTTGTTTTAAGCGATCTAAGGTCTTTTGGGCTTTCTCGGCATTATCAAACAACTCTTTTTTATAATCGGCATAAATATCGCTGCCAATGATTCTTTCTAATATATCCATGCGCTCATTGTCTAGAGCGTTAAGAAAAGCAGAAAAATCACCTTGAGCTAATAAGATTGAGCGGGTAAAGCTACGAAAATTCATGCCGGTAATATCGGCTACTTGAGTGCAGACCTGTTGCGGCGTTTCGGCTAATATTTTGTCATCGGAGATGCGAGATAAACTCATTTCAATGGGCAATAATGCATGGTTAGCATCATCTGCTGCTCGTCTAGCAGACCAATTTGAACGATATTTTTCTCCATCTAGAGAAAACTCAATCGATGCAAAACAGTCGCTAGTCTGTTGAGTCATAACATGATCTGCAGGACGATTAAACCGAAATGTCTCTCCATATAAAGCTAAGGTAATGACATCTAAGATACTGGATTTTCCTGAGCCATTCGGTCCCGTAATCGCAAAAACACCGGTGTCGATAAAAGGGGCTCTTTCAAAGTCGACGCTATGCTCACCTTCCAGTGAATTGATGTTTTTGAAATGAATGTTTAGTATCTTCATGAGCTAGGGGCTATGTAGGTGTGACTTTGTAAAGTTAGTTGCTTAAGTGCTTGTGCAGCGATAAGTCAATCTTTAATGCTTTACATCATACACGACCGGACTGTTTGAGAAAATAGCCATGCCAAACAACGACAATACTTGCAGAAGAGTCACTATAATTAATTTTAAGGCAAATCAATGAGCTTTAGGCCTGGCGGCAAGGCTTCACCAAAAATTAACTGCTCTTCTTTTTCATCGAGTTGTTTAACCTGTTCTAGCATTTCTATCCATGAAGCGGGTGCTTTACTGAGTTTGAGTTTGGTGATGATGTCTTGGCGTAGTTCATCATCAATATCTCGCGCTCTATCGCCACTTAGGCGAGCAATAAGCGTAGCTGCAAATCCAGCTTGAGGTATTTTTTTCCAATCAACAGACAGTGCTTGCATTAACCAATCGGCAACTTTGTCTGCGGGAATGACATTATGGTTGCTGCCATGAAAAGGCTGTCTAGCCCCAATACGTCCAACAGCCCACCAAGTTTGGTTGGATTCCCCTGCTTTTTGTAAGCGCTTTAATAACCATTCGCCTAGTTGTATTTTTTTATCGATGGGTAAGCGTTCTAAGACGGCGGCGAGACGCACCATATCATCATAGCCACGATTTTTAATAAGCTTGGCAACACCTGCTTGTCTGGCGGCAGCTGGGTTGATGAATTTAGCGATATCGGTAAATAGCTGTTCTTGCGCAGAGCTTGATAGACCACCGGCAATACGTCGCCAGAGCGTCCACCATTCGGTCCAGTTTTGGGTGTCATTAACAAATTGTATATTTTGGTTATAGGTTTTCCAAAGTTGTTCTACACGCCAATCATCTAAGGGATAGCCAAAGCCTGGCCGCAAACAAAATCCTGCTAGACTTAACCAGACTCGTTCGTGGCTTTCTGAGCGCCTACGATATTTAGACCCTTCTAATAAGCTGGCAAATAGCCCTCTAAGTAAGGGCGTATCCCATTCTGTGCGAGGGCAGACTAGTTGTTTTTCTAAATCAGCCCTAAGATTTTTGACGGCTTTGGGAGCTATATCTTTGGATTTTGAGCCAAAAATACTTTGTATTCGGGTAACGGCTGCATCAAATTGTGGGGGGAGGCTGGTGTCTTGAGATAAGCGTGTGCGGCCTTGCTTGCGAATTTGAAATTCTACATCCCAGCGTTGATCGTTGTTATTAACGGCAACACATTGTATTTTAAGCGTACCGACTTCCGTTTGCGTGACGGCTAATTGCACAATGACTTCAGTCTCTTGCGTGCTGCTATCGCCTTCAAACGCTACGGCCAGTGGCGGTAAGGAATGAAACAAATCACTGATGTCAGTAATGTCGCCGGTTTTAAAAACAGCATCACTACTGATGGAGGCAAGATGAAAGCGTACTGGGATGCCTAGGCGCAAAGCAAAATGCCGATCTTGTAAGATGGCTTCTTCGCCTTCTTCACTGCCTTTGGGTAATATACAAATACCTTGTTGGTTCGCGCTATGATCGGTATCAATGATTAGAAAATAACTTCGAGCGCTACCCCCACCGATTTTGAGTTGTTTATCACGGCGCGCCATCGCATAACTAACGGCACCGAAAGCGACAGCTAGTTCTGGGTGCTTATTTTCCAGTAAGACAGGCGGTTTTGTACTCCAGGAGTTAAGTAACTGTATAAGACGTTGGGTAATAGGTTGGCTACGAAACACACCGCCGTTAAGTAGCAATGCGTCTGGTACTCTGCCTTCACCTTTTAATGCTTCATTAGCGGCTGCGGCATGCAGTTTTAAAAACGCAGCGATATGTTTGCTAATTGCAGGTTCTGCTGCATAGGGCAGGCCAAACTCAACAACACCACTGCGTTTCCTGTCAGGCAGATCGTCTAGTGTGGATAAAGGGAAAAAGCCGTCTAAGGCAATACTTCTTACTTCATCACGAGTTAATATGACTGAGCGTGAGCCGCCTATCAGTTTGGAACCTCCTCCTAGTAAGGTTACGGCCATTTGTTCTGGAGCATCTTCAGCTAATAACCGTTCTTTGGCGCAACGACACTGCTCTAATAATTGCGATAAATCTGCAGCTGATAAACGTTGCTCACCATTAATTAATCGCTGCTCGGCTAAATGCGCCAAGGCTAAGTCGATATTGTCGCCACCCAGCATTAAATGATCGCCAACACCAATACGTGTTAGTTTGGGTTCATCAACGCCTGGCTCTACTTTAATCAGTGTTAAATCAGTGGTGCCGCCACCTACGTCGCAAACTAATAATAAATGGACTTGGGCTAAGGCTTGATTGATAGTGCTGTTATTGCGTTTTAGCCAATCATAACAAACGGCTTGCGGCTCTTCTAATAAGCGTACTTGCTTAAGTCCAGCCATGCGGGCTGCTTCCAGTGTTAATGATCGTGCTGATTCATCAAAAGAAGCAGGTACAGTAATGACCAGTGTTTGCTGCTCTAGCGGCGCGTTGGGAAATTGATGCCCCCAAACAGTGCGGATATGCGCTAAATAACTGGCGCTAGCGGCAATAGGTGATACCTTGCTAACATCATCAGCGCTGCCCCAAGGTAGAATGTCGGCACCGTGATCGATAGACGGGTGTGATAACCAACTTTTGGCGCTGGTTACAAAGCGTCCTTTGCTTTTCGCGCCTAATAAACGTGCGGCTAGCCCAATGATAGGTAAATCACCGATTATTTCGCTATCTTGATGATAGCTAGGAAACGCGACATCAGCAGTCGATAGTTCGCCGGGTGCAGGATGGTAACGTACTGAAGGTAGTAAGGGTTGGGCTGCTACTTCGCCTAGTGCGACTAGTTGTTCAATATGAAACAACTGTATTTCAGTGGCTGATTTTTCAGTGCTGGCATAAGCGACTACGGTGTGGGTGGTGCCTAAGTCGATACCGACTAAATATTGAGGAGCTTGATTTTTCACGATTTAGAATTATGTTTAAGTCATAAGGTAGTCTTAGCCATAGTGTATAACCTTGAAGCATCAAAGCGACAACGGTCGAATACCCTTAATCACTAAGTCGATGCTGACTATAATCTCAAAACCGCAGACATTGGTAAAGCTCGCTGTTGCTGTGTGTCTCGCTTGAGTACAGAAAATAAGCCAAGCAAGACAGTATTACTATGCTATGTATGACTATATCGGATTATGCTTTTAACGTTCATAAAAGACTTAAGTAAACTATTGCGTTAAAATAGCAAAAATTAATAAATAATCCGCTCTGGCGGCGTCTCATTCTCAATCGAATGTTTTCTGAGGAAGTTGTATGCGTAAGAAATTTATTACCTATGTCGGTGCTACTGCACTGCTGTTGATACACACGGCAAGTCAAGCTGTTACTGATTTACCTCCTACAATAAAGGTTGATACGGGGCCGGTGGAAGAGGTTTGTTCTGAGTTTACTGATCCTGCTTGGCGTAAAGCACAAACGATTGATGGTGTAGCCATACAAGAATCTAAGCTTTGTAACCCGGACAATCCAGCAGATATCGCCGCGTTTGTAAAAGGCACCAATGGCATTTCTATGGATACCTTAATGCAAACGCAGTTGGCGGCCGATGCGGTAACCGTATCAGACGATATAGACGGTGATGGTGATCCGGACAAAATTGTTATTAAGTTAGAAGTTGTGGAACTTAATGGCCATACGCCTGACATGAAAGATCCGACCACGACTTTTGATATTGCTCCAGGTATACAGCCGACTTTTTGGGTGTATGCCCCTAAAACGAGAGACATGTCGACTAAAAGCTTATATGAGTTGGAAGCCAATCCATTGCTCCGAGTCCCGTCTCCGGTTATTCGGGTTGAGCAAGATGATGTGGTTTGGATAATATTAGAAAATACGCATTACTTACCGCATTCTATTCATTTGCATGGTATAGATCATCCATTTATGGATCATGGGGGTACGGGCAATGATGGCGTAGCGCAAACCAGTAATATGGATACCATGCCTGGACAAAGCAAAACCTATGTGATTAAGCCTAGGCAACCTGGCACTATGTATTATCATTGCCATGTACAGCCGCATACCCATATTCCTATGGGCTTGCAGGGTATTTTCGTAGTTGAAGAAAATCGTCCTAATAACTGGGTGCAAACTTTAAACGTAGGCGCAGGTCAAGTTCGTCATCCTTCTGTTGCTGTGCTTGAAAAATACGCCCGAGAATATGATTTGCATTACCAATCAGCCGATAAAGAATTACATGAGCTAGTTGCACGTTCAGCCAATGATCCGCGTTTGGTTGCCAAGCACATGAATACCGAATATGACACCACGGATGCCACGGATGATTATTTCATGCTTAATGGTCGATCTTTTCCTTATACTTTAAGGGAATCGTTGATACACATGGAAGAGAATCAACAAGTTAAGCTTCGGGTTTTAAATGGTCATACTGAATCATTGGCTATGCATATACATGGTCATAAACCGACCATAACTCATTACGATGGTGTTGATAACGGCCCTGGCTCTTATATACAACGTGATGTCCATGGCATGGTTCCTGCCCAACGTATTGATCTATCGTTGAGCGGTGTGGATGATGGTTTAAATAGTTTTGGTCAAGGTATCTGGATGTTTCATGATCACGTTGAAAAATCATTTACCACCGATGGGCATGGTGAAGGCGGCGATATTAGTCTAGTGGTTTACAAAGGTTTTGTGGATGACAGAGGTATTCCAACTGCACACGGCATGAGTTTGGCACCGTATTTTTCCAAGTCTTTATGGCAGGGTAAATACCCCATTTGGCAAGATTATGATGCCTGGGGTAGCTTAGGCTTACCTGATTTAAAAGCAGAATTTAAACCGTCTAAAGTCGCGGTGCAAATTGCACCAGTTAAAGCGTCAGAAGCAGCAGCTGCTATTGCCGCCCAGCAACAAGCTCCATCAGCATTTTCACGTTTATTTGATGGCTTATTATTAGGTTTGTTGGGCTATGCAGTTGTTGTTAAGCGTAAGCCATTGCTAGATTTTGCAATGAAATTAGTTGATCTTGTTCGTAGTAAGTTGCTTAAAAAATAATTGTAAATCCACTGAAAGTTAAGTCACGTTGGTTGGGCTGCATGTTTTTTGCAGCCCAACTCATATTCTTGGGCTATGTTATTGTTGTTAAACTTAGTGCATGTAGGAAGGGATTTGTAAGCCCGCTCTAAACGTTTGAAGCTGCCATTTCCAATTGCTTGCAATATGATGTAGGGTGTTGACGACTGATAATTGGACGTAGTTGCAAGCACCGCATAGGGCTAATTGCAAATCACACTGGATAAAAATCGGCTCTTTTGTATCGGTAAGTTGTCCCTTAATCATATAAAACAAATTCTTGTAATTGACTGCCATTGACAGTGTTCATTAATTCCAACGGTAGCTCTTTTAGGGTTAAGGCTAATCAACTCGCCAAAAAAGTTGTTATTGTCTTTATCTTTAATTATCCAAGTAGAAATTTCTCTCTTATGACCACATCTAAAAACAAGATTGTTAGTATCACGCCAAAAGCGGATGAAAAGAGAACCTTATCGGCGCAGCAAAAGCAATTTAATACGCTGACTAAGAAGATTGATTTACAAAAGCAGCGTTTAGTCGAATGGCAGGACACTAGGCCCTTGTACCAACAAAAAATGGTTGAAAGTTATGAACCTTTGCAAGAAATTTTTAGTCAGCATAAATTAGCGTGGGTGCAATTATTAGATCAGCATTATGATCTGTCGCTGTTTAAGAAAACCGATAAAATAAAAATTAGACACCTGATCTGCGAAGTGTCAGAACACTTAATTGCTGATTATAAAATGGATGAATTAAAGCCGCTATTTAATAAGTATAGTGAGGATGATTACGATAGTCTTAGTGAAGACCGAGAGTCTTCTATGGCTGAAATGATGAAAAACCTCGCTAAAGATATGTTTGATGTGGATTTAGGTGATGATATTGATATGACTTCACCGGAAATGTTTCAAGCGCATTTGCATGAAAAAATTCTGGAACGAGAAGAAGCCGAGGCTCAACATCGAGCGGGCATAGCTCGTAAAAAGACTAAAAAACAATTAGAAAAAGAAGCGAGGCTTCAAGAAGAAGAGGAGCTCGCCAGTAAATCAGTGCGAGAGGTTTATCGTAAGTTAGTTGCAGTATTGCACCCTGATCGCGAGCCGGATCCAGAAGAACAAAAACGCAAAACCGAGTTGATGCAGCGCGTTAATATAGCTTATGGGAAAAAAGATTTATTGTTGCTGTTGGCTCTACAGTTAGAGATAGAGCAAATCAATCCGGCAGAGTTAAGCCTGATTGCAGACAGCCGTCTTAAATATTTTAATAAGATCTTAAAAGAACAATTGGCTGAATTGGAGCAAGAGACTGATGAAATTGAACAGATGTTTAAGATAAATTTAAACATACCTTCGTTTCAAGGCTTAGCACCCAAACAAATGATGTCTATGCTAGCGAGAGATATCAAAGATTTAGAGATAGATATTTCTGATATCAAACGTGAACTTAAGGCCTATCAAAACCCTACTAGCTTTAAATCCTGGCTAAAAATCTATCAGATTCCAAGAGTTGAAGATTCGTTCTATTAGGATAGGCTGCCATTTGATTTTATGCCAATGCTTTTCGTTATTAACGACAGTTCGGCGTCCTGTTAAACCTTAGCCCAGATCTGCGCTACGTTCGCCGGTACTAATACG
>Ga0209697_10006755_pt1 | contig 13746 bp, 15 predicted proteins | sample AliMusrvi5mmetaG_FD_184115 | JGI IMG/M metagenome (GOLD analysis project Ga0209697, IMG submission 184115) | Freshwater lake bacterial and archeal communities from Alinen Mustajarvi, Finland, to study Microbial Dark Matter (Phase II) - Alinen... | ecosystem: Environmental > Aquatic > Freshwater...
GTAATATTATTGTCTGTTTTAAATTGTCAAGCGCAGGTTAATAAGGAGGATTGGAAGACTTATTATGATCGTGCCTATGTTTATGTTAAAAACGGGAATCTTGATCAAGCTTTATCGGATATAAATCAAAGTATTGCTCTTATGCCGAATTGTTCGTTTTCGCTTTCATTAAGGGGTTACATTTATTTATTAGAAAAGCAAAATGATAAAACCATCGTCGACTGTACCAAATCGATAGAAATCGATCCTAAAGATGAAAACCCCTACCGATATCGTGCACAGGCATATGCGAGGGAGAAGAATTATGTTAATGCTATTTCTGATTATAGCAAAGTTATAGAAATTAATCCTAAAAATGCAGACGCTTATTTCAGACGTGGATTGATGTATGCAGTAGAACACAATGATGATGCTGCGATTAAGGATTACAATAAATCGATTGAAATTGATCCTTCTAATTCTGTGGTTTACGGAACTCTTGTAGCCGTTTTTATGGTAAAGAAAGATTACAATAATGCTTTATTATATGCAAACAGGACTATTGAACGAAATCCTAAAGAATTTATCAATTATTTTACGCGAGCCATGATTTATTTTATTATAAAAGATTTTGATAAAGCTTGGATTGATGTGCATAAAGTAGAATCGTTGAATGGATTTCTTGATCCTGAATTTTTGGAGAAATTAAAGAGAGCATCGGGTAGGGATGGGTAATTTGGTTTTTCAACTTGTCCATTGAATTGGGGATGCGCCAAGATCAACATGATACAGCTGGGATATCAAAGAATTAACAAAATCTTGTTTTTAATGCTCTGGAATGTTAGTATTTACCTCTTATGATTACAAAAGATGATGTCAAATATATCGCCGCTTTGGCTAGAATCCATGTGGCAGAAGAAAAATTGGAAGACTTAACTAAGAATCTAACAGATATTGTTGGCTATGTTGAGCAATTGCAAAAGTTAGATTTAGAAAATGTTAAACCTACCAGCCATGCTGTACCTTTAACGAATGCTTTGCGCGAAGATATTGTTAAACCCTCGCTATCGAATGAACAAGCCTTATCGATTGCTCCTGAGGCCAAGGATGGCTTCTTTAAAGTACCTTTGGTTATCGAATGAAACTTCATAGTCTAACTGCCCATCAGATTCTAGAGCTTTATAAAACTAAACAGGCTTCTTCTAAGGAAGTTTACGACGATGTTTTGACCCGTATTAAAACTGTAGATTCTAAAGTTAAAGCTTATGCCCGCTTAAGTACACAAACATCAGCAGGTGAAGGGCTGCTATCTATTCCTATTGCCATTAAAGATAATATGTGTACTCAAGGTGAGGAAATAACTTGTTCTTCCAGAATTTTGAAAGGTTTTCATCCTCCTTATGATGCCTGTGTTATTGAAAAGGTAAAACAAAGCGGTGGTTTGATCATGGGCTTTGCCAATATGGATGAGTTTGCTTTTGGTTCATCGACGGAAAGCTCTTGTTACGGTCCGACATATAATCCTTGGGATTTGTTACGCGTGCCAGGCGGTTCCAGTGGCGGTTCCGCGGCTTCTGTAGCCGCTGATGAAACTATTTGGGCCTTGGGTTCTGATACAGGGGGATCCATTCGTCAGCCAGCTTCTTTTTGCGGGATTGTGGGTTTAAAACCCACCTATGGCCGGGTATCCCGTTATGGCTTGATTGCCTTTGCTTCGAGTTTGGATCAAATTGGTCCCTTAACCAAGGATGTGACGGATTGCGCTTTGTTAATGAACATAATTGCCGGCTATGACCAAAGAGATTCAACTTCGGTTAATGAACCAGTCCCGGATTACACCAAGGCTTTAGTCAATGACGTGCGTGGTATTAAAATTGGAGTTCCTAAAGAGGCTTTTGTCGAAGGTTTAGATCCTCAAGTTCGCTCGTCAGTAGAGGCGGCTATAGAGCAACTTAAGAAATTGGGAGCCATAGTTAAAGAAGTATCGCTTCCGCATACACCTTATGCTGTTGCTACTTATTATATTGTTGCAACTGCCGAGGCTAGTTCTAATTTGGCACGTTTCGACGGTGTTCGCTATGGCCTTCGTCAGTCTCCAACGAGTGTTCGCAAGAATGCCTTGATGGATATGTATGAAGAAACCAGGTCAAAAGGATTTGGTGATGAAGCCAAGCGTCGTATTATGTTGGGTACCTATGTTTTATCGTCGGGTTATTATGATGCTTATTATTTGCGGGGACAGAAGGTGCGCACCCTTATAAAGCAGGATTTAGATGAAGCTTTTAAAGATTGTGATGTCATTTTAACGCCAACAGCTCCAACGACAGCCTTTAAGGTGGGGGAGAAGATTTCGGATCCTTTAAGCATGTATCTTTCTGATATTTATACCATCCCTGCCAATTTAGCGGGTATTCCATCCATTTCAATTCCATGCGGTTTGTCCAAAGAGGGTCTTCCTATAGGATTGCAGTTGATGGGAAAAGCTTTTGATGAAGAAATGTTGCTGCGAGTCTGTTTTACTTATGAACAAAACACCCCGTGGCACACCAAGAAACCAAATTTATGAGCCAACAATTTGAAACAGTTATAGGTCTTGAAGTTCATCTTCAATTGTCGACTAAAACAAAAATATTTTGTGGATGCGCCAATGTATTTGGTTCTGCGCCCAACACCAATGTCTGTCCGGTATGTTTAGGTTTACCTGGGACATTGCCCGTTTTAAACCATCAGGCATTATTGTCGGGCATTAAGGTGGGGCTTGCTTTAAACGCCCAGATCAATCCTTTTATTAAATTTGACCGAAAGAATTATTATTATCCTGATTTACCTAAAGGGTATCAAATTTCTCAATATGACTTACCTGTCGCTCGAGACGGCTTTTTAATGATTAAGTTAGACAATATAGAGAAACGTATTGGTATTAAACGCGCTCATTTGGAAGAAGACGCTGGAAAATTGATGCATGATAATCAAGGCAACTGTTCTTTAGTTGATTATAACCGTACGGGAACGCCACTGATTGAGATTGTTACGGAACCAGATTTGCGTTCACCCCAAGAGGCTTATGATTATTTGAATACTTTAAAGTTAACTTTGCAATATTTGGATGTCTCTGATTGTGATATGGAAAAGGGGAGCCTGCGTTGTGATGCTAATGTTTCTATTAGGCCTGTTGGTCAAGAGGCATTAGGAACAAAAACAGAATTAAAAAATATGAATTCATTTAGGGCTGTTAAAACAGCTTTGGAATATGAAGTTTCTCGACATACTCAAGTCATTGTGTCAGGCGGGAAAATTACACAGGAAACCTTGCTTTGGAATGATGAAAAAGGTGTAACGATTGCCATGCGTTCTAAAGAACAGGCCCATGACTACCGCTATTTTCCAGATCCTGATCTTGTGCCATTTACTATTGATTTAAAGGTCATTGATCAGGTGCGGGCCCAATTACCAGAAATGCCGCAGGTTAAGCTTGAACGTTTTATTCAACAGTATGGTTTGAGTGAATATGATGCGAAAGTTCTGGTGATGGACAAGGCGTTAGCTTACTTTTTTGAACAGTGTTGCCAACAGTATAATCAATATAAAAAAGTGGCTAATTGGTTTAATGGGGCTGTTTTAAAAGAGATGAATGAGCGTAAAATTGATATTAATTCTCTTAAATTAACGCCTACTAATCTAGTGGAATTAATAAAATCAGTTGAAGATGGGGTTGTTAGTAATCTCGTGGGTAAAGAAGTTTTAGGAGCTATGTTAGATTTCGGTAAAAGTCCATCAGAAATTATTAAGGAAAAAGGTTTGGCGCAAGTTTCCGATGATTCAGCACTGATATCTATTATTGAAGAGATTATTATTCAGAATCCAACCGTTGTTGAACAGATTAGACAAGGTAAACCTTCTGCCGCTGGATTTTTAGTTGGACAAGCAATGAAGAAGAGTGGCGGTAAGGCTAATCCTAAGAAACTTAATGAGTTAATTACAAAGAGGCTTTCCAATGCTTAAAAATAAGTTGACTGTTGCTGTAATTTTAATGATTTTCTTTTCGTTGGGATTGTTAACATTTAATGCTAAGGTCTGGGCGGATGAAAGTAAGAAAGCAGAAATTAAAGAGTATTCAAAAGAAAATAAGGATGATTTATATTCTAAGGTTGAAATTTTTAGCTATGCTTTGACGACCATCCAATCTGAATATGTTGATGAGAAAACCCCAAAAGATTTGATTTATGGATCACTTAAAGGATTGCTATCTTCACTTGACCCGCACAGCCAATTCTTAGACCCCGATGACTATAAAGATTTAAAGACAGAAACAGAAGGTAAATTTGGTGGAATCGGTGTTGAAATTACGATTAAAGATAGTTTATTAACCATCATCACTCCCGTTGAAGATACTCCCGCGTGGAAGGTGGGGATTAAAGCGGGAGATCGTATAGTTAAGATTGAAAAATCATTGACCCGTGATATGACCTTGGATGACGCGGTCAAACTTTTAAGAGGAGACCCAGGAACAGTCATTCACATTACTGTCTTGCGTGAAAATGAAGGGCTTATTAAAGATTTCACAATGACCAGAGAGTTAATCCATGTTCAAGATGTTAAGGATGTGCATTTAATTGAAGGTCACATTGGTTATATTCGTTTGACAGAATTTAGAGAAGATAGTTATAGAGATTTTCATGAAGGTCTAAAGAAACTAAAAGAAAAAGGCGCGGATAGTTTAATTGTGGATTTACGTAATAATCCCGGCGGTTTGCTTAATGTGGCCATTAAAATCAGCGAGGATTTCTTACCTGCGGGTAAAACTATTGTCTCTACCAAGGGGCGGCATATGAATAGTGATACTATAGCTAAATCTAACAATTCAAATGGTGATTTTTTATCTTGGCCTATGGTTGTACTTATTAACGAAGGAAGCGCATCAGCTAGTGAAATTCTCGCTGGAGCCTTGAAAGATAATAAGCGTGCGGTAACAGTGGGGGCTAAATCTTTTGGTAAAGGTTCTGTACAGTCAGTGATTCCTTTGCCGGATGGTTCAGGTTTGCGTTTGACAACGGCTAAGTATTTTACACCCTCTGGGGTCTGTATTCATGGTATAGGCATTACCCCTGACATAGTTGTTGCTAAAACTAATTCTAAAGAAACTAAAGATTTAGATAGTAAGGGCAAGCAAGAAAAAGAAGATAAAAAAGACTTAGATGAAATTTTTGAAGATGTGAAAAATAAAGACCAGAAAGCACCAGAAAATCTGACGGGTAATAAGAAGAAAGAAGTAGAACAAAAAAAGAAAGATGATACGGATAATCAATTGCAAACAGCAATTGATGTTATCAAGGGGATTAAGATTTACAGTAGTTTTAGTAATTCAAAGTGATTATGGCCAAAAAAGGTAAAATTTCATCTGACGATAAGAAGGCGTTTAAAACAACATTTGTCATTCTGTTGTTTTTTATCTTAGGAGCGGGTGTTTTTTTATTCCTCCATAAAGAAAAAGAGCCTCAACGTATAGTCACCACTCCAAAAGCTGTGCGTACCAATAAAGTCTTGGTTGCCGCGATAAAATCCAAAAAAGTATTTCTTGATAAAGTGCCTTCAGTAACAGGTGTGAGGATTGCTTTTATCCTTGATGACTGGGGATATCGCATGAGTAATTGTCATTACTTAAAAGAGATAAAAGCCCCCTTGGCGATTTCTATTTTGCCAAATTTACGCCACAGCAATGATATTATGAAATGTGCCAGTATCTATGATAAGGACATCATGTTGCATTTGCCTTTAGAGCCCTATCATAATCCTGACCTTTATCCGGATAATTATTTAATTTCTACTAAAATGTCCTCGGTAAAGGTAGAGAGTCTTATAGACAGTACTTTCAAGAAAATGCCCTTGATTTTAGGGGTCAATAACCATATGGGATCCAAGGCCACGGAGGATAGGCCTTTAATGAGAATTATTCTTAAGAAAATCAAGAAAAAGGGATTGTTCTTTGTTGACAGTATGACAGCCCCGCATCATTCTATTTGCGGGCAATTAGCGGATGAAATGAAGGTCCCTTTTGGACAAAGGGACGTTTTTTTGGATAACATTAATACAAAAGAGGCTATTGAAAAGCAATTGGTAGACCTTGCTCAAAAAGCCCGTCGTAAAGGTTATGCGATTGCTATTGGTCACGACCGCCAATTGACCATGCAAATATTGGAAGATGAAATTCCGATTCTTGAAAAACAAGGATTTAAAATTGTTCACGTCAAAGAACTCTTACGTAATACAAATTAATGAATATATTAGGCATTGAAACCTCTTGTGATGAAACTGCGGCTGCCATTGTCAGTGATGGCGTTAGGGTGCATTCTAATGTGGTTGCCAGCAGCCTTAAAGAACATGCAGCATTTGGTGGGATTATACCTGAAATCGCCTCTCGTCGGCAAATCGAATCCATTAATAGTGTTGTATCTCAAGCGTTAGTCCAAGGGGGCAAAACATTAAAGGATGTGGATGCTGTTGCCGTCACTGTTAAACCCGGACTCCTTGGTTCATTGCTTGTAGGGATTTCTTTTGCTAGGGCGTTAGCATATGCGGCTCGTAAGCCTTTAATTGAAGTAGACCATATCCAAGCGCATTGGTATGCGAACTTTTTACGCCTTAAAGATGATCAAAGACCCATACCGGAGTTACCTGCAGTAGGGCTGGTTGTGTCTGGTGGTCATACGAGTCTTTTTTTTATCAAAGATTACAATCGAGTGAAATTATTGGGGCAGACCAGAGACGATGCTGCTGGAGAAGCCTTTGATAAGGTGGCTAGGCTTTTAAACTTGGGTTATCCAGGAGGGCCGGTGATTGATCGTTTAGCGAAAGAGGGGGTTAATCAGGAAATTCGATTTCCTCGTGCTGAAATGTCGGGTAGTTATGATTTTAGTTTCAGCGGACTAAAGACATCGGTTTTGTATTTTACTCGTAGTAATAAGAATTTTAAAGTTGAGCAAGTGGCCTATTCTTTTCAAAAAAGCGTCGTTGGAGTTCTTACGGATAAAGCCATTGCCGTGTGTCTGCGTAAGAAGGTTAAGACCTTGCTCATTGGGGGTGGAGTGGCGGCGAATTCTGCCTTAAGAGAAAGTCTTCTACAGGCTGGAGAAAAAGAGGGAATAAGCGTGTATTTCCCACCTATGGCGTTTTGTTTAGACAATGCGGCTATGATAGCCGGTTTGGGGTATTGGTTAAGGTGAAACTTTAAGTAAGCTCTAGGCCTAAGCTTAACTCAGGACAATTGACGAAGTATAGGTAATTTGATATAAAATATAAGTAAGAAAAGAAGTTAAGAATTGTTTTTGTTAAAAAAGGAGAACTTATGGCTTTTAACCGTCGAGAAGTTAAGGAATCACCAGAGGAAAAAGTCATTGAAATTAATGCCCAAATGGAAGGAACATTAGTTTTTGCAGATCCAGTGAACTTAAAGATTACGGGACGGTTTTCTGGTAAATTGGATACTAAAGGGACGTTAACTATTGGGCAAACGGCGACTGTCGAGGCGAATATTCAAGGGGAAAATATTATTGTCGCAGGTAAGGTAAAAGGAAATGTCATAGCTAAGAAAATGCTTGTTCTTATGCCAACTGCTTTTTTAACTGGAGATCTTACTACCCCAAAACTTAATATTGTCGAAGGGGCTATTTTTCAAGGTCATTGCCAAATGCTTGATGAATTCTTAAATGCGGAGGATTTGTCTCAATATTTAGAAATTGATATTGCCTCCATTGAAGAGCTGGCCGCAACGGGTAAAATCCCAGCTATTAAAGATGAGCATGGTTGGAAGTTTGAGCGTATTAAGATTGACCAATGGGCGCTGGCCGGTAAGGTTAAATTATGAGTGGCCAATATATTACAGTTCGCGAAACTTCACAGATTCTAGGGGTCTCTGAAAAAAAGGTAATGGATCTTATTGAGGCGGGCCAGCTTCAAGCGTATCGTATTGCCGATCAATTTTTGCGTCTTAAACGCAATGAAGTTGTTCAAATACGTTCAAGTGGCCAGGTAGAAAGTGAACAGGCTCCGTTGGAGTATACTTTCGCCGACAAAGCCAAAGATTTCTTTTATTTTAATGATTTTTATATCTTTTCATTGTTTGTAATTCTTGCCCTGCTTTATGTTATTTTCTTAACTTAAGTTTTTTTGCGATATTTGGTTATTTTTTATACCGATTTTTTATATAAAGAGAATTGACATTGTTTAAATCAAGCGTAAGATAAAAAAAGATAAGGTTTTTTATTAACAATTTTTAATTTTAAGGGGATAGTATGAAAAAAATTGTTGTACTGGTTGTCGGGTTATTTGTAGTAACATCGCTTATGGGCTGTAGCAAAAAGAAAAAAGCTGAGGACAATGCGTTAGATAATATGACCAATGGTGTGGCTTCTGAGAATGTAGTTTCAGTGACGGATAATACACCGATTACCAATGCAGCTGTCCCTGTCGTTGTAGATAATGCTGAAGCTGTACCTCAGACAACGGGTGATATGGCCCAAGGAGTCGTCAGTACGGATAAACCTACACCAAAACAAATCCAACAGGCTTTGAAAAATGCTGGATTTTACAATGGGAAAATTGATGGTAATATTGGTCCTAAAACTAAAAAAGCTATTGAAGCGTTTCAGTCCCAAAATGGTTTAAAAGCAGATGGTAAGGTTGGAGCAAAGACTTGGAAGGCTCTATCTGTGCATTTGAATCAAGCAACGGAAGTAGCTAATCCTACAGCCCAAGCTCAGACGGTAGGTCAATAAGAGCTTTTGCAAAATATTTGACAAATTATAGAAAGTAGGGCATACTTTCTGACGAATAGGGTAAACAGCTTTTGTCGCAATAAGTTTTGCGAGCTGTTTACTTCAAAAGCAAGTAACAAGGAGGAAGTAGGAATGGCAAAAGGTAAAGTAAAATGGTTTAATAATCAAAAGGGTTATGGTTTTATCACTCCTGAAAATGGCAAAGATGTATTCGTACATCACACTGCAATTAAGAGTGACGGTTACAGAACCTTAGAAGAAGGCCAATCTGTTGAGTTTGACATTCAGCAGGGCCCTAAGGGTGAACAAGCAATTAATGTAGTTAAAGTTTAACGACGACGACCTTAAAAAGCCCTCACAGGTGTTAAACGACCTCTGTGGGGGCTTTCTCAAACTTAAGAAGTAGATAAAATCCTTGAGTTATTCAAGGTTTTTTTTATTTAAGACTATGAAGCCTCTGCAAAAATCAATTTTAAAAGTTCCTGGTGGTGAAACAAAGGTTTTATTGCATTCCTGCTGCGCTCCATGTTCCGGAGAACTTATGGAGTCTATGCTTGCGTCTGGTATTGAATTGACCATTTTCTTTTATAATCCTAATATTCAACCTCGTAAGGAGTATGAGATCCGTAAAAACGAGAACATGAAATATGCCCAGAAGATGAATATTCCCATTGTAGATGCGGATTATGACACAGATTCTTGGTTTACTCTTGTAAAGGGTCTGGAAATGGAACCAGAAAAGGGAAAGCGTTGTACAGTATGTTTTGATATGCGTTTTGAACGAACAGCCCTGTATGCTTATCAAAATGGTTTTAAAGTGATAACTTCTTCTTTAGGAATTTCACGTTGGAAGGACATGTCTAAAATCAATGAATGTGGAGTACGTGCGGCCAGCCGATATCAAGGGATGATGTATTGGACCTATAATTGGAGAAAAGACGGAGGTTCTCAGCGTATGTATGAAATTGCCAAACGAGAGAATTTTTATCAACAGGAATATTGCGGTTGTGCGTATTCTTTAAGAGATACAAATTTATACCGTGTTTCTAAGGGGCAGCAACGTATTGAAATCGGAAAGAAGTTTTACGGCCCGCAGGGCCAAGAGTTAAATGATAGGGACAATAATGGGGATCCAAAATAAAACACAGAGTGCGGGTGGGGTTGTTGTGAGTAAGAAAAGGAAGGTCTTGCTTGTAAATCAACGTGGAAATTCTTGGTCTTTGCCTAAAGGGCACATTGAACAAGGTGAAGATGCCAAAACTGCCGCCATTCGTGAAATTGAGGAAGAAACAGGAGTTATTCGTTTAACCTTGGTCAAAGATTTAGGATCATATGTGCGTTATAAAATAGGTTTAGATGGTCGGGATGATATGTGCGAACTTAAAACCATTCATATGTTTCTATTTACCACCGATGAGCTGAAGTTGTCCCCTAAAGATCCGAATCATCCCCAAGCCCGTTGGGTCCATCCAGATGATGTGGAGAGTTTATTAACCCATCCTAAGGATAGAGCCTTTTTTAAGAATATCCGATCAGAGGTTCTTGAAATACACTTATGAAAGTTAATCCTTATATTGTTAAGAAGAAATCTAATATTCATGGTTGGGGTATTTTCGCTAAGAAATTTATTCCAAAGGGAACTAAGATTATTGAATATATTGGTGAAAAGATTACAAAAGCCGAGGCCAATCGACGGGGTCCCAAGCTTGTAGAATATGCTAAGAAACACAAAGAGCTGGGAGCTGTCTATCTTTTTGAGTTGAATAAACGTTATGATATTGATGGGCATGTCCCTGGCAATAAAGCTAAATATATCAATCATTCATGCCATCCTAATTGTGAATCGGATGTAATTCGAGGAAAGATTTGGACCATCGCTTTAAGAGATATCGCCAAAGGTGAAGAGCTTTTTTATAATTATGGTTACGATGATTTCGAAAGTTATGAGGATCATCCCTGCCGGTGCGGATCAAAAAGATGTGTGGGCTATATCCTGGCTGAAGAGCATTGGCCAAAATTAGAGAAGCTCATTACAAATACTAATAATTTAAAATCGAAAGATTGATATTTATTACGTACGTAAATTAAGTTTTTTAGAATTAGATTTTTAGGTGATGAGGTTCACCAAAACCGCTTGAAAGATTTAAAGCTGATGACCTCTACTAGCAATATTAGTGGGGGTCTTTTTTTATGAGCATAACTAGACTATAAAGCTTTTTATTAACAGGAGAATTTGTATGGAGACAATCTTTACAATTGCGGCTATTTGGTTAGGTCTTGCCATTTTATCAACAATTATTGCTTATCATCTTAAAATATCAATCGCCTTGGTTGAAATTTGTGTGGGGGTCATTGCCGCTGCCGTTGCTAATCATTTTTGGGGCACTAATGCTTTGGGAAATAATTTAGAGTGGTTGCGCTTCTTAGCTTCCACAGGTGCCGTTCTTTTGACTTTTCTTGCGGGAGCAGAACTTGATCCTAGAGTTATGCGTTCTAAATTAAAAGAAGTCTCTTGTGTTGGTATTATTGGTTTTTTGGCTCCATTCTTGGGTTGTGCTTTCCTTGCCCGTTTTCTTCTTCATTGGGATTTGCGGGCAAGTTTATTGACGGGAGTTGCTCTTTCAACAACCTCTATGGCCGTCGTTTATGCGGTGATGCTCGAGACAGGTTTTAATAAAACAGAATTTGGTAAGGGTATTTTAGGCGCTTGTTTTATTAATGATTTAGGAACTGTTTTGGTTTTAGGGATTTTGTTTGCGCCTTTTAACTATAAAACCATTATTTTCATTGTTGCAAGTGTGGCAATATTGGCTGTATTCCCATTTATCATTGCGCAACTGACCAAGATTTATGGCAACAGGACAGCTGCAATAAGGGCTAAATCGGTGATGTTCGTATTGTTTACTCTTGGAGCTTTGGCTTATTGGTCGGGTAGTGAAGCCGTTTTACCAGCTTATATTGCTGGTATGTTAATCGCAGAATTCGCGGCTAAGGAAGAACATTGGATTAGGCGTCTTCGAACGTTGACTATCGGTTTTCTTACTCCATTTTATTTTTTGAGAGCGGGATCTTTGGTTTCTATCTCTGCATTATTTGGTGCTCCTCTTGTTTTATTTGTTTTATTAGTGGGAAAAGTTTCCACAAAGATTTTTGGTCTATATCCAATCATAGGTTGTTTTCGTAAGGAACGTTCAGAGAAGTGGTTTTATACTTTGATGATGTCGACTGGTCTTACTTTTGGAACTATATCAGCGCTTTATGGGTTTTCTCATGGGATAGTGACAAAGGTTCAGTATTCCTTTCTTGTAACAGCTGTTATTGCCAGTGCGGTAATTCCTACAATGATAGCTAATCTTATGTTCCTACCTAAACATCTTCTTGCGCAAACTGATAAAAAAAGAAGTTTAAGTCAGGTATCTGAGGGTGGTATAGATGAGGAATAAATTATTTATTTCTTAATAAAATCTTTACCAAAACTTAATATTTATCACTTATAATATACCTATGAGTAAAAGAAAAATATTGATTGTTGAAGATGATCGAGATATTAATGAATTGATTCGATATAACCTTGAGCGTGAAGGGTTTGATGTTCTTTCCCTTTATGATGGTGGGCAGGTCGTAGATATAGCTCTAACCAGAAAGCCAGATTTGATTTTATTGGATTTGATGCTTCCCTTAAGGGATGGGATTGATGTCTGCCGGGAGTTAAAAAGTCAAATAGACACAAAGAAAATTCCAGTGATTATGATTACAGCCAAGGGAACAGAATCGGATATGGTCATCGGTCTTTCCATGGGGGCGGATGATTATATTCCTAAGCCTTTTAGTCCACAGGTACTCGTGGCCCGCATTAAAGCTATTTTTCGTCGCTCAGATACTTCCAAAGAAACATTAAATCTTCCAGAAGTGCGTCAATGGGAAGATTTGGTTTTAGATTTACCAAAACATAAGGTAATTTCTAAGAATCATTCTATCCATTTAACCAGCATTGAATTTGATATTTTAGAATTTCTTTCTAGAGCGCCTGGTCGTGTTTTTAGCCGTGAACAGATCCTTGATGGTGTTTGGAAGGAAGGAAAATTTATTGTTGATAGAGCTGTGGATGTTCATATCCGCGGTCTTCGTAAGAAATTAGGTCCTGCCCAAGATTTTATTGAAACTGTCCGAGGTGTGGGTTATCGCTTCAAGGAATCCGAATAATGCTCATTTATATTTTGAGCGTGGTACTTTTAATCCTTACTATCATTTTATTAGGCATAAAATGTTTCCGTCATTCTCGACGAATTCGTGAAATTCGACGGGTAATTGGGGCCATGGCTCAGGGTGATTTTTCTTCTCGAATGGTCTTATCTCCTTCAGATAAGCTTGGGGATGTGTCCCGTCACATTAACGAGTTGTCTCGCGGTATTGAAAAACGCCTTCAAGAAATGACGCATGAAAAAGAGAAGCTTGAGGCCATTCTTTCAGGTATGGCCGAAGGGGTTTTGGTCATTGCCACAAATTCCCGTCTGGTACATTTATCTCCTAGTTTTAAGGACATGTTTGAGGTGAGGTCTGAGGATTGGTCTAATAAACATTATTGGGAAATCATTGCCAATCAGTCGATCAATGAATCCGTGCGGGAAGCGATGAATGATAAAAAGGTCTTACGTAAAGACATTACCATTTTTCATCCTAAGGAAATGTTTTTTAATATGTTAATTTCACCGGTAGTCAACAGCTCTGGACAATTAATTAGTCTTGTAGCCGTCTTTCATGATATTACAGAGTTGAAGAAATACGAACGTTTGCGTACAGAATTTGTGGCCAATGTTTCTCATGAATTAAAAACACCTTTGACCTCAATTAAAGGTTTTATAGAAACCCTGCAGGCTGGGGCCATAGACAACAGGGTTCACGCCATGCGTTTTTTGGAAATTATGGCCAAGCAAACCCAGCGGCTTGAGAATTTGGTTAATGATCTTTTGATTTTGTCATCTTTAGAGTCTCGGGA
>Ga0209697_10006758_pt1 | contig 13741 bp, 19 predicted proteins | sample AliMusrvi5mmetaG_FD_184115 | JGI IMG/M metagenome (GOLD analysis project Ga0209697, IMG submission 184115) | Freshwater lake bacterial and archeal communities from Alinen Mustajarvi, Finland, to study Microbial Dark Matter (Phase II) - Alinen... | ecosystem: Environmental > Aquatic > Freshwater...
GTCCTTTTCCAGTCGCGAAGTGGCATAGACCCGGAAATACTCCGTGACATAAACATCTGCCCCACCGTAGGCAGCAATTAGTCTCAAGAACGGCAGATCGGTAACACCCTGCATCGGCGCCAACGCGAGCAACGGCGCCGGGCCGCTGAGCAACCCGTCGAAGGATTCACGGCAGTCTCTCTGCATCACTCCACCGCTCCAATACTCCATCACTCCATTCCGCTAAATCATGTGGCAAAATATCGCGTCCCGGAGCTTAGGCTCGAACCAAGTGCTTTTCGGGGGCATGATCCCCCCGGCATCAGCAATGGTCATCAAATCCTCGATGCTGGTCGGAAACAGCGAGAAGGCGCACGCATACTCGCCGCTGTTGACCAACTTCTCCAGCTCCGCTGTGCCGCGGATGCCCCCGACGAAGTTGATGCGTTTGCTCGTGCGCGGGTCCGCGATGCCAAAAACCGGATCGAGCACCTGCTTTTGCAGCAGCGTAACGTCGAGCCGTTCAATTGGGTCATCTGTGGCGGTGAAGCACGGGAGGAAACTCAGCGTGTGCCACTGCCCAGGGAGGTAAAGGCCCAGTTCATGCATGCGCGTTGGCGCGGCAGCGCCCTCTTGTCGGACGTCGAACATCCTCGCCAATCGCTCCAGCAGCCGGCTGGCGGACATGCCATTCAGATCCTTAAGCACGCGGTTGTAGGGGAGAATCTGCATCTGGTTATGCGGGAAGATGACGCTGAGGAAGAACGCGCTCTCGCCTGTCCCTTTCCAGGTTTGATAGACCCGCGCCGCAGCGGCGCTGCGATGGTGGCCATCCGCAATGTAAAGGCAGGGCATCCGCCCAAACTCGGCTTCCACCATTTGAATGTGCCCGGGATCGGAAATGACCCAGGCAGTGTGGCGCACCCCGTCGGGCGCGGTAAAGTCAACGCTCGGCGGCCCTCCGGTCTCCTTCGCGACGAGCCCATCAAGGGCCGGCCTGGCCCGATAGACCAGGAAAACGGGACCGGTTTGAGATTCGAGCGCCTCGATGTGACACACGCGATCATCTTCTTTGTCGGGCCGCGTCAACTCGTGCTTCTTGATGATGCCTTTGAGGTAATCTTCGCAACTGGCGGCGGCAACTAGCCCGGTCTGGCTATGCCGGCCCATGACCTGACGGTAGAGATAGAAATAGGGCTGCGCGTCCTGCCACAGCGCGCCCTCGGCGATCAGGCGCCGGAAATTCTTCCGCCCCTTCGCATAAACCTCTGGCGCGTGAACGTCCGTGTCGGGCGGCAGATCAATCTCCGGCTTGCTCACGTGGAGGAAGCTCAGCGGATTGCCGGCGGCAACCTGACGCGCTTCCTCTGAAGACATCACATCGTACGGCAGCTCACAAATGCGTGGAGCCAGCCCCGGTTTCGGGCGCAACGCTGCAAAAGGCTTAATGATGGCCATGAATCGAGCGGAACCTAACCTCGACCCCGCCCGAAGGCACGCGGAAAGTAAGCAGCGGCGGCATCACGCAGGAGGTAAGGTTCCCGATGCCAAAGCGCGTCGCTCGTTGGCTAAGCCATGTAATTGTGAGACGATGGGCCAGCCGCGAAAGAAATCCAAAGGGCATATATGATCTCTCGAATTTGGAGTGCTTTCGCCAGGAGCAGGCCATGTTCCGGGCCCAAGTTGCGGTAGATCACTTGGCTACCAGTGCAAGAGTTGCCTAATGGTTGCCTGATAATTGCATGATAGTTGCCTAATGGCTGCATAATGGTTGTATGATGGATACATAATAGTTGCAAGATACTGCTTCCAGCACTCCTGGCTCCCCCGTCTGAATTGGCCCGCTGGCGGCACGGAATACCCACGAATGGGCCGCAGTGCCACAGCGAAGTTCGTGGTCCCCGCGCAATGTCCGCCCGATTGGACTCTGGGTTGCCCAGCCCGGCTGTGCCGGGAGAACTTGTGTGCATCTCGGCACTGCCACCGGAGCGCGAGCAGTCCCTGGCTCGCAGCACCCACGCACGCAGCCTGGTGGCCCATCTGTTCTCCTCACGTGCCTCGAAGCTTCCACCCCGCTGCGAGCCAGGGACAGCTCGCGCTCCGCCACCATCGGACGGATTCGCGCTGTGGCGGCGGTAACGATTCGCCTGGGGAATTTGCACTTTGAAAACTAGGCTTGCATTCAGTTACAAGTTGCGTATCTTCCCCAGCTCCCGTCCCGAAATTCGGGCGGCATCAACTTGAATTAGATAGATATGGCAACAGCAAACGACCTTCGCCGCGGCATGGCGGTTAATTATAACGGCGACATCTGCGTAGTCCTGGACAGCCAGCACCGTACGCCAGGCAACCTCCGCGCCTTCGTGCAGGCCACCCTCCGCAGCATCCGCAGCGGCCGGTCCTCCGATGTGCGTTTCAGCTCGACCGAGAAGATCGATGTCGTGCCGATGATGACCCGCAAGATGGATTTCAGCTATAAGGACGTGGAGGATTTCGTCTTCTCTGATCCTGACACCTTCGAGACGGTGACGCTACCGCCGGAAATCGTCGGCGACGCGAAGAACTACCTGGTCGAGAACGCGCAGGTAACCGTGACGTTCGTCGAAGAGAAGGCAGTAACCATCGAACTGCCGTCGAGTGTGGTGTTGAAAGTGGCCGATGCGCCGGAAGGCGTTCGCGGTGATTCCGCGAATAACGTCCAGAAGGCAATCGTTCTGGAAACCGGCATTACCGTTCAGGCTCCCCTCTTCATCAAGACGGGCGAGAAGATCAAGGTGGATACTCGGACCGGGAAGTACATGGAACGCGCCTAGCGCCTGTTTCTTGACGGGACGAGCGCCAGTCTTTCCTTAAACTTGCGGCAAACGCCGGCAAGGTCGTCCGCACACAGGATGGCCGACACCACACAGACCCGCTCCGCGCCAGCGGCCAGCACCTCGTCCAGATTGTCCAACGTGATTCCGCCGATGGCGAACCACGGGATTCGAATATTCGCCGCCGCCCAACGAACATACTCGAGCGTGACGGGTTTGGCGGTGGGTTTGGTTCCCGTCGGATAAACCGGACCGACCCCCAGATACTCTGCACCCGCGGCCACAGCCCGCTTGGCCTGTTCAGGCGCCGCGCTGCTAAGTCCAATCCTGACCTGAGGCGTGAGAGGTTCCTTGCACCCTGCCCGTGCACCATGAGATTTCATCGCCGCCGCGAACTGGGAGACCTGAGTGTAGCCCGCCCCGAAGAAATCATCCTGCCCCACATGGCAGAACTCCGCTCCCAATTCCACCACCAGCGAAGGGTGATCGTTGATCACCAGGCCGACGCCGGCCCGGTGCGTTACTGGCAGAATCGCCTCAGCCATGAGGCGGACTTCGTCGAGCGGCAGGTGCTTGGCGCGAAGTTGGATCAGGTCCGCACCCCCATCGCAAAGCTGCTGCGCGATCGCTTCAGGAGCCCGCCCACGCAGGTAGGCTGTATCAACAAAGGCATAAAGCCGGCATTCATGTAATGGTCTCATAACTCTGGCATCAAAGTGAATCTACCTCCGGCTGGCGTCCTTGGGGAACAGAAAACGAAAGATGCTGCGCGATAGAGGGTTTGATTTTTGATACGTTTCGTCGCTGTGCCTAGATAAATCGGCTGGGCTTCTGGCCCGCATATTTCACACCCTCCGGAGCGCCGGTCTCCGACCCGGCGTCTCCATAGCCAGCCAATTGGCCGACGCCGGGTCGGAGACCGGCGCTCCAGCCTGCGGGCGTTTCAAGGCGATTGTAAGAGATCCAGGCAAGTGCTGGCTCTTTCAACTATCCCCCACGATGCTGCCTTGGCCCACCGCTGGTCGAGAAGCTAAGGAATCCAGATCACAGGTTGGGGTTGTTCGCAATTCCTTCGTTGGCGACGAAGTTCCAGTACTCCTTGTTGCGGAACCGCTGCGCGTGGCCATCGAGGAAAGTGAAATGGGCGCCCTGGTTGTGCAGATTGGAATGAACGTTGTTCTGCTGGGCCACCGCGGCGAACTTGCCGTTGTCAAACAGCCAGACCGTCGGGACCGGCCGGAGGATGCTGGAGATTTTCGTCTGATTGCACGTGCCGCTGCCGTTGACGTGTTCGTTGAGGCAATAGTGGAAGAGGTTGTTGCCGTTGCTGCGGCGGGCACTACCATAACAAACACAATACCAACCATGGCCCAGCCCTTACCGCCTAATTTGCCAAATCGCCAGCGGGAAGCCATTGACGGGAGTGCTTTTACCCGGCTCTTGCCTTGCCCTCGCCATACCTCACTGGTGCTTCTCGACGCCCTCCCTAGGCGCATTCATATCCTGACGCCCCGGGTGCAGCTCCGGGAGCGATTGCCGGGTGTCATTGACGGGGGTAGCAGGTAGTCGTTCCCATACGCTGCGCTGATTTGCCCCCTGCCGAAATAGCCCCCATTCCCGCCATTATCACCGCCGGGAGCGATTGCGGGGATATCAAACCGCTGCCAGCCGCAGAAACCGCCTCCAGCCCCATTTCCAAGCGATTTCCAGACCATTCGGCGGTCAACTTCGTCAACCGGTTCAGAAGGTCTGGCAACTCAATCCGCCCGCCCCCCGTTCTTTTGAACAAAACGGCTGGCCTTTGCTGGCCGCGTGGTTTATCGGGGGACGCTAGACCGTCAACCTTGGGGCGGTCGTCGTGCTTGTGGCGTTCGCGATTTATGGGCGCTAAAGAGGAAAATCTCTGGCGATTGCGAGAAACAAGGTAGGCGCAGCCGCCCCCTCAATAACGGCGTGTAGGCGGGAATGGGGCTCAAAAACTCGGCTGACCAGACCGGAAACAAATGGGAAAGCGAGCCAGACACCTGAAAGAAGGAGCGTCCGAAAGCTGCCGTTCGGATAAGGGATGTCGGGGGCTGCGACGTTTGCAAAAGACCAAATCTTGAACATCAAAACCATGAAACCGCCAAAAAAACCCCACCAGAATTGTTGCATTGCGTCTAACGAGATTTGTCGTTTCTCAACGTTTCTTTTCACGCGACCAGTATCGCACCTGGTAGGGACAACAGGCACAAGCAAAACGCCAAGACAGTCAAATAATCGCAGGCGATGGCAACCGTTGCCAACTTTGACAGGAGTCCCGCTCCACTGTGCTGCCATGTTTGGCAGCACTCACGCGTTTCGGTCCCTTTTCGCGAACAGGGATGGATTAATGATTGACACCGTGTTAAGTGATGCTTGCGATTGGGCACCACTTTTAATACGTGTTGGTAGAAGCATTATCAAGAACGGTGGAACGCCCTATGAAGTATCTGAACGACATGGCGGTTGTGAAGTATGAAAAACTCCTCATCGAGCATCTCTCGCTTGGCGGCGATGTGAGGGACCTGACAGGAAAGAATTTGGTGGGGCAACAAGTACTCGCTGTATGGAATGAGGAAGGGATTCGGGACATGTGTGCCGCGCAAGGGATAACGATGGAGAACTTTTGCGAGCTTTACAGTGCGTGTATTGAGACGCTTATGCCTAATCCGTGCATAAACGGCGGAGGCCCAGTGCCGATGCTTGTGCCTACTCTTTTTCTCCTGGAGGACTGGCGAATTCGAGAGCTTTTAGCTTTGTTCACACAATTGACCGAACCAGACTTCTACAAGAAACTTGAGGTCTTAAAGGAGGGAATGGTGGTGGTATCGAAGAAAGTGAAGGCTGTCCATGACTCCGCACGTGGCCCAGTTCAATTTGTAATAACGCCGGGAGGAGGACTCCCCGTTAGTGCAGCGGACCCTCTCAATAGCCGAGGGTGTGGTTGCACGTCTATGATTCTGGTGTGTCTAGCGTTAGGCTCGATAAGTCTCGTTGTCGTCTTCCTCCATCTGTAAAGGATCTCCAGTCAACACGCCGGACTGCCTCGGGCTTTCGCTTCAGACTTCATCGGACTGCACCCGCTTCACCGCTCTTGCCGTCCAGCCTGTATCTGTTCCTTGCTCCCCCTCTTGAAACCTCGCAAGGGAGCGTTTGCCGAAGCCTATGATGTCCGCTAAGTCGGCACATGTGACTGCCATTTTGACATCGCACCTTTAATCAATTCTCGGGCATGTTCCGTGCCCAAATCGGGGCCAACATGCTTTCCCTCCATATTGGAAAGCAGGAGGGCAACATCCCATTTGTAATCAACGAGACGGGGGTCTTCTTTTTGGGGACGCACTTTGCGAAACCTCTCAATCCACCCTATCCGCTCCAAGGCAAGAGCGTACTCTTCGGACGCAATCGGGTGAGCATCATTCAGGGACATTCCCCCAATGCTCGCCAACAATTCGGCTAAGGAGCCAAATCGGGTCTGCGGACTCTCGGGCACACTGTTCATTTGTTTCATAATCAGAATAAGAACTCATCTGACGCTCCAGCGAGACGGGGGGGCGTCGTGCGACACTTACGCAGCTTAGCCATTCGTCCTGCGCAACCTGTGATATGCAATTGTACCGCGCAGACCTTGCGCGAAACAGTAAATGAAAACTGGAGCTAGAATTATGCCGTCGAAACGTCCCGATGCCCATTGGACAATGTTCGGCAATGAAAAGAGAAGCAGCACCGCCAAGGCGCAGATCCGGCTGAAACGGAATACTCCATAAGCGAGACCAGCGATCCCGGCGACCGCAACGAAGGCAACGAGCACGCCCCGACCTGCGTTGCTGCCCGTTTCCGTAAGCCGCAGCATCGCCAAAATCGAATAGACTAGGAGACCCACGGCGAATAAAACCGCGCCAATCCAAGCATTGCGCACATGTTTCCTTGCTTGCTCTATCGTCATACCAGTGTCCGCCGCCTAGCAATGTCGTCACCACCATTCTAGCTTGTCCGAACTCAATAGTAGGCGCGCAAGAACACGATTGGAAGCCAAAAACATCTCGCACCGCGTTGCCGCTTGGCCGGAGTCACCGACGCCCAGCAAATGCACTTATCCCCAGTAATTTGACGTGGACAATCGGAACCGCCTCGATTTGCGATTACTGTTGTCTCCCTGACAGACACTGGCGCAAGCCCTAATCTCCGGGAATAAGCCGTCCCCGCTGGTCTCCGAAGCCAATTACCGTCCCTGAAGCATCATGCGTCTTCCCTTCCGGGCCTTCCTTCGGATTGTAGTGGCCCAAGAGGGCGTTACTGCGGAAGCGAATTTATTTCATGTACCCGCTCACGTCGTTTTCATAACCGATGACTTTTCCGGTGGCGTCTTTTATCGGTTGCATTTTGTTTTCCTTTCTCGATCACTTTGATTTTACGAGTCCCGTCAATCTTGCCAAAAGTCCTTGAAGCGTTCCGAGGACACCTCCGTGTACGTGACCGTGTGAGTGATATTCCGATGCCCGCGGTAATGCTGAATCGACCGGGTGTCCAATGCGTCGTTTGCCAACCTGTAACCGCAGCCATGCCTGAGAGTGTGGGGATGTACCGGGAAGCTCAACCCAGCGGTTACGCCAGCCCTGGCAACCATCTTCCTCACCGTCGAATCGGTCAATGGCACCTATCGCTCTCCCGTGAAGACGTAAGAGCAATTCGGGTAATCCCGTTGAAGGCGGCGGAATGCTCGCAACTCCGGCCCTTGAAGAGAATGGCTGCTGGGGTTGCTATTGTTCAGCCGCTTTACGTGGAGTAGCCCTTGGGCAAGGTCAACTTGGTCCCAACGGAGGGAAGCTAAGGAATCCAGATCAGGTTGGGGTTGTTCGTGATTCCTTCGTTGGCGACGAAGTTCCAGTACTCCTTGTTGCGGAACCGCTGCGCGTGGCCGTCGAGGAAAGTGAAATGGGCGCCCTGGTTGTGCAGATTGGAATGAACGTTGTTCTGCTGGGCGACCGCGGCGAGCTTGCCGTTGTCAAACAGCCAGACAGTCAGGACCGGCCGGGGAATGCTGGAGAGTTTCGTCTGGTTGCCCGTGCCGCTGCCGTTGACGTGTTCATTGAGGCAATAGTGGAAGAGATTGTTGCCGTTGCTGCGGCGGGCATTTGAGGGGCAGATCCACATCGAACGGCCGGGATCCACGTTGGCATTGGTGCGCCAGGGCATCTCTTTGTAAGTGCGCAACCCAATGACGCGCGGCAGATCGTTATACCAGCCCTCGTCAATAGCCGTGCCATTGGGGCTGCCGTCTTTGGGCAAGAAATCGTCATTCTCCGAGGCGAACAACTGCGTGGCCAACCCCCATTGTTTGAGATTGTTAAGGCAGTAAATGGCATTGGCCTTTTCCCTGGCGCGGCTCAGGGCGGGCAAGATCAGCGCTGCCAGAATGGCGATGATGGCAATTACGACCAACAACTCAATGAGCGTGAAGGCCCTGACGGGCCGGCGAGGCGAGCCACTCACTTTGGCGGAAGGCATAATGTAATCAGTTACGCCACCGGATAATTGTCCGGGCTATATCTCTTTGTTCCGAGGCGATTGATAACTAGACGGAGAAGATAACGCAACTGGAATGCGTGAAAGTTATTAGCCATCGGGTTAACTTGGAATTCGGCCCTTGCCAGCCCTGGGCACCACCCTACTGATCTCCGGCCATGATGGCCTGCGCGAGTTACCTAAAACCGCCCCAATGGCGTCTGAAAGGGCGCGGAGCCGCCAAGCCTTTCAGGAGCCCTTGACAGCCAATAACGCTCGACGTCATGATCTGATTAGATGATCCGCAGCTTTGCCTTCCAGGAAACTGAGCGCCTGTTCAACGACCAAAACTCGCGGCGCTTGCCGCCGCAGATTCAGCGGTCAGCCCGGCGGCAGGCCGATTACGCCTTGCGGTTGGCGCGCTACCAAAAGCAAAAGGAAATCGAGCGCGACGTGGCACCGCTAGCCGCCTAAGAAAGGTCCCGCCATGATTCTGTCTGACTTGCGCAAGAGCTTGGAGCAAAGATTCTGCAGTTACCGGCTAACGCAGGTCAGGATGGGTTGAAAGGGAATTTCAACTTTGCCTGAAAGCCTTCATGGGTGCCGACATTCCAGACTTCATTGATCCCGGCGAAGATTGTCCGTGGCGTTCGCCGCGTCAGATCTTAGCCCGCTACGGCTTCGCGCCATCTCCGCCGTCCAAGCTGGCCGACCGGCAATTGCCTGGCCGGCTTTGGGAATGGCTCTACGCCGCCGCCGCCCGTCGGTTTTTCTTTTCCAGCACAGACCATCTGAGCGATCGCGAACTTTACACACTGCTGTGGGAACAATGGTTCGACCGCCCCACCGCCGACATCCCGCTCGAGGCCGAGACCAACACCACCACGATTATCTCGGAGTTCAACGCCCGGGGGATGACACACGAAGAAATCTGGCTGCGCTACTATGCGGATGAAGCCGACCACGCGCTCTGGCATTCCACCGACCCCGAGTTTGACTTCCCGCCGCACGAGGACCCGCCTTACGACCGCGACCGTTTTCTCCCAGTATCGCCGATTCCGCTTGAAGCCCACGCCGGCTGGTTGCCGGGCGATGACGATCTGTCGGCGGACGACGAACCCGATCCCCTCGGCCTTGCCAAGGTCGATAATGAAATTGCGGCTGCCAATAACAAACTCCCTGATCCCGACCGATCCGATGCCGCCCTGGATGCCCAACTCCGTGCCAGTGAACCGGACAACTGGACCCCACCGGCGCAAGAATTGGTTAAAGAAGGCGTTTCCCTGCTGCCGCCCGTTGAAATCACCGAGGAAACACTGGCACCCATCCTCTGGGAACTGTTGCACAACCTGGCCTTGCGCGGTTTCTACGTCTTGCACGCAGATCACTTAAGCGATGCCGAGCTTTACAATGACCTCTGGCGCCAGGGGCTGCGCGAGCCCGCGCATCTGCCCGGACGAAGCCCGCGCGGCGGCTGGTTTCACGATTTCCTTGGCAATTGGGGCGAGGATGATATGCAACTCTGGTTGCGGTACTACGCCAACGACCAAGAGCGTGCCAAGCATGCGGCAGATTGCCCGAAGGCCGCCATCCCCCCGAAGCAGAAGCCGCCTGTCAATCGCGATTGGCGTTTGCCGAAAGGCCCGTTTTGATTAGTGGCGGGGGTCAGACCGTAAATCGTCCCGGACAATTGCGTCGGCCGCTACATCAGTCCGGGCCTTGCGTTACCCCCCACCGCAGTGGTCACGACAGAGCCGGCGGCGGCTCTTGAGCCAGATGTGCTTCCAGGCGAACGATCAGGGCTGGCAAGTCCTGTTGAGCCGTGTCCCAGAGGGTGGTTTCATCCACGTCATCGTAGTCGTGGATCAGGATGTTGCGCATGCCAGTGATCTGCCTCCAGGGCAAATCGGCGAGGGTCTTCAACGCAGCGGGGGACAAGTGCCGAGCGGCTTCGCCCATGACGGCGTAGCGGCGGATGATCGCGTCCTGCTTTTCCGAGTTGGCCTCGAACTGCTCCCAGGAAACGCCTGCTAGGTAATCGCGAATCGCGCGCGCCGAGTCCAAAATGTCACGCAGGTAAGCGTTGTCCTTCGACATAGATTGGCATGGTGTGCGAAAGGATCGAGTGCTTGCGGTAGGGATTGCAGCTACGTTCCACGGCGCGTCGGCTGACGAGGTCCACGCGCCGGGAGAAGATCCGTGCCAGCCCTTCCTGCCAATCCACCCATTCGAACAAGCCGCATTTGACTCCCGGCCGGATGCTGGCCAGTAAATCCACGTCACTGTCTGAGTCGAAATCGTCCCTCAAAGCGGAGCCGAACAACTCCAGGCGTGCGATCCCGCGTTCCTGGCAAAATTGCCGCACAGCTTCGGCATCAAATTCCAACTTCATCTTAGCGAATGTTACCGCCGAAACGTGGCCCTGCCAAGAGCGGTTCTTGGTTCGTGAGATTGTCATGCTTTTCGGAGAAGCCGCCTATTGGCCATGAGTTGCACCGTGGAAGGGGGCATCGGTGCAGTATTTGCGCTCAAGCCCTACCCGCCCTTCCAGACAGAAGTGCGTAGGTTTGCTGGAAGTGATTAAGAATGAAAGGCTTATGTTCGAACGATGTAGGCTGGCACGCCGTATGCCTTTGAGTGACGCGGTTGCTATTATAATCAGCAACCGTGACAACAAAAATATTATGAGCGAAATGACTAGTACTGTAACATCAGCTACCACCACTCCTTGCGCCTGTGACTGCACTGCCCCCAAAGCGCAGCCCGTTGCGGCTCCTGCCGCGCAACCCCAGCCCCAGGCTGCGGCTGCCCAAGCGCCCGCCGCCCCCAAGGCCGGCAAGCGCGGTTCCCGCAAGCACTAATCCGGAGGCAAGGGAATTGCCACGCTCCAATACGTGGTCATCATGCACGAGAACTGGCGCCGCTCCAAGGAATGGCGGTGTCAGTTCTCGCTTAGCGCAGCCGACATATCACCAGAATTTGAGGCTTGCAAATTCTGTTTGCCCTCCCTATAAGAGGTTGTGACTCACCCTACCCAAACGTCATGCAGTCAACCCACTCCTATCTTTTATGAATAGCGTAATGCAAGATCTGATGAAGCTCCAGGCGCTGGACTTCGCCGAACCCGCAGACAAAAAGAACGAAGCGCAAGCTGCCGAATTGCGCGCCAAGATACCTCAACCCGTCTTTGCCCATTACGATCGTCTCCGCGTTCGGGGTAAGAAAGGAGTGGCGGTGGTACGCAACCAGGTTTGCACCGGCTGCCACATGCATGTTCCCATCGGCCAAATCACGATGCTCATGCGCGGCGAGGACGTCCAGCTCTGCGAGAACTGCGGTCGTTACCTTTACCTGCCGGACGCGGCAGAGACCGAGTTACTGGCCCACGTCGAAGCGGCCAAACCCGCCGTGAAGGCGCCCGTCAAACCCCGGAAACGCCGGGTTGTGGCTTGAGGGCTTTGCGGTTCGAGGATTGAAGGACCAATCCGACGCTCGAGGTCGAACGCACGGGCTGACCGTTGCCCGGACTAAGATCCATGTATGCTTTCTGAAGCGACAACCCATATCGCTGCCCCGGTTTCCCTGGCGGATTACACCCGCCAGGAATTGATCGTGCCGCAGTTGCGGGACCGCGATACTGCCGGCATCATCAGCGAGTTGAGCCACTTGCTGCAACGCGAGGGCGTGGTGCCGGATGTTCTGCCGTTCTACCAGGCCGCGCTCAATCAGGAACTGCTGGCCAATTCCGCCCTCGATACCGGCCTGGCTTTTCCCCATGCGCGCTTGAGTGGGGTAAAGGGGCTGCAGTTTGCTTTCGGACGCACGCCGGAGCCGGTCGTGTGGGGCGGCAGGAGTTCCTGGCCGGTGCAACTTATTTTCCTACTGGCCGTCCCGGCGACCGATGTGGCCGGGTATCTGCACTTGCTCGCCAGCCTCGCCCGGCTCGGCCAGCAACCCGAACTCCTGACCCAGCTCCGCCTCGCGGACTCCGCCGAAGCCGTCCTGGCGGTCCTCGATCGGATCAGGCTGCGCCAGGGATGATGACTGCGCCCGCCATCCAGGAATTTCCACCAGAGAAGGCCGTCCGGCAAATCAGTGCCGACCTGGCCAAGCCCCTTGAGGTTCAGGCCACGGATGGATAGATCGCTTCAACACTCGACGGCTGCGCCAGCCTCCCACCGGGCTAAATCAGAGGAGGCCAGGCGATGAGTATCGGTGCGGTGCTTGCCGCTGGGGCCGTCGCCATCATCCTCAGCCTGATCGGGGCGCCTCGCGCGCCGCGCTGCTGGTTTTTGGCATTGCTTGTGAGCGCCCTCACGGCTCTCGCCGCAGCCGCTTGGGTGTTGGCTACCGGCCATACGTGGGAATGCCGGAGCACGTTTCTTATAGGTGGCGAAAGCGTGCATCTGCGCTTGGATGGCGTGAGTGCTCTTTTTCTAGCCTTGCTGGCCGTTGTGGGCGGGGCCGGAGCTGCTTATTCACGGGAGTATTGGGCGGAGCGGGCGCATCCGGTCTCGGCGCGGGCCAGCCGGGGATGGTGGAGCGCGCTGCTGTTGTGCTTTGGCCTCGTGTTGCTGTGCTCGAACGGACTGCATTTCCTCATCGTTTGGGAGTTGTTCACCGTCTGCGCTTACTTTTTGATCACCCTGGACGGGCAACGACGCGACGTGCGGGCCGCCGGTTGGCTCTACCTCGCCGCGTCGCACGCGGGCACGTTGGCATTGTTCGCGTTCTTCTCACTGCTATCGGCCCGCACCGGAAGCTGGGACCTGGGACCGATGCGGGAGCAGGCGCAGTTGGCGCCGTTGTTCTGGCTGGCGTTGTTCGGGTTCGGCGTGAAGGCGGGTCTGTTTCCACTGCATATCTGGCTGCCCTCCGGACACGCCAACGCTCCCAGCCACGTCTCTGCCATCCTCTCGGGCGTGGCAATCAAGATGGGCATCTACGGCATCGTACGGTTCAGCGGCTGGCTGCCGACACCGCCGTCCGCGGGCTGGGTAGTGACTGCGCTCGGCGTGGTGAGTGCAGTGCTCGGCGTGGCTTTCGCGCTGGGCCAGCACGATCTCAAGCGCTTGCTCGCCTATCACAGTGTAGAGAATATCGGTATCATTCTCATCGGGGTGGGATTCGCGATGGTGGCTACCGCGCATGGCCAGGCGGCCTGGGGCGCTCTGGCGCTGGCTGGGGGGTTGTTGCATGTCTGGAACCACGGTCTGTTCAAGGCGCTGTTGTTTCTCGGTGCCGGATCAGTCCTGCATGCCACGGGCACACGCGAGATGAGCCGGCTTGGCGGGCTGTGGCGGGCGATGCCTTGGACAGCCTCGCTGTTCGCGCTCGGCGCAGTCGCAATTTCCGGGTTGCCCCCTCTGAATGGGTTTGTAAGCGAATGGCTGGTTTATCTGGGAATGTTCGATGCGGTCAAC
>Ga0209697_10006766_pt1 | contig 13723 bp, 10 predicted proteins | sample AliMusrvi5mmetaG_FD_184115 | JGI IMG/M metagenome (GOLD analysis project Ga0209697, IMG submission 184115) | Freshwater lake bacterial and archeal communities from Alinen Mustajarvi, Finland, to study Microbial Dark Matter (Phase II) - Alinen... | ecosystem: Environmental > Aquatic > Freshwater...
GCCCCAAACGGGATCCAGTGAGACGCTAACAAGTCCGGTGGTGCCCGCCGCGATCACTGCGGGCTGCTCGAAGGTCTTGCCCGCCACCGTGACCTTGCATGGGCCTGCCAGTTCGGCGCTGCCGCAGTTCTGAATTTCAAGCTTCAGGATCTTTTGAGTGATGTCAATGGCGGGCGACACCATGGCGGGGCCGCCCTTGGTCGCCGCCGGAATGAAACGCTCCATGACAGCCCACGGTTGGCGAACGTCGAGGTCAAGCGGCTGCCACCAACTCGCCTTGCCGGCTAACAATTCCAGAAACACCGTGAACTTGCCGGTTTGTTTCGGGAAAAACGTGACTTCGTTTGCAGCGGGGTTGCCGTTGTCAATCCTCGCGTCGCGGATTTTCTCCTGCGGATCATGGATTTTCGCCACGGCCGCGCCTTCGACCCGAAAGGCGGCCCGCTGCCCGACTAACAGACGAAGCGGCCCGCTCACGGTTGGCGCCGCTTTGCTTAGCTTGAGTTCGATGCGCCATTCCTTGGCGACCGGCGCTTCGATGACGACACGGCAGTCCTTCACCGCCGCCTGCAATAGATATTCAACCGGCCGTCCGTTGAGGCTGGCTGACTGCATCTCGCGCCGCACCGGAAGTTCGACGCGCAGCTTGCGCGGCACCGGCGTGGCGACGTGCAACGACACGGACTCTGCATCCCGGTGAAATTGATAGTTCACGTCCGCATGCTGGAACTCCGCGTCGTTCCATGACGAGGGAAAGCTGGGCCGCAATACCAACAAATTGTCACCGAACCACGGCTTTACGCCGAACAACCCGTCCACCACGGCATTCAGAAAGAGCGGTTCCATCTCCATGCTGCGCGAACCGGTCGCGTGCCACATGACCCCGCCATTGACATAGGCCGTCTCGGTGACCGACTTGAGCGCGGGCCAGAACTCATCCGTCTGCCCGGTCGCGCAGGCGGAGTGGAAGGTGGCACAGGTGTCGCCGCTGGCGGGATAGTGAAGGCTCCAGATGATAGGCCACCAATCGTTGACGAATTCGATGGTGGTATTCGGCAGCAGGTCGCTCCGATGGTAGTTCTCGCGGATGAAACGCAGCGCCATGTAATTGCGCAGCGGGTCGCCCAACCCGCGCCAGATGGCATAGTTCTCGTCGCAGGTGAAAGGGCGCGGCCGATTGACGCCGTTGAACTCCGATCCCGCCCAGACACCCACTTACTGGTGCGTCCTGGGTCTTGTGCAGGATGTCTTGGTCGCCCCGGCCGATGCGCGCATCGGCCCGCTCGCTCGCGGCATAGACGCGGGTGAACTTCATCTTGGGGTTGCTGATCTCGCCATAATCCGGCTTGATCTGTACCACATCCTCATCGCCGCTCACGCGCCCGAAGGCCCAGGTGATTGTCACATTCCGGGTCGTTTCGCTGGTGATTCCGGCGGTGGTGACAAAGCCGCAGCGGTCGATCAACGGGAGCGCCTCCAGGTTCACAGTTATACCTAACAATGTGTCATGGCACAGCCAGCGGGCCGCTCCCGGCGCCAGTGTCGCGTCAATCGACTCGAATTTGTCCAGCCACTTGCCGGCGGCGCCGTTGCTAACAAAAACGCGCAACTGACCACCCACGCCCAGGTCGGGCAGCAGGGCAGGTTGGGCATACGCGCCGGAGACGCTGCGCAAGGCCATGAGCAAGCGCGGCTGTTCGCCGGCCTGCAACCACCAGGCACCGGATGTGATGATATAATCGAAGGCGCCACTGCCGTTGTGGCACAGGAAACTGTCGCCATCCACCGGTTGGTAACCCTGCCCGGGCGACGGTTGACCCTTTATCACACCACTGCCCTGCGGATTGTGATCGAGAATGAGACCGGGCAGGATGGGCACGGTGGATGGCGATTGCGGACCTTGGTGGAATGTGGTTTCAACCTGCAACAAGGGCGGTGACATGTCCGCGGCCGGGGGCGCGGCACGGGTGATGCCCAGCGCCATAAGCGCCGCACTCACGCGGAGCAACATGCGTGGATGCACCGGACAGGAGTTGTTCCTGACTGCCTGGCATGCGGCTGACAGCTCAATGTTCATTCAACGCCATTACTCGCGTTTCCATGAGTTCTTTCCGACTACTCCGCAGGTGTTTCCTATAGCAGGTGTCCCATGCGGAGGCGCTTGGTTTCGAGGTATTTCTCGTTGTGAGGATTGGCGATGACACCGATCGGGAGTTGCTCGACGATTTCCAGGCCATAGCCTTCGAGTCCGATCACCTTTTTGGGATTGTTGGTGAGCAGGCGGATGCGGCGCACGCCGAGGTCGCAGAGAATTTGGGCACCCATGCCGTAATCGCGCAAGTCCGAGCCGAAGCCGAGTCTTTCGTTGGCTTCGATGGTGTCCAGCCCCTGCTCTTGAAGCTTGTAAGCGTGGATCTTGGCCGGAAGTCCAATCCCGCGCCCCTCCTGGCGCAGATAGAGCAGGACGCCACCCTCCACCGCAATGCGCTCCAGCGCGGCGGCAAGCTGGTCGCCACAATCGCAGCGCCGCGAGTGAAACACGTCGCCGGTGAGGCACTCGGAATGCACCCGGACCAGGGTCGGCCGTTGCGGATCGATCGGCCCGCGGGTGAGCGCCAGATGGTGGGTGGAATCCGTGTTGATGCAATACAGGTGGCAATCGAAATCCCCAAACGCGGTGGGCATGGCGATGGTTTGCTCGCGATGAACCAGTTTCTCCGAGCGGCGGCGGTATTCAATGAGCTGGGCGGTGGTGCAGGCTTTGAGACCGTGGCGTTGCTGATAGCCACCGAGTTGGCCGACACGGGCCATGGTGCCGTCGTCATTCATGATCTCACAAATCACGCCGGCCGGCGCAAGACCGGCAAGGCGGGCGAGGTCCAGCGCGGCTTCAGTGTGTCCGGCGCGGCGCAAGACTCCGCCCGGTCGCGCTTGCAGGGGAAACACATGTCCCGGTTTGACAAACGCCTCGGGTCCCACCGTGGGATCGGCCAACAAACGGATGGTCAGCGCGCGGTCCGCGGCGGAAATTCCGGTGCTAATCCCCGCAGCGGCATCCACGCTGATGGTGAACGCGGTTTTCTGACCTTCGCGGTTGCGTTGCTCCATTTGTGGCAGGTCGAGCTTCTCGGCACGCTCGACGCTCAACGGCGCGCACACCAGGCCGCGGCCGTGCACTGCCATGAAGTTGACCGTTTCCGCCGTGCACAAGGCCGCTCCACCCACCAGGTCGGCCTCGTTTTCACGCGATGGATCGTCCGCCACGATCACCAGACGGCCGGCGGCGATTTCGGCGGCAATTTCATCGATCGGGCTGAAGCGGAGCGGGGTATCGGGCACGTGATGGAAATGTTGGATCGGGCGCTTGGGGGCTCAGTTGAGCCCTGGATTGGCAGGGGCTTCGGCAAGCACGCGATGGAATGGGGAAAGGTGGCGGAGAATGCCAAACCAAAGGCTGCGGTCGTGGTCCGCTCCTAACAACTCTGGCGCCGGCCGGGTGGCAATCCACGAAGCGCGGCGCAGTTCCCGTTCAAGTTGGCCGGCACTCCAACCCGAGTGGCCGAGGAAGGCCCGGACAATCGTGCCGGGCCGGTTCGAGTGCCGAATCGCGTCCTTGGCGGAAATCCGAATCGCCCAGCGCAGGCCGCTCTTCTTGTTCCACCAGAAGGCGGAAAACGTCAGGTGTTCATGGGCCACCGGGCCACCATCGTAAACCGAAATCCGGCTCAGCGGGCCGAAATCGGTGTCCGTGAGGAAATCGCCCACCACCCGCTCGGTGGGATGGTTGAGGATGAGCCCGAACGCCCCGTCCGTGGGCGAGTGATCGGCCAACAGGATTACGGAGTGATCAAAGGTGCCGTCACGCAACGACGGATCGGCCAGGAGCAGGTACCCCTGCAATTGGATCGGCGAATCAGGCATGGAAGGTCCGGTAGCCACCGGCGGAAATATACCCCACAAGGACCGGTCCGCCAATCACAGAATGCATCCGAACCCGCCGAGGCCGGATTGGGCTGCTGGCTCAGGCGCGCCCGAGGGGCTGCGGTTTTGCCGAATCGAACTGGCAATGACGCATTCCGGCGCTATAGGTAGCGGTGATGAGCAGCGCTGCAAACGAATCCACGGCCAGCCGGCCTCCCCGCGTCAACCTGCGTCGCCCGGAGGTGATGGAATTGGTGGCCGCCGAAGTGGCGCATCACTACCGCTCCGCCACCGTGGAAAAACTCCGCGCCCGGGGCGGCTGTCTCACCATTGGCAACACCACGGTTCATCTCGCCAAGGAGTTTGGATTCTGTTATGGCGTGGAGCGGGCGATCGATCTGGCCTACGCCGCCCGCCGGGTGTTTCCGCAGCAGCGGATCTTTCTCATCGGGGAAATCATCCATAACCCGGAGGTCAACCGCCAGCTCCGTGAAATGAACATCGCCTCGCTGCCGTGGCAGGAGTTGGGCGCCAGCTACGATGAACTGACCGCCGAAGACGTGGTGATCGTGCCCGCTTTTGGCGCACCCATCGCCTTCATGGACAAGCTGGAGCAACTCAACTGCCAGGTGATCGACACCACCTGCGGCGACGTCATGAAAGTCTGGCGGCGCATCCGCAGTTATGCCAAGGATGGCGTCACTTCCATCATTCATGGCAAGGAAAACCACGAGGAAACCCGCGCCACCGCATCCCGCGCCCTGGGCGACCGGGGCGATGGCCAATATCTGGTTATCCTAACACTCGAAGACGCGGACTACGTCTGCGCCTACCTGCACCGCGGTGGTGATCGGCTTGCCTTCTTGCAGCGCTTCGTGCACGCCCATTCTCCGGGGTTTGACCCGGACCTGCATTTGCGACGGGTGGGTGTGGCCAATCAAACCACCATGCTCAAGAGCGAAACCGAGGAAATCCAGCGCCGTCTGCGCGCGGCCATGATCATGCGTGATGGCGATGACTCGGGCCTGCAGGTGTTTGACACCATTTGCGGCGCCACCCAGGACCGCCAGGACGCCCTGTTTGAAATGCTGCGCCAGCCACCCGACATGTTGCTCGTCGTCGGCGGCTACAACAGTTCTAACACATCCCACCTGGTCGAGATCGCCGAGCGGCGCTTGCCCACGTTTTTCATCCGCGATGCCTCATGCATCAAGTCGTTGGAGGAAATCGTCCATTTCGACCTGCACCGCAACGAGGAGGTCACCTCGGGCTATGCGCGGCTCCTGCTCGGGGATGAACCGGTGAGCGTGGGCATCACCGCCGGAGCGTCCTGCCCTAACAACCTGATCGAGGCGACGATCCTCCGGGTGTTCGAGCTGCGGGGCATCGACCTCGCGGCGATCGCATGCGCCTGAGGGCACGGCTCAGGCGTAGCTGATGAATGAGGTGTAAACTTCCGGCGGAATGTCCAACAGGCTGTAATCCTTCGATGAGACAAACAACAGGCTTTGTTTGCCCTTGCCTAACAGGGCGTGATCCGAATTGAAAATCTGATGCTCAAGGGTGCAGAACTTGCGGTTGTATTCCGCGATGCGGATCTTCACCGTGATGGTCTCAAACTCGCGCGCCTCGCGGATGAACTTGTGCTCGAAGGCCCGCGTCAGAATGTAAAACGAGGTCGTTTTCAGGTCGAACTCCGGCATCGTGGCATTGAAAAACAGCTCGCGCGTCTTGCCCACGTACATCGGATACATGCCGAAATAGACGTTGCCAACCGAGTTTGTGTCCGCATAGGTGGCGATCATCGAATAGACGAACCACTTGCCCTCAAAGTGGCCCGCCAGGGCGTGGCCGTCCTCTGGAGCCCTCACGTCCGCGCCGGTCACGACGGTGGCCGCGCGCGTCATGGCGCGAATGGCCGGGATTTCCGCCGCGGCTTCCATGACCTCTCCGGCCCTCTCGTGGACCACTCGCAACAGATCGGCGTTGAACACCAGCCAGATGACATACACCAGGGGCAGTAGCGAACCTAACAAAAGCAGCGGGGTTTGGCTGTTGAGGTAGCCGAAGGCGAAAATCACGATCGACATGCTGGCCATCGAGAACATGCGGATTTGCGGCAGCGGCTGTTGCGAGTTGGGAACGAAGCAGCGGGCGATGGCCAGCGCCGCATAGCCGACGAAAAACGAGGCATAGGCGACCATGAAGTATTCCAATTCGAGTCTGGCCCAGATGCCGGCCAGGGTGACGACGCCGACGACCATGAAGCTGGGGATGGGGGAGCCGATGATTTGTTTGGGAATGAGCCCGATGAGCATGTTCTGGCTCCTGTCGACGTTGTGGCCGAGGAACCACTTGAGCGCGATGTAGCCGCTGTCCAGGGTGGTTAGAACGCAGATCGAGAGGAACGAGAAGTAGGCCATCGGCATCCACGGGCCGGCGGCGTCATAGTTCCGGATGAAATAGCGGGTGACCAGATCATGAGCATACATGAAGCCGTCCCGAGCTTGGACGGCCGACAGCGGCGCCCCTTCTTTGCCCATCACCCACCACGCCAGGCAGCCGTGAAACAGCAACAGCAAAAAGAAGATGCCGCCGCCGAAGAAATAACTCATGCTGATGGACGTCTTCTCGCGGTGAATCTGGATGGCGCGCTGCCAGTGCTGCAAATCCAGCCATGGGCCAACCAGCAGGCCCACGATGAGCGGAGTCGCGTATCCCCAAAATGACGGTCCCTTCCACTTGCCAAACGGCGCGGTCCATTGCAAGGCCGCCGGCAGCTTCGGCTCCAAGCCAACCAGAATGATGCCGACACAAGCGAGCAGCAGCAGGCCTAACAGGGTGTGGCTGTGCTTGATCTTCTGGATTCCAAACTCCTCCCCGAACAGGCAGCCGGCGGCGAGAATCACGAACACGATCAGGCACAAATACAGCGCGAAGAGCGGTCCGGTCGTGAGTTGCAGTGGCACGAACAAATAGGCGACCAGCGCAAACACCGTCAGCGTGAGCGCCAGTATCTGATAGAGATAGAAAATCAGCCGGAACGGCTTGGCAAACCGGTCGAAGAAGATCGCCAGCGATTCCTGGCCGCCGGCATGGCTCTGGGCGACCTTCTGCGTGAGATAACCAAAGAGCATCAGGCCCAAGGCGTTGGGAATGGCGAACAGGAGCAAGCCCTGCAAGCCGAACATAAAGGTCATCTGCACGCTGAAAAACAGCCCGAGCCCCCACATCCAGGCCAAGGCCACCGAGTTTCCCCACAGCAGTGCGTTCAACCAGCGAAAATTCATGTGCGGCCAAACAAACCACCACCCGCGCCCGCGGGCAAGCCGGATTGTCGCAATCGGCATGGTGGCCGGAACACAGCCGTCTCGGCTGTGAGGGAAAACAGGCGTCCCCGCCTGTGAGGGAACACAGCCGTCTCGGCTGTGAAGGAAAACAGGCGTCCCCGCCTGTGAGGGAACACAGCCGTCTCGGCTGTGAAGGAAAACAGGCGTCCCCGCCTGTTGTTTCAATGCGGCGCGTGGGCTCGCCTTTCACCAAATTCCTGCGCCGGTCACCGACCGCGCGCTACATATCTAACAGCCGCCGCCGCACCGCATCAAGGGCCGCTTGGCTCACCCCTTGTTTGAAATCGTGCCGGTTGCGGGGTTGGAAGACCCGGAAGGCGTGGGTTGCACCCAGCCGCTGGGCCACCGCGATCCACGCGGTGCCGACAGGCTTCTCCGGGCTGCCGCCACTGGGTCCGGCGATGCCGGTCACCGCCACGGCAAGGTCCGCGCCACTGGCGGCGAGCGCGCCCTGGGCCATTTGGCGGGCCACCACTTCGCTCACCGCGCCGTGGCTTGCCAAATCCCGTGAGGCCACTCCTAACAAATCTCGCTTGGCCGCATCGGCGTAGGTGACGAAGCCATGGGTGAATACCCCGCTGGCGCCTGCAGCATCGGTGATGCGAGTGGCGATGAGTCCGCCGGTACAACTTTCCGCCGTCGCCAGGATCCATCCGCGTTCGCCGAGCAGGCGCACCACGGTTTGCTCTAGCGAACTGCCATCATCACTGACAAGTTGCGCGGCGAAGCGCTCCACGGCGAGCGCCCGAGCCTGTTGGATCGAGGCGGGCGCGCCGATGAGGCGCAGATCGACTTCGCCGATCCGGGCGCAGTAGCCGTATTCAAGACCGGGAATGGAGGCGAGCCTGGCGTCGATCCCGTCATGAAAATCGCTTTCGCCGACGCCGGTGAATTTCAGTTCGAGCACCGCCGGGGGCGACGCCGCGCCGCCCAGCGCCTGCAAGCGCGGGGCGACTTCCGAGTGATACATCGGATACAACTCGCGGGGCGGGCCCGGCAATAGGAACACCGCGCCGTGCGGGCGGCCTAACAAATCCGGCGCGACGAACACGCCGGGCGCTGTGCCATTGGCATTGGGCAACACCTCCGCGCCGGCCGGAATGAGCGCTTGCTTGAGGTTGGCTTCCGCCATGGACCATCCGCGGAATGCGAAAAACCTCTCTAGCGAGAGCCGCGCGGCGGCACTTTCGATCAATTCGACGCCAAGGACCTCGGCCGTGATTTCGCGGGTCACATCATCGCTGGTGGGACCGAGACCGCCGGTGACAATCACCGCATCCGTCCGTCCAATGGCTTCCGCCAGCGCCTCGCGGATGGCGTCGCCATCGGGCACGACCGTTTGGCGGGCCACCCGCAGGCCGAGTTTGAACAATTCGCCACCGAGCCAGGCGCCATGGGTGTTGAGCGTGTGTCCTAGCAGAAGTTCGGTGCCGGTGTTGAGGATCTCAATGCGCATGGCCACAGCCAGATTGGCCCACGCCCCAATTGCAAGCGGGAATATTGAGCGGTCCTACGACACTTGTATGAGCCAGGCGAAAAACGCCGCGGTGTCCGCCGCCATGGAAACCGCCTGCTTTTCCTTGTTAGCCAGGCAGGCCAGGCGTTCCGGGATGACAACGCGGCCGGGTCCCAGCACGCTATCGAGCACTTCGGGAAACTTTGCGGGGTGGGCGGTTTCGAGGACGACGGTGGCGGCCTCCGGATGCTTGAGTTGCCATTGCCGCGCGGCACACCAACCCACCGCACCATGCGGATCGAGTTGATAGCCGTGGGCGGCAGCCACCTCGCGAATGGAGGCCAGGGTTTCCTCATCACTCACCGAGCAACCACTCACGCGGCGGCACATCGCGTCGCGCTCGTGACCAAACAAGGCCAGCATTCGCGCGAAATTCGACGGCGCCCCCACATCCATGGCGTTGGACAGCGTGACCAGGCTCGGGCGCGGCGCGTAGGGCTGCCCCGCGAGGTAGTCGGTGAGCACGTCGTTGCGATTGTTGGCGGCGATGAAATGGTCCACCTTCAGGCCCAGCCGTTCCGCCAGCAGGCCGGCTGTTAGATTGCCCAGGTTGCCGGAGGGCACGACAAATACCGGCGCGACTCCCGCCGGCAGGAACCTGGCACTATGAATGTAGTAGAAAATCTGCGGCACCAGGCGCGAAATGTTGATCGAGTTGGCGGAAGTGAGTCGCAGCGTGCCTGACAATCCGGGATCCAACAACGCGGCCTTGACCAGCCGCTGGCAGTCATCGAAGCTGCCATCAACCTCCAGTGCGGTGATGTTGCCGCCGAGTGTGGTGAGTTGCTTTTCCTGGAGCCCGCTGACCTTGCCGCGCGGATAGAGAATGACCACGCGGATGCCCGGCACCTCATGGAACGCATGCGCCACGGCGCCGCCGGTGTCGCCGGAAGTGGCCACCAACACGGTGAGCGGTTGGTCACTGTCGCGGGCGAACCAGGCCATCATCCGCGCCATGAAGCGCGCGCCGAAGTCCTTGAAAGCAAGCGTCGGGCCGTGAAACAGCTCCAACACATACTGCCGCTCCGCCACCGGCACCAGCGGCGCGTCGAAGTTGAGCGCGGCATTGACGATGCCACGCAAGGATGCCTCGGGCATGTCTTCGCCGAAAAACGCCAGCGCCACCCGGCAGCCGATCTCCCGGAATGTTAGATCGCGCCACTCATTCCAGAACCGCGTGTCCAACACCGGGAGGCGCTCCGGCATGTACAGGCCGTTGTCCGGCGGCAGCGAACCCAGGACCGCCTGCTTGAGGGAGACGCGATGCGCGACATCATTAGTGCTGACATAGTTCATCGCGACCGGATGTTAGGTAAGGGCCTATGGGATCACATGCACGCCGTGCGGATTGATTCTGGAAACATATATCTGGTTGGGCAGCGGCACGGCCGAGAACACCTTGGAAACCGCTTCCCCGGCCTTGCGTGCAATCTCCTCGCCCTCACATAGCGCAAACACGCTGGGACCCGCACCTGAAATGGAAAAACCCAGTGCGCCGGCGCCCATCGCCGCTCGTTTGGCACGATAAAAATCCGGAATCAGTTTCTGTCGGCGGGGCTCGGCAATCACATCGTGAATCGAGCGGCTGATCAGCCCGTAATCCTCCTGGATCAATCCGCACAGCAGGCCGCCGAGATTGCCTATCTGTTGGGTCGCGTTGATCAGGGGAATGTCCTTGGGCAGGATCTCCCGCGCCACTTTTGTTAGGATCTCGATGTCCGGATGGACCACGGCCGCCCAGAGGTTCTTGGGGGCCGGGATGCTGGCGACATCCAGTTCGTCATTGGAGCGGATGAAGACAATGCCGCCGAACAGGCAGGGTGCCACGTTGTCGGCGTGCCAGGCACCGTCCGCCGAGGCCTCGCCCGCCATCGCGAAGGGCAGCAGTTGCCGTTTGGTGAGTGGTTCGCCAATCAGCGTATTGACCGCAAAGGCGCCTGCCACCGCGCTCGCCGCGGAGGAACCCAGCCCGCTGCCAAATGGCATCTTCTTGTGAATTTCCATCTCGATGCCGCGATCACTCATGCCCAGATGGCGGAGCAGATCCATGGCGGCGACGCCGGCCGTGTTGGCTTCCGCTTCCATGGGCAGTTTGCCCTCGTCGCCGGTGATCTTGGTGATGCGAAGCCCCGGAATGTCCGAATGCCTAACCACCACCTCGTCGCCGGGCGCGTCAATCGCAAAGCCCAACACATCATAACCGCAGGCCACATTGGCGACGGTGGCCGGTGCAAACACGCGGATTTCGTGGACGGCTTGGGCTTTCATGGGAGGGGGTTTTCTAACATGGAAAGCGGTTGCTGGTTGGACGGGTGCGGCGGACCCGCCGGGGCTCGACGATAGACCGCCGCCGCCGCCTCTGCAACCGGAAATCTCGCACTGGAGGGGGGACACTCCTGTCCCCCAGTAAGAAACAGCTCAAGCAATGCCAAAATGCTCCGTTCTTTCACGGGGGACACTCTTGTCCCCCAGTAAGAAACAGATCAGGCACTGCCGAAGATCTCGGTTCTTTCACAGGGGGGCAAGAGTGCCCCCCCTCCAATTAGACCCCCTCCAATTAGACCTTGACAAACCAATCCCATTCTATCAGAAAAGCCACATGGGCGATTTCCTCAATGAATCGGAAGAAATCCACAAGCATGGTACCGACCTGCCGCACTGGCAGCAGGGAGAGGTGATGCAATTTGTCACCTTCCGCTTAGGCGATTCGATGCCAAGGGAGAAACTCCGCCACTGGCAGGAAGATTACGCGATGTGGCTGACGCAGCATCCAAAGCCATTTTCCCCGGAGGATCAACAGGAATGCCACCGGCTCTTCACGTGGAAGCTGGAGACTTGGCTCGATGAAGGGTCCGGCTCTTGTCTGCTGCGCGACGCCGTCACCCGCAAGCATCTTGAAGAAACATTGATGAGGGACCACACAAGTCGCGTTATCCACCATGCCTGGGTCATCATGCCGAATCATGTCCACCTGTTGTTCACCCCGAAATTCAGGCTCGAAAAGCTCCTGCAGACATGGAAGGGGGTCAGCGCACGCCGGATCGGCCAAGGGAGCATCTGGCAGGAAAATTATCGCGACACGATGATCCGCGATGGCGGGCATTTCGCCAATGCCGTGCGCTATATCCGGAGAAATCCGGCGAAACTGGCCCAGGGCATGTTCACCTTGTGGCAAGGCGAGCGGGCCTTGGCAGTGCGGTGAGCGGGCGGAGGGGGGACACTCTTGTCCCCCACTGAAAAAAGAGAGCAGATACGCATCTCTTGATCGTTCTTTCACGGGGGACAGGAGTGTCCCCCCAGTGCAAGAAAAGAGCAGATACGCATCTCTTGATCGTTCTTTCACCGGGGGGCAAGGCGTCATCGATTATTAGAAAAGCCGAAAAAGAGTAAAAAACGCAAAAAAAAGCCGAAACTACAGGCATTTTCGGGTCGGATAAGGTGAAAAATCGGGCGAATGGCAGAAATAGAAAAATCCAGCGCCGAGGGTGCGGATCGCCGGACAGATTAGAAATTTGAGCAGGGTTTAGAACGGGTCGCCAGATTCCTGGGATTTGGGGTAAATTCGGGCGGATCGGAAGGCTAGTTTCTCGCGTCCCTCGCGGCGGGAGATGTGATTTCGGAGGTGGGATAGAAGCCCAACAAGAGTGCGGGGATCGAGGCGCTCGGCAAGGGTGTCCAGGGTAAGCGTGGGCTTACGGGTGCGCTGGCGGGCGGCTGCGAGGAGCCAACCGGCATGCAGGTGATCCTGCCCGGAAGGGAGCACGGCAGAGGCGTGGTTGGCGAGGGCCTCGCGGATGTGGTGGACGATGGCCTCGGAGCTTTCGTGGGTGTCGCCGGCCGGGCCGTGGTCGCGCTTTGGTCCGGTTTCCATAAGGGTTTGGAAGGCTTCTTCATCGCGGCCGGAAAGGGTGAGAAAATGGGCGAATACCTGCCGGAAATGAGAGCGGGAAATCTTGGAAATTCCGGGCAGTCCGACGGCATCCATCACTTGGTCCCGGCGCCAGGAATCGAAGGTGTCACCTGGCTCGATATGGCGCAGCGCGGCTTGGTATTGGTAGGCTTCCTGGGCCTGCATCAGGAGCTTGGTGATTTCGGGTTTTGAAAGGTTGCCGCGATCGGTTTGCGGGGCCTTTGCAATCGCCTTGCGGGGGGAGCGCAAGGGGCGTTTCTTGGTGGTCTTGGTGGTCATCGGAATAGTAAAAAAAACGGGCCGGAACGGAGCGAATCCGCGCCGGCCCTGGGTAGTGATTTCAGGCGGCCGGTGCGGCTTGGCGATAGGCTTGCAGGCCAAGGCTTTTGGCGATGGTTTTTTGGAGTGACTTGCGCAAGGCGGTAACGTCATCCGAGGGGAACTTCACGTCGCAAGCCGCCTCATAGAGACGGATCACGAAGCACGGTTTCAGTTCGGCGAGTTGGCCGGCGGTGCAGCGCAGCAGGGAGCCGCGAAAGCGCAGCTCTTCGGCGTCCGGTACGGACACTTTGAGGGCGGCTTCCACGGTGCGGATGAGATGGGTTTGGGCTTGCAGTTCGTCTTTGTTCGGGGTGGTCATGGTTCGGTGGTGTTGGGGGTGGTTTTCAGGCTGAGAAGGGACGCTATTTCCGCGCGGTCGGTGATGGATTCTCCGGGATCACGGGTTGGGATCGGCTTGACTGTGCATCGGTAGCGGGCGAGCGGATCGGAGCGACTTCCTTCCGGCAAATCCTCCCACTTGCGCTCGGAAATAAAGCGGTGCAGGCCGGGGGCAAACATGCCGTCGTTTTTCCGCCATTCGTCGTCGCGGTTCCAGGCTTTCAGAGCTGCCACGGCGACGGCCACCGGCGGGCGCTCGGCCTGCGGCAAACGGTTCCACGCCACCCGGCAAAGGTGCTTGGATGAGCGCTTGCGCGACATGGGCAGCGCGGCCTTCCAAAGCAGATCGAGGCCGAAGGTCGGGGC
>Ga0209697_10006775_pt1 | contig 13710 bp, 10 predicted proteins | sample AliMusrvi5mmetaG_FD_184115 | JGI IMG/M metagenome (GOLD analysis project Ga0209697, IMG submission 184115) | Freshwater lake bacterial and archeal communities from Alinen Mustajarvi, Finland, to study Microbial Dark Matter (Phase II) - Alinen... | ecosystem: Environmental > Aquatic > Freshwater...
TCAAGGCCATCCTGACTGCCGGGCGGATCGAGATCGGGTATTCTTCGGCAGCCCAGGGCGGGGACATCTTGTTTGCAGAATCCCTGCAGGAGGATCCGGCATCGGAGAGCCATCTTTTTCTGTCGGCCGATCGGGAAAGTTTCGGGCGGGAGAGCGTGACCGTGCCGGGCGATCCCTCTTGGGACGCCCGCTTCGATGCCGTCCTCGCGGCCGCGGACGACTTGGTCGTGCTTGATCCCGCGCGGCCGGGGGCGCTCGATGACGGGTTCTTCGATTACATCAACCGCACGGGCCTCGGGTCGGCGATCCGCCGGGCGAGCGAACTCGATTGCGAAATACGCGTGATCGCCCTGTGGGACGGATGTTCCGGACCGAGGGGTGGCACGTCCGATGTCGTGGGCTTGGCCCGTGCCGCGAGGATTCCTGTCGAGATCTTGCCTCCGATCCTGCCGGGACGGACGCCGGAAATTTCGGCCGGTCTGCCAAACCCTCCAGACGGACTTTTCGCCATCGTCTCCGGCCTGCTCGGTTCCGGGGAGATCCCGCCGTCGCTTTTCAAAGGAAACCCCGCAAGCGATTTCACGATCGGGGAGGCTCATTTTGTGGCCTATTTCGGAGAGGCGAAAGCCGCGCTCGCCTTCGCCCGCGCGTTCCGATCTTCGGCGGAAGCCGTTCTCGCGCTCCACTACGGGCCGGTGACCCGGACCCTCAACCCGGTCACCGGGAAAAGCGCGCCGGGCGGGCCCCATGCGTTCCGCGTGCGCGAGATGCTCGATCGGTGTCCCGCCGAAAGAATCTGCGCATCGGCCGAGTTCGCCGCGCAGGCTGCTGTCGAGGGGGATAAAACCGCCTTCGAATACCTTGGACGCGTGGCGGCAGCCCCAGGAAAACCCGAGCGCCAGCTCTTTCGGCTTGCCGACTCTTGACCGCCGCATTTCAAGCCTTGCGGCCTGTCGCAACAGAAATGAAGGCTTGTCTATTTCAGCCGCATGTGGTTTTCGCTTTGGGTCGCGCCTGTTCGCCATGCGCATAAAAACCCCATGGTTAAATCCGTTTCCCTATCTGTCGCGATTGGCTGCGCTCTACGCGGGTTGGGGCTGCTGGCGGTCGTATCTTTAACGGCCCTGGGACTCGCTCCGAAAGCATTTGGCGCCGGACAGCAGGGGATGACCGACGCCCGGATCGCGGTGATTAACGACGGGCCGGACGCATTTGCGGTGAGGCAGGTGCTCGCGCACGACGCAAAGCGCACGCTGGATCTGCAATATTACATCTGGGAGGGAGACCTGACGGGATCGACCCTGCTGGGCGAGGTGATCGCCGCGGCGGATCGCGGGGTGAAAGTGAGGATGCTGCTTGATGACGCGCCGAGCTCCGGGGTTGTGGCAGGGCTCACCACGCTGCTCATGCGGCACGTGCGCGCGGCGGGAGAAAAAATCGAGGAAGGCACCGGTGCCGTGGGCTTGCGGTCCGGCTCCGGCGAGCAGAATGGCAAGCTGCGCCAGCTCCTCAAAGATATCCGGTCGGGGGGCCGTGACACGGTGGCTGCCGCTCTCTCCGCTCACCCTAACATCAAGGTCCGATACTTCAACCCGTTCCACTCGCGCAAGATCGGAAAAAAGCTCAGGGCATTCGAGTTCCTCGGCGACTTCTGGCGGCTGAACCGCCGGATGCACAACAAGGCGTTTATCGCGGATAACCGGGTGGCAGTCATGGGGGGACGCAATGTGAGCGACATGTATTTCGGCTACGGGGAGCGCTATAACTTCCGCGACCTTGACCTGCTCGTCGAAGGGCCCGCGGTGGGCGAGATCAAGAAGGACTTCGACGCCTACTGGAACAGCGCGCAAGCGGTGCCTGTCCGCGAGTTCTGGCTCGACCGTCCGGCAGGAAATAACCTCGGCGACCTGCGCGTGGAACTCGCCCGGTTTCTCGAGTCGTGCAGCGACCGTCCCTCCCTCGCGGATTCCCGGCAGCGCACGGCCCGCATCCGGCGCGGGTTTCTCCCCGCAAGGGCGGCGGTGGTGTCGGACAGCCCCCTCAAGGCGGAGCGCGCATCGCGCGAAGTCGCCGATACATTGGGAAAAGTCTTTGACGAATCGAAGAAGGAAACGCTCATCGAAAATGCCTACTTCATTCCGACGCCCCGGGAGTTTCCCGCATTCGGCAATGCCCTGAAGCGAGGGGTTCAGATCCGCGTGCTGACCAACTCGGCCTCCTCAAACAACAACCTACCTGCCGTCGTGGGTTACAAGCGGCACCGCGCCTGGGTGGTTCGCCATGGTGCCGAATTGTATGAGCTCCGCCCCGACAACACCCTGATTCAAAGGGCCGGCCGCGGAGGAGGCATCTCGGGGATGCACACCAAGGCCGCGGTCTTCGACAGGCGGCGCGTCTTCATCGGGTCTTTCAACCTCGATCCCCGCTCCGCATCGTTGAACACCGAAATCGGCCTCCTGATCGAGAGCCCGGTGCTCGCAGACAAGGTTTCTCGACGCATCCGGGAAGGCATGTCGGAAGGCGAAAGCTGGCGCGTTGTCATCGACAAGAAAACGTTTCCCGAAGCAGTCGTTGCCCCCGGAGGCCGTCTCGCCTGGATCGAGAGCCGCGGCACGAAAAAACATTTCAACGAGCCGAAGACTGGCCTGTTTCAACGCCTCAAGCTCACGGTTCTGTCCTGGCTGCCCCTGGATCCGTTGCTCTGAATGTTTGACGCATCTGAAGGAGAACGACAAAAAAGCGGCGGATGTTTTGAGGGAGCCATTCCGCTCGAGATTTTGAACGCAAGGCGGGTCTGAAGCCATTGCCGGACTCGGGCCATCGCTTCTCGGCTAGGTGGAGAGATGTTGTCCGAGGTTGCGCACCGCGATGCGGTCGTAGTCTTTGGTGGGCTCGTCGAGTTCGTCGTAGGCGACGAGGTTGGGATGCCGTTTTCTCTCGTCATCGCGCATCGGATCGAACGTCCAGCCGGTCATCCAGTAATAAGCGGCCCAGCGCGCATGCTCCATGCGGGCGAGGGGTTCGATTTGCGATGGGGAAAGCAATCGCCACTCGCGCGGTGTGACGGTCTTGGGGTCGAGGCCGGCCGCGCGGATCTTGAAGGGAATATGGTCGGCCTGCGAACGGTTGGCGCACTTCTGCTCTTCGTTCAGATCGTCCCATGGGATGAACGTTGCTTTGGCCTCGTGCCGGCGTGCGAGAGCCTCGTTGCCCGAGGCGCGGGCGTTGTCGATCTGAAGCCGGGTTTCCGCGAGCCAGTTTTCATGGATCTTTCGGGCGGCACGGTCGAGCGATTCTCCGATAATGGCCTCGTAGCCGCATGTGGCTTGCATGGGTGGGAGGAATCCGATGCGCCCGTTAAGAGCGGGGTTGGCTTCAATCATCCCCCGGATCGATGGGCTGGTGGAATCTGGAAGGAGGACACGTAGGTCCGGGTGGGCGTGCGTCTTCTCAACGAGATCGAGCGCGCAGGTAAAGGCTTCATGGTTTTCGGCAAAGCCGGGAAAGACGGTGAAGCGCGACTTCGTGGGGAGTTGGTTTGCCAGCGCGGCGACAAGGGAGGCAAACCGCTCCGTTGGCTGAACGTCAATAGCGACGATCTCCGCGCACCTGTCGATTGACGGATAGTTTGACCGGAGGGCGGCCAGGGCCTGTCCGGCCATCGGACCCACGATGTACAAGTGGATGCGCCGCCCGCCGGTGAAGTGGCCGATCAGCGCGTATTCCACAGCAAATGCGATCGCTTGATGCGAGAGCCCGGGCAGAACGATGTGCGCTTCCGCATCAGCAGACTCGGGGGGGAAGTTCAGGATTGTCAGCCGCGCCACGTTGCGGAAATGATTGAAAAATCGGATCGCCGGATTGCCCGCAAGCGGGGCGGCCATCGCATGGTTGCGGTGGTAGAGATCGCAGATCGAGGCGCAGCTGCTGTGCGCGTGGACCGAAATGGGGCCGTTCCCGAGGTGGGCCGCTGTCATGGCGATGGCAAGGTTGTCGTGATCGTTTCCCGTAACGACGACGACTTTGTCGGCGTTCGGGGCCCCGGCCTGCCGGAGGCTCTCGGCCTTGGTGGCATCACCGTGGATAACGAGAAATCCCTCTGCCGCGATTTCCTCTGCCCGTTTCTCGTCCTGTTCGATGAGGACGACTGCATGAGAACCAGATTTCCGCAGTTCCCTGGCCAGCGTCGCTCCTTTATTGCCAGCCCCGCTGATCACAAAATGCCCGCGAGTATGCCGGGCCCGGAATGCATCCCACCGCCGGTGGAACAACGCCACCGCGACGCGCGAGAGGGCCCCCAGCGTGGTGAGCGGAGCCAGCCAGCGCGCCAGTTCGAGAGTCCATGGGATTTCCGCCTCCAGCGCCGCGTTCCAAGGAAAGTAATTCCAGTAGAAAAGCTGGACCGACCGGTAGAGGGCGGTGGCAAACCCATTCGCCGCATGGCAGGCAAGGAATCCCGCCGTGCCCAGCGCCAGCGACATCAGAGCGCTCACGACGAGGATAGCCACAAAGTGCCGGCGGATCGCTCGCACGATTTATCCCGCCCCGGTGTCCATGGGAACCGGTTTGGCGGCCTCGATGAATTGTGAGCCAATCCATGTGAGGACAAACAACTCAAGGCAGCAGGCTCTGCCGGAATTGGGTTTTGACTGGATCATGGGCTTGGAGCTATTTCGCAAGTCAGAACCGAAGCAAGCAAGGGAATTCAGCGGCGGCAATGCAGTATTTTATTCTGGCAGGAGTCACCGCCATTTTTTTGGGCTTCATTTCGCCGTGTCGGGGACAGCACGTGTGACCGCCTGGCGAAAGAAACTCGAAGCCAGTGACTCAGCTGTCCGATAAGCCCCAAAATATTTCCTAGCTCGCTCCAGTGCCTGATGACGACGGCTGCCTTGTTCTCCCTCCCTATCCTTCATGCCCGAGTGGTTGATCTGGAGTATTTTTGCGAACATGCCAAAATTATCTCATGGGTAAGTTGATTCTGCCTCTATTCCTTGCGCTGGGCTTTTTTATCCCCCTCGCCAGTGCTGCACCTCACACGCCGAAACCGGGCAGCCCGGAAAGAAAGGCGATTTGCGACGCCATGCGTGCCTATGTCGTCAAGGATCAGTCTCGGCCGCTTCCCAAGGCTATCTTGTTCAAGATCGAGTTTCTGTGCGTTGAGGGGGATTACGCCGGGTTTGAGGGGTTTCCGGTCTTCGAGGACGGATCGGATGCTATCCCGAACTACCTGCCCGATATCGTTTCCACCACGATTCTCCGGCGTAAGGGCAGTGGTTGGAAGATTATTGCCGATCTGAGCCGCACCGATGTTCCGTCTGAAAAGGAGTTGACGACGATCCGGAAATCGATCCCTGCAGACGTGCCCCGCGACGTGTTGCCCGAATTCTGGCGCGAGAAGTTGCGCCGCTGACGGCATCGAAAATCCGAGAACTCTGCCGAGAGGGGACCGAATCGCTGGAGAAGCCACCAGATCAATATTCACTTTGCGATTGCGCGAATCGCGGGCGGCAGTAAACTGCGGGCTGTGATAGTTTGTGCTAGAGATTCTTTTCGCGGCGTCCGCTTTGCTGGGCGATTCCGTGCGTTGCATGGTGTCTTTCTAGCACAACCACAATAGGTTTCTGATAATCAAAACAATTTTTCTTTGAATTACCCTTAAGCCGGCGTGGCGGAATTGGCAGACGCGCACGACTCAAAATCGTGTTCCTTCGGGAGTGTGGGTTCGAGACCCTCCGCCGGTAAAATTTCAGGCAGCCTCGGGGGGATTTCCCGAGGTGTGCCGCAGTCCTCAGACAGAGCAGCTTCCCAACTGACATCCAATGCCCACAGGTTCTTCTCCGTATATTCTGGCCGGTGACATCGGTGGCACGAAGGCGAATATCGCGACGTTTCGTGTTGTGGGGCGCGAGCTTGTTCTCGTGCGCAACCAGCGCCTGAACAGCTCTTCGTATGCCGGGCTGAACGCGATGCTCCGCGAGTATCTGGCCGAGGACGAGCGGCCGATCCTGGCGGCCTGCTTCGGCATCCCCGGCCCGGTCCACAACGGGCGCGCCAAGCCGACGAACCTGACCTGGGGGGTGGATGCCGCCGAGATTTCCGAGGAGTTCGAAATCCCGCACGTCTCGGTGTTGAACGATCTCGAAGCCAACGCCTACGGGACCCAGCACCTCAAGCCATCGGATTTCGCCGTGGTGCAAAAAGGGGCACCTGACGCGTCGGGAAACCGCTGCGTGGTCTCGCCCGGCACCGGTCTCGGCGAGGCGGGGATGTATTGGGACGGCAAGCGCTACCACGTCTGGGCGTGCGAGGGCGGTCATGCCGACTTCGGCCCGCGCAGCCCGCAGGAGATCGCGCTGCTGGAATATCTCATGAAACAGTTCGGCCACGTGAGCACCGAGCGCGTGGTCTCGGGGATGGGCATCGAGAACATCTACAAATTCCTCCGCGAAACCGGGCGCGGCAAAGAACTTCCCGCCGTCGCCGCCGAGATGAAGGTCAACGACCCGAACCGCGTCATCTCGAGGTTCGCGGATTCAGGCGATTGCCCGATGTGCGTGCAGACGCTGGAAATTTTTGTCGGCTGCCTCGGGGCGGAAGCGAGCAACATGGCGCTCAAGACGATGGCCTCCGGCGGCGTTTACCTCGGCGGCGGAATCCCCGCGAAAATCCTGCAGCGCATCCAGTCGGTCGGGTTCCTCCATGCCTTCAACGACAAAGGCCGCCTTTCCTCCATCATGGAAAACACGCCGGTGCTGGTGATTCTCAACGACCAGGCGGCGCTTATCGGTGCCGGGTATTATGCCCTCGAAGGCTCCGCAGCTTCGTGAGCATTCCCGCTTGTAGCGGCGGCCACAGCAGGCTGTCGGACTTTGAATTTTGAAACCGGAGGAGCAAGCCAAAGGCTTGCTCCTCGAGATTGGTTCTTTCTAGTCTCCTGTCAGACTATCGATTTACAGAAGTTTGCGGTCTTTTCGAAAATTCTGTCAGCGCTTGCTGACCAGACAAAGGGCTTTGGTTCGAGGTTGTGAGCGTCGAGGTAATCTCGGATCGCCGCAACCACTCCCCTGACACTCATGTAATGCATTGGTAAAACAGGTTGGGATCGTTCCAGGGCTTGAATCGGGCTCTTTTCGTCCACGCTAAGCACCAGCGCGTTTTCGGGAGGACTCCTGTAAAGGCCAGCCACATCCCGAACCTTGTCGACGTATTGGGGATCGGTAGAAATTTGAAAAGAGTCAGCCCGGTGAGGCTTGAGTCCAAAGGCGCGCCAGATGCGTGAGACACTGTCATGGGAGATGCCCATCGTCTTTGCCATCTTGCGGGTGCTCCAGCGAGTAGCCCCTTTAGGTTTGGAATGGAGGGTTTTTTCAATCAAAGCTTCAATCCGATCATCACCGGCCGAGAGAGCCTGCTCCTGCCAGAGGTGGAGAGGCCTGCTGCCGGTGGAGCGGTTTACGGTGCGGTTCTGGCGGGCGATCTCCATTTGGAGGATGACATCGGCCTGCTTCCAGGTGGTGGCGCGGGCGCGGGAGAGAAGGGTGACAAGCCGGCGTTGGAAGGTTCCGAAGCGGCGCTCGATCTTGCCCTTGGCCTGGGGTGAGGGAGCGACACGGTGGGCGACGCCGAGGCCCCGGAAGGCGCGCTGGAACTCGCTGAGCGGATCGCTGTGGTCGTTGCTGGAGCTTGGCCCAAAGAGGCTCAGGCCGTCGGTATAAACGATTTCGGGAAGGCCCCATTTTCCGAAGGCTTCCCGGAAGTGCTCGAAATGGTTCTAGGTCGTATCGGAAGTCACGAAGCGGCCCGCGAGGTGATCGAGTTCGTCGGCGACGAGTTGGTAGTTGGGCGGGTTTTGCAGCGGCAGAAAATTCTCCAGAAACGATTTGGCTTTTGGTGGCCATTCTCCGCGTCGATCCCCGCCACTGGCGGCAGGCTCGAAGCCCTCGCGCCCCTGCAGGAAGTCGGCTCGAAGCTGGTAGAGCCAGGAACGGCTCACCCCGAGATGAGAGGCTGGAGTGGCAGGGTCAAGCGCACCTGCGTTGAAGTCGTGGAGGACGCGCCGGACGAATCCGAGGGGTTGGCGGTGAACTAACTGTTTTTTTCACAGTGGGCACCATGTCCCTGCGAGCAACACGGGGCAACCCCGCCCGGGATCTTTTTCGGCGAAGCGTTTTTCCGCCGCCTCTCCGTCGGCCTCCGCTCCGCTCCGGCCTCCTCCGAGGCAGCGGAAAACGCCATCAAACCCCTCGGAGTCCAACTTTGTTCCGGCCCCGACATAACTTGTCTGACGGGAGACTAAGGCGGCCCGAGGGAACCTCGCCCGGTTTTCTAAATCATACGCGGCCGGGTGCCCCGCTACTTGGCGGCCCCGAGCCGAGACGACTGGGCGGCGGCCATGCGGGCGATCGTGGAATCCGGAAACTGGGAGACCAGCGAGTCGAGCACGACCTTCGCCTCGTCGCGCCGGAAGTCCCGCAGCAGGATCTCCGCCTGGGCATAGCCGGCAAACGGGGCCGCGTAGCTCTTGGGATATTTTTCGACCACCTGCTGGTAGGTGGCCATCGCGTCCTTGGAATTTCCCGCCGCGTCCTGGTTCTGTCCGATGCCGAGCAGGGCTCCGCCGGCGAGCGGGTGGGCGGGGAAGGATTTCAGGAAATTCTGAAACGCGGCGGTCGATTCGTCGAGTTTCCCCGCTTTTTGGTTCGAGGACGCGACGAGCAGGATCGCATCCGACGCGGGCACCGTGCCGCCGTAATTTTTGATGACGGCTTCGAGCTGGGGAATATCGTTGGCCGCAGCCAGTGCCGCGACGGAGTTTTTGGCCGTTATGGTGGAATTCACATACCAGGCCAAGCTCCCACCCCCGATCGCCAGAACGGCAAGGATGCCGAGCAGGATGTTGGTTTTATGGGTGTGCCAGAAGAGCGCGGCGTCAATCTCGTCGTGCTCGAGAACTGCATCGTCGTTGGGGATGGGAGCGCTCATTACCCTCCGACCTCCGCGCGGGCCTGATCCGCAAGAGCCGTGCTCAAATACCGCTCGCCGGTCGAACAGGCCACGGTCACGATGAGCTTGCCGGCATTCTCCGGGCGTTTGGCGACTTCGATGGCGGCATGGACATTTGCCCCGGAGCTGATCCCGGCAAGTATCCCCTCCTCCTTCGCCAGCCGGCGGGCCATGGCGAAAGCGTCGTCGTTGCTGACCCGGATGCACTCGGTGATCTGCTCAGCGCCGTCCGCGGATTTCAAATGAAGGTTTCCGGGAATGAATCCGGCGCCGGTCCCCTGGATCTTGTGCGGTCCCGGCTTGATCGGCTCTCCGGCCAGCGCCTGGGTGATCACCGGCGAGTCGGTTGGTTCGACCGCGATGGCTTGGAAAGATGGCTTGCGGGCTTTGAGAGCTTCGACCGTGCCGGTGATCGTTCCGCCGGTGCCGACCGCCGCGACAAAAATATCGACCGCGCCGCCGGTGTCGTCCCAGATTTCCTCGGCGGTGGTTTTGGCGTGGATCGCCGGGTTCGCGGGGTTGTTAAACTGCTGGGGCATCCAGGCTCCGGGAGTTTCTTTGACGATGGCCTCGGCGCGCGAAATGGCACCCTTCATGCCCTCGGAGCCGGGAGTCAGAACCAGCTTGGCCCCGAGCAATGCGAGCAGGGTGCGGCGCTCGACGCTCATGGTCTCGGGCATCGTGAGGATGAGTTTGTATCCTTTGGCGGCGGCGACGAACGCGAGGGCGATGCCGGTGTTGCCGCTGGTCGGTTCGACGATCGTCGTGTCCGGCTTGAGAAGGCCTTTCCGCTCGGCGTCCTCGATCATCGCCATGCCGATGCGGTCTTTGACGCTGCCGAGCGGATTAAAAAACTCGCATTTGATGGCGATCGTGGCCGGGAGTCCGGCGGTGATGCGGTTCAGCCTGACCAGCGGGGTGCGGCCGACGGTTTCAACGATGTTGTTGTAGATTTTGCCCATGGGTTGATCCGGAGAGTTGCAGACGCTACACAGTGCCGGGAACCGCCGCAACAGCGAAAATGCTCGCGCCGTTGCCCGGATTTCCGGCTCTTGTATCGCGAAGGCAGACCGGCTCAGGGCTTCCCGCCGAAGCTCGCGAAGTCGTCCACGTCCAGGAGATCGAACCAGCCTTTGATGTCTTCGCGATACGCCGCCTTGGCTCCGGCGACCAAGCCGCTGAAAAACTCGCGGGTCCCGTTGTCCGCCGGAACGGCTTGTTCCGCCAGGGCGCTCCACTGGGCGATTTCCCATTCTTCCCGCTTGCGCGGAGCATTGGCTTGGATCCATGTCAGGATCTCAAAATCCCCCAGTCCGGCGGCCACCTCGGCCTTGAGGGCTTCGGGGTCGATGCCGGTGAATTGAAGGAACCGCTGGTCGAGCGGGCAGGCGTAGTGGTAATCGCCGTTTTTTCCGGTGAGCGTCGCGCGGCATTTGTCGAGGCAGCGCGGCAGGATGACATACCCGCCGAGACGTGCGCGTGCGCTGCGTGGCGGGTGTTGGGTGAGGTCGGGTGTGGCGTAGTTCATAAGAAGTTGTTGTTCCGGCGCTCTGATCCATGCGGAGTGCCATCAATCAACAATACAGGCTCCAACAAGTTTATCCAGCCCATCCTGTCCCAGAGAAAACGCACCAAAAGGATGCATCGAATCGCGTCCTTCCGGGGAGCACACGCGACCCGCGTGTCGTGAATGGCGACCCGCCATTCACTCGTTCTGTGGTCTATCCGGTCGGCGGGTCGCCGACCTTCACACGCGGGTCGCGTGTGCTCCCCAGCAAATGAGCCTCGTCTAATGCCCGCCGCTCGCGGATGGCCAAGAGAATATCCGCAATGGCCTCCGCCTTCGGCTTGGATCCGAGGTTGCCTTTCCCGTGGACACGGATGCTCACGGCCCCGGCCTCGAGGTCGCGGTTGCCGATGACGAGCATCGTGTGGACCTTCATTTGCTCGGCGTCGGCGATCTTCGCTTTGACCGGATCGTTCGAGAGGTCGAGCTCGGCGCGGACTTCGTTCAAGCGCAATTCGCGGTGGATTTCTTTCGCGTAGTCCACGAGCGCTTCGTCCTCGCCGATGGTGATCACGCGGACCTGGTCCGGGGCCAGCCAGAGGGGGAAATTGCCCGCGTAGTGCTCGATGAGGAACCCGATGAACCGCTCGTGCGTGCCGAGCGGCGCGCGGTGGATGCAGAGCGGGGTCTTTTCGGTATTGTCGCGGTCGCGGTAGACGAGGCCGAATTTGCTCGGGACGGCGAAATCGACCTGGTTCGTGGCGATCGTGAATTCGCGCCCGATCGCGCTCCAGACCTGCACGTCGATCTTGGGTCCGTAGAATGCCGCCTCGTTCGCGACTTCCACAAAGTTGATGCCGGATTCGATGAGGACCTTGCGGACCATGTCCTCGGTCTTCTTCCACAGCTCCGGCTCGTTCACGTATTTTTTGCCGAGACCGTCGGCCGCGTGCGTGCTGAAACGCATCTGGTATTTTTCGAGGCCGAAGATTTTGAAATACTTCAGATACATGTCGTTCACCGCGCGGAACTCGTCGGCGAACTGCTCCTCGGTGCAATAGATGTGAGCGTCGTTCATGTTGAGCGAGCGCACCCGCATGAGCCCGAACAACTCGCCGCTCTGCTCGTAGCGGTAGCAGGTCCCGTATTCCGCAAGGCGCAACGGCAAATCGCGGTAACTGTGCGGCTCCGCCGCAAAGATGCGGTGGTGGTGCGGGCAGTTCATCGCTTTGAGGTAGTAGCGCTCGGGACTGCTCAACTCTGACATCAACTTTTCCGCACCCTCCAAATCGCCAAGGAGAAACTCAGTTCGCTGCGCCAGAATATTTAACAACGGCGTTCCTGGAGGAAACCCGTGCAAATCAATTTCTCCCTCTGGTTTCTTTCCTTCCGAGACGGCACGCAAATCTGAAACTGATTGACGATGCTTTGCCCGAATCACGTTTATTCTCTCTCCGAGCCCTTTGATGCGAAATGCTTCGTTGCCTTCAAACGGCAATTCCATCGGCGGGAACATGGACTCCGCGTAATACGGAAGATGCCCGCTCGTTTGATACATTTTCTCGCGGGCGATGTGCGGGGTCTTGACGCGGACGTAGCCGGCGGCGAATTCGGTTTCCTTTGCGAGCTTTTCGAGTTCTTCCAGAATCGCGGTGCCCCTGGGCAGCCACAGCGCGAGTCCCGGCCCGACGTATTCGGTGTCGATCGCGAACAGCCCCATCTCCGCGCCGATCTTGCGGTGGTCGCGGCGCTTCGCCTCTTCGAGCATGTCGAAGTAGGCCTGCATCTCGGTCTTGTTCTTGAACGCGGTGCCGTAGATCCGCTGGAGCTGCGGGTTGTTTTCGTCGCCCTTGTAGTAGGCGCTGGCGACATGGGTGAGCTTGAAGGCCCCGATATTTCCGGTGCGCATGACGTGCGGGCCGGCGCAGAGGTCGGTGAATTCGCCGTTGCGGTAGAGCGTGATGACTTCGCCATCCGGGATGTTGGTGACGATATCGAGCTTGAACTTCGACGCTTCGCCGCGCGGCCCGAGGGCGGCGAGTTCGCCGCGTTCGGCCAGCGCGACCGCCTCGTCGCGCGATACCTCGACCCGCTCGAAAACATGGTTCGCCTTGACCTCGCGCTTCATCTCCTCCTCGATCCGCGCGAAATCCTCCGGGGAGATCCGGTGCGGGAGCTCGACATCGTAGTAAAACCCGTTCTCGACCGGCGGGCCGGCCGCAAACTGGGCCTCGGGCCAGATTTTCAAAATCGCGGTGGCCAGCACGTGCGCGCAGGAATGTCGGATGCGTTCGAGATCAGTCATGGAATCGAGCAATCAACCACAGGGTAGGTAAAGACCCAATAAAAAACCAGTATGGCGGAATGCCACCCGCAGGCTATGCTCCTGGTATCTCATTCAATTCTTCCGATGCGGATGGGACACAAAAAACATATGGCTCAGGCAAATCCAGTCGGCGAGAGGCAGCAGAATTCCGCCGGGGGCGGACGATTTTTCACCAACCACCCGGAATCCCCCTCCCAACTGAGAAAGGTCGCGTTCCTCGGCGATTACCTTCCCCGCAAGTGCGGCATCGCGACCTTCACTTCCGACCTGCGGAACGCGATCTGCACCCTCTATCCACGGCTGGAATGCCCGGTGGTGGTGGTGAATGACCGGGAGGAAGGATACGACTATCCCTCGGAGGTTCGGTTCGAAATTCCGGGGCAGGAAGTCGGGGCCTACCAGCGGGCGGCAGATTTTCTGAATCTGGGAAACATCGACGTGCTGAGCGTCCAGCACGAGTTCGGGATCTACGGCGGGGCCTCCGGCGGGCACGTGCTCAGCCTCCTGCGCTCGGTGCGCATGCCGGTGGTAACGACACTCCACACCGTCCTCAAGGAGCCGTCGCGCGAGCAGCGGCAGATCTTCGAGGAAATCCTTTCGCTTTCCTCGCGGCTGGTCGTCATGGCCGGGCAGGGGGCAGAATTTCTCCGGGACGTTTACAAAGTCACCGAGGAAAAGATCGACATCATCCCGCACGGGATTCCGGATGTGCCGTTCACGGACCCCAGTTTTTTCAAAGACCAGTTCGGCGTGGAAGGGAAGCAGGTCCTGCTGACATTCGGCCTGCTGTCGCCCAACAAGGGGATCGAGAACGTGCTGAACGCGCTGCCCGACATCGTCGCGGAGTTCCCGGACGTCGTCTATATCGTGC
>Ga0209697_10006777_pt1 | contig 13708 bp, 9 predicted proteins | sample AliMusrvi5mmetaG_FD_184115 | JGI IMG/M metagenome (GOLD analysis project Ga0209697, IMG submission 184115) | Freshwater lake bacterial and archeal communities from Alinen Mustajarvi, Finland, to study Microbial Dark Matter (Phase II) - Alinen... | ecosystem: Environmental > Aquatic > Freshwater...
GATCGACTGGGCGGCCCGCCCGAACGACCTGAACAACCTGCTCAAGAGCCTCAAGCAGATGTCGGACGTCAATTTCAGTTGCGAGGTGAAGTCGTTCGCCGAGGTAAGCGCCGATCCGGAACGTAATCCGATCCTCTACCGCACCGGGCACTTCCACTTCACGTTGAATGCACAGGAGCGCGCCAAGCTGCGCGCCTACCTGCTGGGCGGCGGCATGATGATCTTCAACGCCGGCATGGGCTCCAAGCCGTTCTACGATTCGGCCCGCCGCGAGCTGAACGCCATTTTCCCGGAAACGCCGGTCCAACGGCTGGCGCCCGACCACCCCGTCTTCCACTCCTATTACGACCTAGACCGCGTCGGCTACCGCAAGGCCGTGCGCGACACGGGCTACAAGAGCGACGAGCCTTGGCTCGAAGGCGTGACGATCAACTGCCGGGTCGTGGCCGTGATCTCGCGCTGGGGCATGGAGGTCGGCTGGGATCCCCAGGAAGGCGAGAACATCCTCAGCTACACGATTGAATCCGCCCAGCAACTCGGCATGAACCTGCTGGCCTATGCCACGTCGCAACGCGCCTGGACCAAGCAGGCGGCCAAGGCCATGCAGTTCGTGGATGCCGCTCCGGCGGCGTCGGCCAGCCAGATGTTCATCGCCCAGGTGATCTACAACGGCGAATGGAAGACGCGCCACGCGGGCCTGTCGGTGCTGCTCCGCCAGTTCAACCAGAAGACGGATATTCCCGTGAAGTTCGAGCGGCGGGAAGTGCGGCTTACAGATCCCCACCTTTTCGATGCGCCGCTGCTCTACATGACCGGCCACGAGGATTTCGCCCTGCAACCCGCGGAAATCGCCGCGCTTCGGGAGTATCTGAACAAAGGCGGGTTGCTGTTCGCTGAAGCGTGCTGCGGCCGGACCGCGTTCGACCACGCGTTCAGGGAAGTCGTTGGCCAGGTGCTGCCCGGTCAACCGCTGACGCGCATCGGGGAAAAGTCGCCGCTGTTCACCCTGCCCAATCGGATCGGTGAAGTGGGCGTGACGCCCGCGCTGGCGGCCCAACTCGGCAACCGCTCGACCACCGAGCCGCTGCTGTACGGCGTCGAAGTCAACGGCCACTACGCCGTGATCTACAGTCCCTACGGCCTGGCCGGCGGCTGGGAGCTGTCGCAAAATCCCTATGCGTACGGGTATGAGGATGCCGGCGCCGTGGCGATCGGCGAGAACGTCCTCATGTACGCCATCACGCAATGAGCCGCCTCACACGGCTCGCGAGGACGCTCGCCCTCCCATGATGTCAAAAAGCCAATGTTTTCCGGGAGGGCGAGCGTCCCCGCGAGCCGTGCTCACGTGCCTGCTGACATTGCTGTTCGCCCTGGTTCTTCCCCCCTCCCTCCGCGCCGGTGACGAGGACGGCTTCCTCACATTCTGGGCCGAGCACCAGGCCGCGATTTCCAATCGTTCTGCAGCGTTGGACGTCTGCAGTCGCTACTTGGCGCGTACGCCCTCCTCAGCCTATCGGCCGGCCGTGGCGGCGCTCGCTGCGTGGCACGCGTTGGAGACCGGCCATACCAACGAAGCCCGATCGGGCTTCGCGGCTCTCCTTTCGCCGGGCACAGCGCCCGTGGCCCTGGCTGCGGAAGATTGCGCGCGCCACTGGCTCACGCGACTCGATCGGGAGGCCGTCCGCGGCGCCCTGGCCGACTGGTATGTGTCGCACGCGGCTTATCCCGATTCACTGCGGGCGCTCCAGGCCCTGCCGGAAGCCCGACGCCCGCCGGCCAAGGACCGGTGGAACGAGCCGTGGGCGTACCGGCTCGATGGATTCAAGATGATCAAGGGGCTGGGCGACCAGCACTACCGACTGGAGAGCCGTTCGGTGGGTCGCGCCTCGGATCTGGCCAGCGCCCTGGCAACGCCGTATGACGCACGCCTGCACATCCGGTGCATCCGGGTCGTGGCCGGCAGTTCGTCGCCGACCGCCGAACTGGAATTCAACGATGCCGGCGGCCGGCACGGCACCCTGATGGAAGGCACGGAATACGCCGGTATCCGGCTCGCCAAGGTTGGAGCGCAGGCCTTGCTGCTAAGCGACGGCGAGCATTGGCAGGTCGCGCCCCGTCCCGCGTCTGGAGGCCAGCCGTGAATGCCGCGCTGACGACGCTGCTCACCCCGCTGGAGCGCCAAGCCATGAACCGCCTGGTGCTGGAGTCGCGCTATGTCGTTGAGGGGAATCTGGCCGGCCGTCACCGCAGCGCGGCTCGCGGCATGAGCACGGAATTTGCCGACCACCGCGAGTACATGCCGGGCGACGACCCGCGCCGCATCGACTGGAAGGTGCTTGGCCGCACCGAGCGTTATTACGTCCGCCGCTATCAGGACGAGACGAACCTGCGCGTCTACCTCGTGGTCGACCGCAGCGCGTCGATGAAGTACGGCTCGGCCGCCGTTACCAAGTACGAATACGCCTGTCGCCTCGTCGCCGCGCTCAGTTACGTGGTGATCAAGGGCCGCGACTCGGTCGGCCTCTATGCCTATTCCGATCGCGTTGACGCCGCCATCGGCGCGCGGAATTCATTTGCCCACCTGAATAATCTGCTGAGCACGCTCGCCTCCCAGCCACCCGCCTCGACCACCGCCACGGCCGACGCGCTGCGCCGTGTAGCCGACGACATCCATCGCCGCGCGCTCATCGTGTTGATCTCGGATCTGTTCGACGATCCGCCCGGCATCATTCGCGCCCTGGCTCACTTCCGCAAACTGCATCACGACGTCATCCTGTTCCACACCCTCGACCCCATGGAACTCGACCTCGACTTCAAACGCGGCGGCGAATTTGAGGACCTGGAGACCAATGCCACGATCATGGCCGATCCTCACGCCCTGATGGACGACTACCGGAAGTTGCTGGGCGCCTTCATCGAGGAATACCGCGGGGCCGCAGCCCGCATGCAAATTGACTATCGCCTCGTGCGCACCAATCAGCCGCTTGACGGTTTCGTGCGCGCCTATCTCGAAGAGCGCCGCCGCCTCTCGCGGTAGGTCAAGGGCCTTCCGCTATCCGCGGCACACTTCATCGTGCGCGCCCACGTCGAGCAGCACGATTTCATTGGCGGTGATGCGCAGAATCAACACGATGCGGTATTCGTAGGTGACGCTCACGGCATGTTTGCCCTTATGTTGGCCCTTCAGCGCGTGCAGTCGAAGTCGGGGTGCGTTTGGATCGGTCTCGAGTTGCCGGAGCACATCTTCAAAGATGCCTTCCAGGTTCGGATGACGGCGCAGGAACTTTCGCGCTGTTCGGCCGAAGGTTTCAGTCCAAACCAAAGTGAACGGCTTGGGATCCGATTTCGAGGGCATCTCAGGCGTCCTTGCGCAGTTCCGCCATCAAATTGGCCGCCGTGCCCTTGCGGATGCGTCCGGCCTTGAGGTCGGCCTCGGAGGCCGCGAGTCTGGCATTCGCCAAATCATCCATCATCACATCGAATTCCGCTTCGTTCATGACCACATAGCGCGGACGGTTGTTCTTCACGATGCGCACCGGTCCTTGAGCGAGCAAGCCGTCTAACGCCGTCATGCCGCGACGCTTGATCTCCTGGGCGGCAATCATGTTCATTTCTGGACCCCTTTCGGTACTCTTTTCAGCACCTATAATAGCACACCCATGCGCCGGGTCAATGGTACGCTAACGAATGCGAAGGGAAATTCTATGGGAATTGCAGGGGCTACCGTATCAGTTGGAAACGCCGGCCGTGATGGTCGGGGGTTCGTCGAGAATCGACATGATCTGGGTCGCGCAATAGACGCGACCTCGCTTGGCGTCGTTCGTCTGGTTGAGGACGCCGGCATCGATAAGCCGATCAACGGCACGCTGGGCGGTCGTGTACGCGACTTCCAAGCGTTCGGCAACCTTGTTGATGGTCCAATACGGGTTCTCGGCCAGCAGTTCCACTAACCCCATCGGAGCTTTGCTGCCGACCCCGGGGACTGCCTGGCGCCACTGGATCAGCAATGCGTTAATGCGTTCCGCACGGCTTAGCGCATCCTCGGACATCCGCGCTACACCGTTGAGGAAGTACTCCAGCCAGCGGGGCCAGTCCGCCTTGCGCGTTACAGACGACAAGCCATCGTAGTACTCGGGTCGCGTCGCCTCGAAAAAGGCGCTCAGGTAAAGCAGGGGCGTGGGCAAGATCCGCCGCTCCACCAGGAAGAGCGTGATTAACAACCTTCCCACCCTGCCGTTGCCGTCAAGAAAGGGATGAATGGCTTCGAACTGATAGTGTGCCATGGCGATCTGAATCAACGGCGGCAGAGATCGGTCATGCAGGAACAACTCCCAAGCGCCGAGGCAACGCAGCAACTCATCCACTGGCGGCGGGACATAGGAGGCGTTCTGCAAGGTGCAGCCAGCAGGACCAATCCAGTTCTGACTCCGCCGGAACTCGCCCGGCGTTGCCCGGTCACCACGCACGCCCCGCATCAGTTGTTCGTGAATCTCTCCGACAAGCCGTAGCGATAGCGGCAGAGACCCAAGTCTCCGGATGCCGTATTCCAATGCCGTAACGTAGTTGGCGACTTCACGCAGGTCTTCGGGGCTGCGGTTGACGGCAGCCCCAGCATCGGAAGCCAGAAGCTCGCCAAGAGTAGCCTGCGTCCCCTCGATGCGGCTCGAAAGAACGGCTTCTCGTTTCAGGAACGGGCGCATGAACAAATGAGGGTTGGGCAATCCGCGTCCCTCGCCGGCGAGTTTGCCGATCAGACGATCAGCATCCGAAAGCGATCGCAATAGAGAAGGCGAATACTCCAAGGCCGGCGGGAGCGGGTCAGGGACAAAAGCCTGATACCCGCCAGAACACTCAACCAGCCTGCCAGAACCTTGTTTATGGTAGCGCATACCTGACACAATCTACACGCCCCGTTGGAAGATACAATCGTTATTCTCGATTGCACTGTATTACGATAATAGCGTGCGACGTTGTCTTCGTCGTGCTTACAGAGAACACCGCATTGCGCGAAACGCCAGGCATCTGATCATCCCGCTGCCGCATATACCCCGATGCTCAAGTTGATCGCGTTCCGTCCTCGGGACTGACGCGAACTGTATCGCTGATACAGCGTCTCGCCTGGTTTGCGGCACACAAGCAGAAGGTCCGACACCTCCTCGGTTTCGCCCCCGACCGCAACCGGCTGTCGCAACATGCTACCCGGAAGTGACTTACGCGTCGCACGGACTCGTATGACTCAAATCCCTTCCACTTAGCCGCTCACGCCGCATTTCCCCGGAACGGGTTGTGCTCTGTAACAGGGTGGGTAACAAAAGAGAAGGGAAGGAAAGCCATGAAGAACTACAGCAAAAGGGATGCCGTACGGCATTTTCGCGAGAAACTGAAATTTACGACCGGACCGGCAGAGTTGTCCCGCATGATCAAGGATCACGAGGAGGTCAATATCATCGACGTGCGGCGACCCGAGGACTATGCCAAGTCGCACATTCCCGGCGCCGTCAATCTGCCGCGCGAACAATGGCCGACCCTCGCCGGGTTGAACCCGAACCGGCTGAATGCGGTCTACTGCTACTCGCAACAATGCCATTTGGCGACCGAAGCCTGCCTGGAATTCGCACGACACGGATTCCCGGTCCTGGAACTGGAAGGTGGTTTCCAAACGTGGCAGGAACACGACCTTGAAGTCGAAGGCGAGGAGGCCCTCCGCAAAGCCGCCTGACCGAGGCGGATTAGGGTTCTCGAACGATGTCGGCGCCGAGAGCGCGCAACTTGGCGTCGACCGCTTCGTAGCCGCGATCGATCGTCTGGGCATTGTCGATCACACTCTTGCCTTTCGCGCACAGGGCCGCAATCAATAGCGCCATGCCGGCCCGGATATCCGGGCTGGCCATGTGCGTGCCGTGCAGCCGCGAAGGCCCCGTGACCACAACCCGATGCGGATCGCAGACCACAATCGTTGCTCCCATGCCGGCGAGATAATCGACGAAGTACATCCGGCTCTCGAACATCTTCTCGAAAAACAGGATGCTGCCGTGGGCCTGCGTCGCCGCCACGATCGATACGCTCATCAAGTCCGATGGAAACATCGGCCATGGCCCGTCGTCGATTTTCGGGATCGCGGCCCCGAAATCGCGCCGGATCCGGAGGTGCTGGCGCGGCGGCACGCGCAGGGCGTGCCCGTCGAGATCCATCCGGATGCCGAGTTTCTGGAACGCCTTGCCGATGATCCAGAGCGGCTCGAACGGCACGCCGGTCACACTGAGTTCACCTCCTGTGGACGCGGCCGCCGCCACAAAACTGCCGATCTCAATCGTGTCGGGTTGGACCTCGTGCGTCGTGCCGAGCAACCGCTCAACCCCGTCGATTTCCAGGCGGTTGGTTCCCAACCCTTCGATGCGGGCGCCCATCTTGTTCAGCAACAGACCCAGGTCCAGCACATGCGGTTCGCAGGCGGCGTTGAAGATCACCGTGCGCCCCTTGGCCAGCACGGCCGCCATCATGACGTTCTCGGTGGCGGTGACGCTGGCTTCGTCGAGCACGATGGCCGCGCCCTCGAGCTTGCGCCGACGAAGCGTGAACTGCCGGCCTCCGGCCGTTTCAATTCCCAGGGCGCGCAGCCCGTCGAAATGCGTATCGAGCCGTCGCCGCCCGATCACGTCGCCGCCCGGCGGCGCCAGCGTGGCCCGGCCCAGTCGGGCCGTCAGCGGCCCCGCAAACAGGATGGACGAACGCACGCGTCGGCACAGTTCGGGATCGAGCCGGCTGCGGCGCAACCCGCGGGCACACACGGTGACCGTGTGGTCGCGCAAATCCACAGCCACACCGAGGCCGTCCAGGATCGCCAGCATAGCCCGGACATCGTCGATGAGCGGAATGTTCTCCAGCGTGACCGGCTCATCGGTCAGCACGCAGGCGGCCAGCATGGGCAACACGGCATTCTTGTTGCCCGCGGGCGTGTAAACCCCGCTCAGCCGCTTGCCGCCGTTAATGATGAAGCGAGACATGAAATCAGTGGTCAGTGGTCAGGTTTCAGTGTTCAGGGAAATTCCTGGTTCCTGGTTGCGGACGACCCAGAACACTGAACACCGAACACTGAAACCTGAACGCCCAGCCTTACCGAAGCAACTCTTTCGCCAATCTTACGACATTCGCCGGTGTGAACCCGAAATGCTCGGCGATGGCCTTGTAGGGGGCCGAAGCGCCGAAATGGTCCACACCCAGCACCGCACCCTTGGGCCCGACGTACTTGTGCCAACCCATGGTCGCGCCGGCTTCAATGGCCAACCGCGCTGCGCAGGCCGGCACCAAAACCTCATCCTTGTAGGCCTGGCTCTGCTTCTCGAACAGGTCCCACGACGGCATGCTGACGACGCGCACCGTTGTTGTGGCCGCCAACTCCTTGGCCGCGGCAAGGGCCAGACAGACCTCGGAGCCGCTCGCGATGAGAATCACATCCGGTACGCCCGGCGCGCTCTGCCACAGGGTGTAGGCGCCCTTTTCCAAGTTGGAAGCGGCCGGATAAACGGTGCGGTCGAGCACGGGCAGGTTGTGCCGCGTGAGCAACAACAGCGTCGGGCCGGTCGTGTTCTTCATTGCCACCAGCCAGGCCGCCGCCGTCTCGGTGGCGTCGCCAGGCCGGATCACGGACACCTTGGGCATGCAGCGAAAGCTCGCGAGGTGCTCGATCGGCTCGTGGGTCGGGCCATCCTCGCCCACATAGAAACTGTCGTGCGTGAACACATAGGTCACCGGAAGGCCCATGATCGCCGAGAGACGGATAGACGGTCGGCAGTAATCGGAAAAGATGAAAAACGTGGCGCCGTACACGCGAAATCCGCCATGCAGGGACATGCCGTTCAGCGCGGCCGCCATGGCGTGTTCGCGCACGCCGAAATGCAAGTTGCGTCCCTCGAACTGACCAGGCAGCACGGAGGCCGCGCCGTCGATCAGCGTCTTGGTGCTCGGCGAGAGGTCGGCCGAGCCGCCCACGAACCAAGGCATGGCCTTGGCCAGCTTCTGGATTACCTTGCCCGACGACACGCGCGTCGCTTCGGGCTTGGCAACATCGAAGACCGGCATCTGCGACTCGAGATCCGCGGGCAGCACCTGCTTCTGGCTCGCCTCCCAAAGCTTGGCCAGGTCGGGATAGGCAGCCGCATACTTCCGGTAGTCAGCCTCCCAGGCCGCCACACGCGAATCGAGCTCACGGGCGCGCGCTGCGAATACTTCACGAACCTGATCGGGCACGTAAAAGTCCTGGTCCTCGGGCAGGCCCAGGTTGCGCTTGGCCGCCTTGACTTCCTCCACGCCGAGAGGCTCGCCATGCGCCTTGCTCGAGTCGTGCAGGTTGGGCGCACCCTGGCCGATGTGCGTGTGGGCGATAATCAACGTGGGCCGTTCTTTTTCCGCCCGGGCGGCAAGGATGGCCTTGTCGATCTCCTCATCATTGTGGCCGTCGATCTCGAGCACGTTCCACTTGTAGCCAAGAAAGCGCTTCCGGACGTCATCGCTATAGGCCAGGTCGGTCTTGCCCTCGATCGTAATGTGATTGCTGTCGTAGAACACCACGAGTTTGCTCAGGCCCAGATGGCCGGCCAGCGAGAACGCCTCGTGTGAAATGCCTTCCATCAGGTCACCGTCGCCGGCGATGACATAGGTGTGATGGTCGACCGGCATGTACGTGCCGGCGTTGAACCGAGCGGCCAGCATCCGCTCCGCCAACGCCATGCCCACGGCGTTGCCGCAGCCCTGCCCCAGCGGACCGGTCGTGGTCTCGACGCCCACCGTGTGCCCGTACTCGGGATGTCCCGGCGTCTTGCTTCCCCACTGCCGGAACTGCTTCAACTCCTCCATAGGCAGGTCGTAGCCTGACAGGTTCAACAGACTGTAGAGCAGCATCGAGCCGTGCCCGGCCGACAGCACGAACCGATCGCGATTGACCCAGTCGGGCCGCGTCGGACAGTGGTTGAGATGCTTGAGAAACAGCACCGTCGCCACGTCGGCCATGCCCATCGGCATCCCGGGATGCCCCGAGTTCGCCTTCTGTACGCCATCCATGGCCAGGCCGCGGATCGTGTTCGCCACCAACGTCATCGTCTTACTCAACGTCATGCTCCTTTCGCCCAAAAAAACGCACAAAACCCCTTGCACGGGGTTGGCTGTTCATTTATAGTTCGCGGGTAATCGTACCGATTCGCACTCGGTTGTCCAGTCGCTTTCCGGCCTACGGCCCGGTTTTTTTGTGCCACGACGGTTCATCCTCGTGGCCGAACTATGTCCGGGCGTTGAAGCCGGGAGCGAGGGGATGGGCGATCGCGACGATCGGAGCTTTAGGGAAGGCGTGGACGCCTTCCGAAACGGTTCAATTCTGCGCCGGTAGGGTCCGGCGCTACGACCAGACAGAGAAGGAGCAGGGCGAAATGAGTGGGAAGCAGTATGTGTTCAGTTTCGGTCCGGGTAAGACCGAAGGCGGCGCGAACGAGAAGAACCTCCTGGGCGGCAAGGGCGCGAACCTTGCAGAGATGTGCCTCATCGGCCTTCCCGTGCCCGCCGGTTTCACCGCGTCGACGGAGTGTTGCAACGAGTATTTCAAGGCCGGCATGAAGTTCCCGGCCGGAACGACCGATCAGGTCAAGAACGCCCTGCGCCTTGTTGAAGACGCGATGGGCATGAAGTTCGGCGATGCGCAGAATCCTCTGCTCGTCTCCTGCCGCTCCGGCGCGCGCATGTCCATGCCCGGTATGATGGAAACCGTGCTGAACGTCGGGTTGTGCACCAGGACGATTCCCGGGTTGGTCGCGAAGACCGGCAACGAGCGCTTCGTCTACGATTCCTACCGCCGCCTGATCATGATGTACTCCGACGTCGTCATGGAAAAGGCCGAGGGCATTGAGCCGCAGGACGGCAAGGGCATCCGCAAGACACTCGACGAAATGCTCGACGTGTACAAGCACTCCAAGGGCGCCAAGTCCGACACCGACCTGACCGCCGACGATCTGAAGATCCTGGCCGAGCAGTTCAAGAAGACCGTCAAGAAGGTCCTCAAGAAGGAATTTCCCGACGACCCGATGGAGCAGTTGTGGGGCGGGATCGCGGCCGTGTTCAAGAGCTGGAACGGCAAGCGCGCCATTTCCTACCGCCGCATCGAAGGCATCCCGGACGAGTGGGGTACCGCCGTCAACGTGCAGGCCATGGTGTTCGGCAACATGGGTAACAGCTCCGCGACCGGCGTGGCCTTCACCCGTAACCCCGCCACCGGCGAGAACAAGTTCTACGGCGAGTGGCTGGTCAACGCGCAGGGCGAGGACGTCGTCGCCGGCATCCGCACCCCCAGCCCGCTGAACAACGACACCAAGAACGACCAGAACAAGCACCTCCAGTCGCTCGAAGAGTCCATGCCGTCCACTTACAAGCAGCTCCAGCAGATCCGCGACGCGCTGGAGAAGCATTACAAGGACATGCAGGACATCGAGTTCACCATCCAGGAAGGCAAGCTCTACATGCTGCAGTGCCGCAGCGGCAAACGCACCGGCACCGCAGCCCTGAACATGGCCATGGACATGCTCGAAGAGAAGCTGATCGACGAGAAGACGGCGGTGATCCGCCTGAAGCCCGCGCAGCTCGACGAGCTCCTGCACCCGATCGTGGACCCGAAGGCCGAGATCCTGGCCAAGTTGCTCTGCAAGGGTTTGCCTGCCGGGCCCGGCGGCGCGTGCGGTCAGATCGTGTTCACCGCGAACGACGCCGTCAAGTGGGCCAAGGCCGGCAAGACGGTCATCCTGGTCCGCGAAGAAACGAACCCCGAGGACGTCGAAGGCATGCGCGCGGCGCTTGGCATCCTGACCGCCCGCGGTGGCATGACCAGCCATGCGGCGCTCGTGGCCCGCGGCTGGGGCAAGTGCTGCATCGTCGGCGCCGCCGCCATGCACGTGGACGCGCAGAAGAAGACGTTGACCATCGGCACGCAGACCTTCAAGGAAGGCGCGCTCGTCACGCTCAACGGCTCCCGCGGTCACGTGTACGCCGGCAAGCTGAACCTGGTGGATTCGTCCGAGAACCCCCGGTTCCAGGCTTTCATGGCGCTGGTCGACAAGTACCGCACCATGGGCGTGCGCGCCAACGCCGATACGGCCGAGGACGCCCGCAAGGCCCGCGCCTTCGGCGCCGAGGGCATCGGCCTGTTCCGCACCGAGCACATGTTCTACGGCAAGGGCAGCGATGAGCCGCTGTTCCTGCTCCGCAAGATGATCCTCAGCAAGACCGTGGAGGAGCGTACCTCCGTGCTGAAGAAGCTCTTCCGCTTCGTGAAGAGCGACATCAAGGCGACGCTGGCCGCCATGGACGGCCTGCCCGTCACGGTCCGTCTGCTCGACCCGCCGCTGCACGAGTTCGTGCCGCAGAGCCCGGCCAAGCAGAAGGAGCTGGCGCGCAGCCTCGGCATCACGCCCAAGGAAGTCAAGGCGCGCGGCGAAGCGTTGCACGAGAACAACCCGATGATGGGGCACCGCGGCGTACGCCTCGGCGTGACCTACCCGGAAGTGACCGAGATGCAGATCCGCGCGATCTTCGAGGCTGCGGCCGAGCTGATCAAGAGCGGCAAGAAGTGCCACCCGGAAATCATGATCCCGGTCACGTGCGACGTGTCCGAGCTCAAGCACCAGAAGGCCATCTGCGAACGCGTCTACGCGGACGTTTGCGCCCGGAAGAAGATCGAGGAAATCCCGCACCTTTACGGGACCATGATCGAGATTCCGCGCGCGGCGCTCCTGGCCGACCGCATGGCGAAGGAGGCCTCGTTCTTCTCGTTCGGGACCAACGACCTGACCCAGATGACGTTCGGCTTCAGCCGCGACGACATCGGCGGGTTCATGGGCGAGTACCTGGACCAGAAGCTCCTGGCCGCCGACCCGTTCCAGACGATCGACCAGGATGGCGTGGGCCAACTGATCACGATGGCCGTGGAACGCGGACGCAAGACGCGCGACAAGCTGAAAGTCGGCATCTGCGGCGAACAGGGCGGCGATCCTGAATCGGTTCGGTTCTGCTTCAAGGCGGGCCTGAACTACGTCAGTTGCAGCCCCTATCGCGTGCCGATCGCCCGCCTCTCGGCGGCGCATGCGGCGATCAAGGGTTAATACTGAGATCCTGAAAGCAATGAAAGCCCCGCTCCGGGAAACCGGAGCGGGGCTTCTTCTTTTGCACGCCCGGAGACTATCGACACTTGAAGATCACGCCGAAGGGATAGAGGCTCACGGTCCCATGGCGCTGGATTTCCAGGGCATCCGGAATGTTGTCGCCATCCCAACTGCCGAGCAGGTTGGTCGGATAACTGGGAAGCACCTGCACATCATCCAACTGCGCAGGACCGCCCGACCCGCTGTCGAGTTGGAATAGCGATAACGCCGTCATCGGCACAATCAACGGGACGCGCTCCCGCATGAGGCGGTCGTTCAGGAAATACGCGGCGGAGTTGCTGGCAAAGTTCACAAATACCGTGATCCGGGCCCAATCGCCGGCAGGGAGCGGGGGCACGGTGTTGCCCATTGCATCTTGCGCACACACCTGCCAGTCGTTGACCGGGTCATAGACATTGAGATAACCATTCGTGTCGAGGCACACCAGCACCGCCGCTCCCTCGTCGGTGTGGGGCCGCTTGTCAGCCGACACCCGGTTGGTGTCACGCAGGTAACAGTCCATCCACACATAGGGAAGATTGGTCGGCGCAAAGACGTTGGAAACGGTGGTGACGGAGGGTAATTCGATCGCCTTGACACCCTGCGTCGCCAGGCCGGTCTCGACCACCGCGCCGGCCGAGGAGGCTCCCCACCCCGCAAACCCCAGCGAGGAGACCGACTTGCCGGCGGCGTACCCTTCGAAGGTGTCACGGAACGGCACGACGGATGGCACCAGCCCGCCCGTGTTCCAGTTGTTGTCCAGCAGCCGCGTTGCGTGGTCGAAGGTGACGCCGGCCGATAGAATCGTAAGCGTGGCATTCCGCAGGTCCACGATGCCTCCTGGCGCGATGGTCAAGTCACCCACCGTGACAGCGCCGTTGACGATGATCACCCGCCCGCCTGCGGCCACCTGGAGTACGCCCGTGATTGAGACACTGCTGCCGTCCACCCACGTCTGCGTCGCGGTGGAGCTGACCGCCACGTTACCCTGAATCGTTAGGCCGGTACCCTGCAAGGCCACCGCATTGGTCACGGTCAGGTTGCCGGGGTAGATGCCGGAATCGATGAGGATCGTGTCGTTGACCCATGCGGCAGTCAGCGCCGACTGGATCGTGGCATAATCGCCGGGAACGTGCCGCAGACCGGTGTAGCCGAAACGGGCTGTCACCGTGGTATCCACCCAGATGTTGGAGTAGGTATAGGCGGCTGTTCGGGATTGGCCGTCAAACGTGACTGCAGGCGACCCATTGGTGAGCACCGCCGATACAGCGAATGCCACGTCAGCAGCCAACGCAAACGACAATGATCCGCCCGGCGGGCATTGCTGGAGCCCCGACGGAGTGATCGTGCCGCCGACGGCGCCCGGACCGCCCTGATTGGTGGCCAGCGCGGTCACCTGCGGGTTGCGGGCGAATACTGCCGTAAACTGCGCGTCGGCCGTGATGTTCGGCCAGTCGAGCGACGCGCTGGTCGTGAATTGCCCGGGGAACCCACCGATGCTGACCCCGTTCTCGCGGGCGTCCGCGATATAGTAC